>ERZ1026997.171-NODE-171-length-32690-cov-11.175915_pt1 | contig 32690 bp, 29 predicted proteins | sample MGYA00519289_ERZ1026997 | MGnify/ENA primary metagenome ERZ1026997 (study PRJEB26926, sample SAMN06164455) | human gut metagenome | biome: ENVO:00009003; feature: ENVO:2100002; material: ENVO:00002003 | host: Homo sapiens | place: USA | collected 2012 ... | reverse complement strand
ATAGCCCGAGGGCTTGACCTACAATTTGCAGGCAATCTTAGCCTTCTCCGTTCACCTCTTCATTGTTCGGTTTTGAAGGTGCAAACCTTCAATTGAATAGTTGGTGCTGATTAGGGCGAGGGTCCACCCGTTCCCATCCCGAACACGGAAGTTAAGCTCGCTTCTGCTGACAATACTTGGCTGGAGACGGCCCGGAAAGATAGGTAGCGCCAACACAAAAGCCTGTGACATTTGTCACAGGCTTTTGGCATATATGGGAGTATGGTTCGGTATGCCTGCGGCATCTTTCCGTGACATAGAGTATTTGCCTGATTGACGTCTGCTGCAGTAGATGGTATATTGGTGGTGAACTTATACGGAGGAAATACATATGGAGCAGAAACAGCTAAAAATGTGGCTGCCCTCATTTTTGACTTGGCGGGCCGAGCGTGTATTGCAGAAACAAGCAGAGATGGGTTATCTGCTTATAGCTGTAGAAAATTTTGGAAGCTTCTATACATTCTCCTTTGAGAGTGCGCCGCCATTGCCGCGGCGGTTCTATGTATTCCGACAGGACGATATCGGAAAGTGGGGCGCACACGGAAGATCTCCGAAAGAAATCGCCGAGGAGGAGATCAGCCCCTATTGTGCAGAGATCTTCGAATGCAGCGATAGCTGCTCCTTTGTGGCGGAATTACGGCAGGATGTGCCGGATGACGTAATAAGCAAAACCGTTGAAAGACGGATGCGGAACACAGCAAAGTATCATGTGGAGCTTTTTGCAATTTGGCTATTGCTGCCAGTGATATGCCTCATTGTAGTGACCGTAACGAATACGCCATGGGAGTGGGGGAATAAGACAGCATATGCAATGCTTATGGGCGCGCTGCTGATGTATCATGCTGCGGCATCAATAATAAGTTATATACACCGATAAAAAGCACCCGCAAGGGTGCTTTTTATTTGCTCCAGTGCTTCAGCTTCGGCAGCGTCTGGCTGAAGTAGGTTCTAGCCTGTTCAGGAGGGAATTGCTCATTGGACATATGGGTGACGAGAAACTCCAGGAGCTGCTCCATGCTGTCATAGGTGAACTTGCTGTCGGTATAGCACCACTTACAGTAGTCCTCGTTGAAGCTGCCGTCCAGATCCCGGCTGATGACCTCATCACTGTCCAAGGGCATACCACAGCACTGACAGATCAGCTTGCGAGGGTCACCCAGCAGATGATTGATGGAGGTATCAAACAGTGCGGACAACTGCTTTAATGTTTCCGGGTTGGGGACGGACTCGCCGTTTTCCCAGCGGGAGACAGCCTGTCGTGTGACGGCCAGCTTTTCAGACAGCTGATCCTGTGTCATATTGTGCCTTTGCCGTAATTCCTTCAAGACATCCTTTGCTTCCATTGCTATACCTCCCGTATGTACTGCCGCCAGTATAACAGGAAGGTGGATCGTTGACAAGCAATTATCTATTGCGTGGGGAATAAACTGTATTTAGATAGTCTGTAAAGTATAAATGCATTACAGAATGACTTTACTTCACAAAAGAAGAAAAGGGTACCACGGCGGGCGGAATGGCGGCATCGGACAGGCGTTTTTCCATCCAGACCACGTCGTACCAGGTGTCAAACTTGTATCCGCAGCGGTGGAAGGTGCCCACGATTTCGTAGCCGCGCCGGGTATGGAAATCAATGCTGCGCGAGTCAGGTGGGGGTCGCCGTCCGAAACAGGTGCGGCGATGCAGGCGTACAGCACCTGTACATTCTGAGCGCGGGAGGCGTCCTCCAGCGCGTGGTACAGCCGGGTGCCCAAACCACCGCGACGGCAGTCCTGCCGCAGATAGATGCTGGTTTCCGCCGCCCAGGCGTAGGCTGCGCGGCTGCCCAACTGCCCGGTGTAGGCATAGCCCGCGATCTCGCCATCGCGTTCTATGACCAGGTAAGGATGCGTGTGCAGTGTGTTTTTAATACGCTGGCGGAAGTCATCCAGCGTGGGAACTTCATACTCAAATGTGATGGCGGTTTCGATGACATAGGGCGCATAGATATCCAGCAGCGCCGGGGCGTCATCAGAGACTGCGGGGCGGATATGTATCATATGCAACACCTTCTTTCGCTTTGTTGCGTTTGATTATACTATGGGAACGGTACCGGTGCAATAGATAAAAAACGCTAAAAAAATGTAGGAGTTTTACAAAAAAATTCTTCCCAAAATCCGACAGATATGGTATACTACTCTCGATTTAATATTTGAGAATAGACCGTGGTCTGTTGTCATTTTCCACTTGGAAAATGAGAACTTCTGCAAACACATGAACGAAGGGAAGTGAGGGAACTTGAGCGAGCTGCTGCGTATGGAGCATATCAGCAAGCGGTTTGGTGATTTTTACGCCAACAAGGATATCAGCCTGACCGTCAACCGCGGCGAGGTACTGACCCTGCTGGGTGAGAACGGTGCCGGTAAGTCCACGTTGATGAACATTCTCATCGGCCTTTATCAGCCCACGGAGGGAAAGATATTCCTCAATGGCAAAGAGGTGCGGATCGAGTCCCCCAGCCAGGCAGTCAAGCTGGGAATCGGCATGGTGCACCAGCACTTTATGCTGGTGGAGGCAATGACTGTCTTTGAAAATATCATCCTGGGCGACAAGCACGCCAAGGGCCTGTTTATCGACCGGGCGGCTCGCCGCAAGGAGATCGAGGAGCTGTCTGCCAAGTACGGTCTGGACGTGCAGCTGGACAAGCTTATCACCGAGATATCCGTGGGCGAACAGCAACGCACCGAGATACTGAAGGCGCTGTACCACGGTGCGGAGTTGCTGATCCTGGACGAACCCTCTGCCGCACTGACCGATATCGAGGTCGAGGGTTTGTTTGCCATTATGCAGAAGCTCATCGGCGAAGGGAAGAGTATTATCTTCATCAGCCACAAAATGCGCGAGGTCCTGCATATCTCTGACCGCATCACCGTCCTGCGTCTGGGCGAGGTGGTGGGCACCGTGGCCCGCGCTGATACCGATGGTCAGAAACTGGCCAATATGATGATCGGTAAGGAACTGACCGAGTCACAGTACGAGAAGGTGGATGCCTCCGGCGCTGAGGTCGTGGCGTCTCTGGACCATGTGGACTATGACAAGGAACATAAGCACAGCGGTGTCAACGATATGACCCTGCAGATCCGCAGCGGTGAGATCGTAGGAATCGCCGGCGTGGACGGCAATGGTCAGACCCAGCTGGCGCAGCTGATCACCGGCGTTATCACGCCTCAAGGCGGCAAGATATACCTGAAGGATAGGAGCGTAGCGGTCTTCGACCCCCATTCTTTCATTACAGACGGCGTTTCCCACGTTCCTGAGGACCGCAACGCGCAGGGCCTGGTGGGCGATATGTCCATTGCGGAGAATTTGGTGCTCAAGGAGACCGATTCTCCCAAGTTCAGCCAGGGTAAGGGGCTGCGGCTGAACAAACGTGCCATTCACGACTATGCCGAGGAGATGGTGCAGAAGTACGACGTGCGCTGCACCTCTGTGGGGCAGACGGTCCGCAGCCTGTCCGGTGGCAACCAGCAGAAGGTCATCCTGGCCCGTGAGCTGGAGTCCCAGCCGTCCCTGCTGGTGATGGCGCATCCCACCCGCGGCCTGGATATCGGCGCGGCCAGCTTTGTTCACGAGCAGATGATCGCTGCCCGTGAGCGCGGTGTAGGGATCCTGCTGATCAGCGCAGACTTCGATGAGATATTGGAGATGTCCGACCGCATCCTGGTCTGCTTCGAGGGGCAGATCATGGGCGAATTCTCCGGAAAAAACCCGCCCATCGAGGAGATCAGCCTCGCCATGACGGGCAAGTGAGGGGAGGAGCTGCGATATGGAAAAGTTAAAACGTTCTCTGGGCAGCTTCGTTGTCCCACTACTGTCTATTATCCTGGCTTTTGTGATCGGCGGTATCATTATGGCGGCCCTGGGTGCCAATCCCTTTGACGCGGTGAAATACCTCTTCCAGGGAGCTTTCGGCTCCAAGGCCAATATTGGCACGACACTTACCAAGGCCACACCTCTGATGTTCACCTCGCTGTGTGCCTGTTTCGCGTACAAGTGCGGTGTGTTCAACCTGGGCGGTGAAGGCCAGTTCCTTATGGGTTCCATCGCCGCATTCGTTACGGCGTATTTCTCCGGCGTTACCGGCTTTGCCGGTGTGCTGCTGGCGCTGCTGGCCGGTACGCTGGCCGGCGGTATCTGGGGCATGATCCCCGGCCTGCTGAAGATCGGCCGCGGCCAGAACGAGATGATCATCTCCATCATGCTCAACTATGTGGCTACCTTGTTTATGGGCGTGCTGTACACCAGCTGGATCCGCGACGCCAGCGTGCCCCAGACCCCAGCGGTGGACGACCTGGTGAAGCTGCCCCGTGTAATCACCGGAATGCGCTTTACCTGGGGCTTTGTCATCGCCGTGGTGGTGGGACTGGTGCTGTATTACGTGCTGTTCTGGACCAGCGGCGGCTTCAAGCTGCGGGCGGTGGGCTATAACATGACCGCCAGCCGCTTTAATGGTATCCATGTGAAGCGCTGTATGCTGACCAGCTTCATTATCTCCGGGGCCATTGCCGGCCTGGGCGGCGGCGCTGAGCTGCTGGGCACCCAATTCCGGCTGATCAACGGCTTCGGGGCGGGCTACGGCTTCGATGGCGTGGCCATGGCGCTGATCGGCCAGCTGCACCCCATCGCGACGATGGCGGTGGCATTGTTCTTTGCTGTGCTGCGTGTGGGTTCCACCACTATGCAGGCGGCCACCGGCGTTCCCACCAGCGTTTCCGATATCATCCAGGCGTTGGTCATCGTGTTCTCCGTGGCCGGTATGGCGCTGACCAAGCTGCCTGAATTCCAGGCGTGGAAGGATCGCGTGTTCTCCAAGAGAAAGGCGGGTGACAAGTAATGGATTGGATCTCCAGCTTACTGTTGGCAACGGTTCGGCTTGCCATCCCTCTGTTGCTTATCTCACTGGCCGAGTTGTATGGCCAGCGGGCCGGTATGGTGAATATCGGCCTGGAGGGCCTGGCTGCCATCGGCGCGCTGGTGGGCTTTCTGATGTGCTACATTACCGGCTCCAACTGGATCGGTCTGCTGTGCGGTGCGTTGGCGGGCCTGCTGGTCAATATGATCTACGCCTTTTCCACCGTCACCCTCTGCGCGGACCATACGGTCTATGGCATGGCCATCAACATATTCGCTCCGGCGCTGGCGTCGTTTATCTACCGCATCGTGTTCGGCACCGGCTCAGACCTGAAGCAGATCATTACCATGCCCAGCATTGCTATTCCCGGCCTGAAGGACATCCCGGTCATCGGGCCACTGCTGTTTGATCAGAGTCCCATGGTCTATCTGACGCTGCTGTTGGTGGTGTTCACCTCCATTTTCTTCAACCGTACCCGTGCGGGATTGAGCTATAAATCCGTGGGAGAGCATCCGCAGGCGGCCGCTACGCTGGGCATCAATGTCATCGGCGTGAAGTATCTGGCCTGCATGATCTGCGGTGCGCTGGCCGGACTGGGCGGCGCGTACCTGACCACCTGCTATTCCAGCACCTACACCGACGGTATCGTGGCCGGCCGCGGCTTCATCGCCCTGGCTGCCGTGATCTTTGGCCGCTGGAGTGCCGGCGGCATCCTGCTGGCCTGCCTGTTCTTCGGCTTCTGCGATGCGCTGCAGATCCGGCTTCAGGTCTCCGGCATCGCCATCCCGTACCAGTTCTTCCAGATGATCCCCTATGTGGCCACCGTGGTCGTCCTCTCCGTCATCGGTACGAAGCAGGCGGGACCCAAGGCCAATGGACAGCCCTATCGCCGCGAACAGCGGTGACATGACGGTAATGATGTCCGCAAGGACGTTGTTATAGAACAAAGAGCAAGTCACAAAAAACAAGGAGGAAAACCATGAAAAAGTTTCTTGCACTGCTGCTGGCGCTCGCTATGACGCTGGCCCTCGTCGCCTGTGGCGAGAAGAAGGACGACACCAAGACGGACGGCGCCGGTGATGGCGAGAAGACCTACAAGGTCGCCATGATCTGCGACTCCAGCATCAACGACGGCGGTTGGGGCGCTGCCTGCTACAACGCCATGGTCAAGGCTGCTGAGGACAAGGGCTGGACCTACGACGTCACCGACTCCATCTCCCAGGATCAGTATTACGAGACCATCGTTGCCTTCTGCAACCTGGGCTACGACATGATCTATGCTCCCGGCAACCAGTACACCGATGCGGTCCTGCAGGCTGCTGAGGAGTATCCCGACATCGCCTTCGCTCTGCTGAACGGCGCTGAGTCCACCCCCGAAAAGGCCGCTAACGGCAATGTCGCGTCTCTGCTGCCCAACGCTGAGCAGATCGGCTGGATCGCCGGCGCTCTGGCCGGTCTGATGACCGAGTCCGGCAAACTGGGCTTCATCGGCGGTATGGAGCTGGATACCACCAAGGGCAAGATCGCGGGCTTCGAGGCTGCTGCCAAGTATGTTGGCGAGCAGGAGGGTAAGACCGTTGAGCTGCTGGCTGTCCCCTATGCCAACTCCTTCTCCGATGCCCCCAAGGGCAAGGAGTTCGCCACTGAGCTGATCTCCCAGGGCGCTGACGTGTTCTTCGGCGATGCTTCCGCCGTTGACTCCGGTGCCCGTGAGGCCATCGACGCCGCCAATGAGAAGGCCGGCGCCATCAAGATCTACGACATCGGCCAGCCTGCCGATATCCTGGGCCAGAACCCCTGCATCATTTGCTCCCAGGTCACCGATAACGCCGCTATGATCGGTGTCTGCATGGAGGCTGTTGTGGCCGGTACCTTCGGCGGCAACACCATCTTCGGTACGCTGGAGAACGGTGCCCTGTCCGCCGGTGCCATCAATACCGAGCTGGTTCCCGCTGAGAAGGTGGAGAAGTATAACGCCTATCTGCAGCAGATGATGGACGGCACCTTCATGAAGTAAGCTGTCATTCCTTTGATATCCCCCGGCCAGCGGCCGGGGGATATCTTTTCTGCATATAAAAAAGACACGGTATATGGATCCTCCATCCATTTCCGTGTCTTTTTCCTGTTGTAAGCTTTGGGGTTTGGACTTTTGCGTGTAACGGGATTTAGCGCGCCCCAGGTGCCCCGCTGCATAGCGTCACGCCGGCGCTTCTCTTTTTTCGAGAGTTTTTCATAAGGAATAAACTTTTCCATAGTGTGCTCCTTTCAAGCGGTTTACGCCATCATAGCAGACCTTACACTGTTTGTCAAAGGAGCGCGCTTATTTCACTCTGCCAATATCTCCTCCGCTACTGTCCGGCGCGTAACGCACCGGTCCATGGCCTGTTTTTCAATGTAGCGGTGGGCCTCCTGTTCCGTCATGCCCTGCTTGTCGATCAGTGCCCATTTAGCCCGGTTCACCAGCCGTATCTCCGCCATGCGTTCCTCGATGGTGGCAGTCTTTTCCTCCATACGCCGCAGGCGCTCCCGTGTGCCGCACAGCAGCTGCATGGATTGCAGCAGCAGCGGCGGTGTGGTGGGCTTTTGCAGCAGCAGGATGCCTTGAGGCGCCAGCCGCGCCGCCAGGTCCGGATAGTGCTCCGCCTTTACCAGGAGCAGCACACCGGCGCTGGATTTGTCGATGATATGCAGCGCCAGCTTTGTACCGAATTCATCCGGCAGCGGCGTACTGATGACCACGATGTCAAAAGGCCTCTCCAGCAGGGCACGCCGTGCCTCAGACACGCTGCCTGCGGCACACACCGGGTCGTACCGATCCTCCGGCAGCATTTCACGCAGGGACATATGGAACTTGGCCGCAGCGGCGACCACCAGCACGCTGTACGTCCGGCGGCTGTCCTCCATATGCGTCCCTCCTCTCCAAAGCAGACCGGCTCAGTGGGTGTACTGCTGTATAATGGTCTTGGGTAAGTGCTCTGCGATAAATGCGCTGGATGCAGCCAGTGATCTGGCGTCCTCCAGAGTCTCCGGCAGCGTGTGGAAACGTGCCTTTACGTCGTTAGCCGCCGTGTAGAAATTCACATCCGCGGCTTCCGGCAGCACCAGATGCCGCGTTACACCGTCCAGGCCGGCGCGGATCAGCAGCGTAAAGGCCAGATACGGGCTGCACAGCGGATCGGGAGAGCGCAGCTCCGCGCGGCGGTACTCGCCCTGCGCGGCAGGGATGCGTATCAGCTGACTGCGGTTTTCGCTGGACCAGGAGATATATCGCGGTGCTTTGCTGCTGCCAAAGCGGTGATACGACTCCTCCCGCGTGTTCAGAAACACCGTCATCTCGGCAATATGGGCCAGAATACCGGCGATGATCTGCGGCATTACCTCTGCGCCGTCGCGGCTCTTGGCGGAGATGTTGATGTGCATCCCGTTGCCCGGCTGTCCCATCAGCGGCTTGGGAGAGAAGTCGGCTGCCAGGCCGTTTCGCACCGCCACGGAATTGACGACAGCCTTAAAGGTCACGGCGTTATCCGCCGCCGTCATGGGATCGGAATAGCGAAAGTCGATCTCGTTTTGCCCGGGGCCCTGCTCATGGTGAGAGCACTCCGGCCGTATCCCCATCTGCTCCAGCGTCAGGCAGATCTCACGCCGCACGTTCTCGCCCTTGTCCTCCGGCGCGATGTCCATGTATCCTGCGTTGTCGTAGGGAATGTGGGTCGCTTCACCGTTTTCGTCCCGGCGGAAGAGATAGAACTCCATCTCCGTGCCGAAGGAGAAACGGATGCCCAGTGCTTCCGCATCCGCCACCGCCTGACGCAGCAGCGCGCGGCAGTCGGCCTCGAAGGCGGCGCCATCGGGCCGCAGCACGTGGCAGAACATCCGCGCCACTCGGCCGTGATCCGGCCGCCAGGGCAGCATACAGAGGGTGCTGCTGTCCGGATGCAGGAACAGGTCCGAGTGGACCTCGTCGCCGAAGCCGGGCACAGCGGAGGCATCGAAAGCGATGCCGTAGCTGAAGGCCCTGTCCAGCTCATCCGGCAAAATAGATATATTTTTCTGGCTGCCGAAAATATCGCAGAAGGCCAGACGCAGGAATTTTACATCCTCCTCCGCCGTAAACTGCCTGATCTCATCCACTGTGTACTCCATCGTGCTCCTGCCTTTCTCAGTTGGCTACATACATCTGCTGATAGGGGTTTTTGCTGTCCGGTGTGATAACGGTATAGTTATCGCGGAGCATCGCCTCCGCGTCACGGTCAAACAGACGGCAGTACTCCCGCACATAGGGTGCGATCTCCGCCATATCTTCCGCCGTGGCGTTGTGCAGCGTGACCTGATCCGGAAACCGTATGCTACTCACATCGCCGCGGAAAACCATTTTTCCGCCGTGCATTCCTGTGCAGGGGAAGAAGTGTACTATCGGCCGGCCGTCGGTGTGCAGGCCCAGCACCAAAATCAGCCCGCCGGCCTGGTATTCGCCCAGAAAGCTGCCGGCCCGCCCGCCGATGACGATCACCGGCTTATGCTGCTTATAGGCTTTCATGTGTATCCCGGCGCGGTAGCCCGCATTGTCCCGGATAAATATCTCACCGCCCCGCATGGCGTACCCCGCAGCGTCGCCGGTGCTGCCGTGGATCACGATGCGTCCGGCACTCATGGTGTCGCCCACCGCATCCTGTGCGTTGCCGTTCACGGTAATAGAGCCGCCGCCCAGATAGGCACCCAGCGCATTGCCGGGGATGCCGTCGATCTCCAGCCGGTTGCTGCTCATACCGGCGGCGATGAACCGCTGGCCCTGGCAGGCACAGATACGGCATTCCTTCCCGGCGTGGCGTATCGTTTCGTTTAGTTGGGAGAAGGATAGACCACTTGTCTCTATGAAGTCCATATTGTACCACTCCTTTCGAGGGGTTTCCATTATTTTTCCTATAAATATCGCTTTTTCGACAGACCTTATTCACCGGCGTGGGCAATTCCCAGAATTTCCAGTTCTTTTTCATTCAGGTGAATACCCCGCAGCATGACCCGGTTGCCCCGCAGCGCCTCGATGGAGTTGATGCCCATACCGCCCATCATCTCCTTGATCTCGTGCTTCCAGGCGGTTACCAGGTTTACCAGCCGCGCCGCGGCCTCCTCGGGGTCCAGACGCTTCACCAGCTCCGGCCGCTGTGTGGCGATACCCCAGCAGCACCGGCCTGTCTGGCAGGAACGGCACAAGTGGCACCCCATGGCCAGCAGTGCCGCGGTGGCAATGTAACAGGCATCCGCGCCCAGAGCAATGGCCTTGACCACGTCGGCAGCGGAGCGTATGCTGCCTCCGGCGATCAGGGATACGCTGCTGCGTATGCCCTCGTCCCGCAGCCGCTGGTCCACCGCTGCCAGCGCCAGCTCAATGGGAATACCCACATTGTCCCGTATTCGGGTGGGCGCCGCGCCGGTGCCGCCCCGAAAGCCGTCGATGGCGATGATATCCGCACCGCTGCGGGCGATGCCGCTGGCGATGGCGGCGATGTTGTGTACCGCCGCCACCTTGACGATGATCGGCTTTTTGTACGCCGTGGCTTCCTTTAGAGAGTACACCAGCTGCCGTAGGTCCTCAATGGAGTAAATGTCGTGGTGCGGAGCAGGGGAGATGGCATCCGCGCCCTCTGGTATCATCCGTGTTTTGGACACGTCGCCCACGATCTTTGCGCCAGGCAGATGTCCGCCGATACCGGGCTTGGCGCCCTGGCCCATTTTGATCTCGATGGCCGCGCCGGTGTTCAAATATGTCTCATCGACGCCGAAACGGCCGGAGGCCACCTGTACGATGGTGTTGGCGCCGTAGGGATAGAAGTCCCGGTGCAGTCCGCCCTCGCCGGTGTTGTAGCAGATGCCCAGCTCTCGGGCAGCCTTGGCCAGCGCCGCATGGGCGTTGTAGCTGATGGAGCCATAGCTCATGGCCGAAAACAGAATGGGCACCGACAACTCCAGCTGCGGCGGTATTTCGGTGCATAGGCTGCCATCCCCGTTCCGCCGGACGGTCTCCGGCTTCTTGCCCAGGAATACCCGCGTCTCCATGGGCTCCCGCAGGGGGTCGATGGGTGGGTTCGTCACCTGTGAGGCGTTGATGAGGATACGGTCCCAGTATACCGGCAGGGGCTGGGGGTTGCCCATGGAGCTCAGCAGCACGCCGCCGGTGGACGCCTGCTTGTATATCTCCTTAATGGTGGCGCAGGACCAGTTTGCGTTTTCACGCAGGCAGTTGTCGCTTTTTACGATTTTAATGGCGTGGGCGGGACAGAAGGACACACAGCGCTGACAGTTGACACACTTGCTCTCGTCGCTGACCATGACCTTCCCATCCGCGTTATAGGTGTGCACGCCGTTGGCGCACTGGGATTCGCAGATGCGGCAGCGGGTGCACCGTGCGTCGTTTCGTACCACTTCAAATTCCGGTATGATGTAGTCAAGAGCCATCAATAGGCACCTTCTTTCACTTTCACGATAAACGGCTCGCCGCCCATGGGCGCATACAGGTTCTCCGCATCCGGGGCCATGACCCGTATGGCGGCCTCCTCGCTGGCGATAAATACCTTGTCGTCCTTCTCAGCCGTTACCATGGAGCGCAGCTTCAGTCGGTCGTTCAGCGCCATCAGTCCGCCGTTGAACCCAAGAATGATGGAGAATGGTCCGGTGATGAGCAGGCTGGGGTATATGGTCCGCAGATAGGTCAGCTGCCGTGCCGCGACCGGCTCTCTGGTGCGTATGGTACTCCAGAAGGGCGCCGCGATCACCGACGCCATTTCCTCCAGTGTCAGCCCCTGACGCCGCAGCAGATAGTCGGCGATATAGGTGATGACCTCCGTATCCGTCTGCAGATTGCATTTGTAGCCATACATCTCAATACAGCGCCGATTGGCGTCGTAGGAGGATATCTCTCCGTTGTGGACGATGGACAAGTCCAGCAGGGAAAAGGGGTGCGCGCCACCCCACCAGCCGGGGGTATTGGTGGGATAGCGCCCATGGGCCGTCCAGCTGTATCCCTCATATTCCTCCAGCCGGTAGAAGCGTCCCACATCCTCGGGATATCCTACGGCCTTGAAGGTCCCCATGTTCTTTCCACTGGAGAACACGTATGCCCCCTTCAGCTTGGTGTTGATATCCATCACGGTCCGTGCCACGAACTCCTTTTCATCCAGCTGCAGGCGTGCCAGCACCGAATTAAGGGGCCGCACAAAGTACCGCCAGATGTGGGGAATGTCCGTTATCTCCGGGATGATGCGGATGGGGATCAGCTCCGCGTCTACAAGCTCAAAGCCCTCCTTCAGCATAGCTTCGCACTCCCGCCGGGTGGTGTTATCGTCAAAAAAGATGTGGAAGGCGTATTCCTCCCGGTGTTCCGGGTAGATGCCGTAGGCGGCGAAGCCGCCTCCCAGACCGTTGGACCGATCATGCATGGGGACCATGCTCCTGATGATGTCCTCACCGGTCATGCGCCGCCCCTCCCGGGAAATGACCGCCGAAATGGCGCACCCGGATGGGATACGTACCTGTCCCTCCAGCTTCATAGTTTCTCACCCTTTCTTTATGTGCTTCCGTAGGTTCCAGCCGTTCCACGGAGTGATCCGCTGAAAAGCCGCCCCGGAAAGCAAAAAACGCCCATCCGGCAGGGACAAATGTCCTGCTCGGATGAACGCCTTTGCTCATCATGGTTCGGCATTATAGCATCAGATGTGCATAAAGTCAATGAATAAAACGCCAAAAATTGTGTAAAAAGCTGATTGACAAATCCGTCACAACCGCCTATAATTTCGCACATCAAAGGCAAAGGCGTCTTGAAGCTGCGGGCTTCCTGACGCCTTTTTCTATTTTCCAAATCTACAAAAGATCGGGGTGGAACACATGAAAACCGTATCGGACATTTTCGGCACACTGGTATTTGACGACCGACAGATGAAAGCACGCCTTCCCCATGACGTCTATATTTCCCTGAAGAAGACCATTGACGAGGGCGGAAGCCTGGACAACCAGGTAGCGAATGTGGTGGCGGATGCCATGAAGGATTGGGCCATCGAGCACGGCGCGACCCACTTTACCCATTGGTTCCAGCCGCTGACCGGCATTACCGCTGAAAAGCACGACAGCTTTATTACCCCCTCGCCGGATGGCGGCGTCATCATGGAGTTCTCCGGTAAAGAGTTGATCCAGGGTGAGCCGGATGCCTCCAGCTTTCCCTCCGGCGGCCTGCGTGCTACCTTCGAGGCCCGGGGCTACACTGCCTGGGATCCTACCTCTTACGCTTTTATCAAGGACAAGGCACTGTGTATCCCCACGGCGTTCTGTTCCTACGGTGGCGAGGCGCTGGATAAAAAAACCCCGCTGCTGCGCTCCATGCAGGCCCTGAACAAGCAGGCCATGCGTGTCCTGAAGCTGTTTGGCAACACGGATGTCAAATGTGTTCGCACCTCTGTCGGCCCCGAGCAGGAGTATTTCCTGGTGGACCGCGCCATGTACCGCAAGCGCAAGGACCTGATTTTCTGCGGCCGCACGCTGTTCGGTGCCAGACCCCCCAAGGGTCAGGAGATGGATGACCATTACTTCGGCGCTATCAAGCCTCGTGTGGCGGAGTATATGGCCGATTTGAATGAGGAGCTCTGGAAGCTGGGTATTCTGGCCAAGACGGAGCACAATGAGGTGGCCCCGGCCCAGCATGAGCTGGCGCCCATCTACACCACCACAAATATCGCCACCGATCACAACCAGCTGACCATGGAGATCATGCAGAAGGTGGCTGCCCGCCACGGGCTGGTCTGTCTGCTGCATGAAAAGCCCTTTGACGGTGTCAATGGCTCCGGCAAGCACAACAACTGGTCTATGGCCACGGATACCGGTGTGAACCTGCTGACTCCAGGTGAGACACCCCACGAAAACGCCCAGTTCCTGCTGTTCCTGTGTGCCGTTATTCAGGCAGTGGATGACTATCAGGACCTGCTGCGTATCTCTGTGGCCACCGCCGGCAATGATCACCGTCTGGGCGCCAACGAGGCGCCGCCCGCGGTGGTATCCATCTTTCTGGGCGACGAGCTGACGGCCATTCTGGATGCCATCGAGAAGGATGAGCCGTACAGCGGCACAGAAAAGACCGTGATGAAGCTGGGAGCCCATGTGCTGCCCAAGTTCCTGCGTGATACTACCGACCGGAACCGGACATCGCCCTTTGCGTTCACCGGCAATAAGTTCGAGTTCCGTATGCTTGGCTCCGCCAACTCCATTGCCTGCTGCAACATTATGCTCAACGCCGCCGTGGCGGAGTCTCTGCGTCAGTACGCGGACAAGCTGGAGAAGGCCAAGGACTTTGACACTGCACTGCATAGTCTGATCCGGCAGACCATCAAGGAGCACAAGCGCATTATTTTCAACGGCAACGGTTATGACGATGCCTGGATCAAGGAGGCTACCGAGGTCCGCGGCCTGTTGAACCTGCGTACCACGCCGGACGCTATGCCCTATCTGCTGCACGAGAAGAACGTAAAAATGCTCACGTCCCTGAAGGTCATGTCCGAGGCGGAGATACGCTCCCGCTATGAGATCACACTGGACAACTACCGCAAGATCGTCAATATCGAGGCCGAAACGATGGTGGATATGGCCCGCCGTCAGATTCTGCCCGCCGTGGAGAAGTTCTCCTCTAAGCTGGCGCAGGATATCGCCGTAAAGAAGTCCATCGCGCCGGTGGTGTCCGGCATCTATGAGACGACGCTTGTCACGCGCCTGTCCGATTTGGTAGAGGACATCGACGCTGCCGTGGAGGACCTGGCTGCCGCGCTGGCCACTTTCCATAAGATCGATGATGTGACCGAGAGCGCCAACATGGTCCGCGACGTGCTGCTGCCCAAGATGGCGGCGCTGCGCGCCCCCTGTGACGAGGCCGAGCAGCGCACGGCCGAGGGCTGCTGGCCGTTCCCCACCTACGGCGATCTGCTGTTTGGTGTGGAGTGACTTTGCTTCCGATCCCACCGGGCTCCGCCAGGCCCTGTGGTTCCGTACCCTTGCAAACGGGGTACTTTCTCTCCTGAAAAGTGGAATGCCGTGTGCCTATGGGGCACGCGGCATTTCGCTTTTCCGATCATGAAAAATAACTTGATTTGAAGCCGGGTTTATGTATTAGAATAGAGCGGGCAAAACGAAGAACAAGGAGCTTTTATCATGGATAAAAAGGTTTTAAAGCAACCGCAGGTCTTAAAACGCTTAAAATAAAAAATCTCACATCAGATTTTAGGTAGCCCGCCATCAGAATGGATTGACAATTCGACAAAATGTGATATAATCCCACTGTCTGGAAAAATATAAAGTTGTAGCACAGAGGTGTCTGCCAAAAAGCAGATGAAAAGGGAATCCGGTGCGAATCCGGAGCGATGCAGTCACTGTGTACGGGAGCGGTCTTGCAAACCACTGGGAAACCGGGAAGGGCAACGCCGTGATGAACGAAGTCAGGAGACCTGCCTCTGTGTGGAATCTCAAGCCTGCTGCCAACAGGTTGGTTTTCCTACGAACTTATGATCCGTCGCGGAGCGCCGCACGGGTGTATATGTAGTAAGAAGCACCGAGGGCGGCTGTATGAGACACAGCCGCTTTTATATTTCTTTCAGAACAAATATTTGGAAAGAGGTAGATCAACCATGAAGAAAGCACTTGCCTTTCTGATGGCGGCTGTGATGCTGATGAGCATGCTGACCGCCTGCGGCAACAAGGACAATGCCGACAACAAGGACAACAACGACGTGAGCACCGAGGAGACCGACAAGGCCGCCGCCGACAAGGTCGCCGCCCTCATCGACGCCATCTACGTGCAGGAGCGCACCGAGGAGACCGACGCCCAGTGCGAGGCCGCCAAGGCCGCTTGGGACGCGCTGACCGACGCCCAGAAGGCGCTGGTGGAGGGTGAGGAGGCCAGCCCCGATTACTTCGGTCTGGACACCGGCGACGCCTCCAAGGACGATCCCCGCAACCAGGACGAGATCGGCGAGAAGGAGCTGCTGGTGGTATCCTTCGGCACCTCCTTCAACGACAGCCGCGTAGCCGACATCAAGAGCATTGAGGATGCCCTGCAGGAGGCTAACCCCGATTGGTCCGTGCGCCGCGCCTTCACCGCTCAGATCATCATCAACCACATCCAGGCCCGTGACGGCGAGAAGATCGACAACATGGAGCAGGCTCTGGAGCGTGCTGTCGCTAACGGCGTGAAGCAGCTGGTGGTGCAGCCCACCCATCTGATGCACGGCGCTGAGTACGACGAGATGTGCGCCGCTATCGACAAGGTCCGCGACAAGTTCGAGTCCGTTGAGATCGCCGAGCCCATGCTGGGTGAGGTGGGCAGCGACGCCACCGTCATCAACGCCGACAAGGAAGCCGTTGCCAAGGCCGTTGTCGCCGCTGCTCTGAGCGAGAGCGGCTACGAGTCCACCGCCGCCGCCAAGGAGGCCGGTGTGGCTTACGTGCTGATGGGTCACGGTACGGCTCATGTGGCGAAGGTCACTTACAGCCAGATGGCCGCCCAGATGGACAAGCTGGGCTATGAGAACGTGTTCATCGGCACCGTGGAGGGTGAGCCCGAGGATACCTCCTGCGAGGCCGTGATCGCGGCCGTCAAGGAAGCCGGTTACACCACCGTGGTGCTGCGTCCCCTGATGGTCGTGGCGGGCGACCACGCCAACAACGACATGGCCGGTGCGGACGAGGACTCCTGGAAGACCATGTTTGAGGCCGCCGGTCTCACCGTGAACTGCCAGATCTCCGGTCTGGGCCGTATCGCGGACGTGCAGGCTCTCTACGTGGCACACACCAAGGCTGCCATCGACGCTATCGCGTAACAAGGACTGACTTGGCTCCGGGGCGGTATACTATCGCCTCGGAGCCTTTTTCAAAGTAAGGAGGACCTTGACCATGAAGAAAATTTTTTCCTATCTGCTGGCCGTTCTGATGATGGCGGCGCTGCTGGTAGGCTGCGGACAGCAGCAAACCGATGCCCCCGGCAACGATGAGCCTGACCAGCCCGCTCTGGCGGACGGCGTGTATACCGCCGACTTCAACACCGACAGCAGTATGTTCCACGCCAACGAGACCTGTGACGGCAAGGGCGTGCTGACCGTGAAGGACGGCCAGATGACCATCCACGTCAGCCTGGCCTCCACCAGCATCGTCAATCTGTTCCCTGGTCTGAAGGAGGACGCCCAGAAGGACGGCGCCGTGCTGCTCCAGCCCACCAAGGACACCGTCACCTATCCCGATGGCCTGACCGAGACAGTCAATGGCTTTGATATCCCCGTTCCCGCGCTGGACGAGGAGTTCGACGTGGCCCTCATCGGCAAGAAGGGTGTATGGTATGACCACAAGGTGTCCGTCTCCAACCCTGTTCTGAAGGAGGAGAACGGCGATGACGCTGCCGCCATCGCATTGGCGGACGGCACCTACACCATTGAGGTAGGCTTTGAGGGCGGCTCCGGTAAGTCCCATGTGCTGACTCCCTGCACCCTGAAGGTGGAGAACGGCGCTGCCACCGCCACTATCGTGTGGAGCAGTGAGAAGTATGACTATATGCTGGTGGACGGCCAGCGCTATGATGTCCTCACCACCGAGGGCGGCTCCACCTTCGAGATTCCCGTGCGGGCGCTGGATACCCCGCTGACGGTCATCGGCGACACCACCGCCATGAGCACCCCCCACGAGATCGAGTACACCCTGACCTTTAAGTCCGCCACGGCGGTGGAGGCGGCGGAGTGAAGCGTTTTCTCGCCGGGTTGCTGGCGGCGCTGATGGTCTTGTCCCTCTGCGCCTGCGGCGCGGTTGACGCCCCCGGCAAAACAGACGGACAAACCGCCGCCGTGTCGTGGGACGAGCTGGTCTTTGACCGTACCATGCCCCTGCGCTACGCGGAGCAGTTCTCCGTGGAGTACGCCGGGGACAGCTACAAGCGCATCACCATCAACAACGACCGAGTATACCTGCTGGTGGCGGAGGGTGCAGCTGTGCCTGACGGGGTACCTACCGGTGTCACCGTTTTGCAGCAGCCACTGGACCAGATTTATCTGGTAGCCGCCGCTGCCATGGACTACTTCGACAAGCTGAACGCCATCGACTGCATCACCCTCAGCGGTAAAAAGCAGTCGGACTGGTATATCCAGCGCGCCAAGGACGCCATGGACAGCGGGGCAATGACCTATGCCGGAAAATATTCCGAACCCGATTATGAGCTAATCCTGTCGCAGGGCTGTGATCTGGCGGTGGAAAACACCATGATCTACCACTCCCCGGCGGTGCTGGAGCAACTGGAGCGGCTGGGCATCCCCGTGCTGGTGGAGACCTCCAGCTACGAGACCCAGCCCTTGGGTCGGATGGAGTGGATCAAGCTGTACGCGGCGCTGCTGGACAAGGAGGACGAGGCCGAGGCGCTGTTTAATGAGAAGATGGACAGCGTGGCGGACGTACTGGAGCAGCAGCCCACCGGCAAGACCGTGGCATTTTTCTACATCACCAGCAGCGGCGCTGTAAACGTCCGCAAATCCACGGACTATGTGGCGAAGTGCGTCGCCATTGCCGGCGGCGACTATGTCTCTTTCGACGAATCGGCGGAGGACAACGCTCAGTCCACCATCAATATTCAGATGGAATCCTTCTACCATGGTGCAGTGGACGCCGATGTGCTGATCTACAACAGCATCATCGACGGCGAGCTGCACACGCTGGACGAATTGGTGGCACTGGATCCACTAATGGCCGACTTCAAGGCCGTCAAGAGCGGTAACGTGTGGTGCCTGACCAAAAACTTCTATCAGGAGTCGCTGGAGCTGAGCGACCTTATTCTGGACGTCAACCATGCGTTGAACGACGCGCCGGATACGGCGTTTCACTTCCTGACACGGATGAAGTGAGCATTTTTTACATCATTGCATTATTATAAGGAGGAGCGGCATGAAGAGGACCCGAACACTTCGCATCTGGGGAGGCTTTTGGCTGCTCCTCCTGCTTTTATTCACATTTCTGATTTGGAACATCTTCGCGGGAAGCGTTTCTCTTTCCGCGTCTGAGATATGGCGGATCCTGCTGGGCGGCGATGTGGGCTTTACGCAGAGCCAGATCATCATGAAGATCCGTCTGCCCCGGCTTCTGTCGGCGCTGATCCTGGGCGGGGCGCTGTCCCTGTCCGGCTATCTGCTGCAAACCTTTTTCCACAACCCCATCGCCGGCCCCTTTGTGCTGGGTATCTCCTCCGGAGCGAAGATGACGGTGTGCGTGGCCATGCTGGCGCTGCTGAGCCGGGGCAAGACCACCTCCTCCGCCATCCTCATCGCGGCGGCGTTCGTGGGCGCCATGGTGTCCATGGGCTTCGTGCTGCTGATCTCCCAGCGGGTCAAGCGTATGAGCCTGTTGGTGGTCTGCGGCGTGATGATCGGCTACATCTGCTCGGCGCTGACGGATTTTCTCGTGACCTTCGCCGACGATTCCAGCATCGTGAACCTGCACAACTGGTCTCTCGGATCCTTCTCCGGCATGAGCTGGGAGAATGTAAAGACCATGGCCGGTGTATGCGGCGTCACACTGCTGCTGACCTTTTTCCTGTCCAAGCCCATCCGAGCGTACCAGCTGGGCGAGGTCTACGCCCAGAACATGGGCGTCCCCCTGCGGGCCTTCCGTACGGCGCTTATCCTGCTGTCCAGCGTGCTGTCCGCCTGCGTCACGGCCTTTGCTGGCCCCATCTCCTTTGTCGGCATCGCAGTGCCGCACCTGATGAAATCCCTGTTCAAATCGGCGGAGCCGCTCGTCATGATCCCAGCCTGCTTCCTGGGCGGCGGCGTGTTCTGCCTGTTTTGCGACCTCATCGCCCGCACCGCCTTTGCCCCCACAGAGGTGAGCATCAGCTCCGTCACGGCGGTATTCGGCGCACCCATCGTGATCTACATGATGATCCACAGAAAGGCGGCGTGAGTATGGCAGCATATCTGGAAACAAAAGACCTGTCCGTGGGCTACCACGGCAAGCCACTGATCGAGGACATAGCCCTTCATGTGCAGCGGGGCAGGATCGTCACGCTGATAGGCCCCAACGGCTCTGGAAAATCCACCATATTGAAAACCATCATCGGCCAGCTCTCCAAGGTGTCCGGCACGGTGTTTCTGGATGGAAAAGCCATGGAGGCGCGCAGCCGCAATGAGATCGCCCGGCGCATGGCCATTTTGATGACGGCCCGCATGGATCCGGAGCTGATGACCTGCAGGGACGTGGTGAGCAGCGGCCGCTATCCCTATACGGGACGGCTGGGCATCCTGCAGCCGGAGGATCAGGCTATCGTGGAGCGCTCTCTGGCGCAGGTAGGCGGCATGGAGTTTGCCGACCGCCCCTTCTCCGCCATCAGCGACGGACAGCGCCAGCGCATTCTGCTGGCCCGGGCGCTGTGTCAGGAGCCGGAGATCATCGTATTGGACGAGCCTACCAGCTTTTTGGACATCCGCTATAAGCTGGAGTTGTTGACGGTGCTCAAGCGCATGGTGCGGGAGAACGATCTGGCGGTGCTGCTGTCCCTCCATGAGTTGGAGCTGGCGGAGCGCATTTCGGACACGGTGGTGTGTGTGGCGGGCGACCGCATCGACCGCATCGGCACCCCGGAGGAGATCTTCACCCGCGCATATATTGCAAAGCTGTACCGGATGGAGCACGGGAAGTATGACCCCTGCTTCGACAGCCTGGAATTTGTGCCGTAAGGAGTGCTATCATGGAAAAACAGGGTGTTTTTTACGCCGTCAGCGTAGGCCCCGGCGACCCGGAGCTGCTGACCCGGCAGGCCTGCCGGGTCTTGGCGGACTGTCCTGTGGTGGCAGCCCCCCGGATGAAGTCCGGGCGGATGCTGGCGCTGGATATCGCCGCCGGGGCGGTGGATACGCAGGGCAAGACCATCTTGCCGCTGGACTTTACCATGGAGCGAAGCGAGGCAGTGAGGGAGGACAGCTACCGCATGGCGGCAGCCGCTATCGAAGCGGAGCTGTCGGCAGGACGGGACGTGGCCATGGTCAATCTGGGCGACGTATCCGTGTACGCCACTGCCTACTATATTCTGGAGCGCATCCGCGCTGATGGGTTTGAGACGGTGATGTGTCCCGGCGTCACCAGCTTCTGCGCCGTGGCGGCGCGGCTGGGACGGAGTTTGACCCGCATGGAGGAGCCGCTCCACATTCTGCCGGGCAGCACGGATCTGGACAACGCGCTGCCGCTGCCGGGAACAAAGGTCGTGATGAAATCCGGCAAGGCCATCTACAAAGCGGCAGCGGCGCTGGAGCGCCACGGTCTGCTGGCAAATGCCGGGATGGTGGCGGACTGCGGACTGGAGACAGAGCAGGTCTACACCGACCTGCGGCAGCTGCCGGAGGAGATTAGCTATTTTGCCACCATCGTGGCGGATTGAGAGGGCGCTATGGAGCAAAAAGTCCCCCGGCTGGTGCTGGCCGGCACCAACAGCGGCTGCGGCAAGACCACCGTCACCTGTGCCGTCTTGCAGGCGCTGGTATCGCGGGGCCTGCGGGTAGGCGCGGCAAAATGCGGCCCTGATTATATCGACCCCATGTTCCACAGCCGGATCATTGGCGCGAAGAGCTCCAATTTGGATGCCTTCTTCTTTGATCCCGATACCCTGCGCTATCTTCTGGCCCGCAGCGCCCGGGGCTGCGATGTCACGGTGATAGAGGGGGTCATGGGCTATTATGACGGGCTGGGCCTCACCTTCACCCGGGCCAGCACCTATGAGGTGGCGCGGGAGACCCAAAGCCCCGTGGTGCTGGTGGTCAATGCCCGAGGGGCGGCCCTTTCCGTCCTGGCGGCGGTGGAGGGCTTTCTCCACTTCGCGCCGGACAGCGGCATCCGTGGTGTCATCCTCAACGGGTGCAGCGCCATGAGCTATGGCCCACTGGCACGGGAACTGGAAAACCGTTTGGGCGTCCGCGCCTGCGGCTATCTGCCCCGTCTGCCGGAGTGCGCGCTGGAGAGCCGCCATCTGGGGCTCATCACCGCGGACGAGGTAGCCGACCTGCAAGAGAAGCTGCGCAGGCTGGCAGCCGAGGCGGAAAAAACGCTGGACATTCCAACACTGCTGGAGCTGGCTGACGCCGCGCCGCCCCTGCGCTTTATCCCGCCGGCCCTGCCGGAGCCGGGAACACCGGTGCGTATCGGCGTGGCCAGGGACCGGGCGTTCTGCTTTTACTATGAGGACAGCCTCGACCTGCTGCGGCAGCTGGGTGCGGAGCTGGTACCCTTCAGCCCGTTGGCGGACGAACGGCTTCCCGATGGCGTACAGGGTCTGTACTTGGGCGGCGGTTACCCGGAGCTGTACGCGGCACAGTTGTCGGAAAACCATGTCCTGCGCAGGCGAATTCGGGAGGTCGTACACGCGGGGATGCCCTGTATCGCCGAGTGCGGCGGCTTTATGTACCTGACAGAGTCCATCGCAGGCCACGCCATGGTGGGTGCGCTGCCCGGGGACTGCTTTGACACGGGGAAGCTGACCCGGTTCGGCTATATCACCGCCACGGCCCGAGAGGGCAGTCTCCTGTGCCGCGCCGGGGAGCAGGTGCCGATGCATGAATTTCACCATTGGGACACGCCACTGCCGGGCAGCGCTTTTCTGGCGGAAAAGCCCTCCGGCAAGCAGTGGCGCTGTGCGTATGCCACGGATACGCTGTACGCTGGTTTCCCTCACTTCCATTTTTACGCCAAGCCCGTCATGGCACAGCGCTTTTTGGCGGCTTGCAGAAAGGAGACGCTATGACGGAACAGATGAAGCCTATGGATATCGAGAAGCGCAGCTTCGCCATCATCACCGAGCTGCTGGGTGACCGGCGGCTGGATCCGGAGAATGAGCTGGTCATCAAACGGGTCATCCACACTACGGCGGATTTTGACTATGTGGACAATCTGGCCTTTTCCGACCACGCGGTACAAAAGGCCATTGCCGCCCTGCGGGCGGGCTGTGACATCGTCACCGATACCCAGATGGCCAAGGCCGGGATCAATAAGACGATCCTCGCCTCGCTGGGCGGAGAGGTACACTGCTTCATGTCGGACGCGGACGTGGCGGCGGAGGCTAAGGAGCGCGGTGTGACCCGTGCCTTTGTATCCATGGAGCGGGCGGCAGCCCTGCCCAAGCCCTGCATCTTCGCCATCGGCAACGCCCCCACGGCGCTTTTCTCCTTAGAGGCGCTGATGGAGACGGGCAAGCTTCACCCGGCCCTCATCATCGGGGTGCCGGTGGGCTTTGTGAACGTGGTGGAGAGCAAGGAGCGCATCATCAAGGCCGCTGCCGCGCCCTACATCGTGGCTCGGGGCCGCAAGGGCGGCAGCAACGTGGCGGCGGCCATCTGCAACGCCATGCTCTACCAGATCAGGCGGTAGGTTATGAAGGAATTTATCATACGGGACGGAAAAAAACTCCGTCTGGGCTACACCACCGGTTCCTGTGCCGCGGCGGCAGCCAAGGCCGCCGCATGGATGCTGCTGAGCGGCAGTAAAAAGGAGTCCATCCGCCTGCTGACACCCAAGGGCATGGAACTGACGCTGGCGGTGGAGGACATCCATCTGTCCCCAAACTGTGTGCGCTGTGCCATCCGGAAGGACAGCGGTGATGACCCGGATATCACCCGTGACACCCTGATCTATGCCGAGGTGCGGAAAACAGAGACTGTTGGCATTGTCATTGACGGCGGACAGGGTATAGGTCGGGTAACCATGCCAGGTCTTGACCAGCCGGTGGGTGCGGCGGCCATCAACTCCGTACCCCGCCGGATGATTCAAGAGAATGTGGAGGAGGTCTGCGGCCTGTTCGGATACATCGGCGGCCTGTATGTGGTGATTTCCGCTCCCGATGGCGAGACGCTGGCGAAAAAGACCTTCAATCCCCGATTAGGCATTGAGGGCGGCATATCCATCTTAGGTACCACGGGGATCGTAGAGCCTATGAGCGAGCAGGCGCTGGTGGACACCATCCATGTAGAGCTGCGGCAGCGGCGGGAGGGCGGCGCGGATTATGTACTGCTGGCCCCCGGCAACTACGGCGCAGACTATATCAAGGGTGTCATGGGCATCGACCCCGCCACGGCGGTGATGACCTCCAACTTCATCGGCGACACGATGGAGATGTGCCGGGAGCTGGGCTTCCGAGGGGCGCTGCTCATCGGTCATATCGGCAAGCTGGTAAAGCTGGCGGGCGGTATGTGGAACACCCACTCCCGCTACGGCGACTGTCGCATGGACATCCTGACGGCCTGTGCCGCCGCAGAGGGGCTGCACGGCGGTGCGGCGGCGGAGATGCTCTGCTGCGCCACCTGTGACGACGCCCTGCGGCTGTTGAAGGAGCAGGGACTTTATGACGCGGTGCTGCACCGGTTGGCCGGGCGCATCGACGACATGATGCATTATAAATGCAGTGATATAGAGACGGGAGCCATCCTCTTTTCCAAGGAATATGGCTATCTCTGTGAGACAAAGGACGCAGCGGCACTGCTGCGCCGGATAAAGGAGGACTGACAATGGTACATTTTGTGGGAGCGGGCAGCGGCGCTGCCGACCTCATTACGGTCCGAGGCGCCAAGCTGCTGGGCGAGGCCGACGTGGTGATCTACGCCGGCTCACTGGTGAATCCGGCGCTGCTGGACTATACCAGGGAGGGCTGCGAGATCCACGACAGCGCCAAGCTGACGCTGGAAGAGGTCATCGCCCTCATCGAGAAGGCGGAGGCCGCCGGCAAGACCACCGTGCGCCTGCACACAGGGGATTCCAGCATCTACGGCGCAGTACGGGAGCAGTTTGACGAGCTGGAAAAACGCGGTATCGCCTACGATGTCTGCCCCGGCGTCAGCGCCTTCTGCGGCGCGGCGGCCGCTCTGCGGGCGGAGTACACCCTGCCCGATGTGAGCCAGACCGTCATCATCACCCGCGCCCCCGGCCGCACGCCGGTGCCGGAACGGGAGTCCATCCGCTCACTGGCGGCCCATCAGGCCACCATGGTGCTGTTTCTCAGCACCTCACTGACGGAACTGCTGCAAGATGAGCTGCTGGCGGGAGGCTATACCGCTGACACCCCGGCGGCGGTGGTCTACAAGGCCACTTGGCCGGAGGAGCATATCTTCCGCTGCACTGTGGGGACGCTCCACGAGACAGTGACAGGCAACGGTCTGACCAAGACATCGTTGATCGTGGTGGGCAACTGCCTGGGCGACAACTATCTCCGGTCGCTGCTGTACCACCCCGATTTTACAACGGAGTTCCGCAAGGGGGCCCAATGAGAGCCGCCCTGTTTGCCTACAGCCGGGGCGGCTGTGCCACGGCGCGGCGGGTACTGGAGGCGCTGCCGGAGGAGGTATGGATGTGCTATACCATGCCGCGTTTTGAAGAGCCGGGCTTTCTGCCGCTGGACAGGGCGATATATGGTGTGTGCTTTTCCTCCATGGACGCACTGATCTTTGTGGGGGCCTGCGGCATCGCCGTGCGGGAGATCGCCCCCTATGTCAAAAGCAAAAAAACCGACCCGGCGGTGGTGTGCATCGACGAGGCGGGGAAGTTTGTGATCCCCCTGCTCTCCGGCCACATCGGCGGCGCCAACGCGCTGGCGGAAAAGCTGGCGGAGAAGCTGGACGCCACGGCGGTGGTCACCACCGCCACCGACGTCCGGGGAAAATTCGCCGTGGACGCATGGGCCGCCCGGCACGGCTGTGCCATCTCCGACATGGGGCTTGCCAAGGCGGTATCGGCGGCGATACTGGAGGGGGACGTGCCTCTTTGTAGCCAGTTTTACCTGCCTGTCCCCCTGCCGAAGGGTACGTTTGCCGGGGAGACCGGCCCTCTGGGTATTTTCATCGGCTGGCACGTCAGAACACCCTTTGCCCGTACCCTGCGGCTGATCCCTCGCGTGTTGCGGGTAGGCGTAGGCTGCCGGCGGGGCATCTCTGCCGAAGCGGTAGTGCGTGCGGTGCAGACAGTGTTCGCGGAAAATGGCCTGGACACAGCGGCTATCCGCGGCGTCTGTTCCATCGACCTGAAGCAGGACGAGCCGGGTCTGCTGGCCGCCTGTGAGAAAAACAACTGGCCGGTGCATTTTTACACGGCGCAGCAGCTGCGGGATGTGGCGGGTGACTTCACTCCCTCCGACTTCGTCCGTTCCGTTACCGGCGTAGACAATGTCTGTGAACGGGCGGCGCTGCTGGATGCCGAAAAGCTGATCGTACAAAAAACAGCGCGGGACGGAGTGACCGTCGCCGTCGCGGCGGAGCATTGGGAGGTGCGCTTTGGGTAAGGTAATTGTAGTGGGCATCGGCCCTGGCGGCTATGAGGATATGACCATCCGGGCAGACGAGGCCCTGCAGGCGTGCGACGCCATTGTGGGGTATCCCGTCTATGTGGATCTGGTGCGGGATCGCTATCCCGGCAAGGAACTTCACTCCACGCCCATGACACGGGAGACAGAGCGCTGCCAGCTGGTGCTGGAGCTGGCGCGCAGCGGCAAGACCGCCGCCATGGTTTGCTCCGGTGACAGCGGCATCTACGGCATGGCGGCGCTGGTCTATGAGCTGAGGGGCGAGGCGCAGGAGCCTGAGATTCAGGTGGTGCCGGGATTGACGGCGGCGTGCAGCGGCGGGGCGGTGCTAGGTGCGCCGCTGACCCATGATTTCGCGGTCATCAGCCTCAGCGACCGTCTGACACCGTGGGAGACCATCGAAAAGCGCTTGGACTGCGCGGCGGCGGCGGATCTGACCATCGTCCTGTATAACCCGGCCAGCCACGGCAGACCGGATCATGTAAAGCGCGCCTGCGATATCTTGCTGCGCCGTCTGCCGGAGGACAGACTCTGCGGCATCGTCCGCAACATCGGCCGCGACGGGCAGAGCCGCCGCATCCTGACGCTGGCAGAGCTGCGGGAGGCGGAGGTGGATATGTTCTGCACCGTGTTTATCGGCAACAGTGCGGCAAAGACGGTGGCGGGACAGCTCATCACCCCCAGAGGATACCGAAATGTGTAATATCTGCGTGTTTGCCGGCACCACCGAAGGGCGGGAGCTGGTGGAATTTCTCGCCGGACAGCCGGTACAGGCCACGGTATGCGTGGCAACGGAGTACGGTGAAACGCTGCTGCCGGAGGCGAAAAACGTCACGGTTCTGGCGGGGCGCATCCCGGTGGCGGACATCATCCGGATGCTGCAAGAGACCCGGTTCGATCTGGTGATCGATGCCACCCACCCCTACGCCGCCTCCATCACCGAGAGCATCTGCACGGCCTGCCGGGAGACGGAGACGGAATATCTGCGCCTGCTGCGGCAGTCCTGTGACCCGAAGGAGGCGCTCGTGTGCGTGGAAAACGCCGCCGAGGCCGCCGCGTTTCTGGCGAATACCGAGGGCAACATCCTCCTGACCACCGGCAGTAAGGAATTGGCGGCGTATAGCGGTATCCTCGATTTTACTCAGCGGGTATACGCCCGTGTGCTGCCCATGGATGCCTCACTGGAGGCCTGCCGCACAGCGGGGTTAAAAGCCTCTCATATCATCGCCATGCAGGGGCCTTTCTCCGAGGAGATGGATCTGGCCACACTGCGGTTTGCCAACGCCGCGTGGATGGTGACCAAGGACGGCGGCGAAGCCGGCGGCTTTCCTGCTAAGGTGTCCGCCGCCCGGAAGGCGGGCGCAGGTCTGGTGGTCATCGGCCGCCCGCCCCAGCGGGAGGGTCTGCCCTTTGCGGCGGTGCTGGACGTGCTGTGTGAGCGGTTCGGCTGCACCGTCCGGCCGCAGGTGCGGATCGTCGGCATCGGCCCCGGCAGCCGGGAGGCTATGACCCGTGAGGTCAGTGAAGCCATCGAGACGGCGAACTGTCTCATTGGCGCAAAACGGATGTTGGATGCTGTGGCGCGGCCGGGGCAGCCTACCTATGACGCCATTGCGCCGCAGGATATCGCGGACTTTATCCGCGCCCACCGGGAATACCGCCGCTTTGCGGTGGTCATGTCCGGCGATACCGGCTTTTTCAGCGGCACCAAAAAGCTGCTTCCTCTGCTGGAGGGCTGCGACACAGCGGTGCTGCCGGGTCTGAGCTCGCTGTCCTATCTGTGCGCCCGGCTGCAAACCTCCTACGAGGATGTGCGGGTGGTGAGCCTCCACGGACGGCAGCACAACATCCTGCCGGAGGTGAGGGCAAACGGCCGGCTCTTCGCGCTGGTGGGCGGTGAGCGCGGCATCAACGACCTGTGCCGCACACTGACAGCAGGCGGTCTGGGCGGCGTCACCGTGTCTGTGGGACAGCGGCTGGGCTACCCGGATGAGCGCATTGTGTGCGGCACGGCAGCAGAGCTGACAGAAGGTGCCTACGCGCCCCTGAGCGTGGCGCTCATCGAAAATCCCCACCCCGACGCGGTGGTCACGCCGGGTCTGCCGGATGACGCCTTCCTCCGCAGCGCGGAGGGAATGCCGGTGGTGCCTATGACGAAAAGCGAGGTGCGGGCGGTGTGCCTTTCCAAGCTGCGGCTGACGGAGCGCAGCGTCTGCTGGGACATCGGCGCCGGTACCGGCTCGGTGTCGGTGGAAATGGCCTTACAGGCAAAGCGGGGACAGGTCTGTGCCGTGGAGCGGCGGGAGGACGCCGCGGCGCTGCTGGGGCAGAACCGGGAGCGGTTTTCGTTGGAGAACCTACAGGTGGTCTGCGGCAGTGCGCCGGAGGCCTGCGCCGGTTTGCCCGCGCCTACCCACGCATTCATCGGCGGCAGCGCCGGGAATATGCGGGAGATCGTGGCGCTGCTGCTGGCAAGAAACCCCCGTGTCCGCATCGTGGCCACGGCCGTTTCACTGGAGTCCGTGGCTGAGCTGACGGAGTGCCTGACGGCGTTTCCCTTTACGGAGACGGAGGTGGTGTCGCTGCAGGCGGCGCGGGACAGAAGGGCCGGAGGCTATCACCTGATGAGCGGGCAGAATCCCATTTATATTTTTACGATGCAGGGCGGAGGAGAAACGGCATGATGTGGTCCCTTGGGGCACTGGTCGCGGGCTTTTGCATAGACCTGCTGGTGGGCGACCCCCACAGTTTTCCCCATCCGGTAGTTCTGATTGGAAAATGTATTAGCGTGTTGGAGCGGGTGCTGCGGTGCGTATGCCCCAAAACGCCGTCCGGCGAGCGGGCGGCGGGTGCCATTCTGTGGGGCGCGGTGGTCATCATATCCACCGCCGTCCCGGCTCTGCTGCTGTGGCTGTGCGGTCTGGTCAGCCCGTGGCTGCGTCTGGCGCTGGAGAGTGTGATGTGCTGGCAGATCTTGGCGGTCAAGTCCCTGCGGGACGAGACCATGAAGGTCTATGACGCGCTGGAGAGCGGCGATCTGGCCGCCTCCCGCCATGCTGTTTCCATGATCGTGGGGCGAGACACCGACCGGCTTGACGACGCCGCCGTGACCCGCGCCGCCGTGGAGACGGTGGCGGAGAATACCTCCGACGGCGTGGTGGCGCCGCTGCTGTTCCTGGCCATCGGCGGCGCGCCGCTGGGCTTTTTCTACAAGGCGGTGAACACCATGGACTCCATGCTGGGGTATGTGGAGCCGCCCTATAAGAACATTGGTCTGGTACCCGCCAAGGCCGACGATGTGGTGAATTACATCCCGGCGCGGCTGTCAGCACTTCTGATGCTGGCGGCGGGCGGCCTGATGGGGCTGGATACGGCGGCAGGCTGGCGGATCTTCCGCCGCGACCGCCGGAAGCACGCCAGTCCCAACTCAGCCCAGACGGAATCCGTCTGCGCGGGGCTGCTGGGCGTGCGTCTGGCGGGGGATGCATGGTACCACGGCGTGCTGCACAAAAAGGAGTATATCGGCGACGCAGCGCGGGAGATCACCCACGAGGACATCCCCCGTGTGTGTCGCCTGATGACCGTCACAGCCATCCTCACCCTGCTTTTGAGCTGCGGGGTCAAGCTGCCCTTTGCGCTGTAAAGGAGACGTAGATGCTGTATCAAACGGAAAATCAACATGGCGGTGACGTGTACGGCGGCGGTATCACACTGGATTTTTCCGCCAACACCAACCCGCTTGGCACGCCCCCCGGCGTTTTGGAGGCGGTGTGCCGGGCTCTGCCCCAGCTGCACCGCTACTCCGACCCCTACTGCCGCCGGCTGGTGCAGGCCATCGCAACCCATGAGCAGGTGCCGGCGTCGTATGTCCTCTGCGGGAACGGCGCGGCGGACCTGATCTACGCTTACTGCGCCGCTCTGCGGCCCCGGACAGCTGTGGAGCCTGCGCCTACCTTTGCCGAGTACGGGCTGGGTCTGGCGCAGGTGGGCTGCCGCGTGACGCCGTATTTTCTGCATCAGGCGGAGAATTTCGATGTGGATGAGGGCTTTCTGCCCTTTTTGGAAGAGAAAAAGCCGGAGGCGGTATTCCTCTGCACTCCCAACAACCCCACCGGACGGCTGCTGCCGCTGCCGCTGCTGGAGTGGATCCTGCAAGGCTGTGCGGCGTGGGGTGCGCGGGTGTTTCTGGATGAGTGCTTCCTCGACCTTACGGAGGACGGTGTCAGCGCCAAAGCCCTTTTGGCGGCGCACCCGGAGCTGCTGATCCTGAAGGCCTTTACCAAGAGCTACGGCATGGCGGGCATCCGGCTGGGGTATTGCCTGTGCGCCGACAGCGCGCTGCTGCACCGCATGGCGAGTGCATCCCAGCCGTGGAACGTATCCTCGCTGGCGCAGAGCGCCGGTGTGGCGGCGCTGACGGAGCAGGATTTCCTGCAAAGAACACGATCCCTCGTCCATACGGAGCGGCGCTGGCTCACGGATAACCTGACGGCGCTGGGCTTCTGGGTGTGTCCGTCCCAAGCCAACTACCTGCTGTTCCGCGGGCCGCGGGGCTTGCGGGAGGGGCTTCTGCGGCAGGGCATCGCCATCCGGGGCTGCGAGAATTACAGCGGGCTGGACGACGGGTGGTATCGCATCGCCGTGCGGCCCCATGAGGAAAACGAAGCGTTGATAACGGCCATCCGGCAATTCTGCAAGGAGAAATCGCTATGGCTATGAATATTATGATACAGGGAACCATGTCCAACGCCGGAAAGAGCCTGCTGGCGGCGGGACTCTGCCGCGTTCTGAAGCAGGACGGCTACCGCGTGGCACCGTTCAAGAGCCAGAATATGGCGCTAAACTCCTTCATCACCAGGGACGGCGGTGAGATGGGCCGGGCGCAGGTGGTGCAGGCAGAGGCCGCCGGGATCGAGCCGGACACCCGCATGAACCCCATCCTGCTCAAGCCCACCACCGACGTGGGCAGTCAGGTCATCGTAAACGGCCAAGTGCGGGGCAATATGCAGGCCATGGAGTATTTCCGCCGCAAGCGGGACTACATCCCCGCCGTGCTGGAGGCCTACAACAGTCTGGCCTCAGAGTACGACGTGATCGTTATCGAGGGGGCGGGCAGCCCCGCGGAGATCAATCTCAAGCAGGATGACATTGTGAACATGGGGCTTGCCAAGCTAGTGGACGCGCCGGTGCTGCTGGTAGGCGACATCGACCGGGGCGGCGTATTCGCCCAGCTCTATGGTACAGTGGCGCTGCTGGAGGAGGATGAGCGCCGCCGCATCAAGGGCGTGGTGGTCAACAAGTTCCGGGGCGACCGGGCCATTCTGGAACCGGGGCTGAAGACGCTGGAGGAGCTGTGCGGCATCCCGGTGGCGGGGGTCATCCCCTACACCCATGTGGATATCGACGATGAAGACAGCCTGACCGAGCGGTTCGGCCGCTCCACGGAGCGGAAACTTTTGGATATCGCGGTGATCCGTGTGCCGCGTATCTCCAATTTCACGGATTTCAGTCCCTTTGAACATTACGAGAACGTGTCGCTACGCTATGTGGATCAGGTGAGCGATCTGCATCGGCCGGACATGATCCTGCTGCCGGGTACCAAGAGTACCATCGCCGACCTGCGGTGGCTGCGGCAGTCCGGTTTGGAGGCGGCCATCCTGAAGGCAGCCGACGCCGGTACGCTGATCTTCGGCGTCTGCGGCGGCTATCAGATGCTGGGACGCACCGTATCCGACCCGGAGCAGGTGGAGGCCGCCGGGGTCACGGAGATCAGCGGCTTGGGGCTGCTGGACATGGACACCGAATTCCGCGGCGAGAAGGTGCAGGCCCAGACGAAGGGCATCATCAGCGGCGTGGAGGGGATGCTCTCCCCCCTGAACGGTCTGGCCTACGAGGGCTACGAGATTCACATGGGGCGCAGCCGGCAGGAGATGCCCGCCCTCAGCGGCGGCGGAAACGTGTACGGCAGCTACGTCCACGGTATCTTTGACGCGCCGGGCATCGCCGATACGATCCTGCGGACGCTGTGCGCCAAAAAAGGCGTGTCCTTTGACGCGCTGGCGACCTTCGACACCCGCGGCTACAAGGAGCGGCAGTATGACCTGCTGGCAGACGTGGTGCGCGGCGGACTGGATATGTCCTTCGTCTACCGTGTGCTGCGCCGGGAAATATAACGAAACAAACTCCACGGTCTACCACCGGAAACGCTGCACTGCGTGCTGCGCCTGTTGGGGATAACACAGATCTGCCGGTACATCTGCGGGGCTATGTAGAGGCACTGGGGGCCGGAATCCCCGCCCGGCCCGACGACTTGCTGCTGCGCGCTCCAGAACGGCGTGGATGTAAAAACCGTGTCATCAATGCTCGGCCACTACTCGGCGGGTTTCACGCTGGACACCTACGCCCACGTCACCACCGACGCACAGCTCAAGGCGGCGC
>ERZ1026997.167-NODE-167-length-33098-cov-5.457858_pt1 | contig 33098 bp, 28 predicted proteins | sample MGYA00519289_ERZ1026997 | MGnify/ENA primary metagenome ERZ1026997 (study PRJEB26926, sample SAMN06164455) | human gut metagenome | biome: ENVO:00009003; feature: ENVO:2100002; material: ENVO:00002003 | host: Homo sapiens | place: USA | collected 2012 ... | reverse complement strand
ACGAGATGTCTTAGGGTCTCGTGGGCTCGGAGATGTGTATAAGAGACAGCTCCGGCACGGGGTCGGGGACTTCGTAAGTCACCTGCACCTTGGCGCTCTGGGCACCGAAGCCCAGAAAACCGGACTTGGCCTGCTGCAGCACCGTGACGGACACGCTGTCACGATCCAGCCCCAGCTGGCTCAGCGCGGATTCAATGGCAAGATCGATGGTCTTGCCGGAAGTGATAATCGACTTTTCCATGGTTTATTCCTCCATAGACTTGGGCGCGTAGCGGTCAGGGTCATAGTTGCGGCCCTTGCAGAAGGGGCGGTCGGAGACGCCGGACAGAGGCGCGTTTTCTTCCCTCGCGGCTTCCTCCACAATGCCCTTCCGGGCGGCGTACTCCTTGGCAGCCGCGGCCTTGGCGGCCTGCTCCTGATCCCGCTGCTGCTTTTCCAGCTTCTTCTTGCTGGTGTTGGCGGTGATGCCGTCGGGATTGGAGGCACGGCGCTCGGCGCGGACGCGCTCCTTCTCGGCTTCGATGCGCTCCTGCTCCAGCGCCTTTTGCAGACGCACGGCATCCTCCGCGTCATAGATCTTGCGGTAGTGGCTGGTCATAATGGGGTCGGAGATCATTCTCACCACGCCGCCGATGAACCAGTACAGGGACAGTCCGGCGGAAACGGTGAAGCCGATCCACAGAGACATCAGGGGCATCATCCACATCATGACCTTCATGGACTGGTTCTGCTGGGAATTCTTGGCGGTCTCCTTGTCCTGAACGCCCTTCTCGTCGGTGATGACGGAGTCGTTGGTCTTCTGGCTGATGACCATCTGCAGCAGCTGACAGGCAGCAGAGGTCAGGGCGATGAGGAACGCACCGATGTGCGCCCAGTCCCACACCCAGCTGGCGGAGAAGACATTGAATTGGGGCACAGCGCCCAGGTTAATGCCCAGAAAATCGAAATTGATGCCGGCGAGAACGACCTCGCTGATGCCGGGGATGGCGGCGCGCAGCTCAGATGCATACTGAGGAATCAGCTGCGCGGCGACGACCTGCTCGTAGGCAGCATTGGAAGTGAACATATCCGGCGCAGCCGTCTTAATGACCTCCACGATCTGCTTCGCCGTGTCGGCGGACTGCATCAGGATGTAGGTGATGGGCTGGCGGATAACGGCGAACAGGGGGAACAGAATCAGAATGGGAATGAAGCTCCACAGGCAGCCGCCGCCCATGGAAACGCCCTCGGATTTCTGAAGTTCCTGAATGGCCTGATTCTGACGCTGGGGGTCATCCGCGTATTTCTGCTGGATGGCCTGCATCTTGGGCGTCAGACGGGACATCTTCATCATGCTCTTCTTGGACTTCGCGTTCAGGGGCAGCAGGATCAGCTGCACGATGACGGCGAACAGGATCATGGCGACGCCGTAGTTGTGGGTCGTTTCATACAGGACTGACAGCAGCCACCCAAACGGCACGGTTATGATGTCCGATAATTGGAATGCGAGAAACATTGCCTTTCCTCCTTAGAGATTCATGGTCATGGTACCGGGTCGTAGATATCCCCGCGGTAGAAGGGATTGCACCGCAAAAACCGCTTCAGGGCAAGCCAGCCACCCTTAAGGATACCGTACTTACTGATGGCTTCGTAGGCATAAGCGGAACAGGTGGGGCGAAACCGGCACCGTGCCGGAAACGCCGGGGAGATCCAGCGCTGATAAAACCGAATGAGTTTGAGAAACATCTTCTTCATAACCGCAGCTTAAGTCTCTACTTTCTTCAGAAGCCCTGCTTTTTTCGCAAGGGTCAGATAACTTGCCGTCAGCTTCTCAAAGGGAGCCTCCACGGCCTTCGTCCTTGCCACCACCACGATGTCCCAGCCGGGCTGGAACTTTTCCTCGTTCAGGCGGTAGACCTCCCGGATGCGGCGGCGGGTGCGGTTGCGCACGTGGGCTTTGCCCAGCTTTTTGCTGACGGTGACGCCCACCCGGTTCCCGTCCGTGCGGTTCTTTCTGGCGTAAAGCACCAGAAGGCCGTCGGCAACGCCGGAGGTGTGATACAGGCGCCTGAAAATATGGTTGAGCTTCAGGCTGGTTGAATACTTCATACTGTTTCCTCGCTAAAAAGGGAGCGGGGCGAACGTTCCATTCACCCCGCTGTAGCTCCCGTTTCGCTCTTAAGCGCTTTTTCCGCTCTAGGGTGTATCTGAAAACTGGCAAAAAGACCCGCTGATTGGGCATTTTGACAGTTTTCAGATGCACCCTAGTAACCCACGGACATACGCATCAGGCGGACAGAACCTTGCGGCCCTTCGCACGACGGCGGGCCAGAACCTTGCGGCCGTTGGAAGTAGCCATTCTCTGGCGGAAACCGTGAACCATGGAACGGTGACGCTTGCTGGGCTGGTAGGTACGCTTCATCTAAGATACACCTCCTGTCAAAATACAATATGCTCAACAGCCTTTCGGCCGCAGCAACACAAATTCAGACCGATACTACGGTCATACCCGTTCATTATAACCGAAGAACGCGGTTTGGTCAATCTTTTTTTCGTTCTTCTGTCAGCCAATTTTCAAATTCGGGCCGGAAAAGGTTTCATCCAGCTTGGAAAGGACGCGATTGTATTCTTCCGTCCCCGGCTCGTAGGGGGTGGGCTGGAAATTATTCCGTTCGGCGACGGAGCTGACGCTGGCGGGTACGATGGTCAGTTGTCCCAATCTGACTGTTCCCTCCGCGTCCCGGATGACCTCCTGCTGCACCAGCGCCGTGTCATAGTCTTTGGGAGCGCCGTTTCCGCCGAAGCTGAAATTCCCCAGAGAGTAGAAAATGATACCGCCGCCGTATTCCTCAATGGGCTGCAAAACATGGGGATGGGAACCGAACACGATGTCCGCACCGGCGTCAATGGCGGCGTGACCCACCTGCTTCTGTTCTTCGGTGGGGTGGTATGTACCCTCCACGCCCCAGTGGGGGGCGAAGATGATTAAGTCCACCCCCTGCTCCCGCAGGGCAGCAATCTTTGCGGTCATGTCCTCCACATCCAGCTTGTAGTACACGGCGGCATACAGCCCGATGGTCAGGCCGCTGCCCGTGGTGACCACGGCGGTGCTGTCCCGCTCCACGTAGGGGACGCCCGCCTGCTCCAGCGCCGCCAGCGTGGACGCGTAGCCGTTTGCGCCGTAGTCCATGGAATGGTTGTTGGCCACAGTCACGGCCTCGATGGAATTCTCCGTCAGGCAGTTTACGTAAGCCGTGGGGCCATGGAACACATGCTTCTTCTGCATGGGGTTACCCTCGTCGCACAGGGGGCCTTCCAGATTCACCATGGAGAACTCGTCGCCCGCGAAATAGTCGATCACGTTGGCGAAGGGATAGGCGTAGTCATCGCCCACGGTCTTGATAAAGCCGGATTCCGCGTAATAGTTGGTCGGGTTGCTGCCGAAGGTGCAGTCCCCCGCGAAGGTCAGAAGAAAGTGTTCCTCCGCGGGCTGCGTTTCCGTGGGAAGGGTCTCTGGCTGAGACGTTTGGGTCGGTTGCGTCGCAGCGGCCTGCGTTTCCGGCAATGTGGGCGCAGTGGTTTCAGGCGCGGCGTGGCTGCAGCCCGTCAGCAGCAGCGCCAGCAGAACGCAGACCGGTAAAAATCGGATCTTCACCGGATTCAGGCGTTGTCCTGAGCGCGCTTCTTCATCAGATTGCGCATACGGGCCGCGTGATCCAGCTCCCGCTTGCGGATGCGCAGGCTCTTGGGCGTGCATTCCAGCAGCTCGTCGTCCGCCAGGAATTCCAGGCACTGCTCCAGAGAGAGGATGCGGGGAGGCGTCAGCCGGAGGGCTTCGTCAGAACCGGCGGCGCGCATATTGGTCAGCTGCTTCTTCTTGCAGACGTTCACGGTCATATCCTCGTTGCGGCTGCAAACGCCCACGACCATACCGGCGTAAACCGGCGTGCCGGGGCCGATGAACAGCGCGCCCCGCTCCTGCGCCGCCGCGAGACCATAGGCCACGGCTTCGCCGGTCTCAAAGGCGACAAGGGAACCCACCTGCCGCCGCTCGATCTCGCCCTTCATGGGGGCGTAGGAATCCAGCACGGAGGACATGACGCCCTCGCCACGGGTATCGGTGAGGAATTCGTTGCGGTAGCCAAACAGGCCGCGGGAGGGAACCAGAAATTCCAGACGGTAGCGGCTGCCCATGGGGGTCATGCCCAGCAAATCGCCCTTCCGCTTGCCCATTTTCTCAATGACGGAACCCATGCACTCCTCCGGCACGTCGGCGACCATCCGCTCGATAGGCTCGCAGACCTTGCCGTCGATGACCTTGGTCAGCACGCGGGGGGTGGACACGGAGAACTCGTAGCCCTCCCGGCGCATGGTCTCCATGAGGATGGACAGGTGCATTTCGCCCCGTCCGGCCACGTTGAAGGAATCCGTTCCCTGCTCGGTGACGTGGAGGGAAACGTCCTTGAGAAGCTCCTTTTCCAGCCGATCCCGGAGGTTCCGGGAGGTGACGAACTTGCCCTCCTTGCCCGCGAAGGGGGAATCGTTGACGGCGAAGGTCATTTCGATGGTGGGGTCGGAAATTTTCACGAAGGGCAGCGGCTCCACGCACTCCGGGGCGCACAGGGTACGGCCGATGGTGATGTCCGCCATACCGGACAGCGCCACGATCTCACCGGCGTGAGCCTCCTGGACGGGGTTCTTGCTCAGGCCGTCGAACTCGTACAGCGCCACGACCTTGCCCTTGGTTTTCACGTTCGCGTCATGGAAGTCGCAGATGGTGACCTCCTGATTGACCTTGATGGTGCCCCGCTCCACACGGCCGACGGCGATACGGCCGACGTAGTCGTTATAGTCGATGGAAGAGACCAGCAGCTGCAGCGGCGCGGTGTCGTCGCCCTCAGGGGCGGGAATATAATTGACGATGGTCTCGAACAGGGGGGTCAGGTCGGTGCCTGCCTCGTCGGGACTGTAGGAAGCCGTACCCTGACGGCCGGAGCAGAACACGGTGGGGCTGTTGAACTGCTCGTCGGTGGCGTTCAGATCCAGCAGCAGCTCCAGCACCTCGTCCATGACCTCATGCACCCGGGCGTCGGGCTTGTCGATCTTGTTCACGGCCACGATGACCTTGTGACCCAGCTCCAGCGCCTTCTGCAAGACGAAGCGGGTCTGGGGCATGGGGCCTTCGGCGGCGTCCACCAGCAGAATGACGCCGTTGACCATTTTCAGAATGCGCTCCACCTCGCCGCTGAAATCGGCGTGACCCGGGGTGTCCACGATGTTGATCTTGTAGTCCTTATAATGCACGGAAGTGTTCTTTGCCAGAATGGTGATGCCGCGCTCCCGCTCCAGATCGCCGGAGTCCATGACCCGCTCCACAGTGGCCTGATTTTCCCGGTAAATGCCGCCCTGCTTGAGCATTTCGTCCACCAGCGTGGTCTTGCCGTGGTCAACGTGGGCGATGATGGCAATGTTGCGAATTTTATCCTGAGGTACCATGAAAAAGTCTCCTTTTGAAACCGAATTACACAAAATATCGACTATAGAGTATAGCACATTGACGAAATAAATGCAATATTTTTGTTGGATATTCCGAACAAAAATTAAAGAAAACGGGGAAAAGCGCCGCGGCAATGCCGCGGCGCCGGGAAAATCAGGATTTATTCCGCTCTTGTGCCGAAGTTGACGGAGGTATCGCCCTGCTCGTTGGTGCCGAACTCGTAGTCCTTGCCGGGGAGTACGGCGTTCATCAGGATGCCCACCAGAGCGGCCACGGCCAGACCGGACAGGCTGATGGTCACGCCGCCGACGGGAATGACGATGGCGCCGTTGTAGGTCACGCCCACGGCCAGACCCATGATCATGGCGGCGACCAGAACATTGCGGCTCTTGGTGAAGTCCACGTTGTTCTCAACCACGTTCCGCACGCCTACGGCGGAGATCATACCGTACAGCACCAGACTCACGCCGCCCATGGTAGCGGCAGGCATGGCAACGATCAGCGCGGCAAACTTGGGGCAGAAGGAGAGGATGATGGCAAACAGCGCGGCCAGACGGATGACCTTGGGGTCATAGACCTTGGACAGCGCCAGAACGCCGGTGTTCTCGCCGTAGGTGGTGTTGGCCGGTGCGCCGAAGAGGGCGGCCACGGTGGTGGCCAGGCCGTCGCCCACCAGGGTGCGGTGCAGGCCGGGGTCAGCCACGTAATTCTTTTCCACGGTGGAGGAAATGGCGCAGATGTCGCCGATGTGCTCCACGACAGTCGCCAGAGAGATGGGAGCGATGGTGATAATGGCGGTCAGCAGCATACCGCTGTCAAAATCCTTGCCGAAGATGGAGAAGGCGGTGTTGCCCCAGATCACGGGCAGACCGACCCAGTCGGCCTCGGCCACGGTCTTGGCGACGTTAGCCCGGGCGGCGGGGTCAACGATCATGGCGAACAGGTAGGAGCCGAGAACGCCCAGCAGAATGGGAACGATCTTCACCATGCCCTTGCCCCAGATGTTGCAGACCACAACGACCAGGATCGCAACCAGGGCGACCCACCAGTTGCCGCGGCAGTTATTGATGGCGGAACCGGCCAGAGACAGGCCGATGCAGATGATGATGGGGCCGGTGACGATGGGCGGGAAGAAGCGCATGACCTTCTTCGCGCCGAAGAGCTTGAAGAAGAGCGCCAGAACCAGATATACAAGACCCGCCACGGCGACGCCGAAGCAGGAGTAGGTCAGCGGAATGTCCTGTCCGGAAGCGGTGACCAGACCGTAAGCACCCAGAAACGCGAAGGAGGAGCCGAGGAATGCGGGAACCTTCCGCCCGGTGATGAGGTGGAACAGCAGCGTGCCGAGACCGGCAAAGAGCAGGGTAGTGGATACGTTCAGTCCGGTGATTGCGGGAACCAGAACCGTCGCACCGAACATCGCGAACAGGTGCTGCAGGCCCAGAACCAGCATTTTGGGGGTACCCAGAGTACTTGCGTCATAAACCGCGTCGGTATTCTTTTCGGGAGTAGCCATAAAAATCATCCTTTCTGTTTTTGCAAATCTACGTGTTTTCATGAAAAAAGAGGCCCTAGGGCTGACCTAAGACCTCCTTTTCACACACTTCTGTGACAGTATACATCTTTTTTCCCGATATTGCAAGGAAATATGCCAGATCCCACCGCCAAAATATGAACGATTTGTAAAGCGGTTTTTGTGGATTCTGCCATTGGGGGGCAAAACCGGCAGCGCCGTCAGGCGATGCCTTCCTGATTAAAATTAAGATTTTAATCAGGAAATAGTATTAATCAGGAAATAGTATCAGTGTATCAGGAAGCCCCGCGGAGTTCGCCGCTCGCAAACGGCAAAACAACATCCGGCTGCCGCACGACAGCCGGATGTTATGCTTATTTTGTATCCCGCGGGGGATTTTTCGGCTTTCCCGCTTTGTGTCGGTACTCGCCCTTGGCGTCGAAATTCGCCATGGCGATCAGGTTGATGGCGATGGTGCCGATCAGCAGAAGGACTGCTTCCCATATCAGACAGTTTACCGCGCTCCACACCATGTCCATCGAATCCATACTGCCGTAACCGGCGGTGACGATGGCCATGATAACGGTGAGGATCAGCCCCAGCCCACCGAGGATCATCCCCGCGATCCGCTGGGTGAACCGCCATGCGCGGACGCTGCCCATGCCGAAATAGCAGCGGTAGCCGAAGTAGTAGTTGGCCTCCTTCGGCGCGAGAAACAGATACGCCAGTCCAAGGATCAGCGCGATGACCGGGCCGATCATCACGGCGACGCGGCACACGCCCACCAGACTGCCGAAAACCTTGCTCAGGTCGGGAAGCAGCGAGGCAGGGTCAAAGCCGTCCATCACGCTTTTGATGGAGGCAATGTCCAGCGAGCCTTCCGTGGCGGCGGTGATTTCAGTTGGGATCGTGCTCATTATTTTTCCTCCAGGAATTTGCTGATCTCCCGCATAAAGCTGCCCGCATCCTGGAACCGGTGGTAGATGGAGGCAAAGCGGATGTAGGCCACCTCGTCCAGAGGCTTCAGACGCTCCATGACCATCTCGCCGATCTTGTCGGTGCTGATCTCCCGCTCCAGCGTGTTCTGGATGGTCTGCTCGATCTCGGTGGTGATGCGGTCGAGGTCAGTGACGTCCACTTTCCGCTTGTCAAAGGCGCGGATCATGGAATTGAGAATTTTGTTGCGGTCAAAGTTCTGGCGGGAGCCGTCCCGCTTCACAACGATGATGGGCAGGCTTTCCACGATCTCATAGGTGGTGAACCGGCGCTGGCAGCCCATACACTCCCGGCGGCGGCGGATGCTCAGGCCGTCCTCCGAGTGGCGGGAATCGACGACCTTGCTTTCCTGATCGCCGCAAAACGGACATTTCATGGGAAAAACACTCCCTTCCCCAATACTATTCCTGACATTATAGCAGATGTTGGCAGAACTGTCCAGTTTTTTTTCACCGGCGGGGTTCGACGGGATTCGCTGTTGCCTTTTGCGCCGATTTCGGTTAAAATGGGGACACTACATCTACCTGAAAAGGAGAACCTTATGTCTAAAAAGCTGCTGTTTGCCCTGTGGGGCGGTCTGTTTATTTTGTGCGCGGGGCTGGGATTTATCCCCGGCTTTTCTCAGAATGTCAGCGCGGGAGCGCAGGCTGTGCTGACGGTGCTGGCTGTGGCATTTTTCGCGCCGCCCGCGTGCCTGATTTACGGCGCGAAAAAGGAGAAAGACGCACGCACACTGAAGCTGGTGCGTGGCATTTCGCTGCTGTCGCTGGGGCTGACGCTGCTGGCACTGGTGCTGAACGTGCTGTCCGCCATGGGGACGGTGACCATGGGAAACGTGTTGTTCGCCGTGCTGATCGTGGTGTCCAGCCCCATGGTCTGCAGCGGCTATTGGGCGCTGAGCCTGTTCCTGTGGGCGTGTCTTCTGATCGTCAGCCACTCGCTGCTGAGGAAGAATTTTAACTGAATCTTTACTACATCTTGTGTATATAAGCGGAAGAAAACCACTACCTGTAGTGCATTAACTCAAAAGAGGTAAAACGTCGAAAAATGGCTGTGCTATATTCCCAAACGGATAAGGGAACCTCTGATACAAACGGCAGATCGTTGACAGCTGGTTGAATACTATCCGCAGCCAAGCCGGCGATGATTTTTCGGGGGTTCCGGGAGGAAACTCTGAAAAAAGTCGGGAGGGTTTGGTATGATAAGAAGGTTGGTAGCCAGAGGGTTGCTGTCAGTTGTATTGGCGGCAGCTCTTTTTTCGTTGTTCCGACTTCCCGCCGGAGCGGCGACGGTGTATCAGGAGATCACCGGCATGGAGGAACTGACCAGCGGGCAATACGTGCTGGTGACGCCCCTTGGCGACGCGCCGGGTATCCTGCTGGGAGAAGATTTTGTGATTTCCGCCACGAAACCCACCTTCACCGGCGACACGGTTGCCGCCGGTGCGGAATGGAACCTGACGGTGACGGAGAACAGGGTCATCCTGACGGACGCTCACGGCGTGTCCGCCGCACCCCTGGAAGGCGACAGAAACGGCATCGCCGCCGGGACGTATGAATGGCAGGTTCTCTGGGATGGCAAATATTTTTCCTTTCACGGCTGCAACGGAAGCGAGCCGGTGACGCTGGTCTCCGATACGCTTCTTGAGAAGAACTTCCTTGCATGCAGGGACGCCGATATTAAGGAAACACCGGACTCCTACGTCAGCATCTTTACGCTGTACCGGCGCATGGAGGTGCAGGACGACCCGGAGCCGGAGGAGCCGGGAGAAGTGGTGGAAACGTCGCCCAGTGTGACCGTTTTGCCCGAGGGCGGCACAATCCGCGCCGGGGAGGAAATTACCCTGACCTGCGAGGACGAAAGCGCCGACATTTATTACGCAGTCTCCGCCGACGGGGTGAATTACCAGCCCGATGCGCTGTATGCCGGGCCAATTTGCTTTGAAAAGGACTTCGGAACGGCGTATCTCAAGACATATTCCATCGCCGGGGGCTGCGAACCCGGGGAAGTGACCCAGGTCATTTTCACGGAAGAATTTGACCTTGACTGGAATCTGTACTTCGGTCAGCTCCACGCCCACACCGATATTTCCAACGGCGCCGGGAGCGTGGAGGAAGCGTTCCAATATGCGTCGCAGGTGGATGGTCTGGACTTTTTCGCCGTGACCGACCACAGCGATTCCTTTGACAACGCTGATATGGGCGCCATCGACGCGGATGGTGCGGACATCAGCGCTGACTGGGCGGCTGGGAAGCAGGCGGCCGCTTCCGTGACCAACGGGGATTTTGTGGGGCTTTTCGGCTTTGAGATGACATGGCCTGAAGATAAGCAGCTGGGGCATATCTCCACCTTCAATACCCCCGGCTGGCAGACCAGAGATCAGGAAGCGTTTACCAACGTCACCGCAGCGCTGGAAAATTACTATAAGGTGCTGACCGCCGTCCCCGGTTCCGTCAGCCAGTTCAACCACCCGGACGACATTCACGGGGATTTTGAGCGGTTCGACCACTACAGCCCCCGATATGACGCGGTAGTCTCCCTGCTGGAGGTGGCCGGGGAGGACGGCGTGGTGGACTGCGAGTATTATGATCTGGCGCTGGACAAGGGCTGGCACGTCGCGCCCACCAACAACCAGAATAACCACAACGGGCAGTGGGGCGATGCCAGCGACGCGCGGACTGTGGTACTGGCGAAAAGTCTGACGGAGGAAGCGCTGTACGCTGCCATGAAAGACCGCCGGGTCTATGCCACCCAGGACAGCGATCTTGCTATTTTCTATGAGCTGAACGGTACGGTCATGGGCAGCATCCTCCCCAAATCGGAGGAAGCGGAAATCACCGTTTTCCTGAGCGACCCCACGGACGAGGCCATCGGCAGCGTGGAAGTGGTGGCCGACGGTGGGGAAGGGATTGTCCGGCAGTGGGTGGAGACACCCACAAAAATGCTGGAGCTGTCCGTCCCCAGCGGATACAGCTACTATTATCTCCGCGTCACCCAGCCGGATGGGGACGTGGCCGTAACCGCGCCCGTGTGGATGGACGGGTATGACGACATTGGCATTGAGCGCTTCATTTCGGATACGGCCGCCCCTGCCCGGGACGAGGAGATCGGGCTGACGGTGACGCTGTTCAATGATGAGCCGGTGGATTTTGCTGTGAAATCCCTGTCGCTTTATGCCGACGAGACGCTTGTCAGCACAGTCTCCGATCTGGGAGAAGTTGCGGGGATGAGCACGCTGGACTACACCTTCTCCTACGCCCACCCGGAACTGGGCGTGACGGAGTTCCGGGTCGAGGCGGCTGGCAGCGTAAACGGGGAAAGCCGCACCTGCGAGGACACGCTGAGCCTGAGCTTCCGCGTCCCGGAGCAGGTGAAGCGCATCTCCGTGGACGCTTCCCACGGCAATTCCGGCGTTGATAAGCTGAACCGGCTGAAAGCTATCGCCGCCAAGGTCAATATAGCAGTGGATATTCTGGACGGCGAGCTGCCCGAAAACAGCGACCTCCTGCTGATAACCGCCCCGGCGGAGGCATTTGATGAGGAATTTGTGGAGAATGTCAGATCGTTTGCCGAAAACGGCGGCACAGTCATTCTCTGCGGCCAGTCGGACATGGGCGACCTGAGTCTGCACACCTCCAGCGAGCTGAACAGGCTGCTGGAAGCCATGGGCGCGACGGTACGCCTGAACGACGACACCGCGTGGGATGAGGAAAGCGGCGGCAATACGCCCGACGCGGTATCCTCCGATGTGTTCAACCCTGGCGGCGATTTGACAAAATCGCTGAAACCCGAGCAGACCTACACCCAACGCGCCGGCTGCACCGTAAATCCGGGGAAGGGAACCTGGCTGGTAAAAGGCCGCGATACCACCTGCGCCGTAGATGCGGACGCCGATGGTCAGGACGTTGGCAAAGACGCGGTGCTGCTTGCCTTTGAAGAACTCCCGGGCGACGGCAAAGTGTACGTCAGCGGCGGACTATTCCTGTCGGACGACGCCATGAAGGAACCGGACAATATCTGGAAACCCGTCAGCGGGAATCAGGGAATCGTGGAAGCGCTGCTGAAAATTGAGCGGGCGGCGTATCCGGAGCTGGTCACCATCGGCGAAATGCGCTCCGGCAAGGCCGGAGAGGTGTACCATATTCGTGGCTGGGCGACCTCCGGAACGTCCCATCCCGGCAACATCTTCCCCAACACCATTTATCTACAGGATGATACCGGCGGCGTGGAGCTGGAGCCGTTTACGGAGGACGGCATCGAAGTCGGCACGCCCATAGAAGTGGTCGGGCAGAAGAAAATCCGCGGCGGCAACGTGGTGCTGAAGATTATCGACTACGATAAGAAGCTGGACGAGCCGCTTTACAACTACACGCCGAAAACCACCCCGAACAAGACCGCCATGGACTACGAAGCAAACGGCGGCCGCCTGATGCAGGTGGAGGGCAGGGTGACGGATGTGACCTACAGCGTCGGCGGCAAGGGCGTCTCCCGCATCACGTTAAAGGACGGAAACGGCGACCTTGCGGAAATTCTGATTGAGAACGGCATTGTGTCCGGCGCGGACGGGGAAAACGACCTGGCTTCTCAGGTGAAAGAGGGGCGCACGGTGCGGGCGATCGGCATTCTCCATCTGGACGGCGACGGCACGCCGGTTCTCCGGGTGCGCAACTGCGACGAGGTGGTCTACGTGCCGCCCGTCCCGGTTTCTTTGGGTTCCCGCAGGAATCCCCGCACCGGCGATTTGATTTGGATCGCCGTCGGGGTGATGGTGCTGTCCGGAATCGGGCTTGCGGTGCTGCTGAGAAAGAGAAAAAGGTAAAAATAGTGCCGGGGGCGGTCAGCCCCCGGCATTCTTACATTAAATGTGTATGTACTGCTTATACGAGTTTTTAATAAAACGCTTAAAAGCGTTTTATTAGGCCGCAGGATTGCGGCCAGCGGCCACTGCCGCTAAAAAATGAAGTCAATACATTTCTTACCGCCGCCCAGGCGGTCTGCCGTGTAACGGCAGAATAAAATGATGAAATCATTTTATTAAGAAATAGTATTATTCAGCCTGTCCGCCTTGCAGAACAGGACGAATCCGATGGCAAAGATAACGACCAGCGTTCCCACGGCGATGTTTTCGTTTTGCAGCTCCAGCCCGAAGACATGGAACGACTGCCCGTCGGTGAGCTGACTGACCATGGCGATCAGGGTCGTACCAAGGAAGGACGCGCCCTTGCCGCAAATGTCCATGAGACCGAAGTATTCGCCGCTGCGCTCCGCCGGGATGATTTTCCCGAGGTAGCTGCGGCTCAGCGCCTGAATGCCGCCCTGAAACATACCCACCAGAACCGCCAGTACCCAGAACTGCCACTGGGACACAAGAAATACCGCGAACAGGGTAATGCCGGTGTAGCAGAGGATGCAGATCTTAATGAGCAGCCCCGTGTCGTATTTGGCGGAGAACCGGCCGAAGGCGATGGAGCAGGGGAAGGCCACGAACTGGGTCAGCAGCAGCGCCAGCAGCAGCCCGGTGGTGTCCAGACCCAGAGCAGTGCCGTAGGCCGTGGCCATGTCGATGATGGTGTAAACGCCGTCAATGAAGAAGAAAAATGCCAGCAGGTACAGGAAAATATGCTTCTGCTGCCGAACCTCCCGGAAGGTGTCTCTCAACCGACGGAAGGTGGAAGAAACGGGATTGCCGCCGTGCTCCACGAAGGCGGTCTGGCGGTAACGCTTCAGCAGCGGCTGGGTGCATACGAACCACCACCCGGCGGTAATGAGGAAGGATACGACCATGGCCGTTCCCGCGCCGATGCCGATCTTATCGCCGAACAGCACCAGCAGCAGACAGAGGATGAAGGGAATCACGGAACCGATATAGCCGTAGGCGTAGCCCATGGAGGATACCGTGTCCATCCGCTCGTCGGTGGTGATCTCCGGGAGCATGGCGTCGTAGAACACCAGACTGGAGGAATACCCCACTTTGGCGAGAACGAACACCACCAGAAATGCCAGCCATCCCGCAGTCACGCCCATGGCGGCGCAGCCGAGAACGCCCAGAAGCATACAGGCCATGAAAATCGGCTTCTTGAAGCCCCGGTGGTCAGCCAGCGTGCCGCAGATGGGGCCGATGACGGCCACCAGCAGCGTGGAGACGGAACCGGCGTAGCCCCAGTAGGACAAGTACAATGACTCGTTCAGCCCGCCGGTAGTCGCCAGAGCGTTGAAATAAATGGGAATCAGAGTCGAAACCAGCAGAATGAACGCGGAATTGCCGATGTCATAGAGAATCCAGCTCCGCTCCAATGCGGTGAGTTTGATTTTTTTCACTTCTACCACTCCTTACAGATCAGCCGAAGGCCGGGACGAAATCCTCGCCCAGGGGTTCGCCGGTGCGCATGTGCTCGTCCAGCTGGCTAAGCAGTCCGGGATAGCGCTTGAGCGCGCGGTTGTACAGCACCAGCATTTCGCTGTCCATCCACAGCCAGCGGTCGCTCCCCTGCTCCGGCATGAGCTGATCCTCAATGGCCGGACTGCGGGTCAGGCGCAGCAGACGCTGGACGCGCTTGCGGTTCTCGCCCACCAGAAACCGGGTGGCGCGGGCCATGTTGCGGACGCAGGCGTTGATATTTGCCGGGGTGGCGGGGGGATAAAAGAGGGCGACCGTGACGCACTCTCCCCGGGTCAGCCGCATGTGGGCGCTGCCGTCGTAGGTGTGGGGCTGAGGGACGCCGTCGGATTCCAGCAGATACCGGTCGAATTCCGATTCCAGCTCCACATGGCGGGCGCTGCCGTCGGCTTCCTTTTTCTCCACGTAGGGATGGCACACGGAGTCCAGACAGTAATGTCCCAGCAGCCCCAGAAGATAGACCCGCCCGGCCTCGCTGCCCGCCTGCGCGCAGACCCGGGCGAAGAATTCCTGCCCGGACTGGGCGTGGAAGACGCCGCCCAGCTGTCCCGTGGCGGTTTTGATCAGGGGGTTATAGTAAAAGAAAATATCCGGCCCGTGCAGACCCATATCGTAAAGCCGCCGGAACCGCTGGATACTTCGGCGGTCGTTGGGACACATCCCGGAAAGCAGCTGCTTTCCGAAGCGGTAATGGGCGTAATTTGCTGGCATGATCGGTCACCTCGTTGTTTTTTCTCACGTTTTCTCATTCTACATGATAATTCGGCAAAAGAGAAGCACTTTTTTCAAAATTCCACTTCAAATTTCTGTAAAGCCGGGGCGTTGCAATGCCAGCGGCACCGTGGTATAATGAACAAAATTGCCATTTTTCGAGGTGCGATATGGAAACACGCAAGCTTTATTATGAAGATTCTCACCTTTCCCGCTTTACATCGGCGGTGCTTTCCTGCGCGAAGGCCGCGGACGGATGGGAGGTCACGCTGGCCGCTACCGCCTTTTACCCCGAGGGCGGCGGTCAGGCGGGGGACTCGGGAACCCTGAACGGCGTCCGGGTGCGCAGTACCCGGGAACGGGAGGGGGCGGTAATTCACCTGTGCGAAGCGCCCCTGGAAGCGGGCGCGGAGGTCACGGGGGTGATCGACTACGACCTGCGCTTCCCGCGGATGCAGCAGCATTCCGGGGAGCATATCGTCTCCGGCATCCTCAACCGCCGCTACGGCTGCCACAATACCGGCTTCCACATGGGCGCGGACGTCATCACCATCGACTTTGACGGGGTCATCCCGCCGCAGGTGCTGCCGGAAATCGAAGCGGAGGCCAACGGAGCAGTGTGGCAGAACCTGCCCGTGCGGTGCTGGTATCCCAGTCCGGAGGAGCTGCCCGCCATCCCCTACCGCTCGAAAAAGGCCCTTGCATGGCCGGTGCGGATCGTGGAAATTCCCGGATACGATTGCTGCGCCTGCTGCGGCACCCATGTGGCGGCTACGGGGGAGATCGGGCTCATCAAGCTCCTAAGCGCGGTGAGCTTCCGGGGCGGCACCCGGATCGAGATGGCCTGCGGCTCCCAGGCGCTGGCGCTATTAAACGCGGCCTTTGACCAGAACCGACAGGTTTCCCAGGCGTTTTCCGCGAAAATCACGGAGACCGGCGAAGCCGCCCGGCGGATGAACGAGCTGCTTTCGGCGCAGAAGTACCGCATGGCGGGGCTGGAAAAGCGGGTTTTTGCCGGGATTGCGGAAAGTTATGTTAACCAAGGAAACGTCCTGCACTTTGAGGAAGACTTAAGCGCCGAGGGCGTCCGGGAGCTGGCGGACGCCATCGCGGACAAGTGCGGCGGCACGGCGGCGGTATTCAGCGGCAGCGGCGAGGGCGGCTATGCCTACTGCCTGATCGCCCGACAGGGCGACCTGCGGCAGCTGGGTCGGGACATGACCGCCGCGCTCCATGGCCGGGGCGGCGGAAAACCCCTCTGCCAGCAGGGACGGGTACAGGCGGCGAGGGGCGAAATCGAAGCCTTTTTCGCCGACAGACAGTGAATTTGGTAGTTCGGTGAGGAAAAAGAGGGCGCGAAGCCGCTTTTTGTTCATAAATTCGACTTTTATTCTCTTTGCGCTTATGCTATAATACCCAAAATGACCTGTGCCGCCGGAATTCCCCGGCAGGTGCAAAAGGAGAAACATATGGGAGTATTTGAAAAAATTTTCGGCACCCGTTCCCAGCGGGAAATTAAGAAAATCCAGCCCACGGTGGATAAAATTCTGGCGCTGGAGGACGAATACAGGGCACTTTCCGAGGAAGCTCTGAAGGCCAAAACCGCCGAGTTCAAGAACCGGCTGGATCAGGGGGAGACGCTGGATGACCTCCTGCCGGAAGCCTTTGCTGCCGTCCGGGAGGCGGCCGACCGGGTGCTGGGAATGCGCCCCTATCCTGTCCAGCTCATCGGCGGCATCGTGCTCCATCAGGGGCGCATCGCCGAAATGAAGACCGGTGAAGGCAAGACGCTGGTCGCCATTCTGCCCTGCTACTTAAACGCGCTGACCGGTAAGGGCGTTCACGTGGTCACCGTCAACGAGTACCTTGCCAAGCGCGACTCGGAGTGGATGGGCAAGGTCTACCGCTACATGGGGCTGACCGTTGGTCTGGTGATCCCCGGCATGTCCCCGGCGGAGCGCCGGGTGGCCTACGCCGCCGACATCACCTACTGCACCAACAACGAGCTGGGTTTTGACTACCTCCGGGACAACATGGCGATCTACAAGTCCGAGCTGGTGCAGCGAGGACACGCCTTTGCCATCGTGGACGAGGTGGACTCCATCCTCATCGATGAAGCCCGCACCCCGCTGATTATTTCCGGCAAGGGGGAGGATTCCTCCAAGCTGTACGAAATGGCCGATCACTTCGTGTCCACTCTGCGCAAGCAGGTCTTCGCCAAGACCGACGAGAAGGAGATCCACGACGACTACGACTGCGACTACATCGTGGACGAAAAACAGCGCACCGTGTCCCTCACCGCCAGCGGCATCGCCAAGGCGGAGAAGTTCTTCGGCGTGGAAAATCTGGCCGACGCGGAGAACGCTACCCTCTCTCACCACATCAATCAGGCCATGAAGGCCCGCGGCCTTATGAAGCGGGACATTGACTACGTCATCAAGGACGGTCAGGTCATCATCGTGGACGAGTTCACCGGCCGTCTCATGTACGGCCGCCGGTACAACGAGGGCCTGCATCAGGCCATCGAGGCCAAGGAGGGCGTGACCGTCGCGGGGGAGAGCAAGACCCTGGCCACCATCACCTTCCAGAATTTCTTCCGGCTCTACGGCAAGCTCTCCGGCATGACCGGCACCGCTCTGACGGAGGAAGAGGAATTCAGCGCCATCTACAATCTGGACGTGGTGGAGATTCCCACCAACCGTCCCGTCATCCGTATCGACCACCCCGATGTGGTGTACAAGACCGAAGCGGGCAAGTTCCGCGCCATCATCCGGCAGGTGAAAGAGTGCCACGAAAAGGGTCAGCCCGTGCTGGTTGGTACGATCTCCATTGAAAAGAGCGAAATCCTCAGCAAGCTGCTGAAACGGGAGGGCATCCCCCACAGCGTCCTGAACGCCAAGCATCATGAGCAGGAAGCCCAGATCGTGGCGCAGGCTGGCAAGCTGGGCGCCGTGACCATCGCCACCAACATGGCGGGCCGCGGTACCGACATCATGCTGGGCGGCAACGCCGATTTCCTTGCGAAAGCGGAGCTTGCGAGAATGGATTTCCCGGATGAACTTTTACAGGAGGCCGACTCCTACGCCGAGACCAGCGACCCGGAAATTCTGAAAGTGCGCCACACCTACGAAGAGCTGCTGAAAAAGCACAAGGCTGCCATCACCCAGGAGGCGGAGCAGGTTCGCGCCGCCGGCGGCCTGTTCATCATCGGCACCGAGCGCCACGAGTCCCGGCGGATCGACAATCAGCTGCGCGGCCGTTCCGGCCGTCAGGGCGACCCCGGCGAAAGCCGCTTCTATCTGAGCTTACAGGACGATCTGATGCGCCTGTTCTCCACCGACCGGGTGATGAGCATGATGGACTCCCTGGGTCTGGACGAGGACACACCCATTGACGCGAAAATCCTCAGCAACGCCGTGGAAAACGCCCAGAAGAGCGTAGAATCCCGGAACTTCCGCGCAAGAAAGAACGTTCTGGAATACGATAACGTCATGAACACCCAGCGTGAGGTCATCTACGCCCAGCGGCAGAAGGTGCTGGATGGGGAAGACCTGCGGGAGAACATGATGCAGATGCTCCGCTCCCTTGTGGAGGGAGATGTTTCCACCGCCCTCAGCGGGCATGGCGGCGAGGTGAACGAGGACGGCCTGAAGGGGCTGGCCAACGCCATGGAGGGCATCTACTTCGCCAAAGGCACGCTGGCGTCCCGCCGGGAGCAGCTGCTGGCCATGAACGCCGATGAGCTGACGGACACCGTTTTTGAAATTGCCAAGCACACCTACGAGGCCAAGGAAGCCGCCTACACCCCCAAGATCATGCGGGAGCTGGAGCGTGTGGTCATGCTCCGGGTGGTGGACGAATACTGGATGGACAACATCGACGCCATGGACGATCTGAAGCAGGGCATCGGTCTGCGGGCTTACGGCCAGCACGACCCGGTGGTGGCCTACAAGGAAGAGGGCTACCAGATGTTCGAGGCCATGATCACCGCCATCAAGGAGGAGACCATCCGCCGGATGTTCCTGGTGCAGCTGCGTCCCGCGCAGGAAGTCAAGCGGGAGAAGGTGGCCAAGGAGACCGGCACCTCCGCCCCGGACAAGTCTCAGGTCAAGCGTGCGCCGGTGCGTAAGGAGCACAAGGTCGGCCCCAACGACCCCTGCCCCTGCGGCAGCGGCAAGAAGTACAAGAAGTGCTGCATGCAGAAGGACAAACTCGAAAGTTAAGATAACAGAGAATCGGAAGTAAGGCACGAAAGTGCCTTACTTCCGACGCGCGAAAACGAGATTATGATACGAACACAGAAATACGAGACACTCCAATATCTGACCGCCGACGGCATCACCGTCCCCCACGGGTTCACCACCCGTCTTGGCGGCGTCAGCACCGGCACCCAGAGCAGCCTGAATCTGGCCGTAGGCCGGGGGGACTCTCTGGAAAACGTGGAGGAAAACCTCCGCCGCCTCGGCCGCGCCGTGGGCTTCGACCCGGAAAAACTGGTGATGACATTGCAGATCCATTCGGACATCGTCCGGGTGGTGACGGAAAAAGACCATATCGGCCTGTGCCACCGGGACTATCCCAAATGTGACGCCCTTGTGACAAACACCCCCGGCGTTGCGCTGCTGGTGTTCACCGCCGACTGCACGCCGCTGCTGTTTTTCGACCCCGTGACCGGGGCGGTAGGCGCGGCCCACGCCGGTTGGCGGGGGACGGCGCAGGCCATCGGCGCAAAGGTGGTTCGCGCCATGGCGGAGAACTTCGGCGCGAAGCCGGAGAACATCCGCGCGGCCATCGGCCCCAACATCGGCATGTGCCATTTTGAGACCGACCACGACGTCCCCGATGCCATGCGCGCCGCCTTCGGCCCGGAGGTGGACGCCTACATTGAAAAACGGGGCGAAAAATACCATCTGGACTTAAAGCAGATCAACGCCATGGTTCTGCGCCGCTGCGGCGTGGAACACATTGACTTAAGTAGAGACTGCACCGTGTGCAGCTGCGACCGCTTCTGGTCCCACCGGGCGACCGGCGGGGAGCGGGGATCGCAGGGCGCGGTGATCGTCTGTCAGGAGGTGACGGGATGAAAAAGGGAATATCCGCGCTTCTGGCGCTTATCCTCTGTCTGGGGTGCTTCACCGGCTGCGTCGGGAGCATCGACAATTCCGCCTACGTCCCCACGGGAGACGCCCTTCTGATGGAGGGGGAGGACCCGGCGGAGGAAACCATCGCGCCGGACTCTCAGGATCTGACGCTGGCCTACTATCCCGACCGCTCCATGAACCCCCTGTACGGCAGCGACTACACCAACCGCGTGGTCATGTCCCTGATGTATCAGGGCCTGTTCGCGGTGGACTCCAAGAACAATACGACCCCCATTCTGTGCTCTCAGTATCAGGTCACCCCGGATAACCGTACATGGACGATCTATCTGGAACCCAACGCGACCTTCTCCGACGGCACCCGGGTCACGGTGCAGGACGTGGTCGCGAGCTACGAGCAGGCGCGGCAGAACGTGTATTACAAGGGACGCTTCACCCACATTGCCCGTGTGGAGCTGTCCAGCGACGGCGGCGTGGACTTTTTCCTTGACACGCCGTACCAGAATCTGGCGCTGCTGCTGGATATCCCCATCGTCAAGGCTTCGGAAGTGACCGTGGACAACCCCCTTGGAACCGGCCCCTACTCTCTGGAAGACGGCATCGGCGGCAAGCACTTGCAGCGGGTGGTGAACTGGTGGTGCAGCAGCGAAGACCTGGTGGCGAAGGATTCCTCCATCGCCCTGGTGGAGGCGGAGTCCCCTTCCCAGATCCGGGACGAGTTTGAGTTTTCCGGCCTGAGCGTGGTCTGCACCAACCCCCAGACGGATTCCTACGCCGACTACCGCTGCGACTTCGAGCTGTGGGAAGTGGACAGCGGCTTCATGATGTATATCGGCTGCAACGTCACCTACAGTAAATTTTTCGACGACGGCACCCTGCGTACCTTCCTGACCTACGGCATTGACCGGCAGACGCTGGTGGACGACAACTACGGCGGACTGGCGCTGCCCACGACCCTGCCCATTTCCCCCATGTCGCCGTATTACAGCAAAAGTCTGGCAGCAAATTATGATTACGACGAGATGCGCTTCATCGACGCGGCCAGCAAATTCCGCGTTCCCACCAACGACAAGGGCGTGCCGAGGACGCTGCAGCTGCTGGTCAACAGCGACGATTCCGCCCGCCTGCGCTGCGCCCGGAACATCGCGGCCACGCTGACGGAGCTGGGTCTTGCCTGCGAGACGGTGGAAAGTCCCACCAGCGTCTACGAAGCCCGGCTTCAGGCGGCCAACTACGACATTTACCTCGGCATCACGAAGCTGCCCACAACGGCGGACCTGTCGGAATTCTACCGGCCGTGGGGCGAAATGAGCTGGGGCGGCCTCGCCAACGAGACGATCTACAACATGGTCAATCAGTCTCTGGCGGACAGAGGCAACTACTATAACCTGCACAAGCTGGTGGCGGACGACGGCCGGATCATCCCCGTGATGGCCGGTTACTACGCCATCTACGCCAAGCGCGGCGTGCTGAGCGACCTGAACCCCGCCCGGGACAACGTGTTCTACTACACGCTGGGCAAGACCATGGAGAGCAGTAAGGTTGCCACGCAGTTCAGCTGAGAGAGACCGCAGATCTGCGGAAAAATATCTACCAACAGGAAAGGAAGAAGATTATGAAAAGAGTTATTGCCCTGACGCTTACCTTGGCGCTGCTGCTGTGCGGCTGCGGTGCTAGGAGCGCGCCTGCCGCGACCCCCGCGACGGCGCCGGAGACCACCGCCGCGCCGACCGCCGAACCCACCGCGGAACCCACGGCGGAACCGACCACCGTGCCGACCACGGAACCGGAGGTTTATGTCAACCCCCTGAACGGCGAAGTTCTGGATGCGCCCTTCACCGGCCGTATTTTTGCCAACACCGTGAGCAATCTGGCGGACAACATTCCCCATGTGGGCGTGGTGAAGGCGGACATGCTGATCGAGTGCTACGTCAACATGGACAGCGTGGTGCGCTGTCTGGCGCTGTTTACCGACATCGACTCCGTGGACGCCATCGGCTCCACCCGTTCCACCCGGCCCATGTTCAACAGCATTGCCCAGCACTATGACCTGATCCTGTCCCACGCCGGCGGCTCCGACCAGGCGCTGAAGGATGCCAAGGATCGGGGCGTGGAGAATTTCAACATTGACGCTTGGGCGGTGGCCTCCACCGGCGCTTCCTATCGGGACACCGAGCGCAAGGGCGCGCTGGAGAACACCCTCTACGGCATCGGTTCCGGCATCAAAGCCTACGCCGAATCTCAGGGCTACCCCATGACGCTGGAGCGGGACTACGGCTTCGACTTCACCGACGACGGCACCCCGGCGGACGGCGTTGAGGCCAAGGACATCAGCATCACGCTGGTCTACGAAAAAGCCAGAAAGGAAACCCGGATGGTCTATGACGAGAGCACGGGCAAATACGCCTTCAACCAGTACGGCAAGGTCATGACCGACCTGAAGACTGAGGAAGTCGAAGCGTTCCGGAACGTCATCGTCATGTACGCGGACATCACCACCACCGGCATTTACCACATCGCGGACTTCAATGCCGGCGGCAAGGGCTACTTTGCCTGCGGCGGCAAGCTCATCCCCATCGTCTGGATGTGCGGCGGCGATAAGGAGCCGTTCCGTTTCTTCACGGAAAGCGGCGAGCCGCTGGAGCTTGGCCGGGGCAACACCTACATGGCCATCTGCACGCCTCAGTCCCCCGTCGTCTGCGAAGGAATGCCGGAGCAGCCCGCCGAAACCACGGCCGCGTCCTGAGTTTGGGGCGGATATTCCGGGAAATGAAAAGTGCCCGCAGCGTCACGCGGCGGGCGCTTTTGCGCAAATGAGCAACATGCACCGAAAAATAGCAAAAACTGATCGGAATTTTACGAAAATTACACTTTACAACGCAGTGGGATTATTGTATAATGGATTCCGTACGGAGATATCGAATGCCGTACCTGAAAAGTAAAATACTGCCTTCCGGCAGTAATAAAAATGGAGGAATTACCATGTCTGTTAAAGTTGCAATCAATGGTTTTGGCCGTATCGGCCGTCTGGCTTTCCGTCAGATGTTCGGTGCTGAGGGTTTTGAAGTCGTCGCGATCAACGACCTGACCTCTCCCAAGATGCTGGCTCACCTGCTGAAGTACGATTCCACTCAGGGCAACTACGCTGCTCAGGGTCACGTCGTTGAGGCCGGCGAGGACTTCATCACCGTCGACGGCAAGAAGATCACCATTTACGCCAAGGCCAACGCTGCCGAGCTGCCCTGGGGCGAGCTGGGTGTTGACGTTGTCCTGGAGTGCACCGGTTTCTACACTTCCAAGGCCAAGGCTCAGGCGCACATCGACGCCGGCGCCAAGAAGGTCGTCATTTCCGCTCCTGCCGGCAATGACCTGCCCACCATCGTTTACAACGTTAACCACAACACCCTGACCAAGGAAGACAACATCATCTCCGCCGCTTCCTGCACCACCAACTGCCTGGCTCCCATGGCCAAGGCTCTGAACGACGGCTGGAAGATCCAGTCCGGCATTATGTGCACCATCCACGCCTACACCGGCGACCAGATGATTCTGGACGGCCCCCAGCGCAAGGGCGACCTGCGTCGTTCCCGTGCGGGTGCTGTGAACATCGTTCCCAACTCCACCGGCGCTGCCAAGGCCATCGGTCTGGTCATCCCCGAGCTGAACGGCAAGCTGATCGGCGCTGCTCAGCGTGTTCCCACCCCCACCGGCTCCACCACCATCCTGAACGCCGTTGTTGAGGGCAACCCCACCAAGGAAGAGATCAACGCTCAGATGAAGTCTCAGGCCACCGAGTCCTTCGGCTACAACACCGATGAGATCGTTTCCTCCGACATCGTTGGCATGCGTTTCGGCTCCCTGTTCGATGCCACCCAGACCATGGTCATCAATCTGGGCAACGGCACCAGCCAGGTGCAGGTCGTTTCCTGGTACGACAACGAGAACTCCTATGTTTCTCAGATGGTCCGCACCATCAAGCACTTCGCTACCCTGCTGTAATTCCGGTTCGGATAATGTAAGATTCCCCGCGGCACCCAAAGTGCCGCGGGGATTTTTCGCTGTTCAGGGCTTCCAGAATTCGCCAAGGCTTCGGCGCACCTTGCCGGTGAAGCCCGTGACCGGGTGGGCTTCCAGCATGGAACGCAGCACCGCTTCTTCGGTGGCCTCCGCCACGGCGCGGAAGGCGTCGTCTATGTGGCTTTCGTGGATGCAGCGGAAGTTCAGGCAATCACCCTGTGCCGGAATCCGGTTGGCGGTGGAAAAGCCCACCATAACCTCACCGCTGCCGTGGCCGATGTAGCTGCCCAGCCGGGCAAGCCCCACGCTGCACCGACGGATGATCCGTCCCAGCTGGCGGGAGGTGACGGGCAGGTCGGTGCCGACGATCATGATGCAGCTGCCCTCGTCCGGAGTGTCCTCCCGGATGCGGTATTCAATCGCTTTGCCGACGTTTTCCCCGCCGATGGTCAGGTCATGCAGGCACCCGTGGTTCGTCAGAACCAGCACGCCCACGGTGAAGGTCTCACCGCCGATCTCCACAAGCCGGGAGGAGGAACCGATGCCGCCCTTCAGGTCGTGGCAGGTCATGCCCTTGCCCGCGCCCACGTCGCCCTGCGCAAAGTCCGCCGACGCGGCGGCAATGGCGGTGAACACCTCCGCCTGCCCCACCGCCCGGTGACGGATGTCATTCAGGGACGCGTCGTTGCACTCGCACACCACGGGGTTCACGGAAAGAACCGGATATCCCCGGCGCTCCCCCTGACGGCACATGTATTCCACCATGGCGTCGTGAACCAGCCCCACGTTCAGGGTGTTCGTCAGGGCGATGGGGGTCTCCAGCGTTCCCAGCTCCCCGATCTGCATCAGCCCGACGGTTTTTCCGAAGCCGTTGAGAACGTGGTAAGCCGCGGGCATTTTATTGCGGAAAATGTCGTCCTCGCAGGGCAGGATCACCGTCACGCCGGTTTTGTGCCGTTCATCATCCACGGTGCAGTGGCCGACGCGGACGCCTGACACGTCCGCGATGGAGTTCCGCGGCCCGTGGGGCATACGGCCGATGTTCAAATCCATAAAAAATCCTCCCGAGTGTTTTTTTGACATTATACCGTTTCGGACGGAAGAATGCAACGGTTTTGCCATAAAGAGGGAGGTTTCCCGTGAAGCGGCAAAAAATCCCGTGTTCATGCTGTTGCGGAGGGTTGACCCCTATGTTACAATTAAAATTGGAAACCAAAAGGAAGGCGGCACCGGATGGTGCGGAAGTGTGAACCCAAATGAAAAGATGCCCCTGCTGCGGCGCGCCCTACAACGGCAAGCGTTGCCGGGAATGCTACTACGAGCCGTTTACCGAAGAAATCGCCCACGGCCTGCACACCCACGAGGGGGAGCCGTTGATCATTGAGCAGCCCGAGGACAGACCCGTCCGCCGGAGCGTCCCCACCCGGCAAAAAGAATGCAGGCAGTATTCCGGCCGGCGGAAAAAGACCAGCCCCAAGTGGCTCTGGCCGATTCTGATCGTAACCGCGTTCATGGTGGCGCAGTACGTGCTGACGGAGTTCATTACCGAAAAAGTGAGCAGCATGTCCTCCCTGTGGAGCAACGACGGGGACACCTGGGAGACGGAAGCGGTGATTCGCCCGGAGGATTTCCACCACCAGACCGTCCTGTACGATAAGGGCGGCATCCTGGCCGTGGCCGACTGGCGGGACGGAGACACATACACGGAGGAGATTCCCGTCTACGTTCGCAACGGTTCGGACAAGGACGTTATGCTCATGAGCAGCATGGACTGCGTCAACGGCTACATGACGGAGGATCGTCTCTTTTTCATCCTGCTGGAAGCGGGGCGGGAGGAAATGACCTCGATCTGGGTCAACGATACCGACCTTGAAAGCGGAAATATTGAAACGATCGGCGAACTCTCGTTCTGCCTGGAAGTGACGGATGCCAGCGACTACAATCCGCTGGATTCTACGCCCCCCATTACCCTGCGCGCAGACAAGAACAATGTCCGGTCGGTGGAGAGCGGCGGCACGACGGTTCTGGAGGAGGCGGGCATCACCCTTACCTACACGGGCAGCGAGGGTGAGCTTTGCGAGGACGGCGCCTTCCGGTTCCGGGTAGAGAATCATTCCGAGCGGAATATCTGGCTCTACACGATGGAAACCTATGTGAACGGCGAATCCGCTGATCTGTTCCTGTTCGACGAGCTTGCGCCGGACGCCTGGGGCAAGTGCGAAATGTGGCTGTATGACGCGGACGTGGAGCGGGTTCGGGACATCACCTCCCTGGAGCTGGTGCTGGGCGTCCTGGATCATGACACCGATGAGATTTTGCTGGAAAGCAAGCGGGTCAGCATTCCCGTTACAAAATAGTGCTTTCTTCCCCCGGCTGCATCAGCAGCCGGGGGAGCATTCGATTCCAAAAAATCCATGAAAAAAGCAACGAACCATTGAAAGAACGGCAGAAATTTGATACTATATAGAAAACATGGGGCGGCCACGCGCCCGCCCCGGAAGATGACCAGGTGAAGCCATGAACACCAAAGAAGATTTTATTGCCGTCTTTGACTCCGGCGTGGGCGGCATCAGCGTGCTGCGGCACCTGCGGCGCCTCATGCCCGGGGAGAGGTATCTCTATTTCGGCGACTCCGCCAACGCCCCCTACGGCACCAAAACCAAGGACGAGGTGGAAGCGCTCACCTTCGCCGCGGCGCGGCGATTGATGGCACGGGGTGTCAAGGCGCTGGTGGTGGCCTGCAACACCGCGACCTCCGCCGCCATTCACGACCTGCGGGAAGCCTACCCGGACACCATCGTCATCGGCATCGAGCCTGCCCTCAAGCTGGCCTATGACCGGTATCACGGCGGCGGCATCGGCGTGATGGCCACGCCCATGACCTTGCGGGAGGAAAAATTTGAAGCGCTGATGCACCGCTACGACCAAAGCTGCCGGGTCTACAAAATCCCTGCGCCGGGGCTGGTGGAGCTGGTGGAGCGGGGGCAGGCGGATTCCCCGGAAGCGGAAAGTCTTCTGCGGGAGCTGTTCGCCCCCTATCAGGGGAAGCTGGACGAGGTGGTGCTGGGGTGTACCCATTATCCCTTCGCGGCGAAGGCCATTTCCCGGGTGCTGGGAAGCGGCGTCGCCCTTTTGGACGGCGGCGACGGCACCGCCCGGGAGACCCGCCGCCGGTTGGCGGAGGCTGATCTTCTGGAAAACGGAACCGGCGAGGTCATCCTCACCAACAGTCTCCCGGACGAGGGGATTCTTACATTGTCCCGAACGCTTCTGGAAGCGCAATAGATATGGAGGAAGAGACTATGGACGACAACATTCTGGTCATCGGCATTGCCGGCGGCACGGGCAGCGGCAAAACCACCCTGATGAACAATCTGATCTCCCGCTTTGAGGGCATGGTCACGGTCATCAGCCACGACAACTACTATAAGCGCCACGACGACATGACCTACGAGGAGCGCAGCCAGCTCAATTACGACGAGCCCGCCGCCTTCGACACCAGCCTGATGGTCTATCACCTGGAAGAACTGCGCCGGGGACACACCATCGAATGCCCGGTGTACGACTTCACCATCCATAACCGGTCGGAGCAGACCATTCACATCGTGCCGAAAAAGGTCATCATCGTGGAGGGCATTCTGATCTTCGAGAACGAGGAACTGCGCAACCTCATGGACATCCGGATTTTCGTGGACACCGACGCGGACATCCGCCTGTGCCGCCGGATCAAGCGGGACGTGAACAAGCGGGGAAGAACTTTGGAAAGCGTACTGAAGCAGTATCAGGACACGGTCAAGCCTATGCACGAGCGGTACGTGGAGCCGAGCAAGAAGTACGCCAACATCGTCGTCCCCGAGGGCGGAAAAAATCTGGTGGCGCTGGACATGATCATCGGCCGCATCCAGCGGCACTTGGAGGAAGCATGAATTACGAGAGCCTGATTTTTGACATTGACGGCACCCTCTGGGATTCCCGTGCGCTGGTGGCGGAGGGCTACAACATCCAGCTTAACAAAGAGGGGCTTTCCCGGTACTGCATCACGGCGGAAACCCTGAAACCCCTGTTCGGCCGGGTGATGACGGAAATCGCCGACGTTCTGTTTGCCGACTTTCCGGAAAAAGAGCGCTACGCCCTGATGGCGCGGTGCATGGAGACGGAAAACCGCCACCTCCACGAAAACCCCTGCCATATCGGCTACCCCGGCGTCCGGGAGACGATGGAGGCGTTGGCGAAAACCCACCGGCTGTTCATTGTCAGCAACAGTCAGCAGGGCTATCCGGAGCTGTGCATTTCCAAGCTGGGGCTGACCGGCTGCATCACCGGCCATCTGTGCTTCGGCGACACCGGCACCAGCAAGGGAAAGACCATCCGCACACTGATGGAGAAATACAACATCACCTCCTGCGCCTACATCGGCGACACGCAGGGGGATTATGAGGCCACGGTGGAAGCGGGCGTTCCCTTCCTCTGGGCAAGCTACGGCTTCGGCACCCCGGCAGGGTACGCCGGGAAAATCGATTCCTTTGAGGATTTGCTGAAGTTATAAACATTATGGAGGTTCCATGAGTATTTCCATCGACACTTACTGCCTGCAATGCCTTCTGCGGCGGAACATCGCCCTTGCCCAGACGCTGGGGACGGAGGAGCAGGCAATGGCCTTTGCCAAAGAGATCATGAAGCTGTGCATTAATGCGCCGGAGGGGGTGTCCTCCCCGTGGTTCGGGCCCCAGATCGCCGACCTGCTTCACGAAATGTACGGCCTTGACTATGACCGTTTCCGTCAGGAAAAGCTGGATTCCAACCACTTCGTGCTGGAGCGGCTTCCCATGATCCGGAAAAGGGTGACGGAAGCCAAGGACCCGGTTCTTGCGGGACTGCAATTCGCCATTCTGGGGAATTATCTGGACTTTTCCGCCTTACAGGGGCAGGTCAGCTTTGAAAAGCTGGAGGAAATGCTGGACAAGGCGCTGGAAATGGAGCTGGACGATCAGGTGTACGCTTACCTTTGCCGGGATTTGCGCCGGGGCGGGAAGCTGGTGTACCTGACGGACAACGCCGGAGAGATCGGCTTTGACCGGGTGCTGGCCGAGGCCATCGCGGCGGCGTATCCGGATATTGCCATCACTTTCTGCGTCCGGGGCGCCATTGCCCAGAACGACGCGACCCGGGAGGACGCCGCCGCCGTGGGAATTCCCTTTCCGGTGATCGACAACGGCAACCGGGTGGCGGGCACCCAGCTGGATCTGCTGAGCGAGGAAGCCGCCGCGGCGCTGTCGGGCGCGGACGTGATCCTCGCCAAGGGCATGGCCAACGCGGAGACGATGCTGGGCTGCGGGTACAACGTGTACTACGCGTTTCTGGTAAAATGCCAGCGCTTCGTCACCCGCTTCGGCAAGCCCATGTTCACCCCCATGCTGGTGAAGGAACGGGAATAAAAAATTCCTCTGCTGCGGTGGCAACAGAGGAATTTTTGCAATCAGGAATGGCGCTGGGTGGGCTGGAGGTAGCATTCTGTGCTCCAGCTGAAACAGCTATCGTACTCGACGGTCAGATAGACGGTCTTCTTGCCGTCCTTCAACTGGACGAAGCACACGCCGTTTTCGTCAAAGAGATCGGTGATGTCCATGCTCTGATCTTTGTAGTAGACCCACACCGTTCCGTCCTCCCGGTAGGTCACATCGATTCTGTCCTGAAGGTCTTCCAGAAGCTCTTCCTCCGTCAGAGGGCGCTCCCGGCCAAAGGCGTCGATGGCCACGCCGCCGCCCCCTTCGCTGTGTACCCCGTCGGCAACTTCGTAGGTCAGCTCGTAGCTGCCGTCCTGAATTTCCAGAACGGCGTCGGTCTGATCGCCGTAGCACCAGAGCTGGATGGTTCGCTGAATGCCGCCCACGTCTTCCGCGTAGCAGACGCCCGCCATGGCAAATACCGCAATCACCGCGGCGCACAGCAGCACCGCTTTCCGTAGGGAAAAATGCTTTTTCGTTTCCATACGCTTTACCTCCGTCAAAATGTCCTCGGAGGCATGAAGCACGCCGAAGGCACGCCGGTATTTTTCCTTATTCGTCATCGTTCCACGCCTCCATCAGTTTGGTTTTCAGGAGCTGCCGACCCCGGTTCAGCTGGCTTTTGACGGTGCCCGCCCGCGCGTGCAGAATTTCCGCGATCCGGGCGACACTGTAGTCCTCGTAATAAAACAGGTGGATCACCGTCCGGTATTTGGCGGGCAGGGACATGACCGCCTCAAAGAGGGACTTATCCTCCGGCGCTTCAAAGGACAGCGTTTCCATATAGTCCTCCCATGAGACCCGGTGCTTTTCCCAGAAGGAACGCTTCTGATCTCTGGCCCGGTTGATGGCGACCCGCAAAAGCCATGCGCGGATGTGATCCTCGTCGGTAAATTCCTTGTCATAGGAACAGTACCGCAGATATGTATCCTGCACCGCGTCGTCGGCGTCCGCCTGATTCCCTGTGACGCTGAACGCCGCGGAGAAAACACGGTCGCCGTATAAGCGAAAGGCATCCTCAGCTGACAGTTTCATAGACAACCCCTTGTTCGTTAGAAGTACTTCTGCCAATAGAACGTATGAGAAGCGGAAAAGGTTGCGTATTCTGGAAAATTATTTTTGAGTATTGTATCATCCGAAGCGCTTTCCTTCAAGGGCGTTTTCCACCGCCGATTGGGCAAAATGTTGAAAAAAAGTCCCGGAATTTGTGAAAACCCTCTTGCCAAACAGGAAAAACAGTGATATAATCCTAACGTAAACAGGTAGAAGGTAGGAAAGAGAGGCGCGAGCGCCTCTCTTTCTTGCTGATTAAGGTCGTGTCTGAGGGAGGTGAAAGCCACCTTTCGGACAGACTCAGGGAAAGGGTGTATCCATGAAAGTTACCGAACAAGTGGCGGCCTTCGCCGAGCCCATCGTAAAAGAACACGGCTGCGAGCTTTGGGACGTGGAATACGTCCGGGAGGGCAGCGAATATTTCCTGCGGCTGTATATTGACAGGGACGGCGGCGTGGACATCAACGACTGCGAGGCCATCTCCCGCGCCGTTGACCCCATTCTGGACGAAAAGGACCCGATCCCCGGCTCCTACCATTTTGAGGTTTGCTCCGCCGGACTGGAACGGGTGCTGAAGCGCCCTTCTGATTTCCAGAAATATCTGGGCAGCCCCATCACCGTCAAGCTCTACCGCCCCAGGAACGGCATGAAGGAAATTCCCTGCGTCCTGCGCGCTTACGAGGACGGCAGGCTGACCGTGGAGGCGGGGAAGGAAACCGTAACATTTGAAAAATCCGAGGTCGCGCTGGTGCGGCTTCGTGTGGAATTCTGATAGGAGGACAGAATAAAATGGCAAGAAAGACAGCCAAAAAGCAGGCGGAAGCCCCCAAGGTGGACATCGGCGCGGAGATTTTCGCGTCCCTGCGGGAGCTGGAAAAGCTCAAGGGCATCCCTGTGGACTATATGGTGGAGCGTCTGAAACAGGCGCTGACCAACGCCTACCGGAAAGACCGGGAAGATCGCCGGGACGTCCCGGCGGACAATGTGGTGGTCGATCTGAGCGAGCATGGACTTTCCATGCATATCGTCAAGACCGCCGTGGAGGAAGTGGAGGATACCGCGCTGGAGATCCCCATCGACGCCGCCCGGAACTATAACCCCGACGTTCAGGTGGGCGACCCGGTGAACATCCCCGTGGACATCCAGAAATTCGGCCGCATCGCCGCCCAGACCGCCAAGCAGGTGGTCATTCAGGGCATCCGGGAAGCCGAGCGGGGCGTGGCCTACGAAAGCTATTCCAACAAGGCACAGGAGCTGATGACCGGCACCGTGCTGCGCATCGACCCCACCACCGGCGATATGTTCCTGCGCATCGGTCAGGGGAACGACACCTCCGACGCCGTGCTTCAGGCCGGCGAGCAGATCCCCGGCGAAACCCACCACGAGGGCGACATGATCCGGGTGTACGTGCTGGAGGTTCACAAGATGGGCCGCGGCCCGCTGATCCACGTCTCCCGCACCCATCCCAATCTGGTGCGCCGCCTGTTCGAGCTGGAGACCCCGGAGATCGCCGACGGTCAGGTGGAGATCCGCAACATCGCCCGGGAAGCCGGTTCCCGTTCCAAGATGGCAGTTCGCGCCGCCATGGAGGGCATCGACCCCGTGGGCGCCTGCGTCGGCCCTCACGGCGGACGTGTGGGTGCCGTCGTGAAGGAACTGGGCGGCGAGAAGATCGACATCGTGGTGTGGAGCGAAGACCCCTGCCAGTATGTCCGGGCTGCCCTCAGCCCCGCGGATGTCATTGACGTCAGCCTGATCCCCGGCCAGAAAGCCTGCCGGGTGATCGTCCCCGACGACCAGCTGTCTCTGGCCATCGGCAAGGAGGGTCAGAACGCCCGTCTGGCCGCCCGCCTGACCGGCTACAAGATCGACATCAAGCCCGCCTCTCAGGCCGAACCCGCCGAGGAGACGGAGGAAGCATAAAAATCCGGAGCGATAAGGAGGCAGTTCGATGCAGAAGAAAATTCCCCAGCGGCAGTGTATGGGCTGCCGGGAACGGAAGGCCAAGCGGGAGCTGATCCGGGTCGTCCGCAGCCCCGAGGGCGAGGTCAGTCTGGACTTCGGCGGCAAGAAAAACGGCCGGGGCGCGTATATCTGCCCCAACCCCGAGTGCCTGAAAAAGGCCATCCGCTCCAAAGCGCTGGATCGCAGTCTGGAAGTGACCATCCCGGAGGAGGTCTACAAGCGGCTGGAAAAGGAGATGGAGAATGGATAAGGCGCTGCAATATCTGTCCATAGCCCGCAAGGGCGGCATGGCGGAGCTGGGCGAGGAGCCGGTAGGCGCGATCGCCCGGGCGGGAAAGGCGCTGTCTCTTATACACATCTGACGCTG
>ERZ1026997.162-NODE-162-length-33676-cov-6.826834_pt1 | contig 33676 bp, 28 predicted proteins | sample MGYA00519289_ERZ1026997 | MGnify/ENA primary metagenome ERZ1026997 (study PRJEB26926, sample SAMN06164455) | human gut metagenome | biome: ENVO:00009003; feature: ENVO:2100002; material: ENVO:00002003 | host: Homo sapiens | place: USA | collected 2012 ... | reverse complement strand
CGCGTAAGATCGTCGGCAGCGTCAGATGTGTATAAGAGACAGGTATGAAGACACCGGATCCGGACGGAACCGCCTCTTTAACGGTATATGACCAGAACACATCTTTTTCCGGCGAGGTTACCGGCTGGTTTGCCGATGTAATTAAAGATAAATTTGATATCAGCCTTACTTTCAAATCAGCTGATTCATCAACTTTTGCCGCATATACGGAACAGGGAACTCTCGGAGACATCATAGTTTTCTCCAATGAGAATAATTACGTCACTGCATGTAACGCCGGAGCGCTGCTCGACTGGGAATATGCGGACTGTCTTAAGAATTATGCGCCTTACATTAATGAACATTATCAGGATTCCCTTTCCAGAACCCGTTCTCTAAACGAGAATAATAAAATATACGGAATAAGCGGAAATATTTCCCTGGATACGGATAAGCACAGTGATTTTGACATTATCCCATATGTCAGATGGGATTTATATTCTGCATTAGGGTATCCGTCAGTCAACACACTTGAAGACTTTGAGAGTGTAATTTCTGATATGGTAAGTCTGGCATCATCTGACTCCGGTAACGTTACCGGCATCAGCCTTTTTACATCATGGGACAACAATATGCTTGCATGTGCATCGGCAATAGCATCCATGTACGGATATACAGAATGGGGCACCGGATTTTATAATATCAACACCGATACATACGAGTCATGTACGGCAAAAGACGGAATATACATACGCGCACTAAGGTTTTTTAATTCGCTTTACCGCAAGGGGCTCATCGATAAGGATTCAATGTCGCAGACATATGACATCACAACAAAAGACTACGAAAAGGGCAATGCCGTGTTCTCTTTATACAGTACGCTTGCATCCGGATATAACAGCGCAACACATATTGCCCAGGGCAAAAGCATGATGCCGCTTGTCGCCGCGGATTTCAAGCCCGAGTGTTCGCAGAACAGCATTTACGGTTCGCAATATATATGGTCCGTGGCAAGCAATACCAAATATCCTGAGCGTTGCTTTGAATTTATAAACTGGATGTTCTCTCCTGACGGAATCCTTACAACAACGTACGGTCCGCAGTCCCTGACATGGGATTACGATTCAGAAGGTCTTCCATATATTACAGACTTCGGATATGAATGCCTGACCAATACTTCAACCCTTATGGGCGATAATTATGACGGAACTTATCTTGACGGCTTCCCTGATTTTGGCTGTCCGACACTTTCCAAATCGACTCTTATAGCTGGTCTTGACAACGTATCATATAATTACCTTACATGGGACACCACAATAAAAAGTCCGTGGTATGATAAAAATTACGGAGCGTATGACAATACACTCGGTCAATGGTCCAAAGATACCGGTTATGACAGCATAAATTCATATGTTGAAGCAGGCGGTTACACGCTGTACCCGGCGTCATCTTACACGATGCCATCCATCCCTATCGATTATGCACTTTGCAGAAGGGAAATTGCCAACGATTTATGCACATATTCCTGGAATGCGATATATGCCGGCACCGAAGAGGAATTTAATACCATAATCGATAATATGTGCACTTCGATCGAATCGAGAACGGACTATAAATCGGTCATTAATTTCTATAGCGAACAGGCATCCGAATATCATAAATCAGTTCAATAATATAAATCAGCCGGACATGTATTCTCCGATACATGTCCGGCTGATTTATATTATTCCGGCTGTTATTTAAACATAAACCAGTACACCACTGCAATAATCACGACTGCTGCAATTACTCCCGCTATTACATACGGAGCTTTGCTTCCATTAACAACTTCCCTGCGATCCTCAAGACTGTCAGATACGCCGATATACATTCTGTCAATTGTATTACGATCCCATAAGATAATACCCTGTTCTTCGCCAAGCTTCTTGGCCGCCGATAAGAATGAACTGTTAGTCACAAAAACCCTCTTGTCATAATTACCGGATGCTGCCGCGAAATCCTTAATATAAGAACTTCCTACTGCATCAATATCATATCTGCACTTAAAGCAATAATTTTCCCCGTCCTTTACGGCAGTTATATCTATAGCGGAATCCGCTGTATTTTCCTTAACATCGCTATATCCAAGCCCCTTTAAAAGTCTGGCCACCATGGATACAAAATTATTCTTATCGTTAATAACCATATCCTTCTCCTTAACTTCAGATTTTGTTTTCTACAGTATATCACAACCTTTCAATTAAGTACACTATTTTTATTGACTGATAGCTCATTTCAAGTTACTATATTAATATATATTAATGTATTTTGGAGGTATTATATGTCAGATAATATCCGTGTAATTAATCTTAACAAAGGTGAGGTCCTCGCGTCATCCGGAAACGATACGGAATTCATATATTATATTATAGGCGGAACACTTAAAGCGTATACTTCATTTGCCGAATTTATATACGGTCCCGGAGAAATAGTAGGAACCACCGATGCATATTACGGAATTAATTCCCATACTTATGTAGCCGAAACCGACTGTGCCATTGAGGCCTATCCTTTTAACACAATGTCCGACCTCTCAAAGGTATTCTCGGAACACAAGCCGGAACTGGCCGGTATTGTAATAAAGAACAACGCGCACATGTTGGAGTTGATAAAATGTTACCTTTCACTTATGATGAAATGCCGTTTCAAGGACTCCTCATATTCTTCAGGTGCGCATGTCAACCGCTGGGAACTCGATAAGTATAACAGCATCTCGTCAGTGCCGTCAGATGTTATGACTGCCTATTTTTCTTCCGGCACAGCTATCAATGTCGCCGAAATGGCAGAAAGTGCAAGACTTGCAAGTTCAATTAATGATGCCTGTCTTGAAATGGCTGATTTTCTTGGAATTAATATGGATTATATCCCGGAAGAGCCGGAAAAAGAGGCTCCCATATCAATGGCTCCGTCTGATTTTTTCTCCGGGGATACCGATCTTGATTTCAACGAAGAAGAAGTTATGAGCGCACTTACCGGCTCGTTTGATGCCATCATGTCATATTCACAGGCGGACAGTAATACAATTTCGGAGTTTGGTTCATTAATGCACAAATTCAAATCATCATCAGCGAAGCTTTCATCCGATGATGATATGCGCGAATTACGCAGACATCTGAGCAGATTGTTTTATGATATATATTACAATGTATTTATGCATTCGGTACAGGATGATAACCTTCCTGCACCGGTTAAAATGTTTCTTAATTTTGGATATATTGATGAAGAACTTTTAAGCAAGGACAACCTTACCAAGCTTTACAAATTATCATTTCTCGTTGATAACATCTGCAATGATAACGGTGTATATACTATTTATAACTGGCTCAAGCATATCCTCTGGGGTGAGAAGGAACCTTCCAACAATAATCTTGACCAGAGTTACGATGAATATATACGCGAGCAGATACGTCTCGGAAAAATAGAAGATCAGGGTATCCTTAATGACACCGACTCCAAATTAAGGTTTGAGATTCAGAATATGTTCATCCAGACCAACCGAATGACATATGGCAAGGCCAGTTCGTTTGTTCCGTTTATGATTGAAGAGAATATTTTATCCCCTCTAGGCAATATGCTCCTCACGGCGGATTATATCAACAAGTTTATAGATAATGTTAAGAGTATTGATTTTTCACTTTTCTACCGCTCGGCTATGTACACTAATGAGAAACTTGGCATTCCACGTGAATCCATATATATTGAATGCCTTCCGGACATTATACTCACTCCGTGCATCGGTACATACGGCGTCATGTGGCAGGAAATCGTCGGCCGTAACCGCAACACCGGCGGCCGTTTTATGCTCCCGATATTCTGTTCAGTAAAGCCTGAAAGTCTTATATACAACATACTTGGGCACTTCAGATGGGAATTATGTAAGCGTATTCAGGGAAATTACTGGAATAATGTAAGTGAAAAATCACTGACCTCAGAATATTATGATTACCTTCAATTCTATCGCAAAAACAGGGATTTATCGGATCCTGTTAAGGATAAACTGAAATCAACAATGACTAGTGCCCGCAACAATTTCAGCGAAGTTTTTGCAAGGGATTATGAGCAGTGGATATCTTACGAATCGTCCGGTTCCAACAGACTTAACAAGGTTTCAAGACTTATCATGTCTAAATACTGCCCATTCGTAAAAGACATCCGCGACAAGCTGAAAATGAACCCTTCATACACCAAGGGAATCGAGATTTACGAGAAAAACTGTGCAATACAGCTGAACCATTTCGGTCTGCTCTGCCGTTCTCTTGCAGCCAAAGGACTTGAGGTTCCGGTTGAAATCAAAAATGCCATGGAGTATCTTTCAAGATAATCCATCTTCCATGATTTCCTTAACGAAACGGGATACCTCAATTTCCTTGTTATATCTTTTTCTGGCATAGTATATATTAAGGCGGCGTTTTGCTCTTGTCATTGCGACATAGAACATGCGCCGTTCTTCTTCTATCTCCGGTACAAAAACAGCTTTTTTATGCGGCGTTATTTCCTCGTTGGCGTCTATTATGTAGACAACCGGATATTCTAACCCCTTGGAACTGTGCATTGTCGTAAGGATTACCGCGTTCTGCTTGTCCATTGCTGCATAACTTTCGCGAAGCTTTGTGCCATATTCGTCAATATATGCGAACCATTCATTAAATGTTTTAAAATTCCTGGCGCTTTCCATCAGCTCGTCCATTACATCATATAATTCCCTGACCTGCATATTATGGCTCTGTGCATATTCATCCAGATATCCATCATATCCCACGCCTTTTCTCAGATAATTGATCATTGCATAGGGCGACATTGATGCCATCGCCAGAATATCGTATTTAAGCCTGTCCACGCGTTCAATCATCCAGTTTTTATCTTCATAATATTTCTCAAGATTGTCAAACGATATTTCCGCATCTGTCAGATAATCACGGCCTATATAACGCTTAGGCCTGTTAATTATCTGTAAAAAATCGCTTCTTTTCCGGCTTCCCATTGCGATATTCATATATGTAATAACGTCTCTCGCGATCCAGTGTTCAAATACATTCGGCACCCCGTCGCGTGTAACGAACGGCACACTGTATTCAACAAGTTTTCTCACAAAGCCGGCCGCGGTTGAATTAGTCCTGAAAAGAACCGCATTGTCCGAGTAATTACCGCCGGATGCACTTTCCTTTCTTATGTTATCAATTATTTTCTCATATTCCTCCGCCTGTGTATTGAATTCAATAATGTCAACCTTATCGCCCGGGTCATTAACTGTATTGATATTCTTGGCAAAACGTACCTTATTGTGCGCAATTACCTTGCCTGCAGCCGATACAATATTGCCCGTTGAACGGTAATTGGTATCAAGAATAACCTTGTCCGTATCCGGGTAATCCTTATCAAAATTCAACATTATCTCCGGTTTGGAACCCCTGAACCCATATATGCTCTGATCATCATCACCTACTATAAACAGGTTATCCTGCGGTTTGGCCAGAAGTTTTATTATATCATATTGAATTTTATTAATGTCCTGAAATTCGTCTATAAGAATATACTGATATTTCTGCTGCCATTTTGCCAGAATATCTCTTCTTGTCGTAAGAAGTTCATGACAATACAAAAGCATATCATCAAAATCAATAAGTCCCATTTTTTTAAGTGTCTTTACATAGTATTTATATATATCCCTGAATTCTTCTTCAGGGCACGACGCCGAATAATAAGCATTGATATCTATCGTTTCAGTCTTGACGCGGCTTATTTCTCCTGTAATATTGGATACCATTTCGCTCAGATCATCCGGTTCAAGCCTGCTTCGTTCTATCGCCTGTTTAATTATATTCTGCCGCACATCTTCTTTAATAATGCTGTCAACCGAATAATTATATGCCGCCCTAAGTATCATAAAAAAGACGGCATGAAAAGTACCAAATGTTACATTGGTACTTCTTCCCATCATATTATTGAATCTTGATTTCATTTCATTGGCTGCCGCCTTGGTGAAAGTAATGACAAGAATATTGGCCGGATTAACCGAATATTCTTCTATAAGATTTCTGATGCGTGCTGTAAGCACTGTAGTTTTGCCCGAACCGGGACCCGCTATTACAAGCATTGGTCCCGATTTGTGCTTAACTGCTTTTAACTGAGAATTATTGAATTGCATTAACTGCCCTTACTCCTGTTTATTTATTAAACAAGCTCTTGCGTTTCTTCTTATCATCGCGTCTGGTTCCATTATTCATGGCTGCATCAAACGCCATCAGCGCTTCCCTCTGCGCTTCATTCAGATGATCCGGTACCTGTACAACAAGTGTCACATAATGGTCACCACGCATCTGTTTATTACGCATTACCGGTACGCCTTTGCCTTTAAGTCTCACCCTGGTATCCGTCTGTGTACCCGGCTTGACATCATATTCGACTTCACCGTCAACTGTCTTAATTCTTATCGTTCCGCCAAGTGCTGCATCCACAAAACTTATAGGAACCGTCGAATATATTGTTGTATCCTGTCTCTGGAAGATTGGTGAACGTGAAACAACTACTTCTACAAGAAGGTCTCCTCTTTCTCCACCATTCTCACCCGGTTCACCTTTGCCGGCTATTCTTATGATCTGTCCGTCATCAATTCCTGCCGGAACTGAAATCTGGATTTTCTTGCGGTTTGATACATAACCGGTTCCATAACATGATTGACATTTCTCTTTAATGATCTTACCTTTGCCACGACATTCCGGACAAGGCTGTACGTTACGTACCATTCCAAAAAGTGACTGCGATGTATATGTTACCTGACCTTTGCCGCCGCATTTCGTACATGTTTCCGGATTAGTACCCGGTTTAGCACCGGTTCCGTGACATGTAGGACACGGATCTTTGAGATTAAGTTCAAGTTCTTTCTCGCATCCGAAAATAGCTTCCTCAAAAGTAACTCTGACATTGACACGTACATCAGCTCCTTTTCTCGGGCCATTACCGCCGCCACGTCTTCTTGCACCTCCGAATATATCTCCGAATATATCTCCGAATATATCACCCATATCTCCAAAGTCAAAGCCTGCCGCTCCGCCCGGACCACCGCCATTTTCAAATGCGGCATGACCGAACTGGTCATATTGCTGTCTCTTCTGAGGGTCGCTTAATACAGCATATGCTTCCGAAGCCTCTTTAAACTTAGCCTCTGCTTCCTTGTCTCCCGGATTCGTATCCGGATGATATTTCTTGGCAAGTACACGGTATGCTTTCTTTAATGTAGCCTCATCCGCATCCTTCGGCACGCCCAAGACCTCGTAATAGTCTCTTTTCTCTGCCATAATCTGATCCTCCAAACATCTTAAGAGTGAGGAATATTGCTATCCCTCACTCCGATAACTTCAAACGTTTCTGTGACTTTTATATTTTAGACTTCTCTGTAGTCTCCGTCAACAACATTATCATCCTGTGTATAACCTGCATCAGAAGCTGTCTGTGCTCCACCCATATCAGGACCTGCACCTGCTGCTCCGGCTGCTCCCTGGTTCTGCTCATACAGTTTTGCAAAAAGTGCCTGTGCACTGTTCATGAGTTTTTCTTTAGCGGACTTAATCTCATCAACATCTGCATCTGTCATGTTCTCAGGAGTTGTTCTGTCAACTACTGCCTTAAGTGCATTGAGATCGGCTTCTACAGCTTCTTTCTCGCTTGCGCTTACTTTATCTCCTACTTCGTCAAGAGCTTTCTGTGTCTGGAATACCATTGAATCAGCTTCGTTACGAGCCTCAATGCCTTCCTTACGTTTCTTATCCTGAGCTTCAAACTCAGCTGCTTCCTTGACAGCCTTATCAATATCAGCATCAGACATATTAGATCCTGATGTGATTGTTATATGCTGTTCCTTGCCTGTTCCAAGATCCTTAGCAGATACATTAACAATACCGTTAGCATCGATATCAAATGTAACTTCAATCTGTGGAACACCTCTTCTTGCAGGAGGGATACCATCAAGTCTGAACTGTCCGAGTGATTTGTTATCCTTAGCGAACTGTCTCTCACCCTGAAGTACGTTGATATCTACTGCAGTCTGGTTATCCGCTGCTGTTGAGAATATCTGGCTCTTCTTGGTAGGAATTGTTGTATTTCTCTCGATGAGCCTTGTTGCAATACCACCCATAGTTTCGATAGAAAGTGAAAGCGGTGTTACATCGAGAAGAAGGATATCGCCGGCACCTGCATCACCTGCAAGTTTACCACCCTGGATAGAAGCACCTACTGCTACGCACTCATCAGGGTTAAGTGATTTGTTAGGTTCCTTACCTGTAAGCTGTTTAACTTTCTCCTGTACACATGGTACACGGGTTGAACCACCGACAAGGAGAACCTTTGAAATATCCGAATAATTAAGTCCTGCATCCTTCATTGCGTTCTGTACAGGAATTGCTGTTCTTTCTACAAGGTCACTTACAAGTTCCTCGAATTTAGCTCTTGTAAGGTTCATATCAAAATGCTTTGGTCCATCTGCTGTTGCTGTGATGAACGGAAGGTTGATATTGGTTGTAGTGGCACTTGAAAGCTCTTTCTTAGCCTTCTCTGCTGCTTCTTTAAGTCTCTGGAGTGCCATCTTATCTGTTGAAAGATCTACGCCTTCTGCCTTCTTGAACTCATCAATCATCCAATCCATAATCTTCTGGTCAAAGTCATCACCACCGAGTCTTGTATCACCGTTGGTTGAAAGAACCTCGATTACACCGTCACCGATTTCAATTATGGATACATCGAATGTACCACCGCCAAGGTCATATACCATAACCTTCTGCTCGTTTTCATTATCAAGTCCGTATGCAAGAGCTGCTGCTGTAGGCTCGTTGATGATACGTTTTACATCAAGGCCTGCAATCTTACCGGCATCCTTGGTTGCCTGACGCTGTGCATCGTTGAAATAAGCAGGAACAGTTATAACTGCTTCCGATACAGACTCGCCAAGATAGCTTTCTGCATCTGCTTTAAGTTTCTGAAGTATCATTGCTGATATTTCCTGCGGTGTGTAATTCTTTCCGTCGATTGATACCTTATAATCGGTACCCATATGTCTCTTGATTGAAGAGATTGTCTTATCTGCATTGGTTACTGCCTGACGCTTTGCAGGCTCACCTACAAGTCTTTCTCCGTTCTTAGTAAATGCAACTACTGACGGAGTTGTTCTTACGCCTTCATTGTTGGCGATTACTACAGGCTTACCGCCTTCCATAACTGCTACGCAGCTGTTTGTTGTTCCTAAGTCAATACCAATAATCTTACTCATAATAATTATCTCCTTCTATAACTATACTGAAATTGTTAATTAGCTACTTTAACCATGCTGTGTCTTACAACCGTGTCTCTGTAGGTATATCCCTTCTGAAGCACTTCCGCCACAACATTCTCGCCGAGACTGTCATCTTCAACATGCATTACGGCATTATGGAAATTCGGGTCAAATTCGGCTCCGCAGGCTTCAATCTCCTTGACTCCTGCATCTTCAAGCACCTTGGTAAGCTGCTTATATATCTTATCCATACCTTCGGCGACAGCACCTGTCTTCTCATCCTCCGGAATAGAATTAAGACCTCTTTCAAAATTATCAACGACCGGCAGAATCTTCTCGATTATGTCTCTTGCTCCGATTTCATACATCGATGCTTTCTCTTTCTCGGTACGTTTTCTGAAGTTATCAAACTCCGCCATTGTTCTTCTGTATTTGTCTGTAAGTTCTTCTATCTGCTGATCTTTCTTATCCTTTTTATCTTTCTTCTTGGAATTTTTCTTATCAGCTTCCTCTGTCTTATTATCAGGCTTCTGTTCTGTCTTCTCTGCCTCCGTTACTTCTTCGGCATTTTCTTCAGTCTTCTTATCTTCTTCAAGTTCAATATCCTTTTCGTTCTCTGCCAAAATTCTCGCCACCTTTCTAATTCTTGAACGCATCATCAAGCTGCGTCTTGATATTCTTTATAGTCTCAACGACTTTCTCATAATCCATACGCTTAGGTCCGATTATACCAATCGTTCCCTTGGCTCCGTCACGAAGTTCATATGTCGCTGTTACGACGCTGCAGTCCTTCATGCTCTCAACCGGTGTTTCCTCGCCGATATAGACCTTAATATCTCCGTCGGCATCCCGATCAAGTGAATCTGTAACAAGATTGGTAAGCATCTTCTTCTCTTCCAATGTATAGATAAGTTCGCTTGCCTTCGTATTATCACTTAGTTCAGGATATTTGAAAATGTTGGTTGCGCCGCTTGTATATATCTGAATGTCATCCTCGCTTGTCGCGGCTGCCGCCATGGCATCGAGGATATCTCTTATGAGCATTCCGTATTCTCCGGCCTGTGTGGTAAGTCCGGATATCATCGAAAGGTTAATCTCTTCCAATGTATGTCCTGCCACTGTGCTGTTAAGCATAATGTTCAGTTTCAGGCAATCCTCTGTATTAAGCTCCATCGCATTTTCGATGATGGAATTCTTAATCGTATTACCCTCCAGTACAAGTACGGCAAGAATCTTGCCTTTCTCTATCTGGGAAATCTGTATAAACTTAATGGTTCTGCCCTGTTTATGCGGAGCTGCTACCATAGTTGCGTAATTCGTATTGACTGCCAAAGTCTTTGCAACATTCTTTAACAAGTCTTCGACTCTGTCAACCTTCTCGAACAGAAGAGCTTCCTTCTTATTAAGTTCGTCTTCTCTCTTGTCTAACTTATCCTGCTGTTCCTGCATCATATTATCAACGTAGAAACGGTATCCTGCGTCAGATGGGATTCTTCCCGCCGACGTATGCGGCTGGATTATATATCCCATTTCTTCGAGATCGGCCATCTCATTACGGATAGTTGCCGAACTCAGGTTCAAATCGGTATATTTGGATATCGTCCTTGAACCTACCGGTTCTCCCGTTTCAAGGTAATTACGGATAACAGCCTTGAGTATCTTGATTTTCCTCTCATCCATTTCCATGTAATCACCTCCATCTGATGCTTTTTGTTGTTAGCACTCAACTAACAAGAGTGCTAACATCTGAACTAATATTAAAATATCACTCGACTTATCATTTGTCAACACATATTTTCAAAAAAATTGTGAATATTTTATGTTTTTTTATTTCATATTATTATTGGATATTTTATAGAGGAAGGAATGCGTTATGGATATCAAAAAAAATGCAGATTCACCCAAATCAGAACAACTCACCGCACGCATGATCCAAAAGGAATGTGATGTGGACGACATCAGACAGACAAGCCGTTATACAAAAGGCAATAAACCTGTGCCCGATAACAATATGTTTTTTGAAGAAAGACATAACCCACTTTCGAGCAAAGGTAACTAAAAAAGCGGAACCGGCTAACCAGTTCCGCTAAAAGCTCCCCGAGTAGGGCTCGAACCTACAACAACTCGGTTAACAGCCGAGTGCTCTACCATTGAGCTATCAGGGAATACTCATACATATTAGCACAATGTTTTTTGAAATGCAAGCTTTTAAGCTTAAAATAATTACTAATTTTATTTATATTTTATAATTGATACTACATATCTTCTATGTTAGAATAATTTTTGATAAATCATTTTTCAACAGGAGGTTACCAATGAATAAACCATTCAACGACGGCATTTATGACGCCCGTAAGCTTGGCGTTCCGAAGACATTGCTGCTTGGTATACAGCATATGTTTGCTATGTTCGGCGCCACAGTACTCGTTCCTATTCTTACAGGATTGAGCATTTCTACCACATTACTTTTTGCAGGTCTCGGAACACTATTATTCCATCTGATTACGAAGCGTAAGGTACCGGCTTTCTTAGGTTCATCTTTCGCATTTCTCGGCGGTTATGCCGCTATAGCTCCGTTAACGGATGCAGCAGGCAATGCGCTTGACAATTCCGAACTTCTTCCTTATGCATGCGTAGGTGTTGCATTTGCCGGACTTCTTTATTTTGTCCTTGCTGCATTTATCAAAGCATTCGGTGCCAAGAGAGTTATGCGTTTCTTCCCGCCTATTGTTACAGGTCCTATCATTATTGCTATCGGACTTACCCTTTCACAGTCAGCCATAGATAACTGCGCTGCCAACTGGTGGGTGGCACTTATTGCTATTGTTGTTGTTATTATATGCAACATTTTTGGTAAAGGTATGATCAAAATCATTCCTATACTCATCGGTGTAGTTGTATCATATATTGCCGGAATCTTTTTCGGAGATGTCGATTTCAATACAATCAAAGATGCTGCATGGTTCGGACTTCCTGTTGCCAAGGAAGCTACTGTTTTTTCCATATTTGGAGCACATTTTAATTCTTCCTTATTTATAACATCAATAATAACCATTATGCCTATTGCACTTGCTACAATTGTTGAGCATATCGGTGACATTTCAGCCATATCTTCGACAACCGGCATTAATTACATAAAGGATCCGGGTCTTCACAGAACGCTTGTCGGAGACGGTGCCGCAACAATCGTTGCGTCGCTTTTCGGTGCCCCTGCCAATACAACATACGGTGAAAATACCGGTGTTCTTTCTCTTTCAAAGGTATACGACCCACTCGTAATTGAAATCGCAGCAGGTTTTGCTATTCTGTTTTCATTCTGTCCTAAATTTGCGGCAGTAATCGAGGCAATGCCAACAGCTACAATCGGTGGTATATCCCTTATACTTTACGGTATGATCTCAGCCGTAGGTGTGCGCAACGTCGTAGAGAACAAGGTAGATTTCTCCAAATCACGTAATGTAATAATTGCAGCACTAATCCTTGTACTTTCAATCGGTATTAAATACAGCTCTGCCGGAAGCATATCCTTCACGATCGGCAAGGTAACAATTGATTTCTCCGGTCTTGCAGTCGGAGCTTTGGTAGGTATCATCCTCAATGCAATCCTTCCGGGTAAGGATTTTAATTTTGATGAAGATGACACCAACGATAATCCCAATATGAAAGCAATGTAAATCAATTATATGCACATACTAAAGGAACCGCCATAATATATATGGCGGTTCCTTTTTTGGGCTTATATATGGTAATTAATCGGCCTGCAAAATTACTCTTCTACAGATTTCTTTCTTGTAATAACAACTGTTGCTGCTGCAACTGCTGCAACTGCAATAAGCATAACTATTGATGTTGCATCTCCTGCTGTTACATCATCATCAGAAGGTGTGTTGTTATCCTCGTCTGAAGGTGTATTGTTATCTTCGTCTGAAGGTGTATTGTTATCTTCGTCTGAAGGTGTGTTATTATCCTCATCTCCACTGTTGTCAGCTAAAGGATTATCCTTCTGAATTGTAATAACACCACCGTCAGCACCGTTTGCATTGGTGTAATCTGCGATGATATAGATGTCTGATACGCTCTCATCTGCAAGAAGTTTATGAAGTGTATCTGTGTAATCTGCTGCAACTGCTGCATTCTCAGCACCATATATAAATGCCTGTACACCGTAACCTGTAGCTGCGTCAAACTGCGCCTGGTCAAACTTCATTGAACATGTGTACATTCCATTTGCATCCGGAGTCATGTTGATGTTACCTACATAGGTATCTCCCCAGCCCCATGCTTTAAGAGCTGTAGTAGCTTCTGCAAGATTTACCCATTCATCCGAAACAACCCATGCTCCGCCCCAGATATTAAAACCAATCTTATCGGCTCCTTCCGGTGCGCCCTTTACGATTACATGTGCTGTCGTTTCGATTTCCGCAGCCTTTACTGCATCTGCCTTTCCGGCCACAATTCCTGCTGCAACAAGAGCGAATGCGCTTACACATACAGCAATTCTCTTAATAAGTTTTCTCATTTTAATCCTTCTCCTTTTATTTACTGGTTATTCAACCGTTGAGTTGATTATAACACCGTAAATATCGGGGACGAAATATCAATATTCTTAGAAACGTATCAGATTTCTTAACAAAAAAAACGGCCGTCGGTATTAACCGGCAGCCGCCTGAAATCATTAAATTTATTTAAGATTAGCCTTAGCTGTCTCTGCAAGCTTTGTGAATGCAGCAGCATCATTAACAGCGATTTCAGCGAGCATCTTTCTGTTCATCTCGATGCCTGCGCTCTTAAGACCAAACATAAACTTGCTGTATGAAAGACCATTCATTCTTGCAGCAGCATTGATTCTGGCAATCCAGAGCTGTCTCATCTGTCTCTTCTTCTGCTTTCTTCCTGCATATGCAGATGTTAAAGCTCTCATTACTGACTGTTTTGCAACTCTATACTGTTTTGAACGGGCTCCTCTGTAACCTTTAGCTAACTTAAGAACTCTGTTATGTTTCTTCTTTGCGTTTAATCCGCCTTTAATTCTTGCCATTTAAGTTATCCTCCTTACAATACCAATTACATATATGGTAAAATCTTCTTCATATTCTTTACGTTAGTGCTGTCAACAAGAGCAGCCTTTCTAAGATTTCTCTTTCTCTTAGTGGTCTTCTTTGTAAGAATGTGGCTCTTATATGCTTTCATTCTCTTTAACTGACCTGTTCCTGTCTTTTTAAAACGCTTTGCAGCAGCTCTGCTTGTCTTCATTTTTGGCATGATAAAAATCCTCCTTAAAATTGTGCATATAATATTTAACGTTTCTCAGCTAAAACCATAGCCATACTTCTGCCTTCAACCTTGGCCGGTTTCTCAACAACCGCACACTCTTCAAGTGCCTTGGCAAAATCATCAAGAATATGCTTGCTGGCTGTCATATGTGCCATTTCACGTCCTCTGAATCTTAAAGTAACTTTAACTTTATTACCTTTCTCAAGGAACTTTCTGGCTGAACCGATCTTGGTATTAAGGTCGTTAGCTTCAATATTAGGAGATAACCTCACTTCCTTAAGCTCAACTATCTTCTGTTTCTTCTTGGCTTCCTTCTCCTTACGTGCAAGCTCATATCTGTATTTACCGTAATCTACGATCTTACATACAGGCGGCTTGGCAGTCGGTGCAATCTTAACAAGATCCAGTTCGGCCTCTCTTGCAAGCTTCATTGCATCTCTGGAAGACATGACGCCAATCATCTCGCCATTCTCGCCGATAACACGAACCTCTTTGTCTCTGATCTGTTCATTAATCATTAACTCGCTAATGGTAGTGTACCTCCCAAAAAAAATATGCTGATAGAATAACTATCCGCATATATACACCAATGATCATATAAATCATATATTTCTGTATTATAACCCGGGTCGCCAGTGCGCCAAGGTGAGAGCGGATACTCTTCTTCTTTTCACAACTTCTATAATATATCATCAAAAGCATTGTATGTCAATACATTTTTAGGGCAAAAATAGAAAATAGTTACATAATTGAATTTTACCTGTGACTATGGTACAATAGTACCACAAAAACTAATCTGATTCAACCCGGAGGGCACATAATGAGCAAATTTATAATTACATCCGATACCACATGCGATTTACCGAAGGATTTTTGCAAGTCGAATAATATAGACATACATCCTTTATACTATCGTTTCGGGGATAATGAAGTATACGGCGGCGACAAGGATATTACGCCTGCAGAGTTCTATAAGCGTATGAGGGATGGCGAAATGCCTACTACAATGGCCACTAATCCGGAAGCATCCCGTGAGATTTTTGAATCGCGCTTACGTGAAGGATATGACATAATTCATATTTCTTTTTCATCGGCTCTCAGCAGTTCATATCAGAACACATGCGTTGCAGCATCCGAGCTTAATGAAGAATATCCGGAACATAAAATCACTGTAATCGATTCTTTATGCGCATCAATGGGCGAGGGCCTGCTTGTATACAAGGCCGTTAATTTCATGAATGCCGGTCACTCATATGAAGAAACAGTATCTTATATAGAAGAACTTAAGCTTCATATTTCACACCAGTTTACCGTTGATGATCTGTTCCATCTTCACAGAGGCGGCCGTGTTTCCAAGGCAACAGCCATTATCGGAACCATCATCGGCATCAAGCCTCTCCTCCATGTAGATGATGAAGGACGACTGATTGCAATCGGCAAGACACGCGGACGTAAGAAATCCCTTGTATCGCTTGTGGACAAGATGGCCGCTACAATGGGAAGCCGCGATAATGACGTCATTATGATAAGCCATGGTGACAGCCTTGAAGATGCCGAATTTGTCGCTTCACTCATCAGGGAGCGCCTGAATATCAATAATATAATAATTAATACTATATGCCCGACAATCGGTTCACATTCCGGTCCGGGAACAATTGCACTGTTTTTTGAAGCTGATGTAAGATAAACAATAAGGGAACGGCATCAAACCGTTCCCTTTGTCATTCTATTTAATTATCTCAAATCCTTTCCAATACTTGAAAAGAACTTTGGCCACGAACCGGTCTCTCTTAACATTTCCCCAGAATCTGGAATCCGTTGAATTATTACGGTTATCACCCATCATGAAATACTCGTCATCGCCAAGTATGTATGTCTGGTTATTGACCGTAAGGTCTTCCCTCGGTGTCTCGTTAAGATATGACTCATCCAGATAGATTGTCTCTCCATCGGCTGTCGTAATTATTACCTGACCGGCTTTGATGGTTACAGTCTCACCCGGAAGTCCTATTACACGCTTAACATACAGCTTGCCGTAATCGGGTCCCTCCGCAGGGCATTTGAATATTGCCACGTCACCACGCTTAGGATCGGTAAAATAATATGTCATTCTGAGACCGATCATTCTGTCCTTTATGTTAATTGTAGGAATCATGGAACCCGACGGCACCTCGGCATTTACAATTACGAATTTGCATAAAAGGAATGCCACCAGTGCACCTATAAGGATTACCCTTACATATTCCATTGCAACCTGAAAAGTCGTTTTATTGGCCTCCTTAACGCGCTTTGCTTCCTTTTTCTCTTCTTTCCTATGCTTCTTAAGTTCCTTCGGAGACATTTCCTGCTCCTCAAGATATTTACCGGAATAAAGCGTTCCGCCTTTATTTTTCTCTTCGTTAGCTGCCATTTAATCTGCCTTTCTTCTATTTGAAATATTTAACGCCTGACTCAAATACTTTCAAATCCTGCTCACCGAAGATATTGACCGCAACAGCATCTCCCTTACGTTCAACGTGCGCCATCTTACCGAATACACGGCCATCAGGACTTGTAATACCTTCAATAGCTCTGTATGAACCGTTAACGTTCCACTCTTCATCCATTGTAGGATTACCGTCAATGTCAACGTACTGTGTTGCTACCATTCCTTCTGCAAAAAGTCTGTCAAGCCATTCTTTGTCAGCAACAAACCTTCCCTCGCCATGTGAAGCCGGTGTTACATATACACCGCCAAGTTTGGCACCTGCAAGCCATGGTGATTTATTTGATACAACTTTGGTGTATACCATCTTGGATATATGACGGCCGATTGTGTTCATTGTAAGTGTCGGTGAATCCGCCTTCTGTTCTGTGATCCTGCCGTAAGGCACCAGACCGAGTTTGATGAGTGCCTGGAATCCGTTACAGATACCGAGTGCAAGTCCGTCACGTTCGTTAAGGAGCTTATCTACAGCTTCTTTGATCTTGGCATTACGGAATGCCGTTGCAAAGAACTTGGCTGAACCGTCAGGTTCATCACCTGCTGAGAATCCGCCAGGGAACATGATAATCTGTGCCTGATTGATTGCTTTTTCAAATTCGTCAACCGAATCCCTTATATCCGCTGCCGTAAGGTTCTTAAATACCTTGGTAACTACGTTGGCTCCGGCATTCTCAAATGCCTTGGTGCTGTCATACTCGCAGTTGGTTCCCGGGAATACCGGAATGAATACCGTAGGCTTTGCGACTTTATTCTTGCATACATAGATGCTGTCTGCATTGTAAACAGGCGTTTCAAGCTTCTGTCCGCCCTTAACGGCAACTGTCGGGAATACCTTTTCAAGAGGTTTCTTCCATGTATTCAATGCCTCTTCGACACTTATTACCGCATCACCGTATGTGAATGTTCCGTCATCGGTAACTTCACCGATCACAGTGTATTTGCAGCCGATCTTATCAAGGAGTTCCGGATTAGCCTCGGCAATAATACATCCGTATTTAGGTGCAAAGAACTCACTGCTGTCATAATCTGCGTTAATCCTGACTCCAAGCTTGTTACCAAATGCCATCTTGCTGACTGCTTCCGCGATGCCCTTTGCATTAAGGGTATATGCACTGACAACAGCCTTGTCTGCAATAGCTTTGGCAACCGCATTGTAAAGTGCCATAACCTGTGAATATACAGGAAGGTCATATTCATCTCTCTCTATCTCAAAGAGAACTATTTTATTGCCTGCTTTTTTGAATTCAGGCGTGATTATATCATTATAGCTTCCGGTATCAACAGCAAATGAAACAAGTGTATTAGGAACATCAAGATCATTAAATGTACCTGACATACTGTCCTTGCCGCCGATTGACGGAAGACCGAATCCCATCTGTGCATCAAATGCACCGAGAAGAGCTTTCATAGGCTCGCCCCATCTTGCAGGATCCTCTGTCATTCTTCTGAAATATTCCTGGAAAGTAAATCTTATTTTCTTAAAGTCACCGCCCGCGCAGACAATCTTAGCCATGGACTCAACAACAGCATAGATTGCGCCGTGGTATGCGCTCCATGATGAAAGGTACGGGTCAAAACCATAGCTCATCATCGTCACGAAATCAGTCTTGCCCTTAAGGACAGGAAGTTTGGCAACCATGGTCTGGACTTCGGTAAGCTGATATTTACCGCCATATGGCATGAACACCGATCCGGCTCCGATTGAACCGTCAAACATCTCTACAAGACCCTTCTGTGAACATACATTAAGATCTGAAAGCGTCTTAAGCCATTCAGCCTTGACATCTTTAACTTCCGGTGCTTTAAAGAGATTATCTTTCTCTTCCGGAATGTTGACAACAACATCCGTCTCCTGATGAGCTCCGTTGGTATCAAGGAATGCCCTGCTTATATTAACGATTTCTTTGCCTCTCCATTCAAGGATAAGTCTCTTTTCTTCTGTGACTACAGCAACCTCAACAGCTTCGAGGTTTTCCTCGTTCGCATACTCAAGGAAAGCCTTCACATCCTTAGGGTCTACGACAACAGCCATTCTCTCCTGTGACTCGGAAATAGCAAGTTCTGTACCGTCAAGTCCCGCATATTTCTTAGGAACTTTATCAAGTGATACTCTGAGGCCGTCTGCAAGTTCTCCGATTGCTACGGATACACCGCCGGCACCAAAGTCATTACATTTCTTGATAAGACTGCTGACCTCAGGTCTTCTGAATAATCTCTGAATCTTACGTTCTGTAGGCGCATTACCTTTCTGGACTTCTGCACCACATGTATCTATTGATTTCTCCGTATGTGCTTTGGATGAACCCGTAGCTCCGCCACAGCCATCGCGTCCGGTTCTTCCGCCGAGGAGAATGATGATATCTCCGGGATCTGATGTTTCCCTTATAACAGCGCTTCTCGGAGCAGCGCCCATAACAGCACCGATTTCCATTCTCTTGGCTGCATAATTAGGATGATATATTTCTTTAACGTAACCTGTTGCAAGTCCTATCTGGTTACCGTATGAACTGTAACCGTGAGCTGCTTCGCGTACTATTTTCTTCTGAGGGAGCTTTCCGGCCATCGTCTTATCAAGTGAAACCGTAGGATCTGCCGCACCTGTGACACGCATTGCCTGATATACATAAGTACGTCCCGAAAGCGGATCTCTTATGGCACCGCCAAGACATGTGGCAGCACCACCGAACGGCTCTATCTCCGTAGGATGGTTATGTGTCTCGTTCTTGAAATTCACAAGCCATTCCTCAGTTACACCGTCAATCGTTACCGGAACAACAATACTGCATGCATTGATTTCATCGGAAACTTCCATATCCTGAAGCTTTCCGTCTTTCTTAAGCTTCTTCATTGCCATAAGTGCGATGTCCATAAGACATACAAACTTATCATCACGGCCGGCATAAAGTTCACCGAATGTTTCCTTATATTTATCAAAAGAATCCTCGATAGGTTTTCTGTAATATCCCTCGCCGAACCTGATATTCTTAAGTTCAGTTGAGAAAGTTGTATGACGGCAGTGATCCGACCAATACGTATCAAGAACTCTTATCTCCGTCATCGACGGGTCCCTGTGTTCCTCGTCATGATAATATTTCTGTATATGAAGAAAATCCTTAAACGTCATGGCAAGACCGAGTGATGAATACAACTCCTTAAGTTCGGTCTCCGGCATATCCTTAAATCCGTCAAAAATCTTAACATCTGCCGGATCCGGGAATATCGTGACAAGAGTTTCCGGCTTATCCATCTTCGCTTCTCTTGAATCAACCGGGTTAATGCAGAAATTCTTAATGCTCTCAAGCTGGCTGTCAGTAAGACTGCCTTCAACCGCATATACGGTAGCTGTCTTGATCTCTACATCTTCATCCTCACGGAGAAGCTTAACGCACTGAACGGCACTGTCAGCTCTCTGGTCAAACTGTCCCGGAAGAAACTCTACCGCAAATACGTGCTCGCCAGGTCTGTGTTCAAAATCTTCTTCGTACACAATATCTACCGGCGGTTCTGAAAATACTGTTACAAGTGCCTTGCGATATGTATCTTCGGTTATTCCTTCAATATCATATCTTATAAGAACACGCACATTGGTCACAGTATCTATATTCAGATAACTGCTTATCTCCTCGCTAAGTTCCTTTGCCTTTACGGCGAATTCAGGTTTTTTCTCAGAATAAACTCTCTTTACGTTGCTCATGGGATTCTCCTTTTTGTTGGTTGTGTAATTATATTTATTCATGTAATCTTCTTATTACCTTATAAACAACCGCATCTTCCATAACTGTCGGTGCGGCATAAGCAAAAAATATCATGCCTTCAGTCGGCGAAATTACCTGTTTGATAACATCTCCGCTGCTCGTGTCTATTATTTCTCCAATTACATCGCCGCGGTATACCGTCTGGCCCGGGTCACATAACCTCTTATAGAATCCGGCTGCGCCGGATAAAATAGGTGTCATATTATCTTCATTGATGACCTCAGCTATATAACCGCTGTGATTATTGTATTTAATAATACCCATTCTGGTGAGAAATCTTAATATGGAAGCTACTGCCTGCTTGGCTGACACATCATCAATGTAATCACTGCAGTTAGTATAGATCGAAAAAGCACTTGTGCCGCTCATCTGCCAGTTATAATTAAGCGTTGTTGTATCCATCGGTTTAGGCTTTCTTATTACCACAAATGGCAGCCCGAACAGATTCGCAAGGCTCGGATTCTGGAATCCTGTCTCCATCATACGGACATGCGGAACAAATTTACCGGGCATATAGAAGCTGGTAAGCTGTATTCCATAGCTGTATCCCTTGATGATATTCATTATATTGGCCGCAATCTGCTGCGTTGTGTCTCCGGCTATATGTCCCGGAAACTTTCTGTTAATATCCGAATCGTCAAGCGGCCAGAACCGTCTGTCTATATTCATCGCATACTGGTTCAGGCACGGTATGACAAGTATTGACTTATTCCCGGCAATCTGACCATGTTCTTCAAGCTTACGCAGTTCCTTTATAAGCTGTGAACATATGTATGTCTGCTGATACTCATTACCTCTTAACGATCCTACAATGCATGCCGAATTATCGCCGTGGCCGAAGTGATATCCATTAATTTTAAATGTATCTCTGTAAATTCCTTCAAGTGTATACAACTCTTCTTTATACATAGGATGCACCGCCTTTACCGTTATCCTCGCCGGCCGTATGGTTCTTACATATACGGGCCATAATCGCTCCCTTATATACTACCGGATGTTCCCTTAAAGTAAGCAGAAAACCGTCATCCTGTGCAATAATGTTTTCAAGTACTTCTCCCGTCAGCGGACTTACTATCTTGCCTATCTTAAATCCTTTGGTTATATTGACTCCGATCTGGGCATCTTCAAGTATAAAAAGGCCCGAACGGCATGCATGTATGGCTGATACCTCACCGGGATTAGCTATGATCGGATTCTTCACTTCATCAACCGGACCTGACCATATCCCAAGTTCTTTCATAAGCCTGAAAATTCCATCCAGTGTCTGTCTGGCATATTCTCTCGTAATTCTCGAACCTGCACCCATCTCCACCACAAGCGACGGCACGCCAAACATATTAAGGCAATTCGCAAGTGATGATTCAAGATATACCGATGATGATAATGCCCATATGATGTCAGAATTCATAAGTCTGGCATACGGCAGAAGCTTGTCATAATTCTCCGGACTTAACCTTACCTGCGGCACTTCCTTGATAAAAATATTGGACGAATGCACATCTACGCACATATCACTTCCTATTATATCCTGCGTAAGCTTATATGCTATATGCTCCGCCATTGCCCCTGAATCCGTTCCCGGAAATACCCTGTTCATATCAAGGTCATTCATGGGAATACCGCGGCATCCCGTATCTATGCCAAGCGGATTAATTGACGGATATACATCAACTATTCCGTTAAGATATTCCGGATGTTCATTAATTGTCTCTATAAGTTTATAACACACATACTGACCGTTAAGCTCATCTCCGTGTGTTCCGGTTACTATGGAAATTCTCTTAGTATTCTTATCTGTATGTTCCGGTTCAAGCCTGTTCTTTCTGACTACAAGTCTCTCTTCAACCGGCATCTGTAAAGAAACTATTTCTTGTATCATTATTAACTCCTTCAGTCGTGCGATATACACCGCACAATATGTTCCGTAATATTATACACCTAATCGAGCCAGAAATCCAGTATTTCTTGTTCGACTTTATTACAGTCGGTAACCCTGTAATCCCGCCATTCCTCCGGAAAAATATTCAGATACTGTCTCTTAAGGAATCTGTCATCCAGCAGAATTATGATTCCTCTGTCATCAACCGTCCTGATAACACGGCCGGCAGCCTGCAGAACTTTGTTCATTCCCGGATACATATATGCATATTCATATCCGCAGTTTTCTTTCTCATCATAGTAACGTCTCAGCAATTCGCCCTCGGTGTTGATGGACGGGAGTCCCGTTCCAACAATTATCGTACCTATAAGGCAGTCATTTTTCAAGTCAATTCCCTCAGAAAACACTCCTCCCATTACACCAAATCCCAGCAACGACTTGTCCTTATTCTCATTTGCTTCAAATCTCCCGAGAAATTTCTCCTTATCTTCCTCATTCATATTCTGATACTGCATCATGATATCTACATTGTCGGTTATCTCATCGAACAGCTCTGCCACATCCTGCATATACTTGTACGAAGGAAAGAAAACAAGGTAATTGCCTTTTTTTGCATGTATCACAGAAAGAATATATTTACGGATTCTGATATATTCCGCCTCGTTGCGCCTTGTATACCGGCTTGTAACATCACTTCCTATCGCAAGCAGCCTCTTCTCAGCATCAAACGGTGAACGTGCATATACCGCATATTCTTCCCTGCTTCCGCCAAGAAGTTCTTTGTAATAATTGACCGGAAGGAGCGTTGCAGAGAAAAATACCGCAGACCGTCCCATCGCAATCCGTCTGCCAAGGCATCCGGCCGGATTAACGCAGAATAATCTGAGCATAAATCCCCTCTCTGTATGTTCAGTATATATTATATAGTTCTCATCCAGTTCATCCCGTATACTGTTATAATGATTTACAACAAAGAAAAATTCTGAAAGTTCCTTCATATACTCAAAATCCGCATTTTTCTCCATAAAAGACGTCAACTCTTCGCCGAGTCTCTGCATATTCACAGCAAAATCGCCGTCGTCATCAAGTGTCATATACTCCGTATCGCACACTCTTTTATATTCGAGCAGATTTCTGTTGCACTTGTCCAGTGCTCTTGAAAGTTTCCGGCTGTAATTTCCGGCAAGTTTCTTTATTGAAAGAAAATCCTCTTTGTAAACCGAGGCACTGTACATCTGCCTTGCGCGGTCAACCAGATTGTGCGCCTCATCCACAAGAAACACATAATCTCCTTTCTCCGTATCCGAGAAAAAACGCTTCAGATATACATGCGGATCAAACGCATAATTATAATCGCATATCACGCCATCCATCCAATAACTTATATCAAGGCTGAATTCAAACGGACAGACATTGTGCTTATGTGCATACTCCTCCACTTTCACTCTGTCGATCACATTTTCATGGGTTATTATATCATACACCGCTTCATTCACGCGGTCATTATGTCCTTTGGCATACGGGCAGGCTGCAGGATTACATTCAGGTCCCGTCTCCGATTCAAGAAAACATACCTTATCCTTGGCCGTTATCGTGACTGTCCTAAAATCCAGTCCTTCATTTCTTAGAACTGCGAACGCATCCTGCGCCGCCGTCCTTGTAATCGTCTTGGCAGTAAGATAAAAAATCTTATCACTTATGCCCTTTCCGATTGACATAACCGCCGGGAATACCGTTGATATCGTCTTGCCTACCCCCGTAGGTGCCTGTATAAAGAGATTAACTCCACGGCTTACTGCCCGGTATACATTAACGGCAAGCTCACGCTGCCCCGGCCTGTAGTCAAAAGGAAACTTAAGTCCTTCAATCGATTTATCACGTTCATTATGATGGGTATACAGATAATCTCCCCAGCGTCTCAATTCCGTTATTATCCCTTCGAACCATTCCTTAAGCCGGGCTGCGCTCATAATTTCTTCAAAATATTTCACATCTGCCGTATCAAGGCTCACATAAGTAAGCCGTATTTTCATGTCATCAACGTTTTCCCGCGCAGAATAGAAATAAGCATAGCACATAGCCTGGGCTTCATGCACATATACCGGTTCTGTAATATATCTGATATCTCTGTATGTTCCTTTTATCTCGTCAATCGTGACATATCCGTCATTTTCAAATATTCCGTCCGCCCTGCCTTCAATCTCAATGTCATAATTTTCTCCGGGCACGGTAAATTTAAACGGCACCTCCGCGCGGTAATCAGGCCCCATCGATTTCTGTATACGCCTGTGCGCCTTGCTTCCCGCGTCCATGGCGTTCTTGTCCGTCACGCCTTTAAAACGGTTGTCTATATTCCCGGACTTACAGATGAACTCAACAAGTGTTCTTACGGATATTTTTAATTTGCCATCTTTAATATCAAACATAATAATCCTTTATATGCAAAAACAGGAAGTGCAATCATGCACTTCCTGTCCTAAAATCGTTATATACGCCTAATGGATATCTTATACAATACCCTGAGCCTTCATTGCCTCTGCAACCTTAAGGAAACCTGCAATGTTAGCACCTGCAACATAGTTGCCCTCAAGACCATACTTCTTGGAAGCATCGTCAAGATTGTGGAAGATGTTAACCATGATATTCTTAAGTTTAGCATCAACTTCCTCAAATGTCCAGCTGAGTCTCTCTGAGTTCTGGCTCATCTCAAGTGCGGATGTAGCAACACCGCCGGCATTGGATGCCTTGCCAGGGCAGAAAAGAACTCCGCTCTTCTGGAAATACTCTGTTGCTTCAAGAGTAGTAGGCATGTTAGCACCTTCTGCTACAGCAAATACGCCGTTAGCAACAAGCTTCTTAGCGTCATCAAGGTTAAGTTCGTTCTGTGTTGCGCAAGGAAGAGCAATGTCAACCTTAACTTCCCACTGATTGGTTCCCTCTGTAGCCTTGTCATGATACTGTGCTGACGGTCTCTTAGCTGCATACTCTGTAAGACGTGCTCTCTTAACTTCCTTAACTTCCTTAAGAAGTGCAACATCGATTCCTTCCGGATCATATACCCAGCCTGTTGAATCTGAGCATGTTACAGGCTTAGCGCCAAGCTGCTGTGCCTTCTCAATAGCATAAATAGCAACATTACCTGAACCTGAGATTGCAATTGTCTTGCCTGCAATATCCTTGCCATTGCACTTAAGCATCTCCTCTGTAAAATAGAGAAGACCATATCCTGTAGCTTCTGTTCTTGCAAGAGAACCGCCGTATGTAAGTCCCTTACCTGTAAGAACTCCTTCATAGAGGTTACGGATTCTCTTATACTGTCCGTAGAGGAATCCGATCTCACGTCCGCCTACACCGATATCTCCGGCAGGAACGTCTGTATCAGCACCGATGTGCTTGCAAAGCTCTGTCATAAAGCTCTGGCAGAATGCCATAACTTCTCTGTCCGATTTACCCTTAGGATCGAAATCGGAACCACCCTTGCCGCCACCGATAGGAAGTCCTGTAAGTGAATTCTTGAAAGTCTGTTCAAAACCAAGGAATTTGATAATTCCTAAGTTAACTGAAGGATGGAAACGTAATCCTCCCTTGTACGGTCCGATAGCACTGTTAAACTGTACTCTGAAACCGTTATTAACCTGAACCTGTCCCTTATCGTCTACCCACGGTACACGGAACATAATAATTCTTTCAGGTGTTACAAGTCTCTCAAGGAGAGCATCCTTACGGTACTCTTCTTCATTAGCTTCGATAACTACACGAAGAGACTCTAATACTTCTTTAGCTGCCTGATGAAATTCAGGCTGTGCCGGGTTCTTAGCAACTACAAGTTCTAAGACTTCATCTACATACGACATTGAAATATCCTCCTTACGATGAAATATCATTTATTCGTAATTCATTATAATAAAGTTTTTTCATGACTGCAAGAAATTTTTTAATTACGCATATTTTCTTTATTTTATTATGCAAACAGCTCATTCAGCATAATATTATTAAGTTTTGAGATTTCATCGGACTCTTTGTCATAATAATACGGTCCCCACGAAAGCACATCCTGCGGTGGTACGCCTCTCGTGTTTACATCCTGCACAATCCCTTCAAAATCTCCTGCCATATGCCTGTCACATCCGGATGCCGGTATAAGAATTACTTCATGGACGCTGCTCGGCAGGATATAACAGCTTCCGAATTTCTCTGCAAATGCACGCAATGCTTCTTTGCACATCATGCCTATAGCGCCATAGGTTCTTACCGAATTGGTGAGTACATACATAGACAGGCTCTCTTTATCCATCAGGTCAGACTCGCTGTCCGGTAATGCATCCGGATCCATCTGTATATATTCCATAAGGATATCACACATATTTGATATGCATACCGGATACATTCTGTACGTGTTATTAATTGCAATGCAATACAGTGATTCAGCATCCGCGCCCCACAATTTAGCAAGATTGTTTGAAATAATGAACGATCCCATTGAACCCTCGGTATCTTTAACAACGCCATAAAAAACTATTGACAAATCGAGGAATTCCTTATGTGGCACGTCTTCAAGCATTTTACTATTGCTCTCCGTATTTATAAGCCGGCATACTATACTGTCTTTGACCGAATCAAAATCTGTTAAGTCCGGCAAAATTATATCATACCCTTCCATTGCCTCCTTAAATTCTTCGACGATATCCTTTACGATATCTTCAACAGAAGTACCGTCCTTATACATATCATAATACTGCTCAAGGTATATTGCCGGTGCCGCTTTCTCTCCGGTATATCTTATAACAAGTGCGCACAGACTGACCGCATTGTTCTTAAGCGTATGCTGTACCTCCACCGTGCAGTCTTCATTCTGATAAAGTTCCCGGACCTTGCCACATACTGTCTCTGTAAATTCTATATAATTCATACTAATCCTTTCTGTATTTCAACCCCGGCAGGCAAAGGATTATGCTTTAATAAATAAAATCGGAATAATCAGATTCCAAAAAAATTAAGAAAAAAAGATACCGCACCGCGTGGCCTCACACTGCCACACGGTGACGGAATGAAAAAATGATTATAAAAATCGGGTAATTATATCAGATTATACTCTTGAAAGGTATTCACCTGTTCTTGTATCAATCTTAATCTTATCACCAAGGTTAACGAAAAGCGGAACCATAACCATAGCACCTGTCTCTACAGTTGCAGGCTTGGTAGCACCTGTTGCTGTATCGCCCTTAACGCCCGGCTCTGTCTCTGTAACTTCAAGTTCAGCGAACATAGGCGGCTCGATAGCGAATACCTCACCCTGATATGAGCAAAGCTTACACTCATCATTCTCCTTAACGAACTTAAGTGCATCTCCGACATTATCTTCTGAAAGAGTAATCTGCTCGTAGTTCTCCTGATTCATGAACACGTACATATCTCCATCCTTGTAAAGATACATATATGCTGACTTATCAATATGGGCAAGCTGGAATTTCTCAGTAGGTCTGAAAGACTTCTCAACCACACCGCCGCTCTTGATATTCTTTAACTTAGTTCTTACAAATGCTGCACCCTTACCCGGCTTAACATGCTGAAATTCAATTATCTGCCAGATGTTGTTGTCCATCTCAATTGTAATTCCGTTTTTAAAATCACCTGCTGTTACCATAAATTGGTATACCTCCTTAGAATGTGTCTTACATCATTTTATAATATTATTATTTATATTTCAACTGTTTTTTTCATCCTCAAGTATTATGATCGTTCTTGCAGGAACCGATACCGTTCTTGCTTCATTAATCTGTGAGGCATCCGGAAGTTCTTCGGTTCCGGTAGTTAACACCGCCTGCCAGCTCCGTCCCGAAATATTCGGCAGCGCCAGTTCATGCGGTTCCCAATGCATATTAAATGCAATATAGAGATTATTCTCATCTCCGGCATACTGGCCGCAATACATAATTCCGGCCTGTCTGCTGTAATGTTCAAGTTCCGGATACCACGCCTTGACTCCGTGATATGATACATCGGGAAGTCCGTAATATTTGTAATCCGTAAGTCCCGCCTCATCAGCCATATGAAGACATGCGTGATGTTTTCTGAAGTCAATCATTGTCCTTACGAAATCATAGAACCTGTGGTTTCTGTTAAGTGCATTCCAGTCAACCCATCCGGTATCATTATCCTGGCAATAAGCGTTATTGTTGCCACCCTGGCTGTTTCCGAACTCATCCCCGGCATATATAAGCGGAATTCCCTGCGCGCACATGACAAAAGTAATTGCATTCCGCATGAGGAGATTACGCAGTTCAACAACCTTACGCCTTTTGGTAGGACCTTCGACTCCGCAGTTCCAGCTCAGATTATAATTGGCACCGTCACGATTATTTTCGCCATTGGCTTCGTTATGCTTGCGGTCATATGAATACACATCTGCAAGTGTAAAGCCGTCATTGGACGCTATATAATTAACTGACGGCCTGCCCGGGGTATTCTTGCGCATCATATACAGGAATCCCTGAAGCTGGTCTTCATCGCCCTTGATAATACGCCTTGCGCTCTCCAGAAAGCCGTTATTGTATTCATATAAATCATCATTCCGGCCATAATTGTCCCAGTTTGTACTAAAAATCTTCATGCCCTTTAAGAACACATCATCGGCAGGAATTCCGGCCGCATTATCATCACATATCAGATGCACACCGTCAATATGATATTCACGCCTCCAATATCGGACGCAGTCATCTATATAACCGCTTCCGGTTCCATGCGGAAAAAACATCTCCATGTATACTTCAATTCCATTCTTATGAAACTGCTTGATCGTATCGCGGAACTCATAAGTATAATCGCCGTGCTTACCATATGAGGCACTGTACGCGCCGCGCGGAGCCATATAGAAACCGCCGTCATATCCCCAGAAATTAGTATTGGCACCTGAATTAACAAATTCATAAGCCGGCATAAGTTCAACCGCCGTTACCCCAAGTTCCTTAATGTAAGGGATTTTGGCTGCCAGCGCTTTAAAAGTTCCTTTATCGGAGACTTTGGAAAAACGATTCTTCGTATATCCGCGTACATGTAATTTATAAATTATCAAATCTTCATGCGGAATATTAAGTGATACATCGTCACTCCAGTCATATCTGCCCGATTCAAGCATACCATAGAATATCTCCGAACCGTCCACGCCCTCAAGGCGGAGCACACGCTCAGCATATGCGTCAGTCTCATAATTTCCTTCATCATCAAAACAGTATGCCAGACCGCCCAGCTTTACGCCGCGGACATTGAACGCAAATACATTACCAGTCTTATACGAGCTGTCCACATATACCGAATACAAAGGTTCCGGCCTTACGCCCTCTGCGGCTGCCCTGCGGCACTCTGAAATCTCATAAATGAGAAGTCCCAGCCTGTCAGCCTCACAGGCATACAAAAAGTTCCATCCGGCTGTCGTTGCACGCGCACCGAGATTATAACTGTCCGTATGGTCTACTATGATTTTGTCTGAACCTGAAATTGTACAGCACAAATCATTTATCATATTTCATCCTCACCGTATGCATTATATACCTGTCTCTTGCGGGCCATCTCATCGCTTGCAAGATATTCGTCGTATGTTGTGATCTTATCTATAAGATTACCGTTAACAAATTCCATGATTCTGTTGGCCGTTGTCTGCACGAACTGATGGTCATGGCAGGCAAAAAGAGCAACTCCAGGGAACTTGATAAGTCCGTTGTTAAGTGCAGTAATTGACTCCATATCAAGATGGTTCGTAGGCTCATCAAGAATAAGCACATTGGCGCCCATTATCTGCATCTTCGATAAAAGGACCCTGACTTTTTCTCCACCTGACAATACTCTTACCTTCTTAACGCCGTCCTCGCCCGCAAAGAGCATCCTTCCTAAGAAGCCACGCACATAAGTGACATCTTTCTCCGGTGAGAAAGGCATAAGCCATTCGGTGATAGTGTCATCGCAGTCAAAAATTTCTGTGTTGTCTTTGGGAAAATATGCCTGTGAAGTCGTGATTCCCCATTTGTAAGTACCGGCATCCGGTTCAAGTTCACCGGCAAGTATCTTAAAGAGTGTTGTCTTTGCAAGTTCATCCGCTCCGACAAACGCAATCTTGTCATCATGATTTACTATAAATGATACATTATCAAGTACCTTCACACCGTCAACGGTCTTCGTAAGTCCCTCAACAGTAAGGACTTCATTGCCAATCTCCCTGAAAGGCCTGAAATCAATATACGGATACTTACGACTTGACGGCCTGATATCGTCAAGTTCGATTTTCTCAAGCGCACGCTTACGCGATGTAGCCTGCTTTGACTTGGAAGCGTTGGCCGAGAATCTCTGTATGAACTCCTGAAGTTCTTTGATCTTCTCTTCCTTCTTCTTATTGGCTTCCTTCATCTGCTTGATCATAAGCTGGCTTGACTCATACCAGAAATCATAGTTGCCGGCATAAAGCTGGATCTTCGCATAATCAATGTCCGCAATCTGCGTGCAGACTTTATTGAGGAAATAACGGTCATGGGATACCACGATAACCGTATTTTCAAAATCAATAAGGAACTCCTCAAGCCAAGCGATAGCGTCAAGGTCAAGGTGGTTCGTAGGCTCATCGAGAAGAAGGATGTCAGGATTACCGAAAAGAGCTTTTGCAAGAAGTACCTTTACCTTCTGGCTGCCGTTAAGTTCGGACATCATCTTGTAGTGTAAATCCTGTCTCAATTCCAAGACCGTTAAGAAGTGTTGCCGCATCCGACTCTGCTTCCCATCCGTTCATCTCGGCAAATTCGCCCTCAAGTTCACTTGCCTTTATTCCGTCTTCTTCCGAAAAATCTTCCTTAGCATATATAGCATCTTTCTCTTTCATGATCTGATACAGACGCTCATTACCCATAATTACCGTATCAAGCACCGTATAACCGTCATATTTAAAGTGATCCTGCTCAAGAAATGAAAGTCTCTCGCCCGGTGACATTGTCACATCACCCTTGCTCGGTTCGAGCTGTCCCGAAAGGATCTTGAGAAAAGTTGATTTGCCGGCTCCGTTGGCTCCGATAAGTCCGTAGCAGTTACCCGGCGTAAATTTTATGTTTACATCTTCAAATAATGCTTTCTTACCAATTCTTAATGTTACATTGTTTGCACAAATCATTTTATATTACCTTTCCGTTATCACACATAATTTTCCATATATAATTGTACATTAAAACAATTATTTTGCAAGCACTATTTTGCAATAACGAAAAAAGCGGGCAGAATGCCTCAGGAAGCTTCTGCCCGTTCCATGCTAATTCACTAATTCATTTTAAAGGTAGCACATTCCGTCTCGCCGTGAACGGTATTGCCGGAATGTTTCACGTCAATATGACCGGCACTGCACATCATATTGTTATTGTACATACAATTTGATGCATCGCACGCAACCTCTATTTTGGCATTCGGTCTGCGCGTGGAATTGGTTGCTCCATGGCAGCCGCAATCCTGAAACGATGCGCAGCATGTCTCTCCGGCATCATGTGCCTTATGTCCGTCAACCTTAATATTACCTCTGCAGCACATATTGTCCTCATTATGGACACAGTTCTCGACACAACATCCTAAATTAGTCATTTTCCAAACCTCCTGATAATAATAACGCGGATATTCTCCGCACGGTCTTATTATGGCTTTCCGTGATAAAAATATACATTAAAAGCCGGCTTGAAAATATGTTTTTTTGAAATTATAATTAAACCAGATTATTATTACGGTGGAAATGACATGAATTTTATATTTATTAACGGAAAAATCGAAACACTTTCTTTTTTCTCTACGGCACTTGCCACGGAGCTTGAAAAAATGGGTCACACTACATATACACGCGAATTTTATGATAATGTCGCCACTCTCGGTAGCCATATATCAGATGATACTTACCTCATCACTTTCAATTGTATAGGCATATCCGGTGAAGATGAATATATGACGGTCAACGGCCGGTCGATATGGCATAATTATAATATACATATAGTAAACATTCTGGTTGACCATCCGATGTACTACCACGACCAGTTGACACATGCGGATGATTATGCCTCCGGATATGACAATCTGACAGTCGTCTGCATCGACAGGTATCATTTGCAATATCTAAATACCTATTATCCTGAAATCCGCCATTCGTTTTTTATGACGCTTGCCGGTTCCGCCCCGGAAAACATTCCTGCATACAGCGACCGTAAATATGACATTATATTCACAGGAAATTTCACGCCATGCTCTCATTTTGATAAGTATATTGAACGTGCGGGTAAAGAATACAGCAGCTTCTACCACGGAATCATAGATGAGCTTCTATCCTCTCCCGGACAGCCCATTGAAAAAGTGTGTATCAGGCACATATTAAATGATATACCGGACGCTTCGCCATCCGATATACGTCAGGTTATGAATAATATGATTTTTATTGATTTGTATGTGAGATTCTATATGCGCGAGCGCGTGATCCGCGCCATCTGTGATGCCGGTTTCAATCTGCACATCATCGGTAAGGGCTTTGAGGCAATAACTCTTGCGGACGGTTCGCATCCTGAAAGCACGGCACTTATGCCGACCGAATATTGTCTTAACGAAACCGCACTTTCAAAGATATCGGTAAATGTCATGCCATGGTTTCGTGACGGCAGCCACGACAGAATCTTAAGTTCAATGCTCTGCGGTTCGGTAACCTTCAGTGATCCTTCATTATGGCTCGATAACAACTTTACCGGCCGCGAGATGTGCTTCTATGATCTGAATAATATGTCAGAGTTGACTTCACATATTGCCGGTATTCTTGATGACACATCCGCAGCCATGGAAATCGCCGCAGGCGGGCGCAAAAAAGCCCTTGCATTGCACACATGGAAAGCAAGGGCTGCAGAGTTATTGGAACATCTTAAGGATAATTAGACGGAAATGTTTCTTTGTTTCATTATGTTGTCCTTTCTGTTATATTTATTTAATAACTCAATATATTATTCTTATTC
>ERZ1026997.137-NODE-137-length-39076-cov-6.844417_pt1 | contig 39076 bp, 30 predicted proteins | sample MGYA00519289_ERZ1026997 | MGnify/ENA primary metagenome ERZ1026997 (study PRJEB26926, sample SAMN06164455) | human gut metagenome | biome: ENVO:00009003; feature: ENVO:2100002; material: ENVO:00002003 | host: Homo sapiens | place: USA | collected 2012 ... | reverse complement strand
TCTACACGCGTAAGATCGTCGGCAGCGTCAGATGTGTATAAGAGACAGACTATATACTGCGCGATACCACGTTTTAAATCGCTTTGCACCTTTATTTACTTACAAGGTTCTCAAACGCAAATCATACTACATTATGAAGTATTCATGCTTTGCACCTTTATTTACTTACAAGGTTCTCAAACACAACTCTGAGATTGATAGATTGCTGTCTGCTTTGCACCTTTATTTACTTACAAGGTTCTCAAACACTTCGGCTGTGTATCTTTTTTCGAATTGGCTTTGCACCTTTATTTACTTACAAGGTTCTCAAACCGCGAAGTGCTTTCCTCTCCGCCGGAAAGAGCTTTGCACCTTTATTTACTTACAAGGTTCTCAAACACGCTGGGCGCTGGGTTTGCCGTATTCAGCGCTTTGCACCTTTATTTACTTACAAGGTTCTCAAACCTCAAATCTTTTTTCAAGGTCATCACCGAACCCATAACATATTGGCATATGTTCAAGCATTTTCTTTATATCAGCGCAAAACATTCTCTAAGTTAGTGATGCTAATATGTAATAACGCAATCGTCATTGTCAAGAATATACAATTCTTCACAATCTCTTTTGTTATTTATACTGAATTCTATCAACACTAATTGTATTTTACCATATGCGGCCATTTTGTACAACTCAGTTATCTGATCATCTGTCAGGTACTGCTTAATATTAACCATGACAAATATTTCAGTTCCGCATACGGTATTCACTAATTTAATATAATTATATAATTTTTCAAATATATTGTCATATTCTTCCACGAGTTCCACATTATATGCTTTAAGAATTTCCGATACATCCCAATCTTCATCATATTTTATAGGATATGGCAATTTATCCAGCATATTTTCCAAATAATTACATATCTGGGAATGTACCTCTAGCCCTTGCGAGAAACAGTAATCTTGTGCAATCGTTTTTATGTCCTGATACAATTTAGTCTTAACTTTTTTATTATTCAGAGTCAATGTCAACGGTTCCAGAATTAATTCCACTTTCTTTCCCAAGTCAAAACTCTTATCATTTTCAAAAAGCAGCCAATTGCCTTCCTTGCCGGATGTCTGTGAAAATAATTCATTAATCAACGGAAGCCTTAATTTGACATCTTCCAGGACAATGATTGAAACTATATTTTCTTTAATATCCACTTCAATCCCATACTCTCGTTCTACAAGTTTCATAGTATCACCAATCTGTCATCGGATGATAACACTTCCGTATTACCCTCTCCTACTATATAATCCATTTTTGCAAATTGTTTTTCTGTTACCCTTAATATCTGCACCAGTCCCTTAGACGGTTTATTCTTACGAACATTCTCTATTGCTGCATCTGCTAATGTTGAATTCGGTGATAGTTTACAATATATTGATTCCTGCATCATCATAAAACCCGATTTTATCAGATATTTTCTGAATAAAGTATATTCACGCCGTTCTGCTGCGGTTATTGTTGGTAAATCAAACATTACCAATATCCTCATAAATCTATAACTCATATCCTTTCCCTCTGAAATTTACAATGAATAAAATTTTATCAGCGCTATATCCTTATCACAAAGTGCATCAAAGATACTTCTACAATATATTTTTATAGCATTATTTACATATTCTGTACGGTCATTTATGTTAACAGATTTATTTAGCAGGTTTACCAACTGCATCTTTTCATTCTTTTCAAAAACACTAATTTTCATATTGTAAACTGCATCATCTACTATAGGCCGGAACGGTTCCATCAAGTCAGATGCCAGGTTAAACTGATTAAACATATTGTCATGAAATAGCCCAATCTGCGTAATATACCCATTCGCCACAATCTCTCTGGTAAATGACGACAATATTATACTGTACCCATAATTCAGGGCAGCATTGATATTACAATCAGCAGTTCTTGTAAAGTCTTTTCCAAATAACGCATTAAAATACACTTTCGCTGCATGTCCTTCTCTGTTGGTTGAATCTCCGTACTGCATATCATCTATATAACTTTGCAGCAAAATTGCTTCTTCAATCTTACCAATGTCTTCCAGCAGTTCTTTCTGTTTCCGGATTTTCTCTGTGACAATTTCGGTCCACACCGTTGCTTTTATGTCATCGGTCCATGCAATTTGATTTCTGACCTTGGCACTTGTGTCATGAGCCCCATAATATGGTATTAATTCTGAAGATGGATTTCTCTTTTCGTCACAAAATATTACTTTTATTTTGTTCTTCATCAATTCGCTCATTAAAGTTCCCGTTATAGAGACCGCCGTGGTCTCTATAATAACGGTACTTATTTCATTCAGAAATATCTTCGTGGTTTCTTCCTGCCGGACTACCATATATCCCATCTGATAGTCCAGCTTGGCACTTCTTGAAACCACTATCACCCGCCAACTCATATGCTTAACAGGTCTATTTTTCTCTCATACATACCTGTTACAGACTGATGAATAAGAATGCATTCTTTGCTCTCTGATATCTTTTTATTTAAGGTTTGCGTTCCAGCATGCTCGCTTCCACATACATCCTTCAAATTCACGTTTTGCATTGCCGAATTAATCCATGAAATAATCTGACCAATAACATAGCATTGCTTTTTAATATCCAGATTTTTAAATATTTCTTCCTTACCCTCCAGTGTTTTGCATATGTTCCACCGGTTATTGATATACGGTTCGCTGTTAAGTTTTACACATAAGACATCAAACAATGCTACATTTTTCTCCTCAGTAATTATTGCATTGCTATCCTTATCAATCTCCTCATAATTGTCTATTTCTATTGCCTTCATTATCTTTCTAAGATATTCTTCGTCATTTCCTGATAAATATAAAGGCATTGCATTACTCAGATAAACAGATTTTCCTGTTTTACCGCCAAGATAATATTCGAAACCATCTACTCTGACCTTGGATTTCTGTGGAACAAATGGTACTCTCACACTTAAATCCGATATTTCTTTACCGGCATACTCTTTTTGTAATGCTGCCGATATATATTGCATTATATCTTCATTAGTCAATGCATTACTTCTGCCAAGATACGCCGGAAGTGCTTCCAGACTTCTGACTTTCTTACCTTTCACCTTATATTCTACAAGGGTATATCCGGAATTTGCAATAGATGTAATGCCCCCATATTTTGTAACATCTTGAGCCTTTGTATCACTTGTCTTGACCGGCATATATGCATCCGGATTTCCTTTAGCTTTTTCTTTACTCCATACTGTAACCTTATTTGACAATGCTCCATGATACTCTTCCGTCTTTACGGTTATTGTTACGGAGTTTTTCTTCATTATCCGCAATACATGCTGTTTTGTCTTTCCATTATCCGCTATCCATGCTTCTTCGCCATTACGGATTACATTGTAGTCAAATATTTTATCCATGTTGTATCTGTAGAAATCATTTTTAGGATTTTTCCTTGCATCCTTTATGAAATTCATAGGATTATTCGTGAATTTCGTGTAATATGTATTTCCTACAACTATGTTAAGGTATGCATCCTTGGCATGGTGAGTGTCATTAAGTGCCCTGACCTTATTTATATCGAATTTCTTTCTGAAATCGCTGACAATACCAGCCTTAACAAATACAATCTGAGTATTCGGAAAAGCCTGTTTCAATACCTGTGTTATTGCCTTGGTTCCCTGTCTTGTCTCCACTAACTGTCTGCTGATAAAAGCAGCTTTTTCTTCGTCCGTAAATTCTTCTGTGCGAATTAATCTGCTGTATTTTTCCTTTGAAATAAAATTTTTATCACGTAATGATTTCCAGAATTTGTTCATATTCTTGCGGATATCACTTTCCAACGGATAGTTATCGCTTTTGTGGTTATTAATCTCTTTTTTAACTAACACCAGGTTATTTTCCAGACTGTCATCCTTTATAAAATGTCTCGGATATATATGGTCGATATCATAAAGATTATTATTGAACAAATCATTCAATTCTATTTTCTCGCCGCTATACATACATTTGCCTTGCTGCATATAATACAGGTACAATTTTTTTATTCTGAAATCAGCTTCTGTTCTTCCTTCGATTTCTCTGATTTTCAATTCAGCCCATGTCTTATCTTCCCGTTTAAGTGTCGAATACAGGTCAAGCAATTTTTTCTTTCTTGATGCTTTTCTGTCATTTTCCTTTCCGTGTTCTCTTGGCATTTCAACAAAGACCCTGTCCGGTTCTTTATTGGTAAGCTCACAGGCCTCCCTTAGCATTTTGATTGTCTGCCATACCATTCTTTTTACCGGAGCTGATAAATACTTGTTATCGAGGTCATCTATTGTCCATTCGGTAAGTGGTTTTTCCACATTACTTGCCAATGCATCCAATTCCTTTTTGAATCCATACTGCTCTGATAACAATTCCATCAAGTTATGATTTGTCTCCCAAAGTGCCTGTATGAGCGAACAATCTCCGCACTCGCATGATCCCTGAAGTTCAAGGAATGTCTTAGATAAATTTCCCCAGCCATTGAATTTAAAACCGAGGATACGTTTTATCTGATCTTTGGACAGAACTGTACCATATTTGCTTTCTATCTCATCTTTTAAAAATTTCTTATCGTTACCGTATACAGTACCCCAAAATATAATTTCCTCTGCCATTGCCTGATTGGCATCTGTGAAAAGTTCATCTCCCAACACTCCACGGAATTTACCTACGGATGTCAATGAAGCATTAAAACCACCGTCAATACCCTCAATCACAACATCTTCTTTTGACGCTATGATTGATTTATTATATAAATACTTTATAAGTTGATTTAATGTAACTCTTTTTCCTGTTTTGAAAAGTTCTTCATATATGCCCTGCTTAACCTGTACTGATGGTTTCTTACCATCAATCCTAAGATTATTAAGTTCATTTAACACCATAAATTTCTCGTATAAAAATGATTGTTTCGGCAGCGTGCGTTCACCTGAAAGATATGTACAATGCCTTACCATTCTATTGATAAATTCTTTTGCGGCGCTCTGTGTATCTATTTTCTGTTCAAAATTCCACGGATAAACCTTGCCATTTTCTTATCCCGGTCTTCTTTTGGCCCATACATTTTCGCCTTGTGCGCCTATCGGTCCTACATAATACGGTATATGGAATCTGAACAGTTCAACTATCCTTTCAGAAACCGTCAGTCCTGACTCATCCTTGTCAAGCAGAAACGGAAGGTATTTCTCCGCATTTGTCAGGATGGCTTTTAATTCCGACACATGCAATTGATTTGGGATAACACCATTGGAAGCCGTCAACTGTTTTGGCATAAAAGTCTCACTATCAATTTCAGACAATATAGTCTTTATTTCTTCATCATCTTCCGGAAATTTTTTTAACACAGCCTTTACATTTTTATAAAATTCTTCCCGGGTTCTTCCGTCTCCGCCATTTCTGCGTATTTTCTTACTATGCGCATTAACGCTGCCAACATATGCACTGTAATTTCCAGCTTTCATAACTCTGAACATTTCATCATATGCCTTCATATCATATTTCTTCAAGACATGCTGGAGCATATCCAGATCTTTTTTATGCTGTTCGTAAAGATCAACTCTTGCCTCTGAAAGGTACTTATGGCCCTTTATTATGCCTGCCAGCATTCCGATATCATGTATCTCTTTTATAGTCTCCAATAGTTCAAAGTATTCATCGCCTAACAGTTCCAGTGCCTCTCCCTCTTTTTCTTCATAGTTAGAGTCCCTGAAACATATGCTGAATTTCTTATTTTCTTCGTCTATTACATCCTCGCCGTAAATATTTATAAGCACTCCGCTCATACCGCATATAAGTTTCAATATCTCGTATGCCTGCTTATCTTTTTTGGTAATTTCAAGATATTCACATACATTTTCCAGATGTTTGCTTCTAGAAACACCATTTTCTCCAATTATATCAATAAATTTCTTAACATTTATATTCTCAGGAAACTCTATTGAATACATCATAGCCGTTTCGACCAGGCTCCTGTATGCTTCGTCTGCACTAGATGTTATTTTATCTGCGTCCAGGGATTCATTCAAAAAATTGCCTCTATGCTTAAACATGTTTGCTATTGCCAAATATACCAATCTGACATCATAGCTGTCCTTCACCGGATGCAATAATTCATTACGCAGATGGAAAATTGTAGGGTAGTCTTTGAAATAATCTTTATCTGTATATCCCGTATCTGTAAATAATGTATATTTCTGTTCACTATCCCTGTCTTCTAAATGATATTTTGATTCGTCGAGTCTGGCAAAAAAGCCCTCATCGACCTTATTTATTTCATCAGCAAACAACTTCCGCAAAACTCCCTGCCTTGCAACTTCCCTCTGGCGACGGCGTCTTGATATACGGTTCGTTCTGCGTTCAGCGGCTGTATCAGCTTCGGTAAATAGCCTTGAGCACCATAAATCCTTTCCCTTAACCCTGTATAAGTTATACTCTTCATCAGTTACCGCCATTCCTACCGAATTGGTTCCCATATCAATTCCAACATACATCTTTTTGTCCATTATTTTTTCTCCTTAAAAAATTATTCTTGCATTTTAACATAGGTCTGTGTTATTATAAAGACACTTACAAGGTGAGTGCAAATAAGGTTTTAACCGATATTGTTTACGCACATTGGTGCTATTAATAAAAAGGCTTCATAGCCTTTTTATTTTGCACAAATTTAAAATCCACCACTCATTCTAAATTTCAAGTATTTTTAATATACACTCTCTCGTTAATTCTTTTGTTAAATATGCATATATAATACCACGATTCATGTATTAAATCAAACATTTTTTCCACACACAAAAGAGCCTGTTCCTCTTTTCGGGACAGACTCTTTATTGGTTTTTCTATTTATTTTTCCTCATCCTGCAGTGCGTCGAATCCGTGCTCGCCGGTGCGGACCTTGACGACATCGCGAACGTCGTAGATGAATATCTTGCCGTCGCCGATGTTGCCGGTGTAAAGAACCTTCTGGACTGTGGTTACAAGAGTGTTGACCGGAATCTTGGAGATTACGACGTCAATCTTGATTTTTGGCAGGAGGCGTGTCTCGATAGGTGCGCCACGGAAGAATGCCTTGTGGCCTTTCTGGACACCGTATCCGAAGACGTTGGTTACGGTCATACCGGTTATGCCGATTGATTCAAGAGCATCCTGCAGCTGCGAGAATTTCGACTGGTTCATAATGATTGTCGCCTTGCTTATGCCGCTGTCGACCGCTTCGTGATGCTCGACCACGACAGCCTCGTTGACGGGAACCTTGGCAGATACATCTGTCTCGTCAGCCGGTGCCTCGTCATCATAATCGGACATCTCGGTTACGAGTGCAAAATCAGGATATGCAATGTTGCCATGCTCGCCGATGTCAAGACCTGCTATTTCCTCCTTGGCCGTTACACGGATGCCGATGGTTTTCTTGAGGACAAACCATGTAAGGGATGCTGCCGCAAATACAAACGCACCGACTGCAACGATACCGAGAAGCTCTGTACCGAGGAGTTTTGCGCCGCCACCGTAGAAAAGACCGTTTACGGTAGAAAGACTTGTCACGCCCTCTTTGGCAAAAAGGCCCACGCAGATTGTACCGAATACGCCACAGCCGAGATGAACTGAAGTTGCGCCGACAGGGTCATCAATTCCGAGGCGGTCGAAGAAACCGACAAGAAGAACTACAATTACGCCGGCAACGGCTCCGATAAGGAGTGAAACCGGTATGCTTACATAAGCGCAGCTTGCTGTGATTCCGACGAGACCTGCGAGACAGCCGTTGACTGTCATGCCAAGGTCAGGCTTGCCGATAACTATCCATGAAGCTATCGTAGATGTAAGAACAGCCGCTACAGCTGAAGCACTGGTTGTAAAAAGTATGTGCATTACATCGGACGGGTTCTGGAAACTCATTGTTGAGCCCGGATTGAAACCGAACCAGCCAAGCCACAGAACAAAAAGACCGATAACGGCGAGTGACATATTGTGACCCGGAATTGCACGAGGCTTGCCGTCCTTGCCGTATTTACCGATACGAGGTCCAAGGATGAGTGCTCCGGAGAGAGCTGCCCAGCCGCCGACCGAATGGACTACGGTGTCACCTGCGAAATCCTGGAAACCGAGTCTTGCAAGCCAGCCGCCGCCCCAGATCCAGTGACCGATGATAGGATATATTATAATTGTGAGCACGAACGAGAAAATAATGAATGAAACATATTTAATACGTTCTGCTACCGCTCCGGAAACGATGGTTGCTGCTGTTCCGCAGAATACCATCTGGAAAAATACCTTGCCCCAGAACGGAACACTTGAGGTTAACGTGTTGTCATAAAATGAATTGTCGGATGAGCCAAGAATGAATAACGACTTGGTTCCGATAAACGGGTTATCGCCTCCGAACATAAGGCCCCAGCCAAGAAGCAGATAACCTATTGATGATACAGCGAACACGATAAAGTTCTTTGATAATATGTTTACCGTGTTTTTGGATCTGGCAAATCCGGCCTCAACTGCCGCAAAACCAAGATTCATGAAGAATACAAGGATTGCTGCCAGAAATACCCAGAATGTGTCGATGATTGAAAAATCTCCCATTTTTCTTCCTCCTTTTCCTAAACAAAAAAGAGACAAAGGTGGCCTTTATCAGGCACCTTTGCCTCTTCATTTAATGACTAAGTTATAGCACGTTAAAAATATAAAGTCAATACCTTGTTTAAATTTATTTTACAAAAGTCCGGAACAACGTAACATTATTTTATTATCCGCGGCGGAGATTATCAATTGAATTATACAGGTTTAATGTACCGTAACCCCATTCCCTGTTGGGATATGTTATACCGTGTTTTCTTCCGCATCCGGATATCAATATGTTCTTGATTGCCGGAGTTGTCATGATACGCATATTTCCGTTTCTGCTGCCATATTCCTGCAGAAGAGCTGCCGTACCGGCAGTAAATGCCGTGGCTATGCTGCTGCCGCTGCGCCTTACATAAGAGGCAGCACCCATATGGTCCGGCACCAGAATATCCACACCCGGAGCGGCAAAATCCGGCTTGATTATGCCATCGGAATTATATCCGCGCCCGTTTTTCAGGTAAAGAGAATTATCCTTATGGCTGTAGGCGGCCACAGCAATGCACTCGGGGACATTGGCAGGGTTTGTAACTGTCTCGTAAGGATCCGATACAACGAAATAAGTATCATCCGTTAAAAATTCACGGTTATCGATCCATATATCGTAATTTCCGGTGGTCAGATCACGTCCGTATACATTAATTGTCCATATGCCCTCCGATGGACTGTCAAAACGCATGGCAACCACATTCATCCCGGAACTTTTTTCAAACAGCTGGTAATAAATTTCAACTACCGTATTTTCAAAAAGAAAACTAAGTACAGTACTGGTTCCGGTTCTGCTTGGCAGTCTGTTGATAATCTGCCCGCCCGGCGAAATTATTTCCACAGTATATACTTCCGGAGCCATTGACCACAATTCACATACAAATCCATTCTCGCCCCGTCCGACTTTGATTTCAACACTCTGTACTTCATCGCCGGATATGCGGCCCGCAAAGTGCAGCCGCTCATTTCCCTCATTACCCACTGACAATGTGACGCAATGTCCAGGTCTTTCCGCCTCATCACCAAGATAGTCGGCAAGCGGCGATATGCCCGCATGTGAACCGAGATTGCTGCCCATTCCTATAGCATATGATACCGTTACCCCTTTTTGTTCTGAATAATCCGACACAAATGCAACTGCGCGCATTATATCGGCTTCGGAATATGCCGGCACGTTGTCACGCACAAAATATATATCGCGCAGATAATGCTTAGCCTGCTGCAATCTGACCACAATCAGACGGCTGTATGGCGCGACACCCGAAAATCCTGACTGTCTGTTGATATTACCTGCAGCCACGCCCGCCATATAAGTCCCATGTCCTATATCATCGCCCGGAATGTCCCCGCCGCCGGCAAGTGCCTCGTTTATGTCCCGGTTATAATATATTCTGTTGGTCTGCTGATCCCACATAACCTCAATTCTGCTGGTTCCGTCACTGTTAAGGAATGCCTCATGCCTCCAGTTTATCCCGGTGTCAATTATAGCTATATAGGTTCCGCTGCCATACAGTTCAAGCACAGGCTGCTGCCTGACCGCCGTGATTCCCGCCGCATTCACTGCTGTCACATCCGACAGACCGTATAATTTGGGCAAAAAAGAGTACCCCAGTCTTTCAAAGGTACTCTCTTGTGTCATATTGATATTAAAAGATACTATTGCCCATTTATCGCTAATTCCCGCAATGCAATAATCTGCATACGGTTCCAACGCTCTCCTGGTATAATATCCGTCTCTCAAAATATATTCAGTGTATTCCTCAGATGTAAATACGTCGCTGCAAAAATCCATTTTTATTTTAGTATATGGAGCATGCCGTAAAATAATGCCTAATGTTCTTCAAGAACAGCGACACCTCGCGGTTCGATGACCGGACCGCCCTTCTTCTCAATGTAATCCTTCGTGATAATTACACGGCCGATGTTCTTATCCTTAGGTGTCTCATACATGATATCAAGCATAAAATCTTCAATGATGGAGCGTAATGCTCTTGCGCCGGTATCTTTCTCAAGAGCCTTCTTCGCAATAGCCTCATATGCACTGTCTTCAAACTGAAGATCAACCTCATCCAGTTCCAATAATTTGTGATACTGTTTCAGGATGGCGTTCTTCGGCTCCTTGAGGATTCTCACGAGCATTTCCTCGGTAAGCTTCTTAAGTGTAAATACTACCGGAAGACGACCTAAGAACTCCGGTATCATACCGAATTCGCGCAAATCCTCCAATGTAACTTTCTCAAGAATGTCCGGGTCCTCATCGTATTTATCCTTCAGATCGGCCTTGAAACCGATTGATGACTGCTTATTGAGTCTTGCCTTAATAATTTCATCGAGATCAGGAAAAGCACCGCCGCATATGAAGAGTATATTTCTTGTATTTACGGTTGTAAGCGGAACCATGGCATTCTTGGAATTGGCTCCGACCGGCACCTCAACATCACTTCCCTCAAGTATTCTTAAGAGACCCTGCTGTACCGATTCGCCGCTGACATCACGGTTACGTGTTTCTTTTTTCTTGGCTATCTTATCTATCTCATCGATAAAAATAATACCGCGCTCAGCCTTGTCAACATCATTATCGGCTGCTGCGAGGAGCTTCGATACAACGCTCTCAATATCATCTCCGATGTATCCTGCCTCGGTAAGTGATGTGGCATCCGTAATCGCAAGCGGCACATCCAGAAGTCTTGCAAGCGTCTGTACAAGATATGTCTTACCGGAACCTGTAGGTCCTATCATAAGCATATTGGACTTCTGAATCTCGATGGAGTCCATTGTATTCGTGGCAACTCTCTTATAATGATTGTAAACGGCAACGGAAATAACCTTCTTGGCATATTCCTGTCCGATTACATATTCGTCAAGCTTAGCCTTTATCTCGTGAGGTGCCGGAACTGACTTAAGGTCTATCGGCGGTATCTGATTATCGCCTTTCTTTCTCTTCTTAATCTTCTGACGCTCCGGCATATCGCCGAAATCCGAGAGATTCATAAAATGTATACCCGGCATACCGCTCATCTTCATCAGGTCATCGTATCCGCCAGGTCCGTTCATGCTGTCGAATGTCTTCTGCATACAATCTGCACAAATATATATATTCTGCGGAAGTTCAATCATCTTGCCGGCCTTGCTCTCCGGTCTGTGGCACAGATAACAGATTTTCTCATATTCTTCAAAATCTTTATCCTCGTTCCGATCATTGTCCTTCTGCTCATCATCGTTATTATTGATAATCTCTTCCATTAGTTATTCCTCCATAAATAATCGTGTTAATTCTAACATATTCCCGTTTATAATTCAACGTCGCCATGATAAAAAAAACCGGACACCATTATTGCAATGGCATCCGGCGTCATACTCATTATGAATTATTCCTCAGGATTGGATGTAAGTGTTACGGTAGTTGATGTTTTCTCATATTCTCCCGAAGAGTTCATATGATAATATTCAACCTTGACTGTCTCTCCGGCGGCATAGTATTTCATAAGTTCAACAAGAGAATCTATAGTCTCAACCGTTTCACCGTCAAAGGAACATATGATATCATTCTTGATAAGTCCCGCCTTATCTGCTGCACCGTTTTTGGTAATATTTCTGATGGCAACACCTACCGGATATCCATATGTCTGTGAAATCTGGCTTGTTATACTTACGCCTGTAATTCCGAGGTAACCTCTTTCATCATCATCAAGCTGTTTTCTTGAATCTGTTGTTGAAAGTTCGTTAATGATATCCTTAACAGATGAAATTGAAATAGCGTATCCCATTCCTTCGACACCTGTTGTACTCATCTTGACTGAGTTGATACCGATTACTTCGCCCTGCGCATTGAAGAGAGCACCGCCACTGTTGCCCGGATTAATGGCTGCATCTGTCTGGATAAGGTTATTGTATTCCGTGCTTTCAACTGTTACAGTTTTATCAATTGCACTGATGCATCCTGTGGTAACCGAAATACCGTAACCCATTGAGTTACCTACTGCTATTGCTGCTTCACCGACTTTAATCTGTGATGAATCACCAAGTGTTGCTATAGTATAAATGGCATCCTTAGGAATATCCGAAAGCTTTGCCGAAATTACCGCGAGGTCATAGCTGCTCTTTTTATTCTTGACTTCAACAGGAACCTTGCTTCCGTCATAAAATGTTACCGCAAGATTCTCAACGCCGTCAATTACGTGTGCATTGGTTACCATAAGAAGCTCATCATCGGTTGAACCGATTATGATACCGGAACCGCTTACCGTTGACTTCTGGGTCTGGCTTCCGAACCAGCCGTAGTTAACTTCCTGTGTATATTCACCATTGATGGCTACTACGGACGATATTACCGAATCAACTATATCGGATACATCATATACCGTGGCCGTGATGTCCTTGTTGGCATTTACATTACCAAGCTGTGCCGCCGTAGTTGCCGGCTTTGCCAAAGCATCTGTCTGGCTGCTGTTCTTAATAGGGAATAAGCTGTATCCTGCATAACTTACGCCGTAGCAGGCAACTCCGGCAACTCCGCCTAAAAGCACTGCACAGACAACCATCGCTACGCCTCTTACAAACCAGTTCTTTTTCTTAGGCTGTGAGGCCCTGCGTTCAATTCTCTGAGCCTTTCTCATGGCTCTTAAACCCTTCTTGGTGAGCTGCGGCTGTGGCTGTGGCTGCGGCTCGCTGTTATATGCTGTGTAATTATTTTCATCATTATACATATCAATACATCTCCTTTGGTGTAATCTTTATCGCTTTCTATGTCTATGAGTATAGATGGAAATTGTGTACTTTTTGTGTAGCAAATAAGGAAAATAAGTGATATTTTCATATACCGGGTATAGAAAATCCCGTCCATACTCTCATCCGGCGTATGAACGGGATAATAATCATTGGTTATATTGAATTATTCAACAAGACTCATCATGCTTTCTTTGAGGCCGGCAAGTTTCTTATCCGCATCCTCAAAGCTGTTTCCCTTAACACCCATATAGAACTTAACCTTTGGTTCGGTTCCTGAAGGTCTTGCACAGCACCATGCATTGTCTTCAAGGTCAAAATAGAGAACATTGGATTCAGGAAGACCTGTTGTGCCTGTACTTCCGTCAGCACGTTTAACAATATCTTTCTCATAATCCCTGAACTCAAGAACCTTATATCCTCCGATTTCTGCAGGAGGGTTGTTACGTAATTTCTCAAGCATTGCCTGAATCTCGGCAACTCCTTCAACACCCTTTCTCTCAAGAGATACAAGTGTCTCTCTGAAATATCCGTATTTCTCGTAAATCTTAAGCATCTGATCCCAGAGTGTAAGTCCCTGCTTCTTATAGTATGCAGCAGCCTCACAGAGCATAAGAACCGCAACAATGGCATCCTTATCTCTTGCATGTGTGCCTACGAGACAGCCGTAGCTTTCCTCGAATCCGAACATATACTCATATGTATGATTCTGCTCAAACCACTTAATCTGCTCTCCGATATATTTGAAACCTGTAAGTACTTCGATAAGTTTAAGATTATATTCCTTGGCAATAACATCTGCGAGATTGGTTGAAACGATTGTCTTGACCAATGCGCCGTTAGCAGGAATAAGTCCTTTCTCCTTCTTCTGGGAGAGAATGTATTCTGCGATAAGCATTCCCGACATGTTACCTGTGAATGACATATATTCACCTGTCTTGGAATCCTTGGCATATACTCCGAGTCTGTCGGCATCCGGGTCTGTTGCAAGAACAACATCCGCATTCTTCTCCTTGGCAAGTGCAAGTGCAAGTGTGAATGCCTTAGGATCTTCAGGGTTCGGATATCCTACTGTAGGGAAATTACCGTCCGGTTTCTCCTGCTCAGGCACTACGTATATTTTATTAAATCCAACTTCTTTAAGAACTCTTCTTGCAGGAATATTACCTGTTCCGTGAAGCGGTGTGTATACGGCAACAAGATCGTCTCCCATTTCCTTAATAACATCCGCATTGATAATCTGTTTCTTAAGTGCCGCAATATATCTGTCATCGAGGTCAGAACCGATTACATTATATAATCCTGCTTTAACTGCCTCTATTTTGTCCATTGTCTTTACGACATTATAATCTTTGATAGCTTTAACTTCATCGATGATCATAACATCCTTAGGTGATGTAACCTGTGCACCATCTTCCCAATATACCTTATATCCGTTATATTCCGGAGGGTTATGGCTGGCTGTTACAACTATTCCCGCTATACATCCGAGATCTCTTACCGCAAATGATAATTCCGGTGTAGGTCTGAGAGATGGGAAAACATATGCCTTGATGCCGTTCGCATTCAGGCAGAGTGCAGCCTCATCAGCAAATTCAGGTGACATTCTTCTGCAGTCATATGCAATGGCAACACCCTTTGACTGTCCGCCTTCTTTAATTATAAAATTAGCGAGTCCCTGTGTAGCCTTTCTGACTGTATACACATTCATTCTGTTGGTTCCGTTACCGATAACTCCTCTGAGTCCGCCGGTACCGAATTCGAGTTCCCTGTAGAATCTGTCTTCGATTTCCTTATCATTGCCTTCAATTGACTTTAATTCTGCTCTTGTTTCTTCCGAAAAATACGGATTAACGCACCATTCTTTATAAGTATCCTGGTATGACATATATTTTTCCTTTCTTCCTATAAAATAATATTTCCCGACTTTACATCGTATATATTACCACTGTATTTACAAAAAGTCATTATTTTTTTTATCAATTAAGCTTTAATCTTAATAAATAAAGCAATCAGATAGTTCCGAAGGCGTCTCCATGTGATTGAAATCCACCTTTCAAAACCGTTCATCTTAAAAGTATGCGCTGCGATATGCTTATCAAGGAGCCTTACATGTTCTGCCGTGTAATCCCGGCCTTTGCTGCCTATAAGCACACCCGTATTGGAATCCTTACGCACACGGAATGAACTTAATTTGTCCTTGATGACCGCCGTATCGCCGAGCCTTGACAATCCGAGCCACAAGTCAAAATCAAGTATATACGGTATATCATCATCAAAACCGCCTGTTGCAATATAGTCGTCTTTGCGAAACAGGGCACACACCGGATTGCCCCAGAAATTGTTCAACATCACGGATGTCTTGGCAATTCTGGCACCTTTTACTATTCCGTTACCGGGCCAGTGCATGTATGAACCGGTTATTTTATCATCATTATCCACAAGATCTGTTCCGACAACAACAAGCGAAACCTCTGGGTGCTTCTCAAGAATTATCACACTCCTGCTTATGCAGTCCGGATATATACAATCATCTGCCGGTATAAGCTTTACATACCTGCCGCTGCAGCTGCGGACGCATTTATCCCAGTTGCGGCTCATTCCAAGATTGGCTTCATTGACAATGAGCTTTATCCTGTCATCTTTGATACTCTTCACTTTATCAACCGTATCATCAGATGAACAGTCATCCACAACCACTATTTCTATGTTCTTATATGTCTGGTTAAGAATCGACTCTATCGTCCTTACTATGAACCGGCCGCTGTTATATGCCGGAATGCATACACTTACAAGTTCTTCGCTCACTATAAGCACCTCGTTATTTGTGTTTTATCTGAAGGATTCCGAGGAAGAAACTTGAGAGAATCATCTGGATTCCTACAACAATTGCCGTAAATGCCGGTATCGTAAGTCTCATCATTTTATCTGCCTCAAGAATTCCGTATGAATTCTTCGCCCATACATTAACTGCCATAATTGAACATACAAGTCCGATTATAAAAAGGATAACTCCAAAAAGGATTCCTTTCTCAACGGTAAAGAATTTACCAAGCTTTCCTACCGGCTTGACCGGAATGAATCCCGTTGAACGCGCATATCCTTCCGTAAATTTGGAAAACATCACCATGTTCACACCTAACAGTATCATTGCCGATGAATAAAGCATGGTATGTACTCCGAGACCGGCACCACCGATTGATACATGTCCCACAAGTATTGCAATCATAAGTCCGAGTCCAAGTACAAGAAGGAATATTCCCGGATAGAGGAACAACCACTTTGGACTGTGCATAAGAAGAAACTTAAGATGTCTCCAGCCGTCCCTCCATGTGTGGAGATGAGGCGCATGGCTTCTTCCGTCTTTCTTAAGTGTCGTAGGAACCTCTGCAATCTTAAAGCCGTAAAGTGTCGACTTTACAACCATTTCACTTGCATATTCCATTCCGGTTGTCTTAAGATCTATACTTCTCATTCTCGCGGTATTATATCCTCGAAGTCCGCAATGGAAATCGCCTATCTTGCTTGAATAGAAGAATCTTCCTATAAATGAGAGCACCGGATTTCCGATATATCTGTGTGAAAACGGCATGGCGCCCTTCTCAATTCCGCCCTTGAAACGGTTACCCATTACAAGATCATATCCCTCTCTTAACTTCTCAACGAAAGGCATAAGATGTAAAAAATCATAACTATCGTCAGAGTCTCCCATTATTACATATTTACCGAGTGCCGCATTGCATCCGGCAATAAGCGCTGCTCCGTAACCTTTGGTCTCGACGTTGACAACTCTGGCACCGTTGCGCTGTGCTATGTCTATTGAGCCGTCTGTACTTCCGTTATCAGCGATAAGTATCTCACCGTCCACGTTGTTCTCGTACAGGAATGTCTGCGCCTTCTTAATACATGTCTCCAGCGTTTCCGCCTCGTTAAGACACGGCATGAGTATGGTAAGCTCATATTTAAATTCATTTTCAGCCATAATAAAACCCTCCTTAGACTGCCATTCTTATATATATTTCCCAAAAAGTCAATGCGTGAAACATAACCGCGGCAAAAATAATCCCGCCACCGATATCCTTTTTGATGATACATCTGTTGTTTTTAAGCGGATACACTGCACAGAACAGAAGCGGTATAAAATATCTTCCCTGAAGTCCGACTATATGCGCTGAGCCTGCCGGTGTCCAGAATATCCACATTGATATAACTATTATAAATATGCTCACTGCTGCCGCAGATAGTGAAATAATCCTCTGTTTCTTATTAAAACAGATTTCCCTGCCTTCGCAGTTAAGAAGCGTAAGCACCATAAGCACTGTAAATCCGGCTGTCAGAAAACCAGATGTATATATCTGCAGCCAGCCGAATCCGCTTGCAAACATTTCGGCATAATGTGTTCCGCCCATAAGGAAAAATGTGTTAAAAAGCATGCAAAGTGCTTCTTTCGGGTGAGTAAACATCCGTCTTAACGTAAATCCTTCGCTCTCGGTCCACATAAGTTCATTCTCGCTGCCCGATGTAGATGATGACACATCTTTAAAAATATTGGAATTAACTGCCGCAAATGTCACAACCGCCAGCAGTATCGCACTTGCTACCACCACGGGGTACTTAACTTTCTCTCCGAAATTACGTTTCGGGATCATAAACAATAATAACAGAAGCGGAATATAAATTCCACCCTTAAATGCCGACATGAACACTCCTGCGCATACCATTACTACGGTCTCGGCAGGTCTTATTGTCCGCTCCGAATAAACTGCATTCATAACATATGCCATGTATAAGAAAATAACCGCATACAAAACACAATCTTCCGATATGCATACCACTCTCGATGTCATCATAGGCAGAAGCATAATAAGCGCAAGTAAATTTTTACCGACCGGTATTTTCTTAAGTGCCGTATATGTTATTACCGAATATACCACAAGCATCAGCAGTCTGGCAAGCGTATATGTCATAACACCGCCAAGGCCTGTAATCCGGCCTGCTAATATCCCGATAATTGCCGGCAGATAAAGTATCACGGCTGCCGGGCTGTAATTATACACATCAGCACTGACTTCTACCAGTTCGCTTCCGTCGCATCCCGCAGTTTTAAAGAAGTTTTTGGCAGTTTTAATGTAATTCGTTACACTTATATTTTTATCAAGGTCAAGGTCCGCAAAAGTCCGCCTTGCATAATATGTACCTTCACTGCCCGTATCCCCGGCACCGGTAATTCTGTTGACGGTACCCATTACGTGATACAGATGATTGGTCTCATCGGCACCCGCATTCGGTGTGATTATAAGCGTAAATGCTATTCCGAGACATATACACGCGGCAAGATATATTTTATGGACAGGTGATTTTCTGACAAACACAAGGTAATAAACCACAACGGCCGATATGATAAGAATTAATGCAATCACATCATAATACCGGTAAAAATATATAACATCCTGTCCGTATCTGCCCGCTATATCACCGTATCTGTACCATTTTACCAGATATGCCGTAACAGCCATTACAGCCACCATGACAAGGCATGGAATTATTTTATATTTTTTGATACAAGATTTGATACTGTCCATTCTATATTCCTAATCTTCTGAGTGTATTGCGCAAGAGTTCTTTCTCAATCGCAATTGTGTTTTTAGTTAAATTTAATGTCCTGCTGACATCCTTCATTTTAAAGAATGAACTGAAAATTCCCTTAAGATATGCACCGGCAAGTCCTTTTCGTGCAAAATACACTATCTTTACAAGTATTCCGGCGCACACCGGTACAAAGTTCAATACTTTCTGCCACGGTGCAAAATTCTTATACATAAGAAGCATCGAATTGCGAGCCGAGAGGCTTACTTTAAATGCATTATGTCTTGAACCGCTGGCCGCACTTCCGATGTGCAGTGCCTTCGCCTCAGGTTCATATACGTTCCGCCATCCGTAAATCTTAGCTCTGTATCCTATATCAACATCTTCAAGATATGCAAAGAAATTCTCATCAAAATACCCTATTTCATCGAATACATTCCGTCTGTAAATTGCCGCTCCCGCGCAGGCGCTGAATATATCGCACTTTCCGGTATATCTTGAGGCTGCCTCATCGCGGCCTCTTGCAAATCCCCAGCCGAGCACACAGAAATAATCGCCAGCGCTGTCAATAAGCTTTCTGTTGTTATATTGGAGCATCATTGCCTGTGCCGAAAACACATCTGATTCTTTCTCAAGTCTGTTCACAAGTGCACCTACCATATGGCGTCCGGCAACCGCGTCATTGTTAAGAAGTATTACATATTCTGAACCGGATGCTTTAATTCCGTCATTTACAGCCTTGGCAAAACCGTAATTATTATCAAGCGGAATTACCTCAAGCAAAAGTTCACCCTCGCTCTCTTCTACCACATGAAGACTGGCATCCTCGGAACAATTATCCACAACAATGACATCAAAATCCTTGTAATCCTGTTTTTTTAATGATGCAAGACATTCCCTCAGGCATTTTTCTCCATTATAATTAGGTATTACAATTGATACTTTACTCATAAATACCTCCTACATCTTAACGGTAATCTCAGGCGCATATACCATTTTCAGGCCCTTTGTACTTCCTTTGTGTGCGTATAAATTCCGGTCCCCGGAATCAAGCACCTTATCTAACGCACTTTTTTTAACCATAATTCCATATCTCGGCACAACTGCCGCTTCCATGTCAACGGCTGCCATATTAAAATCACCCTTAAACCACGCCGGGCTTCCTTTAAGAGATTTCGTATATCCGTGGCCCGTACGGGCAATTCCGTTATAGAGATATCTGCCTCCGGCTGTAATCTTTGGAACAATAATATCGGCATCCGTAAGAACCGCGCGGCTGACTGCAAGTCTTGCAAAATCCTTTGAAAGCTTCATATCAGTGCGTAAAAGTATTACATAATCTGCCTGTACCGCTCTTATATCTTCATCTTTTCCGTCATAGGACGGATATGACGTTACACATTGCACATCCGGAACATCGACAAGGTTAACCCTGTAATATCCGGGATCGTCAAGCTCGCATACAACAGTGCCATCACCGGTATATTCGTTGAGTGCCCTGCGTCCGGCATCGAAAGCATATTGCTTGTTAAAAGGATTGCCGGAAGTTGAATTTTCTCCGGATTTCCAATGATAAAGAATTTTATCAACATGCTCAATTACTTTACATTTATCGACGCATCTTAAGAACAGATCATAATCCTGTGCGCCGTCATATTCACTTCTGAATCCGCCTGCCTCTGTTACTATTTTCCTGTTAATCACGCAGAAATGACAGATATAATTATTGGATAAAAGAAGTGTCTTATTATAATCCGGTTTTCTGTACGGTTTAAAATAACGTTTAAGGTCCGGACTGACTTTATCTTCGTCTGTATACACCATGTCCGCACCATAATTTACTATGCGGTTTGCCGCCTCATACAAAGCATCCGGTTCCAGTATATCGTCGTGGTCAAGAAAGGCAACATACTCGCCCGATGCCACATCAAGTGCCTGGTTGGAATTACCTGATATTCCGAGATTTGATTCAAGGCTTACATATCTTATCCTGGCATCATCGCCCATGACTTCATCTATCACTGCATCAACTTTATTCTCTCCGCCGTCGGCTACGCATAACTCCCAGTTTCCGTAAGTCTGTGCAAGCACACTTTCCAGTGTCGCCTTAAATGCCTCGTGCTCGACATTGTATACCGGCACAATAATGCTTATGAGCGGATTACGTGCAAATGTATACTCTTCATGAATCTGTTTTTCTGTTTCGGTTTTCCCGATATTGCGTACATATCCGGTACCTTTTTCCACAATTTTACCGCATAATTTTACTATGCCGTAACGCTCCGTATATGCTTTTATTCTGTCAACGATTTCACTCAATCCAAAACACCTCTTGTTCTGTCATATCATACCCTTATGGAAAAATCAGAACGCTTAAGCGAAAGATTAGGGTTATAATATGGGTCTCCGGCCTCCATAACTTTGGCCCAGCGTTCCATCATGTTATTGGTTTCGCCCATGAACCTTGCCGCTTTTTCAGGTGTATCCTCAACACCACGGCTCTTTGATTCATAGTGATACAATTTTGCTTCAGGATTATATACTATAAGATATCCTTTCTGTCTTACACGGAGACAGAAATCAACATCATTAAATGCCACCTTAAAAAGCTCATCAAGCCCGCCGACCTCGTCATATACGGATTTGCGCACAAGCATGCACGCAGCCGTAACTGCGCTGTAATTCTGCGGAATGACCGCCCTCGCAAAATAACCCGGATCATCACCTTTAATTCCCGCAAATGCATGACCGGCAACTCCGCCAAGGCCGATTATTACTCCGGCATGCTGCACGGTTCCATCCTCATAAAGAAGTCTGGCGCCGACTATACCGACTTCAGGTCTTGTTCCAAAGCTTACAAGTTCACGCAGACAGTCTTTGTTAATCATCTCCGTATCATTATTAAGAAGCAGCAGATATTCACCTGACGCTACGGCAGCTCCGTAATTATTTATCTTTGAATAATTAAAATCTCCGTCATAGTAAATTACTTTGACGCAGTCGTATACGGATTCAATCTTTTTATAGTAATCAAAAGTAGCCTGTTCCGTACTGTTGTTCTCAATTACGATAATCTCATAATTGGTATAATCCTGTATGCCTATTATTGATTCAAGGCACTGCTTAAGATCGTCAACATGGTCCTTGTTAGGTATAAGAATTGATATCTTAGGATTACCTTCAATATCATATCTGACCCTGTTATATCCCGGTCTGTAACCCTCGGATACATGTGCTTTAATTCCAAGTCTGTCAAAATGCGCCTGTGCGGCCCTGATTCCGGCATCATAAGCGTATTTTTTACTCTCCGGATTCATCGCCGTTGAATTCATATGGCATCTCCAGGTATATAATACCTTCGGAATATGCTTTATATTGGCTGCTTTCTCGGTACAGCGCAATATCAGGTCATAGTCCTGCGAGCCGTCATAGTCGCTGTTAAATCCGCCGACTTTCTCATATAATTCTCTTGAAAACACAAAAAGATGGCAGATATAGTTGTTGTTATTAAGCATATCCGGTGAAAAATCCGGTTTAAAATGCGGCATAAATCTCTTACGTGTTCCACAGTCGTATTTGTCTTCATCGGAATATATTACATCAATCGTGTTGTCTTCGTTGATTGCGGATGCACATTCAAACAGTGCGTTCGGTCTTATTATGTCATCATGATCTCCGAGAACTATATAATCGCCTGTTGACATATCAAGTGCCGCATTGGTATTGCCTGATATTCCGAGATTATCTTTCAGTGCAACATACTTAACACGGCTGTCTCCCTTACATACTTTGAGGACTGTTTCCCGCATTTCATGTCCGCTTCCGCTTCCGTCGGCAAGACATAACTCCCAGTCAGCATATGTCTGATCCATAACAGATTTGAGCATTTGAGCAAAATATTTCTCGTCAGGTCTGTATACAGGCACTACTATTGAGAATTTCGGATTCACGGGAAACCTGTGAGAGCGCTGCATCATAAGAACCGTTTTCTTAGGTTCCTTCTGCTTAATCCATTTATCGTAATCCATTGATTTCTTATCGCGTGAAATCTTGCGAAGCACTTTTTTGGCTGTTTCCAGTACGCCTCGCTGTTTCATATATGACATAGCGATTGATGCGAGTCTGCCAAAGCTCTTATCGGTGCTGTCCGTTCTCTTCGATAAATCAACATGATGGACAACCTTTTCATTCCCGGATGTAAACACTATGTCTGTTTCATAATCCGAACCCAGAGGAAAAATTATCTTAAATCCGGGGTCCTCGATTAATTCATCATCCTGATAATAATCCGAAATATCAGAACGCGGAACTCTTTCTATAACGCAGTCAGCCGGTTTCCCGTCTTTTAGCACGCTTATATTTACAGGATCCTTATACGCACACCAGCCTGTAACGTTGATATGGGAATCCTTTTCAAGCACAGAATCCACCACGCCCGAAATTGTATATCCGGCTTTTCTGAAGCTCCTGCCGGATACTGTGTATTTCTGTATATATACTTCGTCCTGCCATGCAAATGTGACAACGACTTTCGCTTTCCTGAATTCTTTCGGAACATCAAGAACAAACTGATATTCGCATGAAAACATAAGGTTATCCCATTTATAGCAGAATCTTGACCTTGTATTGTCACGTAGAATTGCCTTGACAGGTACATTTTCACCATCAATATATGCCTTTATCTTAGCATGTTCCATATATGTCTCATTTGTTCCGGCATGTATAACAAGCTGATCCGGATTATCGAGTCTTGCCCTGTATTCGGCAAAATATATCATTCTGACCTTGTCGCTCATCTCAATTCCTACTTTCTGAATATTCTAAGAAGTATTGTCATAAATGCTATTAAATATGCAGCAAAAAGTACGAAAATTACCATTGTCTGCAAATCCCATTTAACATAAGTATAGCAGATTGCAGGTGTCATATCATCCGGCTGTCCGGATATGGTAACACCTTCTCCTTTATCATTGCCGCATTTTATAACCAAAGTATATTTTTCCCCCTTAGTATATTCAACCTTATCCATGTTAAGGAAGGTGAATTTACCGCTTTTAAGCCTGGATATTTTCAATGTTTCCTGTCCCGAAACACTATTCCCGTTTTCATCGGTAAGTTCATAACTTATCTTACCTGATACTTTTCCGGCATCAGCCGGAGCCATAAGTACCTTCATTCCGGTAATATTAGCAGAGTCGCATATAAATGAATACCTGAATTCATTACCGTCACTTATCTCCGTCACCGGCACCATCCGGCTTCTCGTATAATCCGTGTTATATAATGCACAGTCTTTTTTGACATAAGCGTAAAAATATCCGCCGACCATAACAGCCACTACGGCAAATATTAACAAAATTATTTTCTTCCTGTTCATAACTGCCCTTTCTATCTGGTCTGCATATATACATCACATATTTCTGCCGCATCGCCCTTCATTCTGACTTTGCCGCTTTCAAGCCAGACTACCTTGTTGCATATCTCTCTGACCTGTTCTATACTGTGCGATACAAAAAGAACTGTCGTTCCTTTATCCATCATCCTGTGTATACGTTCCTGGCACTTCTCCTGAAACCTAAAATCGCCGACTGAAAGCACTTCATCAACTATAAGTATATCGGCCTCTCCAGATGTTGCTATTGAAAAAGCAAGTCTTGAGAGCATACCGGAGGAGTAATTTTTAACCGGAACATCCATAAATTCATGCAGTTCCGAAAATTCAACAATATCATCAAATACATCCTGCATCATCTTACGCGAACGTCCGAGAAGTGCTCCGTTGAGGAATACATTTTCCCTTCCCGTAAGGTCTATGTCAAAACCGGCTCCCAGCTCGATAAGAGGAGCAACACTTCCTCTGATTGAGACACTTCCTTTGGTCGGCTTAAGCACTCCGGCAATACATTTGAGCATTGTGCTTTTGCCGCTTCCGTTAAGCCCGATAAGTCCAACAGAATCGCCTTTTTTAACATCGAAACAGACATCGCTTAATGCCCAGAATTCATCATATTGTAATTTGCCTCTTAAGGCTCTGATAATATATTCCTTGAGGCTGTCAACTTTCTCCCTGGCGAGGTTAAAGCGCATGGAGACATCTTTTACTGAGATTATTGTATCATCTGTCATAACGTCTCCTTTCTACACATACAGGATAAATTCATCCTGTTTTTTATAAAAAACCCTGAAACCAAGTACAAGCACAAGCACACTTGGGATTATTGTCATCAGTGTTGTAAACAGATCAGGCCATGTGCCATATATCATGAATCCACGGAACATTTCAAGAATACTCGTGAGCGGGTTGATGCGCACTACCATTCTGATTGCACGCGGAAGACTCGACATCGGGTATATTACCGGTGTAAGGTACATAAGTACCGTGGTGAGTACCGAATATAAGTGGATTATGTCCCTGAATTTAACCGCAAAAGCCGCAAGTATCAGTCCGATTCCGAGTGAAAGTGCCACCAGTGCAATTATCGGAAGTATCCCCAATAATGCCATATAATGCAATTCTGCCCTCATACAAAGCATAACAATTATGAGCGCAGCAAACGATGCCATCAGGTTAATGGCACTCGAAACAGTCCTTGAAAGGACAAACATGTATTTGGGTACATACACCTTCTTAATGAGCGGTGCATTATCAATAATCGCCGTCATATCCATTGTGGTTGCAGCCGAAAAGAAATTAAAAACAACCTGGCCCGCAAGAAGATATAACGGATAATTATCTATATCGAACTTAAACAGATGTGAGAATACCACCGACAGTACGACCATCATAAGGAGCGGGTTAAGCAAAGTCCATAACACGCCAAGCACCGAACGACGGTATTTGGTCTTAACATCTCTTGTCACAAGCTCATTTAACAGCGGCTTGTATTTATTAAAATTGACAATAATCGACTTCATCAGAATTAGCAACCTTTTTTGTAATCTTTAAACTGCGGCCATTTCTGGTCTTTGTCGGAAAATATGAGTTCCGACTCATCTTCCACAGGCCAGTCAATGCCTATATCCGGATCGTTCCAGATAATTCCGCCTTCATCATCCGGATGATAAAAATCAGTACATTTGTATGCAAATTCAGCATAATCCGAGAGAACAACGAATCCATGTGCGAAATTCTTCGGAATAAAAAACTGTTTCTTATTCTCAGCCGAAAGAACCACACCAAACCACTTACCATATGTCTTTGAGCCTTCTCTCAAGTCTACTGCAACATCAAAAACCTCTCCGTTAATAACGCGCACCAGCTTATCCTGCGGAAAATTCTTCTGAAAATGAAGACCTCTTAAGACGCCTTTCTTAGATGCGGACTGGTTATCCTGTACAAATTCCTGTGTAATTCCAGCTGCCGCATAATCATTATAATTATATGACTCGAAAAAATATCCTCTCGCATCTCCGAAAACCTTCGGTTCAATAACTTTAAGTCCCTCTATATCGCAAGTTGTCACTTTAATCTGACCCATAATAGCCTCCTATAATCCATTAGCGATATCTATAAGATACCTGCCATATTCAGTCTTAAGCAATGGCTGTGCAAGATTTACAAGCTGTTCCCTTGTAATAAAGCCTCTCTTATATGCTATCTCTTCTATGCATGAGATATACAGGCCCTGCCTTTTCTGGAATGCAGCCACAAAATCCGCCGCATCAAGTAGCGCATCATGATTACCTGTGTCCAGCCATGCAAATCCGCGGCCCAGGGTCTCAACATATAAATCGCCACGCCTTAAATATTCATTGTTAACACTTGTTATTTCGATCTCGCCACGTTTGGACGGCTTGACATTCTTAGCAATTTCAACAACATCATTATCATAGAAATATAAGCCCGGTACCGCATAATTAGATTTAGGTACCTGCGGTTTCTCCTCTATGGAAACTGCCTTTCCGTTCTCATCGAATTCAACGACGCCGTATTCCCTCGGGTCTTTAACATAGTATCCGAATATTGTGGCGCCACTTGTTCTTTCTGCCGCCCGCGCAAGCACCTTTGAAAAACTCTGTCCGTAAAAAATATTGTCTCCGAGTACAAGCGCAACATTATCATTACCGATAAACTGCTCTCCGACTATAAAAGCATCCGCAAGTCCTCTCGGTGTCTCCTGTATGGCATATGAGAAACTCATTCCCAGCTGGCTTCCATCTCCTAAAAGTTCCTCAAATACTCCTATATCCCTTCTGGTCGATATTATGAGTATTTCTCTTATTCCCGCAAGCATAAGTGTAGAAAGCGGGTAGTATATCATCGGCTTATCATAAACCGGCATAATCTGTTTGGAAATTGCCTTGGTAAGTGGATAGAGTCTCGTTCCTGAGCCCCCTGCTAAAATAATACCTTTCATTCTGCCTCCTGGTTATATCATATTAGACACAATCAGACAGCACCGGGATTATCCCTGCGCTGCCTTTGGTCTGATTATATTCTGTACATTTCTTCGTAATACTTCTGGTAATTGCCGCTTGTGACATTCTTCATCCAGTCCTCATGCTCAAAATACCATTTGATTGTAAGTCTGATGCCATCCTTAAACATTGTCTCCGGATACCAGCCTACCTCTTTCTTGATCTTATCCGGTGCTATCGCATATCTTCTGTCATGTCCCTTACGGTCTGCAACATATGTTATAAGACTTTCGTTGATAGCAGGCTTTCTCGGATCATCATCCGGAAGCATCTCATTAAGTGTCTCAAGAATTGTCCTGATAATCTCTATATTCTGTTTCTCGTTATGTCCGCCGATATTGTATCTTTCTCCGAGACGTCCTTTTTCCTGAACCATATCAATAGCCTTGGCATGATCGTCAACATAAAGCCAGTCACGCACATTAAGTCCGTCACCATATACCGGAAGCTTCTTCCCGTTAAGTGCATTGTTAATGATAAGCGGAATCAGTTTCTCAGGGAACTGGTAAGGTCCGTAGTTATTACTGCAATTGGTAATATTGGCCGGAAAATGATATGTGTCTATATAAGCCTTCACAAGCATATCCGATGATGCCTTGCTCGCAGAATACGGGCTGTGCGGATCAATAGGTGATGTTTCATAGAAGAAAGCGGTGTCATCATCCGGAAGTGAACCGTACACTTCATCGGTTGACACATGGAGGAATTTCTTATCCGGCTTGAATGTTCCGTCTTCGTTCTCCCATGCTTTCTTCGCCGCGTTAAGCATTACAGCCGTTCCGAGCACATTCGTCTGAACGAACACCTCCGGATTACGGATACTTCTGTCAACATGGCTTTCTGCTGCAAAATGCACCACCCTGTCTATATCATTTGCCGCAAAAATCTTCTCTATAGCTTCTTTATCACAAATGTCAGCCTTTACAAATGTATAATTATCTCTATTCTCGATATCCTTAAGATTCTCGAGATTTCCTGCATATGTAAGGCAGTCAACATTAATTATTCTTATCTCATTATCATATTTACGAAACATATAATGAATGTAATTTGAACCGATGAAACCGGCTCCTCCTGTTACAAGATAGGTTCTCATCCCTTTTATCTCCTTTCAGATAAGTACATACTGATATATTTTACCATATATATGCAATTTATTCAACTAGATAAAATCTCTCACATATGCCGCTATTGCATCCTTCCATCCGGCAAATTCATATCCGCCGGTAAGTCTTAACATATAATTGTCAAGTACTGAATATGCAGGTCTGTCGGCCGACTGTGGAAACATTTTCTTATATTCTTCACTCGTTATATGATTAACTTTGCAATTTCTGCCGGTAAGCCTGAATATTTCCTCCGTAAAATCTGCCCACGAACATACCCCTTCACAAGTTCCGTGGAATATGCCGTAATTATCCGTCGGAACAAGCGACACTATAGCTCTGGCAAGTTCAGTCGCGCTCGTCGGTGAACCAACCTGATCCATTACAACATTAACTTCAGGATTTTTCTCCGAAAGCGCAAGCATAGTCCGTACGAAATTCTTTCCTTCACCGTAAAGCCATGCTGTTCTTACGATAAAATAATCCTTTGCAAACATCTTTACGAACTCCTCGCCGGCAAGTTTTGTTCTTCCGTATGCACTCTTAGGCGCCGGCGCATCAAATTCTGTGTACGGTCTTATACCGTCTCCGCCAAATACATAATCAGTCGATACATGAACAAGCTTTGCGCCGCATTTTGCAGCTGCTATCGCAAGATTACGCGGCCCGATCGCATTAATCCTGTATGCATTGTCTTCATCCGTCTCGCATTTATCAACCGCAGTGTATGCTGCACAGTTAATAATTGCATAAGGTCTCACCTTATCTGTAAGTTCAAGAACAGCTTTCACATCCGTTATGTCAAGTTCTCCGACATCCGTATTGACAAGCTCGTATTCGTTACTTTTCTCGTATTCCCTGTTGATTGCTCTTCCAAGCTGTCCGTTGCAGCCAGTCACGATTATTTTCTTCATATCAATAAAGCCTCCGTATTTAGAATGAACATACTGTAAGTATCTGCCTGTATATTTCCCAGAAAAGGATTGCCCCCTCCATCATAAGTACAAAAAGATTATACCACTGTCTGTTAAAATGTGCAGTGATTTTTTCGGCCGGTACAAGCATAAAAAGAGGAAAAAGAAGAGGAATAAAATATCTTCCCTGAACCCCGGCAATGCCTGATGCTACGCCGACCGGCGTAAATGCAAGGTACAGTGCAGTCCATATAAGCGCCGTCGTTGCAAACAGTATAAACACAACACCGCATTTTCTTCCCGCTGACAGTCTTTTGTCATCATCCGAATGTGTAAACATTGTAAATACCAGTAACGCATCTATTGCAAATACAGCCTTACCGGCGCCCAGATATGCCATTATATCCACAGCTTCGCTTCCTATAGTATAATACACTAATTTGCTCCATATGGATTTAAGAAGCAGTCCCGCATACGAAACAGGATGTGAAAGCACCATCTGCAGCTGGCCCGCATTGCTTGTATCACCCCCACGCGGGTCGCCTCCGCTTCTGCCTATAAGAAGCGGAAGAATGAATGTCAGTATCAGAAGTATCATTGCAGATATAAAACCGCCTTTAACAATGCGTCTCGTCCTGTCATCCCTGAAATGGCTTTTGGGAATAAAAAGAGCCATAAGCATCAATGGAGCGTAAACCGCTTTTGCAAGACATCCGTATCCCATCGCGCAGGCCGCCAGGGCGAACTGCCACCATCGGCCGTTACAGTCATCATATATCATATTATTAATTACATATGACATGCCAAGCATTATAAAAGATGTTACAACAGGATCATATGAAATCGTTGAAGCCGTAAAAATCGTTGTCGGAAGAAGTCCTATAAGTGCCATGAGTATTTTACCCTTGCGGAGTATTCTTATCGCAAAATACATCACCGTCACATATACAAGAAGGTTGGCCAGCCTTGCAATTATATATATCCATCCGAAACCGAGTTTAAATGCCCTGGCTATGTTAATTGCAAGTGCCATGAAAACATACGCAAACGTAGATATGCTGCTCGTATGTCTTGGTGTAACTGTGTAATGTTCGACATCTTCGGTACCATAATAATTGCAATTATTATTAAGATATTCCAGAAATTCGTGGTACTCTTTTGCCGTATCCGTATATCTTAACGGATGGTTTGCCTCGCTTGCGTTAAGCATTTCCCATATTTCATCATCGTTCCTGGTCTGGGATGCTATTGACAGCAGGTACGAATTTCTGAAATGTGTTTCTTCATCAAATCCCACCCTGACAAGCGGAAGAGTCACAATTATCGCCAGTCCGGCGGCAAGTGCGGTAATTGCAAAACCCACTTCAACTTTCTTCGCAATTATATGCCGTAACAGAATCAGTATCAGCAGTGCCGTAAATCCCAATGCAAAAAGCATAACGCGGTGGATATTAAAATACGGTCTGCTGTCAATTGTTATATTTTTGATTCTCAACGATGCATCATGGTCAAAACTCAATGTAATGTGTGATGTATTCTTGCGGATATTATGTGACGAACGTTTGAGCCAGAGCGGTGCCATGTCAGAAATGCTTTCACTTTCCTTTTTTCCGTAGGCGTTAATGTATTCTATATCAATATTCTGCGAGAAATACGTTTCTTCTTTATCATATTCTACAACAAGCAGTCCGGCATATCCCCCATAATCAAATTCGAGGCTTCCGGAATCATCTCCGTCAAATACATATGCTCCGTCCGTATCGCAGTGCATATTGACAGCCGTAATCTCTTCCGTCGGGATGTTCCTTACATAATCATTATTCAATTCCCTGATATTAAAAAATAATTCAATAAGCAGTGCCAGTATAACTGACACTGCTATAAGAATCGCGCCCCTGAGGGCAATATGAATTTTACTCCATTTGCCGTATATTTTTTTAAACATTAATATGCTCCTGAGAGTTCGGATATTGTTTTATTTATATCTTTGACAGTCGGTGTCGGATCATAATTGTCGACATCAAAAAGTACCTTATGAAGCACCGTTACATTGGCTGCAAGATCCTTCGCAAGCACAAAATCCCTGTCGCTTGTATTACCCTTTAATGTCGTAACATATGTCACTTCCGTCGGGAATCCTGACGATTCGGTAATGGTATAACTTGCAAGCGATTTGGCAAGATTAAGTATCGTACCGACATCAAGGCTTGTTGATATATTGCCAAACACGCTGTTAATTGCACTGTTTAATTTGGTGATATCCATATTCTTGGCTTTTTCAACAACAAGGTTAATTACCGTACGCTGTCTCTCGGTTCTTCTGAAATCACTTCCGCCGCCATATCTGATACGGCAATATGCCGTAGCCTGGATTCCGTCGAGGTGTACCATTCCGGTATTTTCCACATTGGTATAACTTCTTCCCGTATTCTTTCCGGTATCCCTTAAATATTCATTGATCCAGTGAAGTTCGTTTTCGTCTATCTCAATATCAATTCCGCCTACCGCATCCACGATATCGATCAATGCATTCCAGTTTACCATCACATAATCTTTGATATCAAGGTCAAGGTTGGTATTTATCATACTTATTGCCGACTCAACGCCATAATAGAACATCGCATCGGTTGCTTTATTGTATTTGACTTCCTGTGTGTTCGCCGTATCCATAAATTTGAGGACCGTATCACGGTATACAGACACAAGCCTTACTTCTTTGGTCTTATTGTTGATACTTGCTATGATTATAGAGTCGGTATGATTCTCACCAAGCTTATTAAGGCCCTCAACCGTATTGTCCCTGGCATCACTTCCAAGAAGAAGTATATTGGTATATCCGTCCAGAACCTCAATCGTATCATCATCGAGTTCCCTGTTTATAACTATCGCATCCCTGTCTATTGCAGGTCTTTCAATCATCTCAAGTTTGCCTACCACATACCATACTGTGATAAGCACCAGCAGCAGGATAATTTCTATAGCAAATATAAGAATCATGACCCAGCGTTTGCGTTTTTTCTTCTTACGCGGGCGGACAGATTTCTGATCATTTTTCTCCTCAACAGAATAATCATTCACATTTCTGTGTCCCGGTGTCTTTTCATCTTCGTATATATATTTGTCGTCTTCATACTCATAATCGTCATCGAAATCTCTGTATTTTGCCATGATAGTAATCCTTTCGTTCTCTGCCCCTAATATGCATTCTTGTTAACAAATCCTTTAAAAACCGTCCTGAACAAAATCATTATATCGAAATGCAGGCTCCAGTTCTCTATATAATACAAATCGCAGTCTATGCGTTTTCTTATCGAAGTATCGCCGCGGTATCCGTTCACCTGTGCCCATCCGGTCATTCCCGGGCGCACCTGATGTTTAATCATATAACGCGGTATTTCTTCCTTGAATTTCTCTACGAAGAACGGTCTTTCCGGTCTCGGTCCGACGAGGCTCATATCACCTTTAAGAACATTGATAAGCTGTGGCAGTTCATCGAGACTTGTCTTGCGGATAAACTTACCTACCGGCGTAACTCTTGCGTCTGTGCTTGTTGTCCATTTCTTCGCGTCCTGTCCGTCAGTCTGCACACACATTGAACGGAACTTGTACATCTCAAATTCCTTATTGTGCAAACCAACTCTGACCTGTTTGTAAATAACCGGTCCCTTGGATGATATTTTAACCGCAATCGCGGTCACTAGCATGACCGGTGAAAAAATAATTAACGCCACTGTTCCCAACACCAGATCCATTGCACGTTTGGCAAATTTGTTAGGCATTGTGCTTAAAGGAACCCTTCTTATATTAATGACAGGAAGTCCCTGTACATCTTCCGTATAAGGTCTGGTAGGAATTATGTTATTATAGTCCGGTATCAGCTTGGTATGAACGCCTGATTTCTCGCATACCGCAACAACATCTTCCAGCTTGGCATATTCGCTTAACCCAAGTGTTATGACCATTTCATCCAGATCGTTGGTCTGTATCGTCTTCTCAATATCGGCCACACGTCCTATTACTTTGGCTCCGCGGTAACAGGTATCGGCCGGTACATTATCATCTAATATACCCACTATATGATATCCCCATTGCGGGAAACTTCGTATTCTGTCAATATATGACTCCGCCGCACGGCTGTATCCGACAAGCACAATATGCTTCTGATTAAAGCCTTCACGTCTTAGGTGTCTTAAGAACATTCTGAGTGCTGCTCTTATCGCAATCTCATATACTATATTAAGAACATAGAATATGAAAATCATTACTCGCGAAAAATCTATCTGTTTAAGCAGATAGAGCATCAATATAAAAATAAGCAGCCCGAATGAATTGGCCTTTATTATATTAAGGACCTCATAGCGCTGGCCATGCATGCGCTTAGGCGTATACAGGCTGCACAATGCGTACAGGATAATATATCCCGGTATGATGAATATCAATGCCTTAAAATATATATCCATACCGATTTTGCCAATATTTTCCTTACCAAGGTCCAGACCAAACTTAATTGCCCACGCGGACAGATATGCAATTGCTATGATAAACGCGTCCAATATAACATGAAGCGTATTAAATTTCTTCTGATTTCTTCTAATCAACGTTCTAAACCCCCTGGTTTATCCGATGCCAGTTATTATAATACATCAAGCCACTTTAAAGAGCAATAATTTTATTGTTACAAATTTGTTACGAAATAATTCTAAGTCAATCTGTTCCAGTATTCCTTGTCCGAAGTGTGTTTCAGACATGATTCAAGAGATAATTTATGATAGTTTTTACCCTTTCTGAAACCAAGATATTTCATTCCGCTATAGTATACCAGTCTGATAATATCTGCCGGGGTTCCACTGCGGCATATCTGTGCCAGGGATTTCCTGACAAGCTGCATGCCGGTTCCTTTAACATTAAAACGTTCAAATATCTCCGGATGATCGGCCTGCGATACACCGAGGTCAAAATTACGTCTGTAATATTGTCTGCCTGTATAATTATGGGAATGATACACAAGTGCGTCCGCGCAATACGAAACAGCATATCCCGCATCCAGTGCTCCTGCTGCGTAGACCATATCTTCATTAAATATCGCAGGAGCCTTAAATCCACCAAGGCTGCGGTAAATTGATGTATCATACATTGCACATACATCTGAACAGAAATACGCTTTTATTCCAAGTTCCTTGATGTCATCCGATGTCTGAACCCTGCTTTGCGCCGGATAATTAAATTCACGCGTAATCTGCTCAATCCTGTTACAATCCTTCTTCGGAAGCTGCCTCGCATAGCTTACCGCAATATTATCCGCACGTCTGAATCCTGACAACAGTTTCTCAACAAGGTAATTGTCTTTAGGTATTGCATCCATTGTCATAAAAAGCACATAGTCGGCATCTGACATTCTAAGACCCATATCCCTTGTTCCGGCATGGTCAAATTCATGTCTTGTAATATGGACAACCTCAACCGCAGGTGCGATAAGATATTCTTTCTCATCAAAGAACTCTCTGTCAGTATTAATTATTATAATTCGTCCCAATCTTACAGTCTGATCAAGAAGTTTCTCTACCAGTTCCCTCAGATCGTGCCCCGGCTTATATGCCGGAATTACCGCATCGACTTTCACCTGTGATTATTCTCCTATATTCTTCTCAATAATTTCAGCAAGTTTCTTTGCTTCTTCTTCGATGAATTTCTGGTCATCACCCTCTATCATTACACGCACAAGAGGCTCCGTTCCCGAAGGCCTTATAAGAACCCTTCCTGCGCCTGCAAATCTGGCCTCGAGTTCTGCGACAGCATCTGCAACTACCTTATTATCCATATAGTATTCTTTCTTGATATTGGAAACTCTGGCATTTACAAGAGCCTGCGGAAGCACGCGCATTACAGATGCAAGCTCCGAAAGTTTCTTACCTGATTTAACAATAACCTCAAGAAGATGAAGAGCACTTATAAGCCCGTCACCGGTAGTATTCTCATCAAGGAAAATCACATGTCCCGACTGCTCGCCTCCGAGATTACATCCGTTAGCCAGCATATATTCAAGGACATATCTGTCTCCGACTTTGGTCCTGACTATATTGATGCCCTCTTTTTCACCCATTCTGAAGAATCCGAGGTTACTCATAACGGTAGCTACAACAGTATCTTTCTTAAGTCTGCCCTGATTGCGCATATATAATCCGCATATCGCCATTATCTGGTCTCCGTCAACCATATTACCGTTCTCATCCACCGCAAGCATTCTGTCCGCATCTCCATCGAAAGCAATTCCCAGATCGGCGCCCTCTTCAACCACACGTTTCTTAAGTTCTTCCATATGTGTCGATCCGCATGCACGGTTAATGTTGACACCGTCCGGATGATTGTGTATTACTACCGGCTTAGCTCCAAGGCTCTCAAGCGTCTTAGGTGCCGTATAATATGATGCACCTTCTGCCGTATCAACAACAATTTTAAGACCTGATAAATCCAGATCTATCAATGAACATGCAAATCTGACATAATCGTCTTTTGCATCATATCTATATGTAATATGTCCAACCTCTCCGCCAACCGGCATCGGCAGTTCCGCTGAATTCATTCTCATCACTTCTTCAATCTCATCCTCGAGAAGATCGGAGAGCTTGTATCCGTCACCATTAAAAAACTTGATTCCGTTATATTCAGACGGATTATGTGATGCAGAAATCACAACGCCTGCATCATATCCGTAATGCCTTGTCAGATATGCTATTGCCGGCGTAGGAACGACTCCTACATAAACGGCATCTGCACCGACAGAACAAATTCCCGCCATAAGTGCATTAGCAAGCATTTCTCCTGATATTCTTGTATCTCCGCCGACTAATATTGTCGGCTTATGTGCTTTTTCCTTAGTGAGCACATATGCTCCTGCTTTGCCGAGGTTCATCGCCAGCTCAACTGTGAGCTCTTTATTGGCAACGCCCCTTACTCCGTCTGTTCCAAATATTCTGGCCATAATCATTCTCCATTTTATTATTATATATTATTCAGCCGTATCAGCTTCTGTCTCTGCTCCTGTCGTTTCCTCAGGCTGCGTCGGATTATCCGGGAGTGTCATATCAGTAACAATAACCTTAACATAATATGACCCCGATATACTGTAATCATCGCTCTGGTTAAGATTAACCCTGACTGTATAACTGCCTTCTCCCTTGCCGCTCATATCTATACGTGCACCAAGGTCGTCTGCCGTAAGTGTTCCTATATCGCTCTCACTGCCGTTGACAATTACATTAAGATAACCCGAACCATTATCGGCAACCAGCTGGTATCTGTAATCAGACTCGGTTCCGCTGATCGTAACCTGCGACATAGGAATCTGTATTGTTCTCTCTGATATTTTCTCTATAGTCACATCCACCTTAAGATTACTTTCGGATGATGCTATCTTGCATCCGTTTGGCAGATAGGTCTTAAGTGCTATATCGAAATGTCTGTCATCATCTGCATTATCTATATCTATAATACCGGCAGGGATATCAATCGATGTTATCTTATCAAGAACGTCCTTTGATGCTGCAAGTTTTACATTTTTCATGTTGGCTTTCTCATCAGCTATATGATACCCTTCAGCAACCTCTCCGGAAAGTGCATAATTAATATCAACAACTTTCGTAGGAAGTATTTCTATCTGGATTGAGGCACTGTTTCGGCTTAATTCCAGCTTATCCGAACTTATCTCCACTCCGTTCTCATCATAGAATACCGGCACAACAGAATCATTGATTGTCGCCGTCATGCTTGATACACTGTAATTAAGCTTTGCTGTGGATATACGGCTTACCGTACTCTCAGCGCCGGTAACTTTAATAGTCGTCGGTGATATGCTATAGTCTCCGATAACATAACCGTCTGCAGGACTGCCTGTTATATTCAGTTCAAGCGGAACTTCTTTATCTATTTTATTATCTATTGCAAGCTGTACATATTCTGTTCTCAGGCTTACTATATCCACTGTATTCTCCATGCCTTCTTTGGTGCATCTTACATAGATCTGTGCCCTGTCAGCATCCGGTGTACGTTCGCTAAGATCCGCATATGCATAAAAATCCGTTGATCTAAGTTCATCAACTATCGTCTGCGGTGCCTTAACAACTATGGAAATACTTGCCCCCGACTCAATCTGGTATATATATCCCTTGCTTGTGAGCGCATCTCCGTTAATCATATTAACCGTTATGCCAGATATTGTTTTACGCTGTGACGGATTATCAACATTGACAATCACAATCCAGCTCACGATTGCAATTATGATAGCAAGTATTTTCAATCCGAAATTATGGAGAATAAGTTCTTTTATTTTGATTTCTTTAAAGCTCTTCATTTCTTACTTCCCCCTTTTCTCCAGAGTTTATACCTCGTCACATCAATTGTCTTCTTCTGAAGGAATGTAAGCTTGCTCTTAAGGTAATCCGCATCGATATTCCTGAAAAGCTCTCCCGCTATGGCAATTGACACGGCACCAGTTTCTTCCGACACGACAAGTGTCATTGTGTCGGTCACTTCAGAAATACCAAGTGCGGCCCTATGTCTCGTTCCGAGTTCCTTGCTTATGGACATATTGTCGGAAAGCGGCAGATAACATGTCGCCGCCACGATACGGTCACCACGGATAATTACCGCTCCGTCATGAAGCGGTGTATTATGTTCAAAAATATTGATCAGAAGCTGGCTTGAAATAAGCGCATCAATAGGAATACCCGTCTTCTCATATTCAGTCAGAAGTATTTCCTGTTCAACAACAATAAGCGCTCCTGTCTTGGTCTTTGAAAGTTCAAAACATGTCTTGACAAGTTCATTTACAGTCTTGTCACTGAATCGTTCACCCTTGTCTTTTTTCTCGGCAAACGGAAGTATCTTGGAGAAAAATCTCTTCTGTCCCAGCTGTTCAAGTGCTTTTCTGAGTTCCGGCTGAAATATGACAACCAATGCTATTATTGCGAAGTTGATTATTTTACCGCCCAGCCACAAAATCGTCGTAAAATTGAATATATAAGCCAGCAGCCAGAAAATAAGCAGTACAATAATACCCTTAAGCAGGGTAAATGCCCTTGTGGTCTTAACCCATGCTATAAATTCATAGATAAGCACCGCAAGTATAATTATCTCAAACACATTAGATACATGCAGAGATTTAGGTATATAAAAATTAGAAAGATATTCATCAAAAAAATTCTTTATTGACTGCATAACACTCGCCTTTCCTCACATTATCCGGCTGTTCTATTCATCGTCTTCGTCTATTTCATAACTTTCGGTGTGTATTGCACCACGGTTATCCTTGCTTGAATTAAATTTCTTGATTGTGACATTCTTTCTGGCAACCGACATTTTCGGAACCGCTTTGACATAATAGTAATAATCGTCATCCTCAAACTGAACATATTCCGTTGCAGTGTAATCGACACTCATAATAAAGAAATTAATTACCAATCCGACGATTATGGCTGCAATATGTCCGGCAATCATTCCTATTATGCTGAAATTAACGGAAAGAACCGCAAATGCAATTATCTGTATAAGCGCGTCCGTAACGCATCCGGCAATGACCGCTATTATCGCCGAATAGTTCACCGACAATCTCTTTATAAAATATATCATCGTAATAACCACGGCAAATGATACCACGATTGTCACAAGTTCTTTATTGGTCAGTATATTATCTGTCTCTTATACACATCTGA
>ERZ1026997.123-NODE-123-length-42295-cov-13.219650_pt1 | contig 42295 bp, 41 predicted proteins | sample MGYA00519289_ERZ1026997 | MGnify/ENA primary metagenome ERZ1026997 (study PRJEB26926, sample SAMN06164455) | human gut metagenome | biome: ENVO:00009003; feature: ENVO:2100002; material: ENVO:00002003 | host: Homo sapiens | place: USA | collected 2012 ... | reverse complement strand
GGAATCCGAAATTGGATCCAAAGCCTTTTCTTTCTTCCATTGTTTTCTCTCCTTACAAGTTTCCCCCGCCGCGCCGCGGCGGGCGTGTTTGTATCTTACTGCGAAAAAACCGCCCTGTAAATACAGGCAGGCGTTTCTTAACACGGTGACAGCGGAAATGTGGGTTTTCTTTATCCGTACATTATAAATTTTCCGTGAAGCGCCGGTTCGTGTCGGCAGATATTTTCTCCAAAAGAAACACCCCGCATATGAAAAAGACCGCCCGCAGGCGGTCTTTTCTTCTCGGTATGTATCAGTCTCCCTCGCGCATACGGTAGCCGACGCCCACCTCGGTGAAAATATACTGGGGGTTGCCGGGAGTAGGCTCGATCTTGCGGCGGATGTTGGCCATATTTACCCGGAGGATCTGATTGTCGGTCTTGGCCTTGGGCCCCCACAGCTCCCGGATAATGAAGTCGTAGGTCAGGACCTTGCCGGCGTACTTGCCCAGCAGGGCCACGATCTTGTACTCATTGACGGTCAATCCGGCGTTCTCGCCGTTCATCAGCACCTGGTGCTTATCATAGTCGATGGTCAGATCGCCGGTGACGAACTTGCCGGACTGTGCGATCTGGGTGTTGGAAAGGGTGGTGCGGGTGTGGCGGATGGCGGTGCGGATGCGGGCCAGCAGCTCGGAGGTGCCGAAGGGCTTGACCAGATAGTCGTCGGCGCCGTAGTCCAGGGCCTCTACCTTGTCGTGCTCGTGGTTGCGGGCAGAAACCACCACCACCGGCAGATTGGACCACTTGCGGACAGATTTCAGCACCTCCATGCCGTCCATGTCGGGCAGGCCCAGGTCCAGGACGATCATGTCCGGGCAATGGGAGGCGATCATGGTCAGGGCCTCCTCGCCGGTGCGGACAATGATGGTGTCGAAGCCGTTGGCGGTGAGGATCATGGAGATAAAGTTGCTGATGGACTGCTCATCCTCCACGATCAGGACTTTGTCTTTAATCTTCATCGTTTTCTCCTTTCATGGGCAGGGTCACGGTAAATACCGCGCCGCCCTCCTGTCTGTTGTCTCCCCGTATCACACCGCCGTGGGCCAGCACAATGGTGCGGCACACGGACAGACCAATTCCCATGCTGCGCTTGCCGTCACTGCTGCGGTCGCTGCGGGCGGAGCCGTCGAACAGCCGGGGCAGCAGGTGCTGGGGAATGCCGCGGCCGTCGTCCGCCACAGTGAACACCGCGCAGTTACCCTCGCTGGACAGGGTCACGTCGATATGGTGGGTCTCGCCGTGGATGACGGCGTTCTCCATCAGGTTCACCAGTACCTGCTCCATCAGCAGGGGATCCATGGGCACCATCATCAGCTCAGCCGGCAGATGGACACGGATATCCACCTCCGGGTAGTGCTTGTGGGTCTTGGCCACGGCGGACTCGATGACCTCCTCCGCCGGCTCCGGCTCTTTCTTGACCTTAGCCTCCTCAGAGCTTATGCGGGTGATGGACAGCAAATTCTCTACAATGCGGATGAGCCACTGGGCGTCCTCGTTGGTGGATCGCAGCAGCTGCTGGCGCTGCTCCTGCGTCAGTCCGCCGTCCTGCTCCAGCAGAACGTTGGTGGCGCCCACGATACCGGTCAGCGGCGTGCGGATGTCGTGAGACACGGCGCGCAGCAGGTCGGCATACATCTTTTCGCGGTCGGCCTCCCGGCGCACCTGCTCGGTCTGCTTGGCCCGGCTGGTAACGGTAGCGGTCAGGATGGAGATGGTCATCATCACCAGGAACGTCAGCGGAAAGCCCGTCAGCGTAAAGCTGATATGCCAGAAGGGGTAGGTAAAGATGATGTCCACGCTGAACACCCCCACCACTGCCATGATGATGCCCAGCAGATAGCCGTCCGTCCAGTAGGCGGTAAGGAACACATCCAGCAGAAAGATCATGGCAACGTAGCTGGTGTCGTTGTGCATATCGAAGCTGCGCAGCAGCAGACAGCACATAACGGCTACCAGGTAGAGTCCCAGTGCTTTCAGCACATCCATGCCGGAAAAGCGCAGGCCAATGGTCCGCAGCAACTGTCTCCGGCGGGCTTGTTTACCGGTCATAGCCGCCCTCCCCTCCTTTTGATGACGCTATTATAACATACATTGTCGCTAAGGTAACGCTAAGATATCGTTAAGGTATCACGAATATCTCATTAAGAGCAACCGAAAATAACAAATAAGAGACGGCGTTGGCCGTCTCTTTTCATCTTTGCTGCGCGGGGATCAGGCTTTGCGATCTATGTGCAGGAGGCGTTTTCTGTCGAAAAACACCCATAAAAAAGCAAATCACCACGCTTTCGCGTGGTTTCCTCATCGGTATGCCTTACCGCTGGCTCACTTCCCAGTCGCTGTCGGCAAAGATCATGTCATCCAGGTCACCCCAGATCCAAGTTGTCGTCATGGTGATATCACGCTCCTTTCTTCCGTTTTACAGTGTTATTATATGCCGCGGCAGCCCGGATAACAAGGGCAAAATTGGATATTCTGTATAAAGCTTTTGTAAACTTTTATTGCACATTGCACAATACCTATGAGTTATTTCTGTGTAACACTCTTGCGCTGTTGTGTGCTGTATAGTATAATAAAGTGTTCAAGCAGTCTTATGTGGTGAGGTGAGCACCTGATGAGAGAGTTTCACGGCGGCGACTATGATGTGGCCGTCATCGGCGCGGGGCACGCGGGCATCGAGGCTGCCCTGGCGGCGGCCCGGATGGGCATGAAGACCGTCTGCCTGACGGTGAGCCTTGACGCGGTGGGGAATATGCCCTGCAACCCGGCCATCGGCGGCACCGGCAAGGGCCACCTGGTCCGGGAGCTGGACGCACTGGGCGGCGAGATGGCCCGGGCGGCGGACAGGGCCTGCATCCAGTATCGGATGCTGAACCGGGGCAAGGGTCCCGCCGTGTGGTCCCTGCGGGCTCAGGCGGACCGGCGGAAATACCAGCAGGTGATGAAGCACACGCTGGAATTGCAGCCGGGGCTGACGCTGCGGCAGGCGGAGGTGACGGAGATACGCTGCGACGGGAACGGCCATGCCGCCGCCGTGGTGCTCCGCACCGGCGCGGTGCTGGGCGCCCGGGCGGTCATTCTGTGCACGGGCACCTACCTGACCGGACAGACCATCGTGGGCGAGTGCATCGAGTCCTCCGGGCCGGACGGCCTACACCCGGCCAACGCCCTGACGGACAGCCTGCGGGCACTGGGGCTGCCCCTGCGGCGGTTCAAGACCGGCACGCCGCCGCGGATACACCGGGGCAGTGTGGACTTCAGCAAAATGGAGCTGCAGGAGGGCGACCCGGATCCGCTGCCCTTCAGCTTTGAGACAAAGGACGTGCCGGAAAACCGGGCGGTGTGCTACCTGACCTACACCAACGAGGAGACACACCGGATCATACGGGAAAATCTGGACCGCAGTCCCATTTACTCCGGCGTTATCGAGGGCATCGGCCCCCGGTACTGCCCGTCCATCGAGACGAAGGTGGTGCGCTTTGCGGACAAGCCCCGGCACCAGCTGTTTATCGAGCCTATGGGGCTGGACACCGAGGAGCTGTATGTGCAGGGCTTTTCGTCCTCTATGCCGGAGGAGGTGCAGCTGGAGATGCTGCACACGGTGCCGGGACTGGAGCACGCAGTGATGATGCGGCCGGCCTACGCCATCGAGTACGACTGCATCGACCCGCTGGCGCTGCTGCCCACGCTGGAGGTAAAGGCGGTGCCCGGCCTGTACGGCGCGGGGCAGTTCAACGGCTCCTCCGGCTACGAGGAGGCGGCGGTGCAGGGCTTTGTGGCCGGCGTGAACGCGGCGCTGAAGCTGCAGGGTCGGGAGCCGCTGGTGCTCAAGCGGAGCGAGAGCTATATCGGCACGCTGATCGACGACCTGGTGACCAAGGGCACCGAGGAGCCGTACCGCATGATGACCAGTCGGTCGGAATACCGGCTGCTGCTGCGGCAGGACAACGCCGACGCGCGGCTGTGCCCTATCGGGCACGAGCTGGGGCTGGTCAGCGATGAACGGCTGGCGGCGGTGGAGGCCAAGTACGAGGCCGTGGCGAAGGAGATACGGCGGCTGGAGCACACGGGTATAGCCGGTACGCCGGAGCTGAACGCCCTGCTAACAGAACGGGGCACCGCCGCCGTGGACAGCGGCTGCCGCCTGATCGATCTGCTGCGGCGGCCCCAGCTGACCTACGCGGACCTGACAGAATTCGACGCAAATCGACCCGACCTGCCCACGGAGGTGCGGGAGCAGGTGGAGATCACCGTGAAGTACGAGGGCTATATCCAGCGGCAGCAGCGGCAGGTGGCGGAGTTTGAGAAGCTGGAGCGCCGGAAGCTGCCGCCGGATATGGACTACGACCACATTCAGGGTCTGCGGCTGGAGGCGCGGGAGAAGCTCAGCGCGCTGCGGCCCCTGAACGTGGGGCAGGCCGGGCGGGTGTCCGGCGTGTCACCGGCGGATGTGGCGGCGCTGCTGATCTGGCTGCAGACACACGACAAGGAGGCGGACGCATGACGGCACATGAGCTGACCCACACCATACGGAACGATATGCCGGTGTATCCCGGCACGGAGCAGCCCCGGCTGACCACCGCCTGCACGATCGACCAGTGCGGCTACCGGGAGACGCTGCTGCATATGTTCTCCCATACCGGCACCCACATGGACGCCCCGGCCCATATGCTCCGTGACGGTACGGCGCTGGACCGCTACGACGCGGCGAAGTTCGCCGGTCCCGCCGTGGTGGTGGACTGCCGGGGGCAGCGCGCCATTACCCTGCCGCTGCTGCAGAGCTATGACCTGAACGGCGCGGACTTCGTGCTGTTCTGCACCGGCTGGGACAAGAAGTGGGGCACGCCGGGCTACTATGAGGGCTTTCCCTGCCTGACGGCGGAGGCGGCGGCATATCTGGCCGGCCTGCCGCTGAAGGGCGTGGGCGAGGACACCATCTCGCTGGACCCCTGCGACAGCGTGGATTTTCCCAACCACATGACACTGCTGGGCGCGGACTTTGTGAACACCGAGAACCTCAAGGGGCTGGACAAGCTGCTGGGCCGACGCTTCACGTTCGTTACGCTGCCCCTGAAATTTGAGAATGCCGATGGCTGCTCCTGCCGCGCCATCGCTCTGGAGGAATGACAATGGGTAAACTGCGGTTCCTGTTTGCGCTGTGGATGGCAAAGCTGTCCATCCCGGCGCTGAAGATCACCCGCCACAACGGCACGGACTTCCCCGGCAGTCTGGCGGTGAAGCTGTGTCCGGACTTTTTAAAGTATATCGGCAAGCCGGAGCACATCATAGCCGTCACCGGCACCAACGGCAAGACCACCGTGGCCAATATGCTGAACGACGTGCTTACCGCCGAGGGCAAGACCGTACTCAGCAACCGGGCGGGCAGCAACATCATCTCCGGCGTCAGCACGGCGCTGCTGAAGGGCTGCGGCCTGCTGGGCCGGATCAGGCCGGAGTACGACCTGGCGATCCTGGAGATCGACGAGCGCTCCGCGCCCAGGATCTATCCCTATGTGAAGCCGGAGCACATCGTCATCACCAACCTGTTCCGGGACTCCATCATGCGGAACGCCCATCCGGGCTACATCGCGGACATCCTGACCCGGTCCCTGCCTAAGGAGAGCAGGCTGATCCTCAACGCCGACGACCTGATCTCCTGCACGGTGGCGCCGGAGAACCAGCGGGTATATTTCGGCATCGACCGGCTGCCCACCGACGTGACGGAATGCGAGAACCTGCTGAACGATATGCGTATCTGCCCCCAATGCGCCGGGAAGCTGCGGTATGAATACCGCCGCTACCACCACATCGGCCGGGCCGTGTGCGAGAGCTGCGGCTTCCACTCCCCCGACTGCGACTATCTGGCCACAAAGGTGGACACCGCCGCCCACACCATGTGCATACGGGAGGCGGGGCAGGAGTACCCGTACACCCTCATCACCGACAGCCTGCACAACATCTACAACATGGTGACGGTGATCGCCGCCCTGCGGCAGCTGGGCTATGACCACGGCACCATCGCCCGCCGCATGGCGGAGGTGAAGATCCCCGCCAGCCGCCTGTCCGAGGAGGATATCGGCGGCGTGAAGGTCATTATGCAGATGTCCAAGGACAAGAACGCTCTGGCCTGCTCCCGCAACTTCGACTATATCCGGTCCAAGCCGGGGAAGAAGGAGCTGATGCTGATGATGAACTGCCTGGGCGTGGCCAAAAACTGGTCGGAGAACCCCAGCTGGATGTACGACACGGATTTTGAATTCCTGAACAGCGACGATGTGACGTGCCTGGTCTGCGCCGGGCCGCGGGCCTATGACTACCAGCTGCGGCTGCTGCTGGCGGGCATCCCCCGGCAGAAGATACGGCTGGCCGAGGACGAGTTCGCCGCCCTGGAGCTGCTGCCGCTGACCCCCGGCGACGATGTGTATCTGCTCTACGGCGTGGACGGCACGCCCCTGGCCTTCCGGGTCAGGGAAAAGCTGAAGGAAAAGCTGCTGGCAAAGGAGGGCGCGCAATGAAGGCGGAAATTCTGTTTCCGGAGGTCTGCAACCTGTACGGCGATCTGCAGAACATCTACTATCTGAAGCGCTGCTGCCCGGCGCTGGAGATCATAGAGACGGACCTGCACAGCAAACCCCGGTTCCTCACGGAGGATGTGGCGCTGGTCTATATGGGCAGTACCACAGAACAAGGGCTGCGTCTGGCGGCGGACGCCCTGCGGCCCTATGCCGCGGACATCGCCGCAAGGGCGGACGCGGGACAGCTGATCCTGCTGACCGGCAATGCGCCGGACGTGTTTTCCGCCGCCATAGAAAGCGACAGCGCCGACACCATAGAGGGGCTGGGCATTCTGCCCGGGCGGGTGAAGTACACCATGATGAAGCGGCACAACAGCTTCTTCCTGGGCACCTTTGACGGTATGGAGGTCGTCGGCTTCAAGAGCCTGTTCGGCTTCCACTACGACGCAGCGGAGGCGGAGGGCTGGTTTGACACCGTGCGGGGCGTGGGCCGCACGCCGGAGTCGAAGCCGGAGGGCTTCCGCCGGGGCGGGCTGTACGCCACGGCGCTGATCGGCCCGCTGCTGATTCTAAATCCTCCGCTGTGCAAGTGGCTGCTGCGGCAGATGGGCGCCGAGGACACCCTGGCCTTCGAGGACGCGGCCTTCGCCAGCTTCAACAAACGTGTGGAGGAGTTCAAGGAGCCGGGCAGAGGTTTCCAATACTCGTAAGCAAAAAACATCCCCCGGTTGGGGGATGTTTTTTGTATCAGAGCTTTTCGGACAGCGTTTCGTCCAGGCCCACGCCGTAGAGGTTCTTGGCCGAGCAGCCGGCGCGCCCGCCGCCGGCACAGGCACAGGCGCACGCACAGGCGCAGCTGCTGGCGCAGGCACAGTGGCTGCCGCCGCCGAAACCGCCTCCGCCAAAGCCGCCGCCCCGGCTTCCGCCGCCGAAGCCGCCGCCACCTCTTCTGGGCGGTCTGGGCTTTGTTTTGGTGCCCACGCTGCCGGGACGGGGCCTGCCGTCCGGCCCGGCGGGGTACCACAGGTGGTTGACGAACACATACCGGGTGCCGAAGCCGCCGGCGTAGCCGTCGCCCCGGCGGGCGGCGGAGATCAGCACGAAGATGAATATCACCACGAAGATCGTCACCATCATGCCGATGATGGCATCACCGGTGTCGTCCTCAAAATGCTCGCATGGCACATACACATAGGGGTCGTAGTCGGAGGGAATGTTGTCCAGGCTGTTCTCCTCGGACAGCTGCACCGGCCAGTTCTCGTGCCGGGCAGAAACGCCCATGGTCTCGCCGTAGCCCAGATCCTCGGCGGTGCAGATCAGCTTGTCCCCGCTCCGGACGAACTCCGCCGACGCGGTGCCGGTGCTCTCCAGCTGGCCGGTAAGCCCGGCCGGGTCGTTCCACACCAGTGTCATCTGTCCGATCTTCGCCTCGTCGAACCATCCCGCGGTGTAGTCGTAGGTCACATAGTCATAGTGAACATTGTCATAGTCCTCAATAACGCCGTTGGTGCTGAGCTGATACATATACTCCTGCACCCACGAGTAGGCGAAGGAAAACGTCTCGTTCGCCTCGTAGGCGCGGTCAAGATAGACATACATATAGCTGTTGTCGAAGTCCAGGCGCTCGATGTTGTCCGTCTGCGCCGCCACATCCCGGATGGAGCCGTTGGGTACGCCGATCTTCAACTCCTGACCGTAGGGCAGCTCCTCCAGCGGCGTCCACTCCAGCTTCACGGTGATAAGCAGGCTGCCATCCTCCGTGTTGGGCGTCACCATAACGCCGTACTGCTCGATGTAGTCGTAATCTGCCCATGCGGTGGCGGTAAAGCAAACCGCCGCCAGTAAGACAAGCAGCAGAACGTGCAGTTTCTTCAGCATAGGGTGCCCTCCTCCCGGTTGCTTTCACGCAGTTGGCACAGCTGCTCCATTTTGGCGCTCCTGGCCCGGATGGCCGCGCAGCGCTCACTCTGCCAGATCTTGTCCCAGTCGTCGGCGAGGATATTACCCAAGGGTTGGCTGCTGAGCCAGCTCTGGCAGGGGATCACGCCGCCGTCCGGGGCGATGGCCATGTTGCTGAGGCAGGCGCCGCAGCTGGGCACCAGGGTCAGGCCCAGGGCGCGCAGCGTCTCCTCCTTCAGCCAGCCGGGGCTGGTGAAGTCCAGTTCCATTTCCAGCTCCTCCGTCACCGCCACGGCCTTTGTCAGTACGTCGGTGAGCTGCTGCTCCGTCAGCGCCGTGGCGCGGCTCTCATCGCCCACCGCGCCGCCGGAGGGGATCAGCCCGGAACAGGTCACGTAGCGGACGCCCAGACTGTGGATGAAACGCAGCGTCTCGTCATAGGCGGTATTCAGGCTGCACAGGGGCGTATTCACGGACACGGACAGCCCCGCCGCCACAGCGGCACGGATGCCCGCCACGGTGTCATCAAAGCCGTCGGCACCCACCAGGGCGTTGTGAATGTCCTTATCATGGCTGTAGAGCGTCACCTGCACACTGTCCAGGCTGGCGTCATACAGCTTTTGGCACAGCATGGGCGTCAGCAGGCGGCCGTTGGTGTTCAGCCGGGTGACGAACCACTGGGCGGCATCCACCAGCTCCACCAGGTCGGCGCGCAGGGTGGGCTCGCCGCCGGTGAACGTCACCTGGGGGATATTGGCCGCACGCAGTTTCGTCAAAATCTCTTTCCACTGGGCGGTGGTCAACTCCGGTGTGTCGGACAGGGGCTGTCCCGCCGCATAGCAGTGCAGACATTTCTGGTTGCAGTGCCACGCGCCGTCACGGGTCATGGCGCTGACCATCAGGTCCATACGGTGGGGCGCGGTCATCTCGGGGGCGTACTCGCCCAGCGTCAGCGGCGCGACCTCCGCCTCCGGCTCCTGCCCCCGGGCGATGGCCACCAGGGACTCTATCATGATTTGCAGGTCCTCCGCCAGACGCTCCTTGGGCGTGAAGGGGTAGACCTTATGGGTCCGGGCCACCGCACCGGCGGCCATGGCGTTCCAGTCGCTCTCGGTGATCTCCAGCCCGGCGAAGGGCTCCAGCCGGTCCATGAAGCAGGAGAGCAGGATGGCCCAGCTCAGGTTCAGGGGCACCAGCTTGCTGCCGTTGAGCAGCAGCAGAAAGGGCGCGTTTTCCGCGTCCTCACGGGGTGGGATCATGTGGATACGCACCACGCCCCGGCCCTTGGGGTCCAGGGTGATGTGCCGCACACAGTTCAGGTGCTGCCGCCGGTAGCGGCGCTCCAACATTGTAGACACAGGCAGTCCTCCTTTATGAAGGCGATGTGGGGATAGCTATGTGCAGTATACCACAGCGCGGGGCAAAGCGCAACAGGACGCACAGTGAGGCAGTAGCGGTAATGCTCGGTTTCCACGATGTAACCGTAGTTTTGTGTCCAGCCGCCGCTGATTTTCCCGCCGTGTTCATAGCAGAAACGCTCCATAGCGAATCGGCTTTTCAGCACATCCTCGCGCAGCGTGTCCACGACCTCCTGCAGCTCCGCCTTGAACGCGGGGCTGTTCAGCTCTTCCGGGCCGCGGGGCCACCAGGTATGCCAGAACTCATTGCCGCTGCGCCCGAAGTCCATCCGGACATGACCAACGGTACCCAGCCGCTTATCTTCTTCGGGGTGCGGGGTATAAAATAAGCCCGCCTCCTCCGGGCGGGCAGGTCGGATATGGAATTGTGTTGCATCTTTCAAGGTTAAGATCTCCTTTCGGTGTGGAATTTGGCTTTACACATTTTGGGGGATATGCTATGATGTGGCTGACTAATCGAAATTTGAGAGAACAGGGAGGACAAAATGAAAAGAGAAATTGCTGTATTTCTTATAATAACTATGGTTTTATCATTATCAGCTTGTGGAAAGACACTCAAAGGCACAGATGGACTAATAGAAAAAGCAAGAGAAGAAATACCGATTTCTGATTCCGATACCATTGATTTGCAGTATGCAGGAATGTGTGGCAATGACAATAGAGCAATCGCTTGGTTTATCTCAGGAAATGAATATCAGAAGCACTATTATTTGCCCATGGAAGTTGAGGTAAAAGAGGATGCTGCTGAATACACTTTTATCCGAACCTATAAGCCCATTGATGATAGAATCGGAGACATTGCATATATTCAATGGGGTGATGGATATGCGTTTATAGTAAACAATACAAATTGTAAAAGTGTTAGATTCACATCCGGAAATGAAGTGTACGAAGAAGTAATACCGGATGATACTTATCCGTATGTTTTCTTCTATCTTTCTGACCATACAAATTCCACTCTGCAATTTGAATTCTTAGATGCCGAAGGTAATGAATTAAGATGACGATTTCCAGTTTATCTGCCTATCAAGCGGCTCGTTCCAAACGGATCGAGCCGCTTTTACTTACATCATCCTCTGTCCCTGCCGCTGCTCCGGGAAGGGCGGGTCCAAGCGGCGCAGCAGGCCGAACTCTGTTTGCGTCACGCAGTCGTTTTCCATGCAGTCCTGACCGTATTTCTCAAAATCCATATAGCCGTCCAGCTCATAGATGGCTTCATCATCCAGCCCCAGCGTTCCCTGCAATCGCTGCTGACCATAGCCGTAGGCGCCCTCCGTGATGCGCTGATAGTTATCCAGATTTCGCAGGAGTTCACAGGCTCCGCGCAGCGTATCCGGCCGCTCGGCCTCCAGCACGGCGGCGTAGGTCAGGAGCATCCCGTCCTTCTGCCAGATGTCCTCCAAGGCTTCGGAAAAGTCGTTGTAATCCTCCACGGCGGGGCAATTAGTATATCGCATAAGACAGGAAATATACCAAACCAAGAAAAATAGAAAAAGCGCCGCCTTGGGATTTCTCCCAAGACGGCGCTTTTCTGTTTTGGATCAGAGCGAACACTTCACGGCGAAGCCGCCGCTGAAGAAATAGGTGTTCGTCCAATACCTGTTTGGTGGACCTGAAGGGATTTCCCCCGCAAGGGGGGATAAACTTCGACTCCCGCAGGCCCACGGCAAAATGAAAACCGCCCTTTCGGACGGTTTTCATTTTGGTGGACCTGAAGGGATTCGAACCCTCGACCTCTCGGATGCGAACCGAACGCTCTCCCAGCTGAGCTACAAGCCCGTATTCACTTGCGTACCCTGTTATTATACACATTTCCCGCAAAAAAGCAAGAGGAATTTCTGCGCCAGCCGCATCATTAGCTAATCAAAATGCAGATATCAATTTTATGTATTTTACTTATGTTTATTTTGTGATATACTATTTTCTGTTGCGCGTTTGCGCTGCCTTTGATGATTTCAACACAACACCTTAATTATATCAGGAGGGCTTCCGCTATGAGCAGAACTTTGGGTACCGTGGTCCGGGGCGTGCGCGCCCCCATCTTCCGCGAGGGCGACAGCGTGGTGGACATCACCGTCAGCACCGTGCTGAATGCGCTGGCTGAAAACAACATCACCGCCCGTGACGGCGATGTGGTGGCCGTGACCGAGTCCGTGGTGGCCCGCTGCCAGGGCAACTACGCCACCTGCGAGCAGATCGCCGAGGACGTCCGCGCCAGGACCGGCGGCAAGACCGTGGGCGTGGCATTCCCCATCCTCAGCCGCAACCGCTTCTCCCTGCTGCTGCGTGGCATCGCCATGGGCGCGGAGAAGGTCGTGCTGCTGCTGAGCTATCCCTCTGACGAGGTGGGCAACCATCTGGTGAGCCTGGACCAGCTGGACGAGGCCGGCATCGACCCGTGGCACGATGTGCTGTCGCTGGCGCAGTTCCGCGCGGCTTTCGGTGAGGTGGTGCATCCCTTCACCGGCGTGGACTATGTGGCCTACTACAAGTCCATCATCGAAGAGGCCGGTGCCCAGGCGGAGATCGTGTTCGCCAACCGCGTCACCGCTATCCTGCCCTACACCGACACGGTGATCACCTGCGACATCCACAGCCGCCAGCGCAGCAAGCGTCTGCTGACCGCCGCCGGTGCCAAGGTGGTGCTGGGTCTGGACGACCTGCTGACCGCGCCCGTGGACGGCAGCGGCTACAACGCCCAGTACGGCCTGCTGGGCAGCAACAAGGCGGACGACGACCGCGTGAAGCTGTTTCCCCGCGACGCCAAGGCGGTGGCGGAGGACATCGGCAAGGCGATGAGCGACGCCACCGGCAAGCGGGTGGAGGCCATGGTCTACGGCGATGGCGCGTTTAAGGATCCCGCCGGGAAGATCTGGGAGCTGGCTGACCCCGTGGTGGCTCCCGGCTATACCAGCGGTCTGGTTGGTACGCCCAACGAGCTGAAGCTGAAGTATCTGGCGGACAAGGAGTTCGCCGACCTCAGCGGCGAGGAGCTGAAGAACGCCATCTCCGAGAAGATCAAGGCCAAGGACGCCAAGAAGTCTCTGGTGGGCAACATGGTGTCCGAGGGCACCACGCCCCGGAACCTGACCGACCTGATCGGCTCCCTGTGCGACCTGACCAGCGGCTCCGGTGACAAGGGCACGCCCATCGTCTACATTCAGGGCTATTTCGACAACTACACCAACGAGTAAAACGCAGCAGCCCCCGGTGAAGCCGGGGGCTGCTTTCACGTATACCGCCAGCCCCCGGCAGAGCCGGGGGCTGGCGTATCAGCTCAGTTGTACAATATCTCGTCCACGGCCACGGTGGAGCTATCATAGGTGCCGTCCACCGGCTCCTCGAATTCCAGTGCATCGAGGAACGCCTTTGTCTCCACGGCGAAGTCGGGGACGTTGAGGCTGAAGGAGACGTTGCCCTTGTCGGTGTTGAGCCGAATCTCAATGTCAAGGTTGGTGCTGTTGTACATATCGTCGCGCAGGGGGTCGATGGGTGCGCGGCTGTTGGCGGCGTCCGCCAGCGCATGGGACACCAGATCCTGCGCCTGCTGGCGGGTCAGATCCGCAAACGCGCCAGTCTCGTACTGGCTGACGTAGCCGCCCGCCACGTTGCTCACGCCGCCATATCTCCGCAGGACATCCAGACCCATAAGGGATTCCCGGCAGTCGGTGCGGTTCATCAGCTGGGTCAGCAGCCGGTGGATATCGGAGCCGTTGACGATCGATACCCTCCACTCACGACGCAGACTCGTGCCGTTCCGCAGCTGGTAGTCCACACGCACATAGCGGGTGGCCGGGCCGCCCTCCGTGTCCAGATAGGTTTGGTTCTCCAGCCTTTCGCCTGTCTCATCGTACTGCTCCAGAATGGCGCGGTGGAGGGAGATCACGCTCTCCACCGCTGCGGGATCATCGGCGGTGAAATCCGCATAGCTGGCGCTGAAGCGGACGGAGGTCACGTCCTCCGCGTCCGGGACGCGGTGCTGATAGCCGGTAATGTCCAGCTTCACGCACACCGTCACCGCCGCCAGCACCAGCACCATGGCCGCCGTCTCCAGCCACCAGCGCTTGTTGAAGATGCGGAACTTCTTTTGCAGCAGCATCTGGGCGGCGAAGAAGCAGATCACGCCCATGACCAGCTGGCAGATCAGCAGGCAGGCGAAGCCGCCATCGATAAAGGCGGTATAGCGCAGGAACAGACCCAGCCCCAGACCGCCGCACAGGCCGATACTCCACCGGGCGATGGGGCGCAGCCACCGGAAGGACATAGCGTCGCCGGCCGTCTCGCTGGGGCGCTTTTTATACAGCCACCACACCAGCGCCAGCAGTGCGATGCCCACCGCGGCGTAGATGATACAGGTGGAGAAGGCGGAGGCCGGCAGCTGGACGCGTTGATAGCTTTGGGCGCCGATGGGCTCGCGGAACTGCACTTCGATGGGCTGGGCGCCGCCGTTGGCCACGGCATCCCAGATCCGACCCACCGGTGTCAGCCAGGTGATGAACTCCGGAATGTCGCTGCTGCTGTAGCCGAAGTAAAACATCTGCGTCATCGTGCTTATCACCGCGTACAGAAGGAGGGCGATGACGTTCATCGCGCCGTAGAGCACCGGCACCGCCAGCAGCCATCCCGTGACCATGGCGCACAGGGAGCCGAGCGCGAAGAAGAACAGCGCCATCAGCTCCGTCAGCAGCAGCCACGTGCCCAGCGCCGCCCAGTCCACGTAGGAGAAGCCGGCGCTGCACAGAGCGGTCAGCAGGAAGATCAGCACGTTCCCCGCCGTCAGCGCTCCCAGCGCAGAGAGGACGTGGGAGAAAAATGCCTGTGTCCGTGTCACCGGCAGGGCGTGCATCAGTCCCACGGTGCGGCCGGACATCAGGTACGACCACACCGCCATGGCTGCAAAGCAGCCGAACAGCAGGGACATGACCACGGAGGCGGGTATGGACTGGATGATGACGTTGTGCTGCCGCAGCTGCAGCACGGTCATGATGCCCTCCGCCACGCCGTCGCACTCCCGGCTCGCCGACAGTATCTGCATGGGAAGGATCACCACCCACACGGCCACATACAAAAACAGCAGCGGCCAGTAGCGCTTTATATCGCTGCGCAGCAGCGCGGCGTTACAGAAGGATGTCTTTCGCGGCATAATCCACACCTCCCAGCTCGTAAATGAATATCTCCTCCAGCGTCAGCGGGATGGATTCCAGCAGCACCGGCTCGGTGATCTGCATCCGGCGCATGATCTCCTGACTGCTGCCCCGGACGATATAGGTGTACACCCGTCCCACGTGGCTGCGGTGCAGGATGTTCAGCTCCGCCGGCAGCGGCGGCTCCGTGACGCCCTGATAGGCCACCTGCAGCTTCACCGTGTTGTCCTGCAGGTCGCTGAGACTGCGCTCCAGCAGCACCTTGCCGTGGTTCAGGATGCCCACGTGGTCGCACACGTCCTCCAGCTCCCGCAGGTTGTGGCTGGAGACCAGCACCGTCGTGCCCCGCTCGGCCACGTCGCCCAGAAGCAGCGACCACACCTGCCGCCGCATCACCGGGTCAAGGCCATCCACCGGCTCGTCCAGAATGAGGTACTCCGGCATACAGCACACCATCAGCCAAAAGGCCGCCTGCTTCTGCATACCCTTGCTCATCCGCCGCAGCATCATTTTCTCATCCAGCGGGAAGACCTGCTTCAGCTTCTCGTACCGCTCCCAGCTGAAATCGGGGTAGATACCGGCGAGGAATTTCGCCATCTCCCGGATGCCCGACTGCGGGAAGTAGTACCAGTCGTCGCCGATAACGGCCATACGACTCTTCACGGCGGTGTTCTCATATACCGGCTGACCGTCCACCAGCACGTCGCCGCTGTCCTGCCGGTAGATGCCCGCCAAATGGCGGATGATGGTGGATTTCCCCGCGCCGTTGGGCCCTACCAGGCCGTACACCGCGCCGTGGGGCACCGTCATGGTCAGGTCGTCCAGCGCCCGGAAGCCGTCAAAGGTCTTGACGACGTTTTTTACCTCGATCATTTACCCTCTCCTCCTTCCCAAAGTACCAGCAGCTGTTCCCGGGTATAGCCCAGGCTCTTCAGCTCCTCCAGTAGCGGGACCAGCCGCCCCGTCAGCTCAGCGATGCGTCGCAGATGCTCGCCGTCCCCGGCGGAGACAAAGCTTCCTCTGCCCGCCACAGAGTAGATGTACCCCTCCGCCTCCAGCTCCGCGTAAGCCCGCTGGATGGTGTTGGGGTTGATGGCCAGCTGCGTAGCCAGAGAGCGCACGGAGGGCAGCTTTTCGCCCGGCTCCAGCAGCCCTGTCAGCATCATGCGCCGCAGGCTGTCCTTCACCTGCTGGTACAGGGGACGGCTGTCCCGATAATCCAGCACGATCATATCGCACACGCTCCTTTCCGTATCAAGTGTACTATGCGTGTTAGTACAGTTAGCATATCACGATGTTCTCCCTCCTGTCAAGGGAAAATTTTTCTTTTCATCCCCGGGGTTTCGTAGTATAATGGCTCCAAATTCTTTTCCCGAAGGGGGCATTTCTATGCGTATCACGGTAAAAGTCGGCACCTCTACTCTGGCCCACGCCACCGGACGGCTGAACATCCAGCGGATGGAGGGCCTGTGCAAGGTCCTGAGCGACCTGAAAAACGCCGGGCACGAGATCATTCTCGTTTCCTCCGGCGCCATCGGCATGGGCGTGGGCAAGCTGAACCTGCCGGGGCGGCCTAAGGATATGCCCACGAAGCAGGCGGCCGCCGCCGTGGGCCAGTGCGAGCTGATGTACACCTATGACAAGCTGTTCAACGAGTACAACCACACAGTGGCACAGGTGCTGCTCACCGGCGAGGATGTAAAGAACGAGCAGCGCAGCCGTAATATGCGGAACACCATTTTTCGCCTGTTGGAGCTGGGGGCGCTGCCTGTCATCAACGAAAACGACACCGTGGCCACCGACGAGGTGGGCGTGGAGAACACCATCGGCGAGAACGACACGCTTTCCGCCATCGTGGCGGCGGCGGTGCAGGCCGACCTGCTGATATTGCTCAGTGATATCGACGGCCTGTATGACGGCGATCCCCACAGGGATCCCGCCGCGAAGCTTATCCCCGTGGTGCCGTCCATCGACGCGCACATTCTCGCTCTGGGCGGCGGCAGCGGCAGCGGCCTGGGCACAGGCGGCATGGCCACCAAGCTGAAGGCGGCGCAGATCGTCACCGAGGTCGGCTGCCAGATGGTCATCGCCAATGGCAGCAAGCCCGCCCTGCTGTACGACATCGTGGGCGGAAAGCCTGTGGGCACCCGATTTCTGGCAAAGGAGAAGTGAACCATGACCACTATCGATATTCTGAAAAAGACCCGCGCCGCCCGGGGCGGACTGGCCGTCCTGGACGAGGCAGGCAAAAACGCCCTGCTGCTGTCCATGGCCGACAGTCTTCTGTCCCATGAGGGCGCTATTCTGGCGGAAAATGAAGCCGACATGAGCGATGCCCGGGGGCATATCTCCGATGTGATGCTGGACAGGCTGCGGCTGGACCATGACCGACTGGCGGGCATGGCCGACGGCGTGCGGGCCATTGCCGCCCTGCCGGACCACACCGGCCGTGTGCTGTCCGAGGTGCGCCGCCCCAACGGTCTGGTCATCCAGAAGGTACAGGTCCCTCTGGGGCTGGTGTCCATTATCTATGAGAGCCGCCCCAACGTTACCTCAGACGCGGCGGCCCTGGCACTGAAATCCGGCAACGTCTGCGTGCTCCGCAGCGGCAGGGAGGCCTACCGTACCGCCCGCGCCATCGTGCAGGCGCTGAAGGCCGGCATCGCCGCCGAGGGCGGCGACCCGGACATTCTGAACATCGTGGACGACACCACCCACCAGTCTGCCGCGGACATCATGACCGCCAAGGGTCTGGTGGACCTGCTGATCCCCCGGGGCGGCGCGGGACTGATCCGGGCCTGCGTAGCCGGCGCCACCGTGCCCTGCATTGAGACGGGTACCGGTATCTGCCATGTGTATGTGGACGAGAGCGCCGATCTGAGCAAGGCCCTGAACATTGTGGAAAACGCCAAGGCCAGCCGTCCCTCCGTGTGCAACGCCGAAGAGGTGCTGCTGGTACACAGCGCGGTGGCGGCGGAATTCCTGCCCCAGCTGAAAAAGCGCTTGGTGGATGACCGAGCCGCCGCAGGCAAGGTCCCCGTGGAGCTGCGGCTGGACGAGCGCGCCGCGGCGGTCATTCCCGGAACGCCCGCCGGCGGGCAGGACTTCGACACCGAATTTCTGGACTATATCCTGGCCGTAAAGATCGTGGACAGCGTGGACGAGGCCATCGCTCACATTGCCGCCCACTCCACCGGCCACAGCGAGGCCATCGTCACCGAAGACCCCGCCCACGCCGAGGCCTTTGTCAACGGGGTGGACAGCGCCGCCGTGTATGTCAATGCCTCCACCCGCTTTACCGACGGCGGCGAGTTCGGTCTGGGCTGCGAGATGGGCATCTCCACCCAGAAGCTCCACGCCCGGGGACCCATGGGGCTGGACGAGCTGACCACGTATAAATACGTCATCCGCGGCGACGGACAGATCAGATAAAGCAAAAAGAGACGGCATCTGCCGTCTCTTTTCATATTTCCGCGATCTCTGCACCCAGGGCCGCGGCGTCCGCCCGGTCGTGGGTGACGCACAGCACCGCCGCGCCGTTCCGGTGCCGCAGAAGATACTGCGCCGTCCGGTCCCGGGCCGCGCCGTCCAGGCCCTTAAAGGGCTCATCCAGCAGCAGCAGCTCCGGCCCATAACATACTGCCCGGGCAACAGACACCCGCCGCCGCTGTCCGCCGGACAGTTCCGCCGCCCGCTGGTGCAGGCAGTCCGCCAGTCCCAGCTCCAGCAGGTGCGCCTCGATATCCGGCCGGGACATGGCCCGGCCCGTGACCAGACGCACGTTCTCCACGGCGTCCAGCTGCGGGCACAGACGGTCCTCCTGAAACACGAAACCCAATCGCTCCGGCACGCCGGTGACGGTGCCGCTGTCCGGCATCTCCAACCCGGCGATACAGCGCAGGAGTGTGGTCTTCCCGCGGCCGGAGGGGGCCATCAGACACACCACCGCCCCGTCCGGGACGGTCAGGCTCACGTCCTCCAGCACGGCCTTATCGCCGAAGCGCTTGTACAGATGTGCCGCGTTCATGCGCCGCACCCCCTTTCCAGCCGACAGAAGCCCCGCCGCAGCAGGGCCAGCACCAGTCTCTCAAACAGGGCGCTCAGCGCCACGATCACCACGGTCCAGGCCAGCAGGTCGGCGGTCTGGAGGTAGATCTTCGCGTCGTACAGTCTCTCGCCCAGGGAGCCGGCCACCACACCGATGACCTCGGCCGCTACACCGGCCTTCCAGCTCATGCCCAGGGCCGCGGCGCAGCCCGCCAGCAGGAACGGCTCCACCGCCGGCAGCAGGATGCTGTGCAGCTGCCGCCGCCAGGGCACCCGGAAGGCCCGGGCCATTTCCAAAAGCTGGCTATCCGCACTGCGGAGGCCCGCCAGCACATTGGTGTACAGAATGGGGAAGACCATCAGGAATGAGATGAACAGCGGCAGCGCCGATGTCCGCATCCAGATCAGTGCCAGGATGATGAACGACGCCACCGGCACCGCCTTGATGGCCAGCACATAGGGCCGCAGCAGCACCTCCACCACCGGCCAGCGTCCCGCCGCCAGCGCCAGCACAAAGGCCAGCACCAGTGCCAGGGCAAAGCCGCCGGCGATACGGCAAAAGCTGAACGCCACCGCCCGCCGGAAGGTCGATGTCACCGCCAGGGCGCAAAGCCGCCCCAGCACCGTTACCGGTCCCGGCAGCAGCAGTGCCGAGCCCACGGCCCAGGAGGCCGCCTGCCAGACTGACAGGGCCAGCACCACCGCGCCGGCACGCTGCCAGGTCTTTATTTTTTTGTCCGCAGGTGTGCTCATGCGCCCATCCAGTAGAAGCCGTCACCAGGCATGGCGCCGCCCACGGCCTCCGTCTTCAGGTCATATAGTGTTTGCAGATAGCCGCCCACGGCGACCTTCATATCCACGCCGGTAATACACACCAGATTGCACTGGGGCAGCGCCTTCTCCGCCACGGCGGCCTTGACGATGCCATATTTCTCCACCAGCACAGCGGCCTCGGCCGGGTGCTCATTGGCGTAGTCCGTGCTGGCGGCGTAGTCCTCCAAAAAGGCCGCCAGTGCCGCAGGATGCTCATCAGCAAATGCCTTGCGGGCCACCAGTACCGAAGTGATCAGGCGGCTGCCGTTGTCCAGCGCATCCCATTCGACGCTCAGATCCAGCGCCACGCGCAGGCCCTCCACCTGGCTCTGCGCCACGGTGACAAAGGGCTGGGGCAGCATGGCCACGGCGTTGTCCTGTTCCGCCATCAGGGCCACGATCTCCGTGGGCTCGCTCTTCCACTCCACCTGTACGTCCTCACCCAGAGTCAGCCCGTGCTGCGAGAGCAGATAGGTCAACGCGTACTCCGGGGTAGCGCCCTTGCCGGTGGCGTAGATGGTCTTTCCGTTCAGCGAGGCAATGTCCGTCACCGTCTCGCCGCCCTTTTCCACGATATACAGCACACCCAGTGTGCCGGCGGCCAGCAGCACCACGCCGCCCTCCGTCTGGTTGTACAGGATGGCCGCCACGTTGGCCGGCACCGCCAGCACGTCCAGCTCGCCCTGCACCAGCTGGGGCGTCAGCTCATTGGCGCTGGCCGCGATGGTGTACGTATACGCGTTCTGGCCCAGGCCGTTGTCCGCATCGTCAAACAGCTTTACCATGCCCATGGAGGTAGGGCCCTTCAGCCCGCCCAACCGCACAGTGACCGGCTGGGCGGCGGATTTGTCGCCATCCTCAATGGGCATAGGCGTTTTCGGCGTTACGCAGGCGCACAGCGTCAGTGCCAGCGCCAGCGCCAGCAGCAGGGATATCATTTTTTTCATGTTGTTTTCTCCTTTCCGTGATACGGTCTCTTATACAAAGCTGTCGTGCAGCATGCCTATCTGTCTTCTATCGGTGTGATCACGTTGGAGTACAGCGTCTTGGCACTGACACCCTCCAGCCGCCCGATCTTCCCGCTGAGGGCGGAGATCGCGTCCTGCGGCGCATCCAGCACCACGGAGATGATGTTCACGCCCCGGGCGCGGTAGGGCACGCCCATCCGCCCGATGATATATGCGCCGTACTGATGCAGCAGCGCGTTCAGCTCCGTCACCGCGTCCTCATTTTCCACAATGACCGCAATGACCGCCACCCGTGTTTCCATAGCAAAACCTCCCGTCGTAAGATCCACGGCCAAATAAAAAAGCCGCGCCGCCACCGCGACACGACCACAGCGCCCGCTTCGCGGGCGCAGAACCTATGGCGCATCTTCCGTCTCAAGCGTACTTTCGACGTCAGCAGCGTGTTTATTGTACGGCAAACGCCTGCTCTTGTCAAGCCGATCCCGCCGGCGGACTGTTTCAGACAGCCGCCGGTATATAATAAATATAGGAGAGAAGGGCGGGACCGTGGGGTAAGAACGGCCCCGCCCGGGGGAAGCGGTTTAATGCTTTTCGCTGGCGCGGCGGGCGGGCTTCTCCGCACAGCGGACGCCGGGCAGCAGCGTCAGCAGCTGGGCGGCAAGGCCAAACACGGCGGCGGGCAGCAGCCAGCTCAGGCCCAGATCATACAGCGGCAGGGCCTCCACCAGCGGCAGCTTCACACCGCAGGTGTGCAGGGTGCACAGCACGCTGGTCAGCAGTGCGCCCAGCGCGGCGCCCCGGCTGACGAAATCGTGGACCTTGGGTATGATGAGGGAGATGCAAATAAGCACCAGCGCGGGGGGATATACTATATCCAGCACCGGCGCGGCCACGGCCACGATACGGTCCAGGCCCAGGTTGGACACCACGGCGCTGAACACGCAGATGACCGTCACGAACACCTTGTAGCTGATCTTCCCGCGACACAGCTCCGTGAAATACGCCGCGGCGGAGCTGGTCAGGGCGATGGCCGTGGTGACGCAGGCCAGGCCCACCACCACGCCGAAGATCACCATGCCGGTCTTGCCCATCAACGCCTCTACGATGGCCATGATGAGGGCCGCGCGGCCGATGGAGGACGTGTACTGTGCGGACACGGTGGCGCCCAGATAGGCCAGACCCATATACACCGCCAGCAGCAGCACGCCCGCCAGCAGCGCGGCGCCGCCCACCACGCGAAGCTGGCTCTGGCCCCGCTGATAGCCCTTGGCGGTGACGCTTTGCAGCACGATGATGCCGAAGGGCAGGGCCGCCAGCGCGTCCATGGTCTGGTAGCCGGCCTTGATGCCGGTGACGGCCACGTTGTCGATCTGCGCCAGGGGCGCGATGTCGCCCAGCGGCGTGATCACACCCTTGATAATAATGGCGAACAGGCCCACCAGCAGCAGCGGCGTGAGCACCTTGCCTACAATGTCCACCACGGCGGACTCCTTGATGCACAGAGCCAGGATCACCGCGAAGAACACCACGGAGAACACCACCGGCGATACGCCGGACAGGTTGGGCGCGATGGCCATCTCATAGGTGCTGGCGCTGGTGCGGGGGATGGCCACCATGGGGCCGATACACAGAATGATGGCGCACATGAGGATCTCGGCAGGGACTCTGCCCGCCCGTTCCAGTACCTTCTCGCTGCTGCCCACGCGGAGCAGGGCAAACATACCCATCATCGCCAGACCGATATCCGCAATGAAATAGGCGGAAAAGCCCGTCAGCCACTGGCTGCCGGCCTCCATGCCCAAAAAGGGCGGGAAGATCACGTTGCCCGCGCCGAAAAACATGGAAAACAGCGCAAAGCCCACGACAACGATATCTGCCGCGGTGTTTTTCCTCTGTCCGATCATTCTGATTTCTCCATTTCTCTTCTCTTGTTCCCACGCCGCCGACTGCGGCGCGCCGGTGCGGTCTCGCGCTTTAAAGCGCGTTGCATCCTGTGCATATAGCGTATCATGCTTTTCATCATTACGGAAATGACGCTTATCGAACGGCACATGAAAAATTTTGATGGCGTATAAAAACGTTTACCGTATTTTCTAAATCGTTGGTGGAAAGTTTACGTTTATGGCATTGAACGGCGACAGCTCTTGTGATATAGTTAAAAATAATCGTTGCAATTTTGTCCAATTTGTACAGAAAGCGAGGCCCCTATGGATGACAAACGGCTGCGGGCGCTGCTGACGGCAGTGCAGTGCGGCAGCTTTGGAAAGGCGACGGCGCAGCTGGGCTACACCCAGTCCGCCATGACGCACATGGTGAACAAGCTGGAGGCCGAGCTGGGCTGCACCCTGCTCGCCCGCAGCAGCCACGGCGTCCGGCTCTCGGAGGAGGGTGAGCACCTGCTGCCCTATATACAGGACTATCTGCGCGCCAGTGAGACCCTGCGGCGGGAGGCGGCGGCCCAGGGCAAGGCCCACAACTGCGTGCTGCGGATCGGCTGCTTTGCCAGCATTGCCCGGGCACGGCTGCCGGCGCTGCTGCAGAAGTTCCGCAAACTGCACCCGGAGATCAAAATCGACGTGCTGGTGGGCGGCTACGAGCTGGCCGCGGCGCTGGAGGAGGAACGGGTGCAGCTGGCCCTGGTGGAGGAGACCTGCGGCAAGGGCTTCTATTGGACGCCGCTGACGGACGCGCCGCTGGTGGCGGTGGTGCCGCCGGACTTCCCCTGGACGGAGGACGTCATTCCCCTGGAGCGCCTGCTGCAGGAGACATTTCTCTCCTGCCCGGAGCAGTATGTGGCGCGCCTGCTGCCGCCGGAGGCACCACGGCTGGAGGTCACGGCGTCGGACGACGCGGCCATACTGTCCATGGTGGCGGCGGGACTGGGCGTGTCGGTGCTGTCCGCCTTCTCTCTGGCGGGCTATGAGGGCCAGGTGCGGGTGCTCCCGCTGGCGGAGCCGCTGTCACGCCGGCTGGGCGCGGCGGTGAAGACACCGCCGCCGGCCAACAGCGCCGTCCGGTATTTTCTCTCCTTCCTGAAGCGGCAGTACCCCGCCGAGCCGGCGGATAACGAATAAAAGGAGGTCCCGGCCCATGTGCACTGCGGCCACATACAAGACAAAATGCTTCTATTTCGGGCGCAATCTGGACTACGAGCGCGGCTTCGGCGAGCAGGTGGTCATCACACCCCGGCTCTTTCCCCTGCCCATGCGGCACCTGCCGGACCTGACGCGGCACTACGCCATGATCGGCATGGCCTCCGTACAGGACGGCTACCCCCTGTACTATGACGCGGTGAACGAGAAGGGCCTGTGCATAGCGGGGCTGAACTTCGTCCGCAGCGCTGTATACGGCCCCTGCGCGCCGGGAAAGGCCAACGTGGCACAGTTTGAGCTGATCCCCTGGCTGCTGGGCCGCTGCGCCACGGCGGCGGAAGCCCGGGACCTGCTGGCGGAGAGCCGCATCACCGACGACGCCTTTCTGCCGGGGCTGTCCCCGGCCCGGCTGCACTGGCTGCTGGCGGACCGGGAGCAGTGCTTCGCGGTGGAGCAGACGGCGGAGGGCCTGCGGGTCTATGAGGACCCGGCGGGCGTGCTGACCAACGAGCCGCCCTTCCCCATGCAGCTGTTCCGGCTGAACGACTACGCCCAGCTGTCCCCGCAGCCGCCGGAAAACCGTTTCTCCCCCGCCCTGCCGCTGGAGACATACAGTCGGGGCATGGGCGCCATGGGTCTGCCCGGCGACCTGTCCTCCCCCTCCCGCTTTGTACGGACGGCCTTTACCCGGCTGAACAGCCGCTCCGGCGACGGCGAGGCCGAGAGCGTCAGCCAGCTCCTGCACATTCTGGGCGCGGCGGCACAGCAGCGGGGCTGCTGCGTGCTGGAGGACGGCGCGTGCGAGCTGACGCTGTATACCAGCTGCTGCAACGCCGACACCGGGGTGTATTACTACACCACCTACGACGCCGCCCAGCTGTGCGCCGTGGATATGCACCGCGCCGACCTGGACGGCACGGCGCTCGCCTGCCAGCCGCTGGACACGGCGTGGCGGGTACACTATCAGAATTAACGCAGAAAAGTACGGGACGGGGCCTGACGGCCCCGTCCCGTTTATTTCAGCAGGGCGGTAAAGGTGATGGTATCGCCCTCCGTGCGGGCGGAGATGGCACCGCGATGGCCCTCGGCAATGCTCCGGGCGATGGAGAGCCCGATGCCGAAGCCGCCGGCGGCAGCGGCGGCATGGGCATGAGCTTGACCGCGGAGCAGCCCTGCGTGACCTTCAGCTTCGGCGGCTCGGGCGGCTTCGGCGGGAACAGCGGCGGCAGCGCTCTCGCCAAGGGCAGCGCGTTCACCATCGGCAGCGGCAGCACCGCCGTGTACAGCGGCGAGGCGCTGTGCAATGCCGGGTTCGTATTCTTCTCCTCTCCCGACCTGACGGCGGACAGCAGCTATGACCTGGCCGCCGGCGGCAGCACCCTCGCCACCGCCGCAGCCCAGACCGGCAGCGTACAGACCGGCATGGGCGGCATGGGCGGTCAGCCCGGTCAGATGCCCGGCGGCAGCTTTGACCCCGGCAGCGCACCCACCCCGCCCAGCGGCGACTTCCGGCCGGGAAACAAGCAGTAAAGACCGGCGCTGGACACAAAACACCACACCCCACGGCGCAAGCGCCGTGGGGTGTGGTGTTTTGTGGGGAGAGGAAGACAGGAAGAAAGCTCCGTCGGTTATCGTTGTTGATACGCCCGCATAGCCGCCTCGATCCGGTCGGCCGCGGCTGATAGCGCCGCGTCGTCGCTGGCAAAGGAGAAGCGCAGGAAGCAGCCCTGGGTCATGCCGTAGGCCGCGCCGGAGACGCCCACCACCTTGGCATGGTCCAGAATGTAGTCGCACATCTCGTCGGAGGTCATGTCCACATCGAAGGACACCCAGGCGTAGAAGGCACCCTCGGGCATCTGGCAGTGCACGCCCGGGATGGCGTTGAGCCGGCCCACAAAGGCATCGCGCCGACGCTGGTAGCTCTGACGCATGGCCTCTACCTCATCAGGGATGCGGAAGGCCTGCACCGCGCCCTCCTGCAGAAAGCCGCTCATGCAGGAGACGCTCTGCTGGTACAGCCGCTGGCGGTGGAGGACCTGCCGCCGTTTCAGTACTGTATGTACAACAAAAATCAGATGATCTACGCCTCCTCCCACCGGTTTTTCCAGCATTACAGCATTATTCCCGACACGCTGATCCACTGCGGCGATCCGGTCATCAACCACACGCTGGTCGCCTCTCTGGAAAACTGCGCCTCTTTCGTCCCCAGCTACTTCATTGGCCGGATACCGTCGGATACTCTGCGAAAGCTTATTTTCTACGCCATAGACGTCCCCGAGCTCAGCTGGGAACTGCGGGTGCTGTACCGTCGGGACAGCGCTCTGGGCATCTTCGCCCGGGAGATGATACGACTGGTCAGAGAGACGCCCTGGCGTCCCTTGCTGTAAACCGACCACGTCAACAAAAGATACCCGGCGCGCCGAAGGCGTGCCGGGTATCTGCGTCTCATTGCATTTGCAGCCAGCCGATCAAGGCCAGGTGCGCCGGGTAGTACAGGTAAAACAGCCACTTCATCACCGTGTTCACCCGCGGCGACGGCCCACGCTGCCCGTTATACAGTGCCAGCACGGGAACGGCCAGCACCACCGCCAGCTGCACCAGGCCGTAGACCCAGTCCAGCGCCAGGGCGTACACCACCGCGTAAAGCGCCACATAGAACATCATCCACAGCGCCTGCGTCTTCAGCTTTTCCCGATTGGTACCGAAGGCCATGATGCACAGGGCGGCGATACAGCTCCAGTCCGCCGGGAAGCTGACCAGGCAGATCAGCAGGATCAGCGCCACCTGCACCGCCGGGCGGAGCCGCCGGTCATGGACCACCCGCAGCATCACCAGCCCCCATGCCAGCGACCACATGACGCTGGTCTGGTTCAGCACACTGCCGGAGGAAAACGGGATAAACGACCGCCAGCCGGCAAAATCCGCCGACGCGAACACATAGGCGAAGTGGGATATGACCGCGAACAGGAACATCCGCGCCGTGTATTTCCGGATATCCCGGGTGTGGTGATAGCCCTCCGCCACAAAGTAGCACATGATGGGACAGGTCAGCCGACCGATGATATGCATCGCCAGTGGCAGCACCGCCCGGGGATAGCCGGGAAACAGCCACCAGGCCACATGGTCGACGGTCATGGCCGCGATGGCGACGAGCTTGATCGCGTTGGAATCCAGCGTTTTTTTCATAGGCGTTTTCCCTCCCGCACAGCACACTGCCGCCATTGTAGCAGATAGGCAGGAGATGTGCAACGCCTATTCGTGCGGCCGCGGCGTTATGCGCCGGCCTTCTCCTTGCGGATGGCCTCGGCGATACGCTCCAGACCGATCTGCACTGTGGCACGGGGCATGGCCAAATTCAGGCGGATATGCCCCCTGGCGTTGCCCACGAACAGGCCGTCGCCGCCCTCCAGCAGCACGCCGGCCTTGTTGGCAAAGAAGTCCGGCAGGTCCTCCACCTCCGGCAGCACCTCCCGCAGGTCCACCCAGGCAAAGTAGGTGGACTCAGGAATGGTAAACTTCGCGCCAGGAATGTTCTCCTTCAGGAAACGGTCCACCAGCGCCAGGTTGCCGTCCACATAGGCCTTCAGCTGCTCCAGCCAGGGGCCGCCGTGCTCATAGGCCGCCTTGTGGGCCGCGATGGACAGCGGGTTCACCGCGCCGATGTTCTTGTCCCGATCCTGGAAGCGGGCACGCTCCTCCGCGTCGCGGATGATAATATTGGAGTGCATCAGGCCCGCCAGGTTGAAGGTCTTGCTGGCAGACATACAGGTGATGAGCCGGTCATAGTCCGGCATGATCTTTCCCAAGGGCGTATGGCGCAGGCCGGTGCGGATCAGGTCGCAGTGGATCTCGTCGGACACCACCCACAGCTGGTGCTTTTCGATGATGGCCGCCATGCGGCGCAGCTCATCCTCTGTCCAGATGCGACCGGTGGGGTTGTGGGGATTGCAGAGCATCAGCAGCTTCACATCCGGGTCGGCGGCCTTCGCCTCAAGGTCCTCCCAGTCCACGGAGAAGCGGCCGCCCTCCTCCCGCAGGGGCGAGGTCACCAGCTCAACGCCGTTGTATTCGCAGGCGTGGAGGAAAAAGCCGTAGGCAGGCGTCATGGTCAGGACCTTGCCATTCAGCGGCTTGACCAGGTCTTCCGTCAGCTGGTACAGCGCCGGGATGACGCCGGGAGAGAACGTCAGCTGCTCCTTGGGGAAGGACCAGCCGTAACGACTCTCGCACCAGGCGCGCAGCGCCTCATAATAACCCTTATCGTACACCAGGGTATAGCCCAAAATGCGCCGATCTACCCGGTCGGTGATGGCCTGCAGGATCTCCGGCGCCACAGCGAACTCCATGTCCGCCACCCACATCCGGATGAATTCCTCGTCCTTGTAGGGGAACACCCTCTCCGGCCCGCAGTGGAAAATGTAGGGCCGCCAGCCCTCTACATTCTCGGAATTGGTGTTGCGCCGATCAATGATCTCGTCGAAGTTGTAGGTCATGGTGTATCGCTCCTTTCCTGTTATGGTTTTATAATACCAGCCGCCGCGGGCCCCGTCAAAGCCCGCCGCTTACTTTTCAGGAACGAATTTTTCGAAAAACTTTCCTCACAATTATATTTTCCCTTGCGCGGACCGGAAAAAGCGTCTATACTGAAAAGTAGAGGGTCAAATCACTAAAACTTGATTTTGAGGAAAGTGCCATGACATTGACAGAAGAGATCGGCGCGAAGATCAAATACTACCGCAAAAAGCGCGGAATGAAGATCGTGGAGCTGGCGGCGCTGCTCCACAAAACCGGGGCCACCGTATCCAAATATGAAAGCGGACAGATCGCCATGGACGTGGTGACGCTGTACGAGGTAGCGGCCGCCCTGGGTGTGCCGCCGGAAAAGCTGCTGTACTGTGTCCCGCTGCCCGTGGAAGATCTGATGGCCGACAGCGTGCCCGCCTTCTTCCGGGGCGTTGACCGGCTGTATATGTACTATTTCGACGGCCGGAACAACAGTCTGGTCCGCAGCGTCATCGATATCCGGGCCAAGACCGGCGCCAACGCCTATGACATAGCGCTGTACATGAACTTTCAGGACTATCAGCAGTACCGGAACTGTGAAAACACCTATCTGGGTACGCTGAGCCACTACGATGCCCTCAGCAACATCGTCACCCACAACCAGGACACGGAGATGGACGTCTATCTCCTCTGTCTGCCCGCCTCCTATCTGAACGCCGGAACAAAGTGGGGGCTGGGCTTCGGCATCTCCTGCCGGCCCATTATGCCTACCTCCACCAAGGTGTTTTTGTCCAAAACCATCCAACCGGAGACACCGGAGTTTCTGCAGGACCTGCGCATCTCCCGGGAGGACGTTCAGCTGCTGAAGCGCTACAATATGCTGTCCGTGATGTAATCGGCCCCAAACGGATATCCTGGAAGTAGACTTGCTGGCTTATGCGGTGTTCCGCCTTACGATTGAATTCTTTAGATGCAGTGCCTACGACATAGGATGAATAAATCCGATTTTTCATCCTCCAAATATATAGGATAACCGTGAAGGCCCCCGGGTAATTCCCGGGGGCCTTACTTCGCATTTTGGTGGGATTTCGCCATGACAACGCCTATTCGCATCTGCTCGTGCTGCAAAGGCCAATCACAGGCCGATCCGGAAGATGCTGGCATTCCTGCCGGCGCAGAACAGCAGAAAGACCTCGTGTAGCTTCTCCTTATCCGGCAGTTCTGTCAGAAAAATGGCAGAGAGCTTCAGCGCGGTCTCGTCGTGAAACCGTTGAAAGACTTCCAGAAAAAGCTGCTCCTTATCTGCGAAATGGGCGTATAGCGAAGACTTCTGTATGCCGATCTCCTTGGCGATGGCCGCGATAGAGGTGCCGGAATAGCACAGCGACGTATGAACGTTCATTCGTATAAAAGCATAGCGCTCTTTTTCATCCTGTCAAACGAAAACAAAAAGAACCCGCGATTATCAGCAAAAAAGGCAACAAATAAAGCAGATATTCGTCGGATAAATCTGTTGACATTTCGCAAACTGTGTGCTATAACATGACCAACTGAACGTACGTTAGGAACGCGAAACAGGGTCGCTCCCTGTGCCACAAGTGTATCAAAAGCAAAAAGCGAAAGAGAAAGACTGGGCTGACATCTGGCAGGCCGGCAACGGTGCGCTTGGTTTGGAGGCCTCTCTACCCGTTATGCTGACCGAGGGCGTCAACAAGGGCCGGATCACCATGCAGAAGCTGGTGGAGGTCATGTGTGAAAATCCCGCCAAGCTGTTCCGTATCTTCCCCAAGAAGGGCACGCTGCAGGTGGGCGCCGACGCCGATGTGGTACTGGTGTATCTGAACAAGGAGTACACCGTCGACGCGGCTAAGTTCCACTCTGTGGTGAAGCACAGCCCCTTCAACGGCTTTGCCGTCAAGGGTGCTCCCGTGCTGATTATGGTGCGCGGCACCGTCGTGGCCGAAAACGGCGAAGTTGTGGCACAGCCGGGCCACGGCAAGATGGTGCGGCCCATCAAGTAAGGAAGTGATACTATGGCTTTTGCAAATCGGTCCCGTATTGAGCAGACGGTCGAAGCGCTGGCGCAGTTCAACGCAACGCCCGGCGCAGGCATTACCCGTCTGTCCTACACCACAGAGTACCGAGCTGCCCAGGCGTACCTGAAGCAAGAGCTCGAGGCAGCAGGCCTGTCCGTCCGCCTGGATTCCATGGGTAATCTGATCGGCCGGAAGGAGGGCACAGATCGTTCCCTGGCGGCCATCGCCGTTGGTTCCCATCTGGATTCCGTCCGCAATGGCGGTAAATACGACGGTGCCATGGGCATTATCTGCGGTCTGGAGCTGGCCCGGATGATGCAGGAGGACAACCTCTCTCTGCGGCATCCCTTTGAGGTGATCGCTATTGTGGAGGAAGAAGGCAACTCCTTCAGCTCCGGTATCCTAGGTGGCAAGGCTCTGTCCGGCCTGCTGGAGACGGACTATCTGAAGCAGTTGACAAACAACGACGGCGTCACCGCCTACGATGTCATGAAGGCCTACGGCTTGACCCCGGATGACTTGCCTCAGGTAAAACGCGATAAGACCAGCTGGGCTTATTTCATCGAACCCCATATTGAGCAGGGCCCGGTGCTGGAAAGCGAAAAACTGTCCGTCGGCATCGTGGATACCATCGTGGGTATCCGCACCAAGAAGCTCATCATCACAGGCCGGCCCGATCACGGCGGAACGACCCCCATGCACCTGCGTCTTGACGCTGTTGTGGCGGCTATGAAGATCGTGCATCTTGTGGATGAAATGGCCCGGGAGCTGAATGATGGCACCGTGACCACCTGCGGCTCCCTCCACGTGGAGCCGGGCGCACCCAACGTGGTTCCCGGTAAGGTAGAAATGTCGGTGGAGTGCCGCTCACCCCACCAGGCGTCCATCGATACCATTTTGGGCGCAGTGGAAAAGCTGTTGGCACAGCTGCAAGCGGAAGGCTATCAGACCGAGACCGTCGGCTTGATGGAAGTGGCCCCCGTCCACCTGTCCGAAAAAGTCACCGCCGCATTGTCTCAAGGGCTGCGCGAAAACAAACTGCCGCTGAAGACGTTGCCCAGCGGCGCCGGACATGATTCCATGTTCATTTCCCAGGTAACGGATGTAGGCATGCTTTTTGCTCCCAGCAAGAATGGCCGCAGCCACTGCCCGGAAGAGTTTACCCCCGCCGGCGATATTGCCAAGTGCTGCGACGTGGCATATACCGCCCTGAAAGAGCTGGATCGCGATTGATCCTTCCGCTCTCCCATAAAAAGCCAGGCCTCCGGGTACCCGGAGGCCTGGCTTTTTGCTGTTATACCGCACTGACCGCGCAGATGACTTGAACCCGCCGTATGCCGGTTCGACAGCAATTTTGACTACTGAAGTAGAATACTGGATTGGCGGCGGAACTCCGACCTGCTCCGTATATCCTCGTTCAGCTCGCTGCTCTGACTGAGCTTTTTCATCCGCTGCGCCTGCGAGAGCGAGGGGGTGGCCTGCTCGCTGTCGATGGTTTCCAGAAGCAAGCCCTGCTCCTTGGGTGTCAGCGCCGCAATCTGGTAGGCGGGACTGAGGGCGATTTTCTTTTCATCCACCATCTGCTGAAGCTCCGGGACTAACTGCGTCAGGGCGATGTAGTTGCGGATGGTGTCTCCGCTCACACCGGCTTCCTGCCCAACTTCATCATCGCTGCGGAGCTTCGCCGAAATTTTCGGCGAAGTCAGATCCGTCCGCGCGCCCTGTCGCTTGATGGCCTCCATCTTCATCTTGTAGGCTTTAGCGCGTTCGGAGGGGAGAATATTCTCGCGCTGGAGGTTGCTGTCCACCATGATGATGGTGGCAGCGTCCCGGTCAATGTCACGGACAATGACCGGCATGGTGGTCAGCCCCGCCAGCTCGCAGGCGTGTTTGCGGCGGTGGCCTGCGATCAGCTCGTAGCCGCCGTCCTCCCGTGGCCGTGCCAGCGCGGGGACGAGGACGCCGTACTCCTTGATGCTTTCGACGGTTTCCTGCATGGACGCATCCTCTCGCACCTGAAAGGGATGATTCGGGAACGGGTGCAGCTCGGAGAGCGGGATCTGAATGACTACTTCCTGTTGCGGTTTCGGCTTTTGGGATGGCACGGGCCTTTTGCCCGGTTCTTTCTGCGCTGTTTTTTCAGGCATTGTGTTCCTCCTGTCGGCATCTGATTTTGGGTACAAAAAAAGGACATTTCTTCTTTGCAGAGGAAATGTCCTGATTTCTTGGACGGGCTGACAGCCCACCCAAACGGTATTTTATTTTGTCGTTACTATAACACCCCCTGCGATATAACTGCTTCGCGGCTCGATTTTTCGGTTTGGAAAAGGATGAAAAACCTTGCCGGATAACCGAAAACCCTTGATATACGGGGCTTTTCCGGTTTGTCGTAATTATACCGTAAGGGCACACCTTCGCCACGCTGTCCCTCAAGTACGGTGTGGACGTCAAGACGCTGTCCGGTGCGCTGGGACACTACGACGCGGGCTTTACCCTCAGCACCTACACCCACGCCACGGAGGGGATGAAACGTGACGCCGCCGACACCATCGGCAGCGTCATCAGCCAGACCATGTAGCCCACAAAAATAGTCGGAGAGGGACGGATGATGCCATCCGCCCCTCTCCGGTGCTTTCCTGACCTCTCGGCTTTTGGGGCGCGGTTTGGGTCAAGCGAAAAACGCCAAAATGCCGCGTCACTCCTCCACTGCCACATATCGCTGCTTGGAACTGCGGGGTTTATCGGGCAGCGTCATCCGAATAGCTCCACACTCTACGAGAGGGTCAAGGTAACGCCGCAGGGCATACTGCCCTGACGCAATATTTAGATATGCAATGATCTCGCTGCGGCTTCGAGGTGTACGGCAGAATTTCAGCAGACCTTTTTCGTCTTGCACGTTAGCTTGTTTTTCATCCTCGTCGCCGACACTTTCCGCTGCGCCATGCTCACCATTGTACAGCGTCACGACAAATTCGCTGCGCCGATCCGCGAATACTGGCTCCGGCAGATTGCGGTTTTTCATGGCAAACCGAATCGTAGGAATCCCGGAATAGCGATTCTCCGTTTCCCCCAGGGTCTCCATTACGGCAACAAGCACCGGGTTTCGGGTATCCGGCTGGGCGTTGCCCAACCGGTCGAGAGTCAATCTGCCATAAAGCCCACCCGGATTTGTGATCTCGATCCGATTGGAATACATGACCAACTGGATCGGCATTCCCTCGGTATGCAGACTGTAATCCCGGTGTACCAACGCATTGAGTATCGCCTCGCGCACAGCGTCCATAGGATACTGAGGAATATCAATTCTCTCGCCTGTTTCCTTGTCGATCCTTGTGGCCGTCCGCATATTGGCTCGAACAAAGGTCAACGCACCCTCCAGCATATCCGGAAGCGTACCTTCGATCCGCTTTGTGTCGCTGAACCGGTTGCCCTCTGCGTCAAGAATGCCCATTTGCTCCGCAGGTACACAGGTGGCAATGATGCTCAGTTGCGGATAAAACGCCTGCGGGTAGAGGCCGAACAGCAGCAATGCCACCATGGTGATTTTCCCATCCCGCGTGATGCCGGTCAATTCATACTGCTGTGCCTCCGACATACCCGCCAAATTCGGACGCTCATATGTTTTTCTTCCCAAATACGTTTTCACCTTAGACATATCCAGCGATTGGAAGGACACCTTTTCCGCTGGACGAATATCGTCTTGATATTTCTTTCGGAACGCCTCGTAGCTGTATACTTCGTACTCCGTCATGGGCTTGTCTCCGTCACCTACGCGGATATAGGACCCGTGCAGCCGCCCCTTGGCTGTTTTGAAGCAAGGGCGTTCCGCAATATCAACGGGTGGAATCTCCGCAGAGACAAATGTAAGCCCATCTTCATCCACCTCGGTAAATTGCGGTCGAACGATCGGCGTCATCTGTTCGCAGTATTCCATTACCTTGCGCTCCAAGTCCTGTGCGTCGTAGACGCCCACCTTTGCGAAGCCGTTCTTTTCCTCCAAGCCGAACACAAAGATTCCCCCGCTATTTTGATTGGAAAACGCAGAGATCGTATCATATAACCTTTCAGGACAGCCTTGCCGCGCCGCCTTTACTTCTATGGTTTGTCCTTCACAGCCACGAACCCGAATGCTTTCAATCAGATCGTGAAGCTCCTTTTCTACCATGCAAATCACTCCCTTGCGCCCATTCTAACATACAGAACGCAAGAAGTAAAGAAAATTCGCAAGACATTCCTTGACTTTTTTCGAGCTTTTCTTATGTTGTTAAAAATAACGTAAGATGTTCTTGCGTTGCTTCTTGGGTTATTGGCTTGCATCTTGCGACAAGTGCCGAAAATTACTACGCTGGTCATGGTATGCGTAATTTGACCTCGCTGTAACCAAAGAACAGGCGCGGCAGCCGTGCGCTCACAGCTTCTTGAGCCGCGCCATAAACGCCGCCGTGATCTCCTCCTCTACATCCTCGTCACGCTGCATACGCCGGGCGTCGTAGTCTTTCCAGCGCAGCAGCACCTGCCGCACCGCCTGCTTATCACGCCGGAGCGTACGGGGATCCAGCCCCTCATACGCCGCGTGATAGTCGGGGTAGTGCAGGGCGTAGCACCGATATCACGATAGGCTTTTCTCTGTCAGCGATACGACGTGTCGTCTGGCATTTCAAATGCGGTCGCATCTTTCTCACCTTTCGCAGATGCCCCCTAACATAAAATCAGCCTGTGCCGTACAAGGCGGCCTAATACAAGCATAGCTACTTATACACGGTAAATTGGTTTAACAGGGAGGTCGAGCGGATAGTCAATGGTCTCAGTATACCTTATGCTCCCAGCCAAGTTTGATACGGCATGGATTGTCCTCTGAAGTATAGTCCCAAGGCAAATAGAATATCCGACGTATGGCCTCGCTTTGGTACTTGACCTCCAGCGTGTGTGCGATAGGACTATAGTCGGGGATGCTGTCGCAGTAGTATCTGTCTCGGTGGAGCAGCATGATCTGATCTGCATACCGCACACCAAGGCCTAAGGTCAGCGCGTCACGAAACTGCAAGTGCCGGCCTGTTATGTCGTAGAGTTTCATGTATTGATGCGGCATGGTAACAAGTAAGAACATCTGCTTCTGTTCGACGATAGCATTTCTCCGAAGCTCTCGCATAACCGAAGGATTTCTCAGCATTTTACGGAGATCGCGATATTGATAGTTTTGCGCGATTTTACGTTCGTTGCTGTCGGCAAGGTACTCATCAAGCAGCATTGTTGCACGAGTTCCTCCCAAAAAATGCGCTACCGCCTCGGCACCCATACCGCGGCATGAAAGCAATAATGTAATGCCCGGCTTACTGCAAATATCGGCAAATTCTTGTAGGCTGTCAAACGGGTGCAAACGGTGCACATTCTTGCGCTCTCGCGTAGAACGGTAGTACCATGCGCGGAATTCTTCCGAGAAAGACCTCAACTGCTCTTTCGCCTTACACTTTTGTTCCCACAGAAACGTCGGTAAGGGTTTGCCGCAAAACTCATCGGAGATCTCGCCTGTCTTAGTATTATAGATCTGCCGCATACCATCAAAATACAAGGATACGGTATACCAACTTGACGCACAGATATAGTCATATCTCATTCCGGTCACTTCCTCACGGCGGATGGAGACCTTTCCGCCAGGCTCCGAGGGCAAAATGGCCATTAAGTGCAGCAGGCCGCACGCTCCACCGGAATGCCCAACAAAATAACCGCCGCAAATACAATCACACAAGGGAGATATGGTGTCGTATTCATACGCGGTGAGCAATTCGCCATCTGTTGTGGCATCTTCCCGCATATCTGACGGATCATGCGGCAAAACCGCGAGGGCATATTTCTCGCCTCTTTGCAGAATAGCGATGCCCACACAGCAATGCAGCTTCCGATTAGATGCCACTTCCAATGGCAGCCGTGCGTGATAGACAACATCGCCGTCTTCCCATCTTGAATTGAAAAAATCTTGTTCCATACTGCACCTCTCTATCTCTTTTGGTTGCCTCCGTCCTACAAAGCCAAATCGTTATACGAAACCCGATATAGTCCGTGTAAACGCGGTTCAGCCGGGAAAACAACAAAAAGGCAAGTCAAATCGCCGTCACAAGAAAACTCTGTACGGTACACGCAGAAATGCAAATTATAACGTTGACAGAATGTCGCTATTTCTTTTGAAAGATCAGCATGTCGTATTTCCAAGCTGGTATACGCTTCCCTCTGCCGCAGCGTTTCGCGAAAGTACCTCGATTCGCTGACTTCGCCCAAGACATCATCAATGTATCTTTTGTAGTACTTTTTCTTACATCGCCTGTTCATGCCCTCACCCACTTTCTTTGAATATAATAAAACGGCACCCTGTACAAATGTCTGTACAGGGTGCCGCGCGATTATTTTTGCCAGTTAGCTATGGGATAGGTGCCATACTTCCTCTTGAAGTTTTCCAGCAGGAGGCGTTCTTTATCTTCACAGTTTTCGCAGACACACCATCTGCAGATAAGGTTTTCATATCCTTCAACTTGAAAAATCGCCCGTCCGCCACGGTGGTTGTTTCCTGCGTCGAAGCCGTAGCGCATATACTGCCGCAGCCGCTGGAACAGCCCTTTTTCTCCATTCGCCTTACCTATGTAGAGAATGCCGGAGGAGGGAACGCGCTTTGCCTCCAATCTTTCGATGGGATAGGCGGTGCCGGGGTGATTGTCAATGGTATCCTTGAAAGCAACCTCCATCCCGGCTGGGATGCGGATGCAGTAGACTCCTTTTTTTGCGGGAACAAGGAGAGGATCTTCAAAATCCTTTTGCCTGCAAAAATCATCCCACAGTTCAGCCAGTGTTGCTTCTCCCATAGCTATCTCTCCGCTTATATACTTAAATCAAATTTGTCGCATACTCGACTATACACATGATGCCCCTCGGCGGTATTCTTGGTGTATTGGAACACGCCCACAAAACGATAAGCGTCTTCACCGCGCTCGTCCTTACTCTTGGCGAAGGTAAGGCGTGGTTTATTCGGGTGCTTTACTTCGCTGATGCCGCTATCGTTGTATTCAATGATCGTTTTCCCGTCAGCAGACAATTCATTGACCCAGCCGCGAGCCTGCGCCGCCTTTGAGCCGTTGGGCAGTTTGATTGCCAACTTGGGGCACCAAAGCATCCGATCATCGGTCACGCGGAAAAAGCTGCGCTGAATTTTATAGTTTTTATCTTTGCCAAAGCACTTTTGGCAAATGTCCGCAATCGTATTAAAGGAATAGACATCCTCCACTCGCAGAATACCGCGTTCTTTAATACCGCGCCATTCCTCTTCGGGGTTAAGCCAATGTGGAAGCTGATTGCCCCTTTCCGCTACCTTTTGCTTGATCTCACAGACGATCTCGCGGATGCGGGCATGAAGCGCGTCTGCATCCAGCGTTGCATCCACACGGCGGATCGTCAATCCGTTTTCGCTGCAGGCGGACAGTGCTGTTTGCAGGTCGATTTCGCGTGCGGCATCTTTGAACTTGTTATCCTTGTGGTGGGCTTCATCACACTCCACACCGTAGTTGATCTGCGGGAAGTAGAGGTCGATCAACGCATAGCTATTGGACTTGGAAAAGTGGACATATTGCTGCGTCACGGGTTTGATGTTCAGATCATCCAACCGCTGCCAAATCGCGTTGACAACATAGTTCTCCTTTTCCTTGTCCTTGGTGTGGTGCGAGAACATTCGGTAAAGGTACTCCTGCTTATCCCATTTTTGCTCGTTCTTCTCCATGTCACCCATTCTTTCTGTTTGTATATTGATTTCTTGCAATGCTCTCCATGATCTCATCCCTCAACCAAGCGGGCTCTGCCACCTCCACAAAGGAGAGGTATTGCAGTGCCCAAAAGTGCACACCGCGCGGCGGGGTGGTCAATACGGCGGTAAAGGTCTGCTCGTCCCGCTCAAAAACCTGTATGCCCGTACCAAAGCGGTCCAGCACATCGTCCAGCACGGCGCGGTCGCAGTGCAGCACCACCCGCTCCGGCGCGCCTACAAAGGCGTAAATGGCATCTTGTGCCTCTTGCTTCTGCGCCGGCGTTTCGCTGCGGGGCTCGTCCAGTATCCGAATATCCGCCATGCGGTCTATGCGGTACAACCGCGTGTGCGGATCGTGGTCGGGGACGCAGATAAGGTAATAGTGTTCGTTGGTGTACACCATCTCATAGGGGCTGAGAGTGTAGGTCGCCGTAGGATGCTGCCGTTTGTCATATCCGTAGTGCAAGTAATCCAAGGTCACTTTCTTCTTGCGTGTAATGGCCTCGTCCAACTGCTCAATATTCCAAAAAACCTGCCGGTTACCGGTCTTGCGCCCCTGCCGGGCGACGGTCAGATGGCGATACTTTTTCCGCTGGTGGACACTGAGCTGCTTTTGCAGTTTTTGGACAAGCTGCTCGGTCTGCCTTGCCGGGATGAACGGGAAAGAATATACCGCATCGGTCAGCAGCAGAACTTCCGACGGCTCCAATTCCCGATCTCGTAAGTAATAGCCCACACCGTTATCCTCGTAAAGGGAGACATCGTAACCGAGCTCGATCAAAAGCGCAACGGCCCCATAAACGGTGCGGCGGTCGATTTTGATGCCATAGAGGGACTGCATCTTTGCAATGATCTCCCGCATGGGCAGAATGTGTTCTGCGTCGGAATACTCCTTTAGAACCTCCAAAAGGCAGATGGCATTGGCTTTTTCGGTGAGCATGGCAGTCTCCTTCGGCGGGCGAGGGTCTATCGCAGGGGCGGCCACATTTCCCAGCAGGGACACTTGTTGCCTCCGGAGCACGTGCAGTTACGGCCGGGGCCGGCGGGGTGCTGACACTTGGCGGACGAGTTTGTCGGTTCCGCCGAGTTGCCGTTGCTGACGACCCTCCGATCGCCGCCCCAATAGGCGCAGGTAGCGCAGACCTTCGCGGTTTTCGAGTAGTACATGGTGGTATCTCCTTTCAAAGTATAGCATCCGGTGGGTGCTTATGCAAGTTATACCATGTATGGCTGTACAAAAATCCGCACAGGGGTTCCATCCACACAAAAAAGAAGAGGCATGACCATCGGTCACACCTCTTCTGCCTTCAGCCACCGTCCAAATTCCTCCGCGGTGATGATACCCTCGTCACATTTCTTTTTCTGCTCTCTGGCCTGCTCGCTCCACGCGTAAAACTCACTGTCGCTGATACGCCCGACCTTGATCCACGCGAAGCGTCGCTTGTACTCCCTGCGGTAGACCTTGAATACCGGGTCGTCCGCCTGCTTCAGCGTCCACTGCTGGAAAGCTCCCATCAACCGGCAGCTGGACTGACCATCCAGCGGAGGACGGTCACAATACTCAGCGCTGACACGGCCCGTCTGTGCAAAGTAGCGTCCGCAGTTCTTGCAGCGGCGTACAGTGATGTTGCGCTCCACGCAGGTCTGCAAAGAAAAGCTGATCATATCCGCTACGGTGTCCACATACAGCACCGGCGCGCAAGTGTCGCCATCCACCGGCTCAAAGCGCGTGGCGAGCAGGCGGAACGGGAACAACGCCGTGTCGCTGGGCTGGTCGGGCTGGTCAAAGTGATAGTACCGCATGACTTGCCGGCTGGGTTCACGCCCGGCCTTGTCTATATCCAGTACCAGCTCAAAGAACCGCTGGATCTGCTTTTGGTACAGCGGCAGCTCCTCCGGCAGTGACCGCAGCTCGTCTAATGCACAGGTTACTTTCTCTCCGTTGTTCTTAAAACCTACAGAATGAAGATAGAACCACTTGGTATACAGCACGCGAAAGAAGCTGTGTGTATCCGCCAGCCCACCCAGCTTGACCATGGCGTTGGTCACACGCTCGCGGTCGAGGCTCTCCAAGTCATCGGAGATACACCGAAGCACGATGGCAACCTTCCCGATGTCCATTTCTGTGAAGGACAGCAGCGACTCTAAGAAAGGAAAGACCTTTCGCTGCGACGGCGCTCCCTGCGTGCCAAAGGCATCGCTCTCAATGACCTCATGCCTTCCGGGGAAATACATTTTGCAGTACCACATAACGCCCTCCGATTATGGACTAATTGTAAATATTGCTCGACAGCATTGACAGACTTTACTGCCTCTGTTATGATAGGCTCAAGCGAAATGTCTAATCAATATTGCAATTAGTCTACACCATTCACGCAGCCATGTCAACAAAAATCGGAGGTATCTATTGAACTTACAAAACAACAAATCGAAAAACTTCACGCCACTGCCCAACGAGATATTCTCGCTGCATTTAAGCACCGGCGAGCTGGCCACCTACGCTGTACTGATGCGGCTGGAGGATCCGCGCACCTACGAGTGCTGGCCCAGCTACGAGACTATCGGTAAAGCCATCGGCAAAAGCAAGAGCTCCGTCAAACGCTATGTGGCTGGACTGGTAGAAAAAGGGCTCATCACCGTAGAGCCGACATCGGTCATCATGCGGAACGGCCTGAAGAAAAACGGCAACCTGCGTTATCACATCCGCCCTATTCGCGAGGCGGTGGAGTGGCACACCCAGCACCAGCTGTACCTTGCCGAAGCCGCCGAGCGACAACGGGTGCAGCGACGGCTGGCGGCACAGACCGAGGAACCGCCGTGTCCGCCCCGGTGAGCCGCTGTGTGGCCTCCTTCGGGGCGGGCAGCGATCCCTGCCCCGGAGGGGGATTTCGAGCCGCTTTCGGGCGAATTTTCGGGGGCTTCCTCGGCTCTGCGGAGGACGAAGGAAGAAGCAGGAGAAAGGCATTGGCGCTTTTCTGCGCCGTTGCCATTTACAGCATCCCGCGGTGCAGGCTGCCACAAGAGATTGGGGCGTTGTGAAAATGGCGCTTTTTTCGGAGACGCCAGAACCGTTTGACGCTAAATTTGAGAAAAGTCCCCACAAAGTCCCGTGCCACAAGGCTTTACGGCGGCGCTGCGACAAATACGGTAATGATTTTAATTGCAGAATACTAAGAACAAATATTGACTGAAAAGGATTTGTATATGAACGAGTGCACCTATAAGAATTACGATGAGCTGCCCCTGATGCTGAACGTCGTGCAGGTGGCGTCGGTGCTGGGCATCTCCCGCGCCGGAGCGTATGAGTTAGTTCACAGCGAGGGTTTCCCTGCTCTGAAGATCGGCAGCCGCATCGTAGTGCCGAAGGACAAGCTGCGGGAGTGGATCGACGCCAACACAACGCAAAAATGACCACGCTGTAACCAAAGAATATCCCCGCTGCGCAATTGACAACTTTCTCTTAACTCTGCCCATCTCCGATAGCTCTATTAAGGTCGGCTTGTGGTATGTATGTTGGCTACCAGGAAAAGGAGTTGATGCCATGCCGAAGAAACGTGCAAACGGGGAAGGGAACGTTTGCGAACGCCGCCGGTGGCGGATGAAGCGAGCAAAAGGAGTGGCAGCCGCGCCGCTGGCGGCCCCAAATGGAGGCCGGGAGCTGCAACGCGGCAACAGGATGAAAGTTGGAGGGTGCATCGAGTATGGCAAAGAAGAAACGTGCAAACGGTGAGGGCAGCATCCGCAAGCGGAAGGACGGGCGCTGGGAGGGGCGCTATATGCGCGGTTAGCTTTGACGCTTACTTACGGCAGTCCGGCACTGGGAGCATATACGGAAATGAACGAACGGCAGAGTCCCGCGAACGGGACTCTGCCGTAACTTTGTTCGGACCGGGTGATTATTGTGCGCTTACGAAGATAATTTCGCCAACAATGCTAAAACTGTATTATAGGAAAGCTGGTAAGCAATTGCTTTATCCTGTCCACTCCACATACCTGTCTCTTATACACATCTCCGAGCCCACGAGACCCTAAGACATCT
>ERZ1026997.120-NODE-120-length-43185-cov-13.079318_pt1 | contig 43185 bp, 40 predicted proteins | sample MGYA00519289_ERZ1026997 | MGnify/ENA primary metagenome ERZ1026997 (study PRJEB26926, sample SAMN06164455) | human gut metagenome | biome: ENVO:00009003; feature: ENVO:2100002; material: ENVO:00002003 | host: Homo sapiens | place: USA | collected 2012 ... | reverse complement strand
TGCGCGAAACGCGCCTTTTGCGGCGTATGTTTTCTTATGCCAGGCGGCCTAAAGGCGGTGCTCTTTTTTTGCTGGCGGATCCCGTCATTTTGATGCAAATGACCCGCCGCTTTAGCCGACGCTGTAAGTATATTCACCAAAATCGCATATTATGCGAATAAACATTCAATTTTGCCTTGACATTCCCGGACTGTGGTGGTAAATTATGCAACATCAACGAGAGAGATGCACCGGACGGCGGCAAGCCCATCCCCGGAAAACGCACACTGGAAAGGCGGTACGACCCATGAAAAATCACCACATCAAAGGAGTTGGCACGATGGCACTGCCGCGACGACGACAGGCGCACCGCCTGCACCGCGCGGCATGAGCTCTCCCGACCACATACATTTTATACATGAATAAATATTCACCATATACGGAAGGATATACGACCATGAAAAAGTTTGTTTCTTTGCTTCTGGCGCTGATGATGGCGCTTTCTCTGGTAGCCTGCGGCAGCAAGGCTGATACGACGACCGACGACAAGACCGATGACGACACCGTGACCGAGCCGGCCAACGCGCTGGAAAAGATCAAGGCCGATGGCGTGCTGACCGTGGCCCTCAGCCCCGACTTCTCCCCCATGGAGTTCGTGGACTCCTCCAAGACCGGTCAGGACCAGTATGTGGGCTTTGATATCACGCTGGCCAAGTACATCGCCGAGAACCTGGGCGTGGAGCTGGCCATCGAGCCTATGGGCTTCGACGCCAGCCAGACCGCCGTGTACACCGGCTCCGTTCCCATGAGCATCTCCGGCTACTCCTGGACGGAGGACAGAGCCCAGAACTATGAGCTCAGCGATTACTACTACGCCGGTGAAAACGAGACGAGACAGGCCCTGCTCATTAAGAAGGAGAACGCGGATAAGTACACCTCCCCCGATGATCTGGCCGGTCAGGACGTGGGCGCGCAGAACGCCTCCCTGCAGATGCAGCTGGTGACTGAGCAGCTGACAGGTGCCAATCCCATCTCCATCGGCGACATCACCGTGGGCGTCATGGAGCTCAAGAGCGGCAACATCGAGGCGCTGGCCGTGGCCTACGGCAACGCGGAGATGATCGTGGACGCCAACCCCGATCTGGTCATCTGCACCTGGGAATTCGACGTGAAGGCCGAGTATTCCGCCAACGTTATCATGATGCAGAAGGGTGAGACGGAGCTGCTGGACGCGGTGAACGCCATTCTGGCACAGGCCAAGGAGGCCAACCTCTACGACGGCTGGTACAAGGACGCCGTAGAGCTGGGCAAGAGCGAGAACGCACAGGAGCTGACACTGAACTGACACGGATATACACCGCGGCGGCGGGTACGAAAGCCGTACCCGCCGTCGTATACACAGTAAGAGGAAATCACCATGAAATTCATTGACTTTGAAAAGCTGGCGGCCCTGTTCCTGAAATACTGGGACAAATTCCTCATCGACGGCGTGTCGTACACGCTGGCGCTGGCCGCCATCACCGTGGCCTTCGGCGCGGTGTTCGCCTCTGTGCTGGCACTGATGAAGATGTCGAAGATACCGCCGCTGCGGTGGCTGTCCACCATCTACATCGAGATCATCCGCGGCACGCCCATGCTGCTGCAGCTGTATTTCTTCTATTTCGGCCTGCCCATGCTGATCCCGGCGTTGAACAAGCAGAAGTTCCTCTGCATCGCCATCGCCCTGATCTGCAACAGCGCGGCCTACGTGTCCGAGGTCATCCGTTCCGGCATCCAGGCGGTAGATCCGGGGCAGAAGGAGGCAGCGCTGAGCCTTGGCTTCAGCGAGAGCAAGGCCATGTGGTTCGTGGTGGTGCCCCAGGCAGTGAAGAACATCCTGCCCGCCCTGGGCAACGAGTTTATCATGATCATCAAGGACACGTCCCTGGGCTCCACGTTCTTCATCGGCGACCTGATGACCCAGTATCTGGTGGTCAAGGGCGCCACATACCTGCCCATCGAGCCGCTGGTGATCGTGGGCGTCATCTACTTCATTATGACGTTCGTGCTCAGCAAGGTGTTCGGCCACTTTGAAAGAAAAATGAAGAAGGCCGACCGGAACAACGGCTATGGGCGCAAGCGGAAGCAGCAGCGGGAGGTGCATATCTGATGGCACAGACGCTTATCCAGGTCAAGGACCTGAAGAAATACTACAACGGCGGCGACGTCAAGGCGCTGGACGGCGTCACGGTGGACGTGTACAAGGGCGACGTCATCGCGGTGATCGGGCCCTCCGGCGGCGGCAAGAGCACATTCCTGCGGAGTCTGAACCTGCTGGAAACGCCCACCTCCGGCTCCATCATCTTCGACGGGGTGGACATCACCGGCAAGAAGGTGGACCTCCCCCTCCATCGACAGAAAATGGGCATGGTGTTCCAGCACTTCAATCTATTCCCCAACAAAACGGTGCTGGAGAATCTGACCATGGCGCCCATCAGGATCAAAAAAGTCCCCAAGTCGGAGGCTGAGGCCAAGGCCATGACGCTTTTGCAGCGCGTGGGCCTGGCGGACAGAGCCAACGACTATCCCGCCCAGCTGTCCGGCGGACAGAAGCAGCGTGTGGCCATCGTCCGGGCGCTGGCCATGGAGCCGGAGGTCATGCTGTTCGACGAGCCCACCAGCGCCCTGGACCCGGAGATGGTGGGCGAGGTGCTGGAGGTCATGCAGGAGCTGGCCCAGTCCGGCATGACCATGGTGGTGGTCACCCACGAGATGGGCTTCGCCAAAGAGGTAGGCAGCCGCGTGCTGTTCATGGACGCCGGCAAGATCGCCGAACAGGGCACCCCCGCCGATGTTTTCGATCACCCCCAGAGCCCTCGCCTTCAGGATTTCCTGAAGAAGGTGCTGTGAAAAAGGAGCAGACAATGAACGATGCAAAAAAGGCGGCGCTGGCCGCCATTGACGAGAAGAAGGAACTGGTGGCAGAGGTGGCGGACGCCATCTGGGACTATGCCGAGCTGTCCATGCAGGAGGTAAAGTCCGCCGCCCTGTTCGTCAAGGTGCTGAAGGCTGAGGGCTTTCAGGTGGAGGAAGGCATATGCGGCATCCCCACCGCCTTCTCCGCCTCCTTCGGCAGCGGCGGGCCGGTCATTGGCCTGCTGGCGGAGTACGATGCGCTGTCCGGCCTTTCGCAGGCGGCGGGCAGCACCGCGTACCACGAGCTGGTGAAGGGCGGCAGCGGCCACGGCTGCGGCCACAATCTGCTGGGCGCGGGGGCCATGGCCGCCGCCATCGGCCTGAAGCACTATCTGACCCAGACCGGAAAAAGCGGCACCGTCATCCTGTACGGCTGCCCCGGCGAGGAGGGCGTGGCGTCCAAGGCCTATATGGCTCGGGAGGGCCTGTGGTACGGCCTTGACGCGGCGCTGACGTGGCACCCCGGCGACAGCAGCGAGGTGACTACCGGCTCCACCAACTCCTGCATCCAGATGATCTACACGTTCCACGGGCTGGCGTCCCAGGCATCCACCGCGCCGGAGCGGGGCCGCAGCGCGCTGGACGCGGTAGAGCTGATGAATGTGGGCGTGCAGTTCCTGCGGGAGCATATGCCCCGCGACGCCCGGGTGCACTACTCCATTCTGGACGCAGGCGGCGTAAGCCCCAACGTGGTGCAGCACCAGGCCAGCGTCCTGTACATGATCCGTTCCAACTTCGTCAAGGACTGCATGGCCCTGCACCAGCGGGTGGACAAGATCGCGCAGGGCGCGGCGCTGATGACGGACACCACCATCGAGCGCCGCTTCGTGGACGGCCTGTCTGACACCGTGTGCAACCACGCGCTGGAGAAGGTGCTGTACGACAACTTCTCCCAGCTGGGCGTACCGCCCTGCACGGCGGAGGAGCACGCTTTCATGGAGGCACTGTCCGCCACCTACGAGGGGCGTGACGTCCCCGGCGGCGTGGGCGCGGAGAACGATCCCGCCTTCGCCGAAAAGGTGAAGGCCATGCAGACCGGCCACTTCAACGACTTCCTGATGCCGCTGTATCAGGGTCCCGCCTTCAACGCCGGCTCCACCGACGTGGGTGATGTCAGCTATCAGTGCCCCACGGCACAGATCCATGTGGCGGTGTGGCCCAACCACGTCCCCTGCCACAGCTGGCAGGTGGTGTCCTGCAACAAGACGCCCATGGCGCATAAGGCCACCGTGCACGCCGGCAAGGTGCTGTGCGCCGCCGCCATCGATCTGCTGGAGCAGCCCGCGCTGCTGGAGGCCGCCAAGGCCGAGTTCCGGCAGCGGACGGCGGGCGGGTACACCTGCCCCATCCCGGCGGACGCCGTGCCGGCGCCCCTCGAGCTGTAAAGAAAGAACACCCCTGACCTGCCGGTCAGGGGTGTTCTCTTACAGATGCAGCTCCTTCAGCCGCCGGAAGCTGCGGCTCGCCAGCAGCAGGCCCAGCGCCGCCAGCACCAGCGCCGCCGCGCCCAGCACCCAGGTCAGCGTGTCCGTCAGCCCCCGGCTGCACAGCCAGGAGAACAGCCGGTAGGCGCCCATGACCAGCAGGATGCCCGCCAGCAGCAGCGCCACCAGCACGGTGGAATTCTCGCAGTTGTCTATCTTTTTCATGGCGTCCTCCCCTGCGCCGGAACGGCCCCGGCGCTTCCGTCCACCATCATACCATCCGCCGCACAGCCCGTCAAGGGCAGAGAGCCGGGGACTGTCCTCGCGGACAGTCCCCGGCTTCGCGTTTACGCCAGCAGGGCGCGGTCGTTGTCGTATTCCTGGCCGCTGACCTTGCTGAACAGCGCCAGCAGGTCCGGCACCGTCAGCCGGGCCTTCTCCTCGCCGGAGATATCCAGCACGATCCGCCCGTTGTGCAGCATCAGCAGGCGGTTGCCGTAGTGGATAGCGGACACGGTGGGAAAGCTGCTGGACGCCGTCAGGAACGACGTGCGGCCGGACGACCGGACGCTGCTGCGGGTGCTGGGGGCTATACAGCCCGCTGCGGCGGTGTGTGCCGGCGCGGAGGGTGAGGTCACGGCCGCACCGGCGGCAGTGGCTCAGGCGTTTATCCGGTGGCTCACCGGTCTGGCGGCGCGGCAGCCGCTGGCGGTGCATATCCGCCGCGCCGGGGAGATGGATGTCATCAGCCGCCGTGTGATGTTCTTTTTCATGGTGTGGTTCCTCCTGATGGGTGTTTTTGAAAATTTGGCTGCAAAAAAGCCGCCCTGTGGATCTGTGATCCATAGGGCGGCTTTGATGTCAGTGCGTCTCCGTGGGAGAACGTCCTCATTTCATCTCATCAGCAGCATTTCCGGGCATCACAAATCACTCTTACTTTATCCGCATAGGTAAAGTAAAAGCTAAATGCGTATGCCTTGTACAGCTGCTTCATCATGTGTGGCGTTCTCCTTTCCCGAAGTTTTCTGTAAGTTATCACAACAGGGAGCCACCGTCAACCGTCATATCCGCCAAAAATATTTGTCAGGAATAAACACTCCGCCACGCGCTTTCGCGCTTTAAAGTTCGGATGCGTCCGTTGTTCCGGCAAATATCCGGCACTTTCCGCCGTCATTTTCCGCTGGGCATATCGACCAGAGTGCAGCCGTCCTCTGTCAGCAGCGTCAACCCGGCAGGGCGCTCCGCCAGCAGATACTCCAGCACACCGCGGCTGACGTCATCCATCTCCCCGGCGCGGCGGATATGCACCGCCAGCGGCTGCCGCGCCGCCAGACCGGTGAGCCACCGGATAAACGCCTGGGCCACCGCCGCCGGCGCGGCCGTGACCTCGCCCTCCACACCGGCACACGCCGCCGCAGTGGGCTGTATAGCCCCCAGCACCCGCAGCAGCGCCCGGTCGCCCGATGGCACGTTGTGTCCGACGGCGTCCAGCAGCTTCCCCACCGTGTCCGCCATCCAGAAGCAGGGCACCGCCCGGATGCAGTAGGTCCGCACGTGCAGGCCGGGAACGCTGTCCGCTGCCGGAGCCGGCTCCGGCGCGGCGGGCGCGGCCTTCAGCTCCGCGTATTTCTGCGTGATGGCGCTGCCGGGATAGATCTCCAGGTTGGAGGCCAGCCGGTTGCGGAACTCGTTGAAAAACCGGATAGCACGGCTGCGGTCGCCGCCGCGCTCATACAGCGTCATCAGCCGCAGGGCCAGCTGCTCGTTGTAGGGCTCGTATTCCATGACCCGTTCCAGAATGCCCACGGCCTCCGGCAGCATATCCCGCTGCTCATACAGCTCCGCCGCCTTCATCAGCAGCCGGTTCTTCCGCTTCTCATAATAGATGCGCTGGCTGAGGATCAGCTCATTCAGGTCCTCGCAGTGGTTGAAATAGTACCCCTCCAGCAGCTCGCCGCCGAAGGCGTCACACGCCCGCTTCAGCTCGTCCGCCGACTGTGTCTCCGGGTCGATCTCGTCGATGGTCTGCAGATCGCAGACATAGTCGTATGCCCGGTCGATGCAGCAGTACTCCCGGTCCAGCTTGATGAGCGACCGCCCGCCCTCGCCGGTATCGGTGCTCTTTTTGATCTTCCACAGGGTATAGCGCAGATTATACTTGGCAGCGCTGACGGCGCTGTCCGGCCAGAGGTAGGCCGCCAGCTTCTCCCGCGCGTAGTAGTCCCCGCCCCGCAGGAACAGGATACACAGCAGGGCGCAGCCCTTGTTGCCCAGCTCCGGGGTGATGTCCGTGCCGTCGCAGATGACCTGCGGCTTGCCAAACAGTCTGATCTGAAGCATGGCCGTCACCTCACTGCCGGCTGTGCAGCACCGACCCGGACTTGATGGTCACGGTCACGTCGGTCTGCTCCAGCTGCTCTGCGGGCACGGCGCGGATGTCGCGGTCCAGCACCACGATATCCGCCAGGTATCCCGGCGCCAGCTTTCCCTTGCGCTTGTCCTCAAACAGCGCGTAAGCGCCGTTGACGGTGTACATCTCGATGGCCTGCTCCACGGACACGGCGCACTGGGGCACGGCGCGGTTCACCGCCGCGTGGATGCCCAGCATGGGCCGCGGCTCCGTCACGTCACTGTCCGACCCGCCGCACACCACCGCGCCGGCGGCGAACATGGCGGCAAAGTTGTTGGAGCGCAGATAGCGCTCGCCCACCCGGCGCTCGTACATACCGCCCTTGCCGCCCCACAGATAGGCGTAGGCCGGCTGCACCGAGAAGATCAGCTTCATATCCGCCGCCCGGGCGATCTGCTCCGGCGTGGCCATGATGGCGTGCTCGATGCGGTGGCGCAGGGCGGTGCTGCCGCCCTGACGGATGGCCCTCTCGTGGGCCAGCAGCACGGACTCGATGGCCCGGTCGCCGATGCTGTACAGCGCCAGCTGCATATCCTGCCGGTAGCACTGCTGCACGAACTCGTCCAGTCCATCCTGGGGCAGGAATATCTGTCCCCGGTAGTCCGGCCGGTCTGCGTAGGGTGCCGACAGGGCAGCGCTGTGGCTGGACAGGGTGCCGTCCACCATAATATTGCCGCCCACCCGGCGCAGCCCCAGCTTCCAGACCTTCGCCAGGTCCATGGTCTGGTAGAACAGCGGCATATCCACCGGGAACTCGCCGCTGTGGGCGTAGATGAACTCCGCGTCCCGGTCGTCGAACAGCCAGCCGCCCTCAATGGCCGCCACGGTGGTGATTCCGTTTTCCAGCAGCCGGGACATGGCCAGATGGATGGCCTCCATGCGGAACTCGTCCGGCAGGCTCCGCAGCACATTGGAGCGCAGCACATAGTTGGCGTTCCGCCGGAAAATGCCCGTGGGCAGGCCGCTGCCGTCCAGCTCCACACCCTCCAGGGAAAAGGGCACCTTGTAATACAGCAGGGCGTGGGTGTTCAGCATACTGACGTGGTACTCCTTGGAGAACAGCACCACCGGACTGTCGCTGCAATACTTGTCCAGCACATACCGGTCCGGAAAGCGCTTTTCCTCGAACTGCGACTCCTCCACCTGGCAGCCCAGCACCGCGCCCTCCCGCTTTTCGGCGGCGGCCAGCATCTCGCCCAGCTCCCGGTGTGACCGCGCGCCGCCCAGATCCACGCTCATCATGTTCACAGCGGTCTGCATCACATGGAAGTGGTTGTCGATAAACCCCGGCAGCACCGTGCCGCCCCTGGCGTCGATGACCTGCGTGCCGGGGCGCACCAGCTTCTGCCAATCATCGTCGCGGCCTGCGGCGCAGATCATTTTCCCCGCCGCGGCCACCCAATCGGCCCCGCCGTCGCCGCACATGGTCATGCAGCGCCCGTTTTTAATGATGATATCCGCGTACATAGCGTCCCGTCCTCCTGTTGAAAGCCGTGTTGTGTTATGGCCGTATTGTACACCAGGGCGGGCCGTCTGTCCAGTGGCGCTGTGTCCCCGGCGGCAAATGTACCAAATCGTTGGTTGAAAGGCACGGCATGATTTGCTAAAATGTTTAGTAACAACGGAAATTCAACGCTTTTCCCACGCGCGGCGCAACATCTCCCGGTTACAATGACATCAAACTGAGGCGGAGCACGGCCGGCGCGGCCCCTCTCCGCCCTCCCGAAAAAACGAAAGGACAGGGATGTATATGAGCGTTTTGATTTTGAACCGCGAGCAGGTCAAGCAGGTCATCTCCATGAAGGAAGTCATCCAGGAGGTGCGCGAGGTCTATCGTCTGAAATCCCAGGGCAAGTCCGTGATCTGGCCGCTGGTCAACTATGAATTCGTGGACGAGCACGCCGCCATGGACATCCGTTCCGGCTATATCAAGGGCGTACAGCTCCACGGCCTGAAAATGCTGAACAACTTTCCCGAGAACCGGGAAAAGGGCCTGCCGCCCTTCAACGGCATTATGATGGTCTACGACTCCAACACCGGTATTCCCGTCAGCGTCATGGACGCCTCCTACGTCACCTGTATGCGTACCGGCGCCGCCGGCGCGCTGGGTGTGGACCTGCTGGCCCGTAAGGACGCCAAGCACCTGTTCATCCTGGGTGCCGGCAAACAGGCCCCCTTCCAGATCGCCGCCACGCTGCTGCTGCGTCCGGCCATCGATAAGGTCTACATCGCCGACCCCATGTTCCCCGACAACGCGGTGCAGTTCGCCGCCCACATTGCCCAGCAGCTCTCCGATGACTTCGGCATCGACGCCTCCGGCGTGGAGTTCCTGCCGGCGCTGGATATGGCCGCCGCCGTGGGCGACAGTGACGCCATCATCACCGTCACGCCCTCCCGCAAGCCCATCATCCAGAAGGCGTGGCTGAAGCCCGGCACCCATCTGAGCTGCCTGGGCTCCGACATGGAATCCAAGCAGGAGATCGAGAGCACCATCTTCCAGGGCGCCGCCTTCTACGCCGACGACCGCGCCCAGTGCATCCGCGTGGGCGAGATGGAGCTGCCCATCAAGCAGGGCGTCATCAGTGCCGACGACATCACCGGCGAGATCGGTGACCTCATCGACGGCAAGGTCCCCGGCCGCACCAGCGACACGCAGACCACCATCTTCGACGCCACCGGCCTGTACATTCTGGATCTGGCCGCCGCCAAGGTAGCCATCGACCGCGCACTGGCCGAGGGCGTGGGCTTGCAGGCCGACCTGTAACCCCGCGGAATATATCCGCTTACCCTACAAAACAGACGAAATGAGGAGGACAATAAAATGAAACTGGCATGGTTTGGTGTGGAAGAGTGGCTGAATCCCATGGACTCTCTCGCCCGTATCAATCTGGGCAGCAGCTGCGTCAGCGCCCTTCGTATGGACGAGCTGTTTGACCTGACCGGCGAGGATCTGGACGCTTTCCTGAACGAAATGCGTACCATGAGCCTGCATTATCACCACGGCGACGCCACCGGCTCTCCCCGGATCAAGGCGGCGGTGGCCGGCATTTACCCCAAGGGCAATGTGAAGCCCGAGGAAGTCATGATCACCCACGGCGGCACCGGCGCCAATGACCTGGTGCTGATGAGCGTGCTGGAGCCGGGCGACAACTGCGTGGTGATCAAGCCCTCCTATCAGCAGCACTACGATATCCCCAAGGGCAGCGGCATCGAGACCCGCGTGGTCCAGCTGAAGGCCGAGGATAACTATCAGCTGGATTTCGACGCCCTGGACAAGGCCTGCGACGCCAACACCAAGATGATCGTCCTGACCAACCCCAACAACCCCATCGGCGTGACCCTGTACGACGAGGGCCTGCGTAAGGTCGTGGACATCGCCGCCAAGCACGACGCCTGGATCCTCTGCGACGAGGTCTATCGCGGGCTGGACGAGAACTATATGCCCTCCATTCTGGACTACGGCTACCACAAGGCCATCTCCATCAGCAGTATGTCCAAGATGTACTCCATGGCCGGCACCCGTATCGGCTGGATCGTCTGCCGCGACCACGAGATGTACGAGGTCATGAAGACCCGCCGTTCCTACAACACCATCTGCTGCGGCATCTGGGACGAGATCATCGCCTCCATCGCGCTGGAGCATTACCAGGCCCTGTGGGCCCGCGCCCGTTCCATTCTGGAGCCCAACCGCAAGATCGTGGAGGACTGGGTCGCCTCCCAGCCCCACCTGCACCTGCGTGCCAAGGCCATGGGCACCACCTGCCTGATCGACTATGACTACGACGTGGACTCCGAGACCCTGGCCAAGGACGCCATGGCCACCGAGCAGATCCTGGTGGTCCCCGGCGACTACTTCGATATGCCCAAGACCATCCGCGTGGGCTACGGCGCCTTCCGCGATCCCCAGGTGCTGAAGGCCGGTCTGGAGGAGTTCGGCAAGTACCTGGAGAAGTACAACTAACTGACACATCCCTCTCTCACAAATTTCTTCCCCCCTGCGGCACGTGCCGCAAAACAAGCGCCCGGCTTCTGCCGGGCGCTTGTTTTTTCCGTATTCCGTTGGCGCTCACACCCGCGCCCAGCGCATCCAGCCGTCCTCGAACAGGGCTGTCAGCCGCCCCGTGTCCTTCAGCCACGCCAGATAGGACCGCACCGTGCTGCCCACCAGCACATACTGCTCAAAGCTCATGGTCAGCCCGTAGGCGGCAAACAGCTGCTGCAGGATATCCTCAAAGCCGCGGGGCGCGGCGCAGAGGTCCACGATCCTCTCCGCGATCTCATGCACCTTTCGGATATTGTACTGCGCCAGATCGGCGATGTTCTCCGTCACCTCCGTGTGCGCGGGCACAAATACCTTCGCCGTCATGGCCTGCACCTGCTCCAGCGTTTTCAGGTACCCGGCCACGTCGTAAATAAACCCGATCTGGTACTTGTCCAGTATCTCCCGGCTGGAAAGGCAGTCCGCCAGAAACACCACGTCGTCCGGCGTCCGAAAGCCTACCATGTCGAAAAAGTGCCCGGGCAGAGGGATAGACGCAAAGCCCTCCGGCAGCTTGTCCGCCGTCAGCTCCGCCGCGTCGCTCTCCTGTGCCAGCAGAAACTTGTGCCGCAGGTCCTTGGGCGGATATCCGCCGTAGAGAAACGACGGCTCCAGTACCGGGTGCCGGGTAAACGCGCAGTCGATTCCCGGCGCGTAGATCCTGCAGCCCGTCTGTCCCTGCAAATACCGGTTCCCACCGATGTGGTCGGCGTTGGCGTGGGTGTTGTAGATCGCCGTCAGCTGCCAGCCGTTGGCGTCCAGCACCTGCCGTATCCTCCGCCCCGCGTCCTTGTCGTTGCCGCTGTCGATCAGGCAGACGTTTTTCTCATCCAGCCGGAAGAGGCCGATGTTGGTGGGGCTCTTGATGTAATACGTCCTCTCGGTAAGCTGTATCAGTTCGTACATAGCGGTATCCCCTCCGTTACTTTTTTGTATCGCCATCCGATCATGTTTTGTTACTTCTTTGTGCTGTCATCCTATCAGTTTTTCCGCCTCTTTGTAATGTCATTCTATCATGTTTTGTTGCTTCTTTGTCCTGTCATCCTATCATATTTCCCCGCTTCTTTGTATTGTCATCCTATCATATTTTCCCGCAAAACACAAGCGCCCGGCTGATAGCCGGGCGCTTGGTATTATGCGGGAAATCGAGCCCTTACTTGGCGTCCTTGATGGCAGCCTGCGCGGCGGCCAGACGGGCGATGGGCACACGGAAGGGGGAGCAGGACACATAGTCCAGACCCACGCGGTGGCAGAACTCCACGCTGGAGGGGTCGCCGCCGTGCTCGCCGCAGATGCCCAGATGGATGTCGGGGCGGGTGGCGCGGCCCAGCTTGCAGGCCATATCCACCAGCTTGCCCACGCCCACCTGATCCAGCCGGGCGAAGGGATCGCTCTCATAGATCTTGTTGTCGTAGTAAGCGGGCAGGAACTTGCCGGCATCGTCACGGCTGAAGCCGAAGGTCATCTGAGTCAGGTCGTTGGTACCGAAGGAGAAGAACTCCGCCTCGGTGGCGATGGCATCAGCGGTCAGCGCAGCGCGGGGGATCTCGATCATGGTGCCCACCAGGTACTTCATGTTCATACCGGCAGCAGCCAGCTCCTCGTCAGCGGTCTTGACCACCACGTCCTTGACAAACTTCAGCTCCTTGACCTCGCCCACCAGGGGGATCATGATCTCAGGCACCATGTTCCAGTCGGGGTGCTTCTTCTGGACGTTGATGGCGGCGCGGATGACGGCACGGGTCTGCATAACGGCGATCTCCGGGAAGGTGACGGCCAGACGGCAGCCGCGGTGGCCCATCATGGGGTTGAACTCGTGCAGGGAGGCGATGATGGCCTTGATGTCGGCTACGGTCTTGCCCATATCCTTGGCCAGCAGCTCGATGTCCGCCTCCTCGGTGGGAACGAACTCGTGCAGAGGGGGATCCAGGAAGCGGATGGTGACGGGGCAGCCCTCCATGGCCTCGTAGATGCCCTCAAAGTCGCCCTGCTGCATGGGCAGCAGCTTGGCCAGAGCCTTCTCGCGCTGCTCCTTGGTGTCGGAGCAGATCATCTCGCGGATGGCGGCGATACGGTCGCCGTCGAAGAACATGTGCTCGGTACGGCACAGGCCGATACCCTGGGCGCCCAGAGAGCGGGCGCGGGCGGCGTCGGCGGGGGTGTCGGCATTGGTGCGGACCTTCAGCCGGCGGAACTTGTCGGCCCAGGCCATGATGCGGCCGAAATCGCCGCCCACATTGGCGTCCACGGTGGGCATAGCGCCGTCGTAGATATTACCGGTGGAGCCGTCCAGGCTCATCCAGTCGCCCTCGTGGTAGGTCTTGCCTGCCAGGGTAAACTGCTTGTTGGCCTCGTCCATGTTGATGGCACCGCAGCCGGATACGCAGCACTTACCCATGCCGCGGGCCACAACGGCCGCGTGGGAGGTCATACCGCCGCGGACGGTCAGGATGCCCTGAGCGGCCTTCATGCCCTCGATATCTTCGGGAGAGGTCTCCAGACGAACCAGAACCACCTTCTCGCCCCGGGCAGCCCACTCCTTGGCGTCCTCGGCGTTGAACACGATCTTGCCGCAGGCAGCGCCGGGGGAGGCGGGCAGCGCCTTGCCCACCGGCTCGGTGGCCTTCAACGCCTTGGGGTCGAACTGGGGATGCAGCAGGGTATCCAGGTTGCGGGGGTCGATCATCGCCACGGCCTGCTGCTCGGAGATCATGCCCTCGTCCACCAGGTCGCAGGCGATCTTCAGAGCGGCGGGAGCGGTGCGCTTGCCGTTGCGGCACTGCAGCATGTACAGCTTGCCGTGCTCCACGGTGAACTCCATGTCCTGCATGTCGCGGTAGTGATCCTCCAGAATGTTGCAGACCTTCACGAACTCGTCATAGGCCTCGGGGAACTTCTCAGCCATCTCGGCAATGGGCATGGGGGTACGCACGCCGGCCACCACGTCCTCGCCCTGGGCATTGGTCAGGAACTCGCCCATCAGCTTCTTCTCGCCGGTGGCGGGGTCACGGGTGAACGCCACGCCGGTGCCGCAGTCGTCGCCCATGTTGCCGAAGGCCATGGACTGCACGTTGACGGCGGTGCCCCAGGAATAGGGGATGTCGTTGTCGCGGCGGTACACGTTGGCGCGGGGGTTGTCCCAGCTGCGGAACACGGCCTTGATGGCACCGATCAGCTGCTCCTTGGGGTCGGTGGGGAAGTCGCTGCCGATCTTGGACTTGTACTCGGCCTTGAACTGCATGGCCAGCTCCTTCAGATCCTCGGCGGACAGCTCCACGTCCTGGGTCACGCCCTTCTTCTCCTTCATGGCATCGATCAGCTGCTCAAAGTACTTCTTGCCGACCTCCATGACCACATCGGAATACATCTGGATAAAGCGGCGATAGCAATCCCACGCCCAGCGGGGGTTGTTGGACTTCTTGGCGATCACGTCCACCACGTCCTCATTCAGACCCAGGTTCAGAATGGTGTCCATCATGCCGGGCATAGAGGCGCGGGCGCCGGAGCGCACGGATACCAGCAGGGGATTTTCCAGATCGCCGAACTTCTTGCCGGTGATCTTCTCCATCTTCTCGATATACTCCATGATCTCCGCCATGATCTCGCCGTTGATCTGGCGGCCGTCCTCGTAATACTGAGTGCAGGCCTCGGTGGTGATGGTAAAGCCCTGGGGCACGGGCAGACCGATATTGGTCATCTCCGCCAGGTTCGCACCCTTGCCGCCCAACAGCTCACGCATCTTGGCGTTGCCTTCGGTGAACAGGTAACAATACTTCTTGCTCATTGCAGTTCCTCCGTATATTAAATAGTTGTACCAAACATTGAGAACAATTTATTATAGTCATATTTTTTTTTAAAAGCAACCCTGTCGCGGATATTTTTACAAAAAAATGTTGTTTCCTCTGCGGACACTCGCCGTAAACCGATAACACATTTCCGTTTCCTCTATTTTCCGTCCTTTTTGGCGCAGCACCCGCAAAGCCGCCGTCCCGGCGCGCTTCTCCCGGCGGAACGGAGGGAAGATTTTGTGTCTTGCCTATTCCCCCACTCCTGTGGTATACTATTACATTGAATTAGTAGGCACTTTACCGGGAGGTACGCGCATGGTCCAGCTGCCCCAGGAAAACAGCATATTCACCCGCACCGTGCGCCGCGCCGCCGGGGAGGACCGTCTCAGCCACGCGGTCATCCTGACGGGCCGGGGTGACCTGACCGCCGCTGCCCGGTTTCTCGCCGCCGCCCACGTCTGCGAGGGAACGGACAGGCCCTGCCTGCGCTGCCGCCACTGCCGCAAGGTACTGGAGGGCATCCACCCGGACGTGATCCCCGTGCTGGATACAGAGCACAAGGAGCTGACGGTGGAGGCAGTCCGCGCCCTGCGTAAGGATGTGTACATTCGCCCCAACGAGGCCCGGCGCAAGGTATACGTCGTCTCTGACTGCCGCCAGCTGAACCAGCGGGATCAGGATGTCCTGCTGAAGGTGGTGGAGGAGGGACCGCCCTATGCCGCTTTCATCTTCTGCGCCGACGCTCCCGCCGCCCTGCTTGAGACCGTCCGTTCCCGCTGTGCTCTGCTGAAATACGACGGGGAAGACGCGCCCCTCAGCGACGGTACCGCGGAGCTGTGCCGTGCGTTTGCCTCCGGGCGTCTGCTGCCGGTGACCACGGCGCTGCTCTCCCGCGAGCAGTCCCTGAAGCGCGAGACGCTGCAGGCCCAGCTGGAGGAGCTGTGGCGCGCCGCGGCCGAAGCCCTGCTGGTGCAGCAGGGCAAGGCGCGGCCAGATCCCTCCTGTGCGGAGGCAGCCCTTCTGCTGGCGGACAGGCTGACGGCGCGGCAGCTGCTGGGACTGTGCGCAGCCAGTCAGCGCTTTGCCGAACAATGTGACCAAAATGCGGGCGTGGGCCAGATATTGGGCGCCCTCGCCGTGAAATGGGAGGAACTTTTATGACCGATGTGATCTCTGTCCGCTTCCGCAGCGGCTGCAAGGAATACTACTTCGACCCCAAGGGGCTCACGATCCCCGCCGGCACCGACGTGATCGTGGAGACCGCCCAGGGCCCGGAATTCGCCCACTGCGCGGCGGGCAACCACCAAGTGCCCGATGACGCGGTGGTCAAACCCCTGCGGTCCGTCCTCCGCATCGCCACCGACAACGACAAGCACACCGCCGCCTACAACCGCAGCCGTGAGAAGGAAGCCTTCGACGTCTGCAAAAAGAAGATCCAGCAGCACAAGCTGGAGATGAAGCTGGTGCGGGTGGAGTGCAGCTTTGACGGCAGCAAGATCCTGTTTTTCTTTACCGCCGACGGCCGCGTGGACTTCCGCGAGCTGGTCAAGGACCTGGCCGGCGTGTTCCGCGCCCGCATCGAGCTGCGGCAGATCGGCGTCCGTGACGAGGCCAAGATGATCGGCGGCCTGGGCATCTGCGGCCGGCCCTTCTGCTGCGCCCAGTTCATGGACGAGTTCCTGCCCGTGTCCATCAAGATGGCCAAGACCCAGAACCTGAGCCTGAACCCCACCAAGATCTCCGGCACCTGCGGCCGCCTGATGTGCTGCCTGAAATATGAGCAGGACGCCTATGAGGATGCCGTTAAGCGCCTGCCCAAGAACGACTCCTTTGTTCTGACGCCGGACGGCACCGGCAACGTCAGCGACGTAAACGTGCTGAAGGAGACGGTGAACGTCCGCCTGGATGACCGCACCGACGGTCCCCGCTGCTACCACAACTGCGAGGTCTGCGTCCTGCGGAGCGGCAAAGGCAGCCGCGACGGTATCGCAGTCCCCGACAAGCGCCCCGAGCGCTATGTGGAGCCCCTGGCCGAGGAGGAGCTGCCCACTATCACCCTGCTCAGCGACTTCGACCCGGACGCCGCGGCGGAGAGTGAAAAGAAACGCGGCCGCCGGAGCCGCAGCCGCCGTCGGGGCGACGGCGAGAAGCGCACGGCGGAGAAGTCCGCCGCCCCTGCGGAAAAAGCCCCGCGTTCCGATATCCCCGCCGAGGGCGGCAAGCCCCGCCGCGAGGGCGGCGATCGCCGCCGCAGAAGCGGACGCCGCGGCGGAAACGGCGGTGCCAACGCCGCTGGCAGCACCGGCGCACCCGCACCCAAGGCAGTCAAGCCCGCGGGGGACAGCCAAAGCGCCGCGGGCGGCGAGAAGAAGCGCAGCCGCCATCGGCCCCGCCGCAGAAGCGGCGGCAGTAAGCCCAACGGCGGCACGGAGGCGTAAATCATGCGTAAATTCAACGGTTTGCTGCTGGTCAGCGATTTCGACAACACCCTGGTCTACACCGAGGAGGCCCTGCAAAAGTGCGTGGATATGCCCCCCGTCTCTGATGAGAACCGCGCCGCCATCGAGTATTTCATGGCCAACGGCGGCATCTTTTCCGTGGCCACCGGCCGCGCCAAGCCCGCCTTTGAAACGGTTGTGGACGGCATTCCCATGAACGGTCCCACCGTGCTGTTCAACGGCGCGGCTATCTACGACTTCCCGCAGAAGAAGTACCTGGTCACGGCCTTTTTGCCCGACTCCGTCCGGCAGCACGTCACGGAGGTCGTCACCGCCCTGCCCCAGGTGGCTGTGGAGCTGTACCACGATGACAACACCATCCACGCCCTGAACGCCAACGACGTCACCCGCCGTCATATGCACATCACCCACGCGCCGTCCATCGAGGTAGACACCATGGACGACGTGCCGTCCCCCATCAGTAAGGCCCTTTTCTCCACCGAGGAGGCGCACCTGCCCGCCCTGCTGGACTTTCTGGCCTCCCGGCCCTGGTACCACGACTATGAGGTAGTCCCCAGCGCCGTGACCCTGGTGGAACTGACAGCCAAGGGCGCCAACAAGGGCGGCATGGTCCGGCGTCTGGCGGACCTGCTGGATGTGGCACGGGAAAACGTGATCTGCGTGGGCGACCACGCCAACGACATCAGTATGCTCACCTGGGCCGGCCAGGGCTACGCCCCCGCCAACGCCATTCCCCAGGTGCTGCACACACCCGGCGTCCGCCGCCTGCCCGACTGCCGCGACAACGCCATTGCCGCCCTGATTCACCAGCTCGACCAGCGCCATTGAATGTATCCCCCGAAGCAAGAAGGAAGAAGCAAGCCAGTATCGGCTTGCTTCTTTTTTATAGAATCAGGTATAGAACATATCCGTGTAGCTTGCCGGTTCGCACAGCTCATTCAGATAAATCGTGTATTCGTCATCCTCCGACAGCAGCTCATACGGCCACAGCTCGCCGCCGTAGTTCGGCATAAACCACATGGTGACATACGTTGTGGGGTCGCTGATATCCAATACATCCAGCCAATAGACATCCACGATATACACATCCGGGAACACGATGAATAACCTGTCGTCGGACACATACGGCTGCCCTTCAAACGCCACCTCGATATAGTTCCCGCTGCCGTCGGTAATGGTATAGTACCCGTCTTCTTTCAGCCGTGTTGTCCCCTCAAACTTACCCAAATCAAATATCACATTCTCCGGATCGCTCAAGTCTGCCTCCAAGTCCACTGTCAAATCAGAGAAATCCAACAGGCATCCCTCCGGCTCCTGCACACGGCAGCCGTAGATATTCAGGCACTTGCTCTCCGCATTGTAGCTTGTGTGGTCGTAGGACAGCAGCGTAAACCCCGGCAGCATGGTCGCCATCAGATCGTCCATATCGCTCTGGTCAAAATTCGGCACATCCGCCCAAGGGTCCTTTGCTTTTCCGTTCTCCCTGAGCGCCAGCACAACCACCAGCGCCAGCACAGCGCAGACCACCGCTATCGCGCCGTACAGGACACCGTTTCCCCGCCGCGCCTGTACAGCCTGCGGCGCGGATACCGGCTCCGCGGGCGCCGGTGTTGGCTGCGGAGCCGGTTCAGGCTGTTCCTCTTGTACAGCAGCCGGCTTTCCGCAAAACGGGCAGAACTTGGCGTTCTCCTCAATGGGCTTGCCGCAATACACACAGAATTTTTCCATCACGCCACCCCCTTCGGCACACGTCCCCTAACTTCCTGCATGAACTGTTCCGCAAACGCGCTGTTCCCCTTTCCAAACAAATCAACGCCCACAGGGATACGCCACACAGAACCGTTTTTATAGTAAATAGAAATGTCTCTCCCCACACCCAGATACAGGAACAGAAGGATCAGCAAGAACCACGCCCAATGGCTGACCTGTGTCACCGCTGTAAGTCCCGCCGCTATGGCCAGATCCCACCAGTCCCACCGGTAGTATCGCTCAATACCCTGTATTTCCGCATAGGGAATATTTATGCTGACCGACGGACGCTTCACAGCGTCAAACCATGTGACTGTCTGCGCTATCTGTAACTCCGTCTCTGTCAGTTCGATTCTCGACTCCGTTTCCTTTACCTCCACATAGGTAAGAGGGATTTCTCCTTTACATCCCCTAAAAACAAACTCTTTCCCCGGAATCAACATACCGCCGCAGGCAGAGCATAAAACGCGGAGGTCATCCTCTTCCACCTTTCCACACGTCCTACAATATCTCTTCATACCGTCCCTCCTTTACCAGATACTGTCCCACACCATCAGTCCAGCCAGTGTCTCCTCGTCCAACTGACCGTAGAGCAGCAGCATCACCACCGTCAGCTCGGTGCTCCCTACACACGTCTCCCCATTCACAGAAGCCCGATTTATGACGGCATACACCGCGTCTCCCATATGCGTCACCCGGAATGTTGCCTCCACAAGTCCGCCGTACATATTATCAACGCCCGTTATCGTTACGTCATAGCTGCCGTTTCCGCGTTTTTCGGATGACCACTTTACGCTGGACATATTTTCCTTTACTGCCATGCCAAACGGCTGTACCGAATCGTACTGGTCAAAAATCACCGATTTCAGTTCACTGACCGGCCCCACGCCGTGGTTGCTGAACAGCAGCCACACTGCCGCCGCCAGAATGACTGCCGCCACGATCGTGCCGAAAGGGAAGTGTCTGTGCCTTACCGGCGCTGCCGGCGGCGGGGTCGTCCTTGGCCCACCCGCGGCATACCGCTGTCCCGCTGTGCTGTCCTGAGCTGTCGATGCTGCCCCCGTACCGCAGTTGGGGCAGAACATCGCTCCCTCCGGAAGCTGTGTCCCGCACTCTTTGCAATACATCTCTCCACCTCATTTTTCTCTATCTCTGTCTATCCGTTTCCGTGATTATGTACCAAAAAACACATAATCATATCTGCTAGATATAATACTATATTCTATCGGTCATGTCAATCGTTCTTTCTTTTCTGTACCATAGCATCGGGAGATGATGCACATGAAAGCCAAATATTCGGATATGTATTTGCAGTTGGGATTGAAAATCGCCTACTATCGCAAGCTGCGCGGTCTGACGCAGGAGCAGCTTGCCGAGAAACTGGACAAGAGTCCGGCGTTTATCGGCCATGTGGAAGCGCCGAATATCAACAAAGCGGTCTCGCTGGACACGCTTTTTGACATCGCGGAGATTCTGGACGTTCCGGTCTATAAATTTCTTCTCTTCGACTGAGTCCTATCCGCACAGCACGAGCCCCGCTGGGGCTCGTGCTTTTTTTCAGAAAACTTCCCCTCGTCAAGCGGTGGATTCTGCCTTTATGCGGCCTTTTTATGCGGATTTCTCCTTGCGATGATGTTTGTTTACAATTTAATCCTTGACGTGAGGGGAAAATCATTGTATCATACGCTTTGTAACTATTTGTAACTTTTAGGGGCTTACACCATGACGCAGGATCAACAACAGAAAAAAGCCGCCGACCGCGACCCCAACCGGGAGCACATGACCCTATCGGAGCTGTGGCAGCTGTGGCGTGACAATTTAATGAGCTGGCGGAGCTTCTGCGATGAGCACCATGATCTGTTCACCCTGAACATACAAGCGGGCTTCCGCCGCATCGGTCGGTGGCTGTCCGATCTGCGCAGCAATGCGCGGGCTCTGGCGGCCGCCAACCGCGACAGGCGGTTCCCCGAATCCGAATACGGCGCAGCCCAGCTGTTCCTCTTCTTCCGCGGCAGCCTGGAGCGCCGGGCCGCCGCCATACGCGAGGGCTTCTCCAACCGGCGCAAGGCACTGACCTGGATGGGCGGCAAACGCCGCCACTTTTTTGAGAAGATGCATCTGCACCCGGTGGCATTCCTGTGCGGCGCCATGGCCATCGCCGCCGCGGCCACCGTTCTGTCCCTGTACACCCTGGGCGCTCAGGTGACCTATGACGGTCAGGACCTTGGCATCGTCTCCTCCCGCCGCGCCGCCGAAAAGGTGGTGGCGGAGCTGGAGGATGTCACCCGCGCGACCACCGGCGACGGCGGCTACACTGTGGATACGGCGCTGCTCACCGCCGAAACAGGCGTTTTCCCTCGCCGCGAGCTGATCTCCGACGACGAGTTTGAAGAGACACTGAGCGACACCCTCGGCGTGGTGGATTACGCCTATGTCCTGTATGTGGACGACGAAAAGGTGGTGGCCACCACCCGCTCCGGCGCGCTGGAGGACCTGCTGGAGCAGCTGAAGCTGGGCTATGAGACGGCGGACACGGTGAACGCCTACTTCGTGGAGGACGTGGACATCCGTCAGGAATATGTGGAGTCCTCCTATGTGATGAACCTGGGCTACATCGCCGAGATCCTCAACGAGACGAAGGAGGGCGAGGTGACGTACACCGTCACCTCCGGCGACAGCTATTACAGCATCGCGGAGAAATACGACCTGAGCGTGGAAGCGCTGATGAAGCTGAACCCCGGCTATGACCCGAAGATCCTGCGGGTGGGCGATGTGCTGACCATCAGCAACGCCGTGCCCTATCTGACCGTGGTGAACGTGGAGCGGCAGCGGTACGTGCAGGATGTGCCGTACCAGGTGGAGTACACCGACGACAGCTCCATGTACCAGGGCGAGTATAAGGTCACGTCCCCCGGCGTGTACGGCAAGGCGGACATGACCGCCAACGTGACGTACATCAACGGCGAGGAGACGGAGCGCGAGGTGGTCGCCAGCGTGACGCTGTCCCAGCCGGTGACGGAGCAGCAGCTCCGCGGCACGAAGGAGCGGCCCACCTGGTATCCCACCGGGTCGTTCTCCTGGCCCTGCACCGGCATCCTCACCAGCCGGTTCGGCTATCGAAGCCTGCTGGGCAGCACCTACCACAGCGGCATCGACATCGGCAACAGCTACGGCACGTCCATCTATGCCTCCGACGGCGGCACGGTGACGTACTCCGGCTGGATGAGCGGGTACGGCTATCTGATCATCATCGACCACGGCAACGGGTATCAGACGTACTACGGGCATAACAGCAGTTTGGTGGCGTCCCTGGGGCAGAAGGTCCACAAGGGCCAGCTCATCGCCCGCATGGGCTCGACGGGCCGCTCCACCGGTAACCACTGCCATTTCGGTGTCAAGTTCAACGGCACGTTTGTCAACCCGCTGAACTATCTGTAAACCGCAGCGCCCCTGCCCATCGGCGGGGGCGCCGATCTTTCCCTGCGGCAGGGCGCACGTTTCCGGGGTTGCAAAACCCAAAAACTATGGTACAATAGACCTGCGCCTGTATGTATTTCCCCGCCGGCGGCGGTGGAATGGAGAAACCGTTAAAATGAGGTGAAAAAGATGAAAAAACTGATCGCGCTGCTGTGCGCGGTGTGCGCCGCGGCCATGAGCCTGTGCGTCGCCTGCGCCAGTCCCCTCACCGGCGACACCAGCAACATGGGCCTGTGGATCACCCTGGTGGTCGTGGCCGTCATCGCCGTTGTGGTGCTGCTCATCGTGGGCAAAAAGAAGAAAAAATAAACAGCGTGCAGACCGCCCCGGGCCAATGGCCCAGGGCGGTTTTTATTTATTTCGCTTGCCTTTCCTATCCATACATGGTATATTTTATTTGTATATATCCATTAAAAGGGAAATTCTGGTAAAGGAGAGAACAACATGAAAAAGCTCATCACCCTGCTGCTGGCCCTGGCCAAGGTCCTGAGGCTGACTGCCTGCGGCGAACAGCCCGCCGGCGCTAACGGCATGATCTATTTCGGTGCATGATCCAGACCCATAAAAAAGAGACGGCCTCGGCCGTCTCTTTTTATGCCTTTTATTCAAACAACCCCGCCTGTCCCGGCACCTCCGTGTGCCCGATGGACTGTATCTGGCGGACATTCTCGGCGGTCAGCGCGTCGCTGATGGCCATCTTACGGATGATGTTCTGCACCGTCACGTCCAGCCCCGTGCCCTCCCGGTAGTCGGCAGGGAAGATGAAATCCACCCGTCCCTTGGCCAGCAGGTCCTCCACGCCGGCCCGGTTGCTGCTCTGGTACACGGCGATAGCCTGCCCGCCGTAGGACCGCATCATCTTCATACACGGCACGTCGGAGAGCCCGTCGCCCACATAGATCATGTTGGTAAAGGGCACCCGCTTGCTGTCGTCGGGCATGGAGTCGTTCAGCGTCTTGTCATCGGCCACGTCCAGCACACCCTTGTTGATGCGGTAGACGAACTGGGTCTTGTTGGTGAAGTTGACGTCCAGCTTGGGCCAGCAGGCGGCACCTGCCTCGTCATAGTAGAACTCGCAGGCGTAGATCTGCTTGAACTCGTGGGCAATACCGCTGCCCTCAATGATCTCCTTCAGCCCGGAGGACAGCACATAGTGCTCGATGGTCACGCCCTGCTGCTCACCGAAGGCGTTGATCCGCTGAAACCACTCCCGCACGCCGGGAAACAGCTCCATGCTGCGGCCGCACGCCACCAGAAAGTCCCGCTTCAGGTCCTTGCCCTGGGCGCGGCACTCGACGATCATGGTGTACATATACGCCAGCAGCCCGTCCATCCGGTTCTCCCGGCCGAAGGTGTTGGCCTTGTGCCAGAACTCCGCCGGGGTGTATCCCAGGGCCGGGATAAAGGCGTAGTCCTCCATATCCGTGGTACACAGCGTCTTGTCAAAGTCGTACAGCAGCGCGATGATGGGCTTTGTCATACCGTCTTCCTCCGTGAAAAAAAGGCGGCGCAAGGCCGCCTTTTGTTGTTGTGCTTACTTGTCTCCGCTGTAATTCCGACCGAACTTCAGCTCGTCCAGACTCAGCCGGAAATCGCTGGGGATGGCGCTGCCGTCCACCGGCGGCAGCTTGATGGTGGGCTCGTCGGTGACGGCGCTCCCGGCGCCCTTCTCCTCCGGCGCGTCGATGTACTTGCTGAGGATATCCTGCTCGATGGCGGACACCACATCGGCCTGGGGCTCAGCGGCAGGGGACTCCGGCTGCTCCGGCACGAAGTCCAGCTCCGGCAGAGACTGCAAAAAGGCGCTCTGGGCCTGGCACAGCTCCTCACTGCGGCGAATGAACACCGCGGTCTTCTCCTGTGCGGCCTGCAGCTTCTTCTCCGCCGCCCTGCGCTCGTCGTCCAGCCGATGGATCTCCGCCTGGGCCTCCACCTGCGCGTCGGCCAGGATCTTCTCCTTCTCGCTCTGGGCCTCCTGCACCAGCTTGGCGGCCATCTTCTGGGCCGTCAGCAGTGCCTGGCGCATGGCCTCCTCGGTGGAACGGTACTCCTCCACCTTCTCGGCCAGCACCTTCAGCTTGGCCTTCAGCGTGACATTCTCCTTGAACAGGGCGGTGTAGTCCTCCGTCAGCGCGTCCAGAAACTCATCCACAGACGCCATATTGTATCCGCCGCCGCCGAATGACGCCTTCGGGAATACTTTTTCGGAAACTTCCTGGGGTGTAAACATTGCCGATCCCTCCGTTATATGATTTCTTTAGAAGTACAATCCGTTGTTCTCCAACTCATCGATCAGGTCGCCCATGATATCCACGGAGTAGGGGGTGATGATGTACGTGTTGGCCGCCACCTTCTTGATCTTGCCCTCGCCGGCATAGGCCACGCCGGACAGGAAGTCGATCAGCCGCCGGGCCACGTCCTTGTTGGTGGACTCCAGGTTCAGCACCACCGTGCGCTTCTCCTTCAGATGGTCCGCGATCTCCGAGGCGTTCTCGAAGCGCTCCGGCTTCACCAGCACCACCTTCAGCTGGGTGGTGGCGTGGATGTTCACCACCTTGTTGTGGCGGTCCTCGCTGCGGCGATCCTCACGGCGGTCGTCCTTGCGGTCGTCAAACAGGGAACGGGAGGACTCCTTTACCGGCTCCTCAAAATCGTCCTCATAATCATAATCCTCATCATCGTAGGGATGAATGATCTTCTTCAGCTCGTCCATCAGGCCCATGTGCAATACCTCCCGCGTATTATTTGGAATAGTCTCTTGCGCCGAAAATGGCGGTGCCCACGCGGACCATGTTGGCTCCCGCGCGAATGGCATCGGCAAAATCGCCGCTCATACCCATAGAAAGATATTCTAATCCATTATCGTACATTTTTCTGTTTATGTCAACATATAGTGCCTGTACTTTTTGAAAATATACCACATTTTCTTCCCGTGTGGCGTCCGCCGGGGGGATGGTCATCAGTCCCCGCACCCGCACATGGTCCATTTCCTTCGCCTGTGCCGCTGCGTTTTCCACCTCCTGCGGCGCAAAGCCGCTTTTGGCCGCCTCGCCGCCGATGTTCACCTCCAGCAGGATATCCTGCACGATGCCCAGCTTATCCGCCTGCTTGTCCACCTCGGCCAGCAGCTCCGGCGAGCCGATGGACTGGATCAGGGCCGCCTTGCCCACCACCTGCTTCACCTTGTTGCGCTGCAAGTGGCCGATGAAATGCAGCGGCGCGCCGCGATAGGCGTCCTCCGCCAGCTTTGCGGTCATCTCCTGCACCCGGTTCTCGCCCAGGGCATCGATGCCGGCGGCGATGGCCTCCTGGCAGGCGGCGGCATCGTTCATCTTGCTGGCGCCCACCAGCGTGATATCCGCCCCGGTGCGGCCCGTCTCCCGTGCCGCCGCGTCGATCTCGGCGCGGATCACTTCCAAATTTTCCCGAATAGACATCGCTTGTGCCTCCTTGTCTCTTTCGTATCTAAGCCGCGTGCGCCCGCTGGAGGCGGGTGCCGCCGTGTTTATCGGATGACCTTGCCGTCATACAGCTCGCCGGACGTGGCGATGACCTGATCGCCGGAGCGCAGGGTCTGCGTGTCCCGCACGCCCTCGGCGGGCTTCACCAGCGCGTAGCCCTCCCCCTGATATACCAGCTCGATCGGCCGGAAGGAGGCGTTCTCGCCGTCCACACAGTACACGCCGGTGGTGCCGTCCGCGCTGACCCGCAGCGCGTCGGCCGGTACCCGCAGTCCCTGATAGGTGTGCAGCACCGCGTCCGCCGCCTGATGGCGCAGCAGCGTGGTCTGTGCCAGATACCGTGTGCTGGACAGCACCACCGCCGCCTGGCCGTTCTCCTCCCGGGACACGGACACCACGCTCATGCGGATGCTCTGGTCAAAGCCCTTGGCCAGACGCACATCCACCCGGCCCATATCCTTCAGCGCCGCCGCCTGCTCTGCCGGCAGCACCACCGCATAGTACCAGGTGTCGCCGTAGATCAGCTTACCCACGTTGCTCTGCTCCGCCGCCGCCTTCACGCCGTTCAGCTTGCCCGGCGTCACGTCCTCCAGAAACGCCTCCGTCAGCACGCTCTCGTACCCGTCGCACACGGCGGAATAGGTGCCGGAGGCCTTGGCGGTCACGGTCTTCGCACCGGACAGCGCGGCTTTCTGCTGCTGTATCTCGCTCTCCACCGATTTGATCTGGGCCTGTATGTCCTCCTGGGACGTATAGCTCCCGTGGTCCCGCTTCAGCACGGCGGCCTTCAGCGCCGCCAGGTCGCTCTCCGCCGCGGCATAATCCCCGGCACTCAGCGTCTGCCGCAGGGTCAGGATGTCGCCGGTGATGGAGGTGTCCAGCTTCAGCGCCGCATCCGGGTCCAGATAGGACGTCAGGGCGAACTGCAGCTGCTGCAGCTGCAATTCCAGCGTCTCGATCCGGCTGACGGTCTGCAGCGCGCTGTCGTCGCTGTACACCGTGGCCACCGTCTCGCCGGCGGCCACCCGCTGTCCCTCCTGCACGGCCCGGGACACGGTGCCGGTCTGGCCGGGCAGCGGCTCCTCCGTCCGCACCAGCCAACCCTCCATGGAGATAACGTCCTCCGCCTGTGCCTCATAGACCAGCGTGATGGTCATCGGGTCGGCAAAGTAGTTGTATACCTGCGCGGCGAAGTACACCAGCACTGCCACCAGCACCGCGATGGGCAGCACCTTCAGCAGCGGCGACGAGCGCTTGTTGCTCCCCGCCGGGATGTTCGTGTTGTTGTCTGAGGTAGTGTTCATGGGCTTTCCTCTTTGTCTATGTTCTCTTACTCCGCGTCCTCCCACAGCGTGACATTCCGCGCCGGCGCGATGGTGGAGATGGCGTGCTTGTAGATCACCTGCTGCCGCCCCTCGCTGTCCAGCACCACCACGAAGCAGTCGAACCCCGTGATGACGCCCCGCAGCTGAAAGCCGTTCACCAGGAACAGCGTCACCGGCACGTTCTCCTTCCGGGCCTTGGTAAGAAAGATATCCTGTAAGTTGTTTGTCTTCTGCATGATCGTCCACTCCTTGTATGTCTGTACGGACGATATGCACAATATCTGCCTCCGCCCGCCGCTATCAGCATACCCCGGCGGACAGGAGGAATTCTGTCGCATTTTGTAACCCCGCCGAAAAATCCGGCGTTTTTTCCCATAATATCCAGTGGATGGCCTCGTTGCGCCGCAGCCAGGTCAGCTGCCGCTTGGCGTACTGCCGTGACCGCAGCTTCACCTCCGCGATGGCCTCGGCCACGGTGGCGCGGCCCTCGGCCACCGCCAGAAACTGCTTGTACCCGATAGCCTGCAGGGCCGTGGCGTCCCGGGGCAGGCCGCTTTGCAGCAGTGTCTCCACCTCCTGCAAAAGCCCCTGTGCCACCATCGCATCCACCCGCCGGTCGATGCGCTCCTTCATGTCCTCCCGATCCCGGAAGGCCAGGCCGATGTACGCCGCGTCGTACCGGGGCGGTATCTCCCGGCTTTTTCTGTCGTGCGCCCCGATGGTCTCCCCCGTCTCGTAATAGACCTCCAGCGCCCGGACGATGCGCTTCTCGTCCCGCAGGTGCAGCCGCGCCGCGCTCTCCGGGTCCACGGCCCGCAGCGCCTCCAGCAGCGCCCCCGCGCCGTCCTTAGTCAGCCTTTCCTGCAATTCCCGGCGTATCTCCCCGCCCTGGCTGCCGGCGGCAAAGTCCTGCCCCCGCACCAGCGCGTCCAGATACAGCCCCGTGCCCCCCACCAGCACCGGCCGCTTTCCCCGCCGCAGGATGTCCTGCACACACGCGTCCGCCTCCCGGACGTACCGGGCCACGGACCAGCTCTCCGCCGGGTCCGCCACGGCCACCATGTGGTGGGGCACGCCCTCCATCTCCTCCGCCGTGGGGGCGGCGGTGCCGACGGTCATGCCCCGGTATATCTGCATGGAGTCCACGGACACCACCTCGCCGCCGAAGCGCTGCGCCAGCGCCACACCCATCTTCGTCTTGCCGCAGGCCGTGGGGCCCACCACGCAGACGACCTTGTTGTCCATGTCCTCACCTCGATCCGTTTTGGAAAGCGCCGCAGCGCCGTTATGGCCTGTAAAGTCGTGGATTTTTCGTTCTGCCGATGACGGGACGGTGCCGCTGTACTTTGTGTACAGCAAGCCGACCCGGCGATGGCAGAACGGAAGAGACGCGGCTTTACGCCCGTTTGAACATTTTTTCTATCTCATATTCGCTAAGCTTCACCGCCACGGGCCGCCCGTGGGGGCAATAGCGCACCGCGCCGGACTGCACCTGCGCCGCCAGCGCCCGCAGCTCCGCCGGATCGCTGGTCATGCCGGCCTTGATGGCGCTCTTGCAGGCCACGGTGTGCAGCACCTCGTCCCGCAGGGCCGCCCGGTCCGCGCTGTGCAGGCGCAGCTTCTGCGCCAGCTCCTCCAGCGTGGCGGCGGCGTCCTCGGCCCGCACATCGTCGGGCACCTCCCGCACCAGCACCGTGCCGTCGCCGAAGTCCTCGCACAGGAACCCGCAGTCCGCCAGCAGCTCCAGATTTTCCAGCACGGCGGTGTATTCCTCCGCCGCCAGCGTCACCGCCGCCGGCGTCAGCAGCAGCTGCCGCATGGGCGGCTCCGTGCGCGCCTTCAGCGCGTCGAACCGCATTCTCTCATGGGCGGCGTGCTTGTCAATGAGCCACACGTTCCGTTCCGCGTCCTCGCAGATGATATAGGTCTTCAGCACCTCGCCCGCTACGCGCCAGGGCTGCTCCGCCGCGGCGGGGCCCTCCGGCATGGCGATCTCCTGCTGCTCCGGCTCCGCGGCCGGGGCAGGGGAGGGCGTCGTCTCCGGTCGTTCCGCCGTTTCCTCCGGCGGCGTGATGTGATACACCACGCCCGGCGCGGCCGGTGCCGTAAACGGCTTGTCCGGCTGGCACACCACGTCGTGCACCGCCATCACCGGCGTGACCGGGGCGGGAGCGGGCGCGGGTCTGACCGGCTCCGTAGCCGCCGGCCTTGCGGGTGCCGAGCCGATGGTCTTCCCCATGGGCAGCGTCACTGCCTGCGAAGGCTTTGGCGCGTTCGGCCGTTTCAGGAATTCCTGTGCCGTCATGGTCTGATAGAAGGGCTTTTCCGCCGCTTTTGGCCGCCCCTCGCCGTCCAGCGCGTCTTTCACGGTGTAGTGCACCGCGTCGAACACCGCTTTCTCGGCAGCGAATTTCACCACCGTCTTGGCCGGGTGGACGTTCACGTCCACCTCGTTCACCGGCAGCGTGATGTGCAGCACACAGCCGGGGAACTTCCCCTTCAGCAGCCGGTTGCGGTAGGCCTCCTCCACGGCGGCGGTCAGCAGCTGGCTCTTCACCAGCCGCCCGTTGACAAAGAACAGCTGCCGCGCCCGGGTACCGTGCCCCGCGGCGGGACTGCTCACAAAGCCGCTGGCCCGCACGTCGCCGCTGCCGCCGCCCACCTCCAGCAGACTTTTGGCAAAATCCCGGCCCAGGGCAGCGTAGATCGCCGACAGCAGCTGCCCGTCGCCGGGGGTGTGCAGCACCTCCTGCCCATCCCGCAGCAGCTTGAAGGACACCTCTGGGTGGCTGAGCGCCAGCTGTGTCACCACAGCGGCAGCCGCCGCGCCCTCGGCACTGTCCTTTTTCATGAATTTCATTCGCGCCGGGGTGTTGTAGAACAGGTCCCGCACACACACGGTGGTGCCCTCCGGGCACCCGGCGGCCGTGACCTCACCGGGTACGCCGCCCTCCAGATGCAGGGACGCGCCGCTGTCGGCGCCCCGCGCACGGGAGAAAATATCCAGCCGTGACACGGCGGCGATGGCCGCCAGCGCCTCGCCCCGGAAGCCCAGCGTCCCGATAGCCGCCAGGTCCTCTGCCCGCCGCAGCTTGCTGGTGGCGTGGCGCAGAAACGCGGTAGGCAGCTGCTCCGGCGCGATGCCGCAGCCGTTGTCCGTCACCCGCAGATACGTCATGCCGCCGTGCTCCAGCTCCACGGATACGGCGGACGCCCCGGCATCCAAAGCGTTCTCCAGCAGCTCCTTGCACACGCTGGCGGGGCGCTCCACCACCTCGCCGGCAGCGATGAGATCGGCGATATGGGCAGGCAGTTGTTGTATCTGCGGCATGGTATTCACTCCTTTTCTATTGCAGTTTGCTCTTCAGTTCATACAGCAGGTTCAGCGCCTCCAGGGGGCTCAGCGCGTCCACCTGCGTCCGGCGGATGATATCCGCCACGGCGCCCTCGGCCATGCCCTCCAGGGATACCTGGTCCTCCCGCGCCGCCGGGGTGTGGGGCTGCCGGGGCTGGCTCTCCAGCTCCCGCAAGATCTCCCGCGCCCGCTTGAGCACCGTGTCCGGCAGGCCTGCCAGCTTGGCTACCTCGATGCCGTAGCTCCGGTCCGCACCGCCGGGGACGATCTTCCGCAGAAAGACGATATCCTCGCCCCGGGCGTGGACGGCCACGTTGTAGTTCCGCACGTTGGGCAGCTCCTGCTCCAGCGTGGTCAGCTCATGATAATGGGTAGCGAACAGCGTCTTGGCCTTCAGCTTCCCGGCGCAGTGCTCCAGCACCGCCCGGGCAATGGACATTCCGTCGAATGTAGACGTACCCCGGCCGATCTCATCCAGAATGAGCAGGCTGTTCTTCGTGGCGCAGCGAAGCAGCTCCGACACCTCGGTCATCTCCACCATGAAGGTGGACTGTCCCGCCGCCAGGTCGTCGCTGGCGCCGATGCGGGTGAAAATGCGGTCCACCACGCCGATGTGCGCCCGCTGGGCGGGGACAAAGCACCCCACCTGGGCCATCAGCACGATCAGTGCCACCTGACGCATATAGGTGGACTTACCGGCCATGTTGGGACCGGTGATGATGGCCACCCGGTCCTCCTTTGCGCCCATGTGGGTGTCGTTGGGCACAAAGAATGCGTCGCCCCGCACCTTTTCCACCACCGGATGGCGTCCTGCCGTGATCTCGATGACCCCGGACTCGTCCACCTCCGGCCGGCAGTAGTGGTTCTGGGCCGCCACCTCGGCAAAGGCGCACAGCGTGTCCAGCTGCGCGATCAGCGATGCCGCCAGCTGCACCCGTGTCACCTGTCCCGCCGCCTCTGTCCGCAGCGCGGCGAACAGGTCGTATTCCAGCGCCGCGTCCCGGTCATGGGCGGTGAGCACCTCATGCTCCAGATCCTTCAGCTCCTGGGTGATATAGCGCTCGCCGTTCACCAGCGTCTGCTTGCGTATGTAGTCTGCCGGCACCTGGTCCTTAAAGGAGTTGCTCACCTCGATATAGTACCCGAACACCTTGTTGTACCCCACCTTCAGGGTACGGATGCCGGTCTTCTCCTTCTCACGGGCCTCCAGCTGCGCGATAAACCCCTTGCCGCCGGAGAGTATCCCCCGCAGCCGGTCCACCTCATCGTCATAGCCCTCGCGGATCATGCCGCCCTCCCGGACGGAGAACGGCGGCTCGTCCACCAGCACGGCGGCAATGCGCCCGCTGACGTCCTCCAGCGTCTCCAGCTGCTCGTCCAGCTTTCCCAGCGCCCCTGTCCGGAACGGCGTCAGGCACCGCTTGATCTCCGGCAGGTGCTCCAGCGCCGCCCTCAGGTTCACCAGGTCCCTGGCTCCGGCGGTGCCGTAGACGATCCGGCTCATCAGCCGTTCCATGTCGCCCATGCCGGTCAGGGCCAGCCGCAGCTCCTGGCGGCCCACGGTGTTGTCCGTCAGCGCCGCCACGGCATTCAGCCGCCGGTCGATGGCCGCCACGTTCACCAGCGGCTGCTGCAGCCACATCCGCAGGTTCCGCGCGCCCATGGGCGTCTTGGTCTTATCCAGCACCCACAGCAGGCTGCCCTTCTTCTCCTTGCCCCGCAGCGTCTCCGTCAGCTCCAGATTGCGCCGGGCCGTCAGGTCCAGCTCCATGAACTGCCCCGTCCGGTACCACTCCAGCTTGTCCAGCTGCTTCACGTCGGTCTTCTGCGTCTCGTAGAGATACGTCAGCAGTCCGCCCAGCGCCAGCAGCGGTGCGCTCTCATTCCGGGGCAGGTCCCGCAGCGCCGCCTCGCCGAATTGCAGCCGCACCTTCTTCTCCGCGTCCGACACGTCGAACCGTCCCTCCGCCAGCCTCTCCCGCCGGCAGGAAAAGCGCTCCTCCAGCGCGGCGGTCAGCGCCGGTTCGTCATAGGCCGCGGCGTTCATCACCGCCTCCGCCGGGGCGAAGCGCCCCAGCTCGTTGATCAGCCCCGTCAACCGCTGCGCCCCGGTGAACGCCGTCACCTGGGCCTGCCCGGTGGAGATGTCCGCCGCGCACAGTCCCGCCGCCGTCTCGCTGAGATACACGCCGCACAGATAGTTGCTGCGTCCCGCGTCCAGGCATGCCTCGTCCAGCACCGTACCGGGGGTGACGGTGCGGATGATCTCCCGCTTCACCAGCCCCTTGGCCAGAGCCGGGTCCTCCATCTGCTCGCAGATGGACACCTTGTACCCCTTGGCGATCAGCCGCGCGATATACCCCTCGGCGGAGTGATACGGCACGCCGCACATGGGGATGCGCTCCTCGTCGGACTTGCTCTTGTCCTTGTCCCTGGTGGTCAGGGCCAGGTCCAGCTCCCTCGACGCCGTCCGGGCATCCGGCCCGAACATCTCGTAAAAATCACCCAACCGGAAAAACAGCAGGGAGTCGGGGTGCTTCTCCTTCTCCTCCATATACTGCCGCATCATGGGTGTCAGCTCAGCCATAGCTCGGCTCCTTTCTCCCTCCGGGAAGTCTGCGCCTTACGGCGCGGGGCGCTCAGCCCAAAAAGCCCAGCAGGCCCAGAATGCCGAAGGTGGTGTACAGCAGGCACATGACCACCAGCAGAATGGTGATGATGCTGTACATGGCGCTGGTTTTCTTCGTGTGCTTGTACTTGCGGATATAGAACAGCGTGCCGCAGGTGATGCCCAGCGTCAGGGAGGACAGGTGGGTCATTACCGCGCTGTCCTTGAAGGCTGTCAGGCGCAGGATCAGGATCACCAGCACCACGGCAAACTCCGCGATCAGCGTCACATTCAGCCAGGCGGGCAGCTTCACCTTCTCCTGCTGGTTCACCTTCTCGGCCACCTTCTGGGCCATGTACGCGCCGGTGGTGTACCCGCCGTAGTTGCTGTTCTTCTTCTTGGAATGGATATTCTTATTGGGGTTGCCCTTGGCCTTGCGGATGGCCTCCTCCTGGTTGGCGTACTGGTTCACGTTGGCCTTGTAGCTGTTCTTTGCCATGGTTTTATTCTCCTTCTGTCGGTAGATTGGTAAGATAACGCCGCAGCATATCAAAAGCGTGGTGGGCGGACAGCGTCCGGATGCGCTCCCGGTCGCCGCCCAATGTCAGATGCCGCACGGTCACGCCCTCCGGCGTGGAAAGCCCCACGAACACGGTGCCCACCGGGTTTCCCCGGTCGTCCCCGTCGGGACCGGCCAGTCCGGTAACGGATACCGCCAGGTCCGCGCCTGTCAGCACCCGGACGCCCAGGGCCATGGCCCGGGCCACCTCCGCCGACACCGCGCCGCAGCGCGCCAGCAAATTCTCCGGCACGTGCAGCACCTGCTGCTTCACATGGTTCGTATAGCTGACCACGCCGCCCAGAAAGACCTGCGACGCGCCGGGGATATCCGTCAGCCGCTTGGCGATCAGTCCGCCGGTACAGCTCTCCGCCGCCGCCAGCGTCAGTCCCCGTTCCCGGCACAGCGTCAGCACCGTCTCCTCCAGCCCGGACACATCCGCGCCGTAGAAATACGCGCCCAGCCGGGCCCTTACCTCCGCCAGCACCGGCGCCATCCGCGCCTCACAGGCACGCTCGTCCGCCCCGCGGGCGGACAGCTGCAGCATCACCTCGCCCGGCTTGGCATAGGGTGCCAGCGTCATGTCCGCCTCCCGCCGCAGCAGGTCGCCCAGCAGCTCCTGCACCTGCGGCTCCGTCAGGCCGAAGATATGCAGCGTGTGTGACCGCACCGTCTGTCCCCGGACCTGCTCCAGCCAGGGCAGCAGGCAGTGCTCGGCCATATAGCTGCACTCATGGGGCACGCCGGGCAGCAGCGCCGCCGTGGTCTTTCCGGCGGTGAACACGCACCCTGGGGCCGTGCCCACCGGATTGCGGAACACGGTGCACCCCTCCGGCAGATAGGCCTGCTGCATATCGCATTCCGGCATCTCCCGGCGGAACACCCGGTCGAAATACCGCCGCATATCCTCCACCACCTCCTGGTGGAGCACCAGCGGCGTGTCCAGCGCGGCGCACACCGCCGTTTTCGTCATATCGTCGTAGGTGGGGCCGAGGCCGCCGGTGAATACCAGCAGCTCTGCCCGTCCCCTTGCGATGGCCACGGCCTTTTCCAGCCGCGCCGCGTCGTCGTCCACAGTGGTGTGGTACAACACCTCCACACCGGCGGCAGTCAGCAGCCGGGAGAGGAACGCGGCATTCGTATTGGTCACGCCGCCGGTCAGCAGCTCGCTGCCCACGGCTATGATCTCCGCGGTACGGGGCATAGACGCGCCTCCTTATAGCGTAGGTTTGATCCGGATCATCTCGCGTCCGGCCATGGCCCGCTGGCACAGGCCCTCCACATCCAGCGCGCTTTCGTACTCCCGCGTCTCCTCCACGCTGGGCTTCGTCTTGGGGTGCCGGGGCGTGAACACGGTGCAGCAGTCCTCATAGGGCAGGATGGACGTGTCGAAGGTGCCGATATGGCGGGCGATCTTCACGATCTCCTCCTTGTCCATGCCGATCAGGGGCCGCAGCACCGGCATGGTGGTCACGTCCTCGCTGACGGCCAGCGCCTGCATGGTCTGGCTGGCCACCTGACCCAGATTTTCTCCGGTGACCAGGGCGCGGCATCGCAGCTCCAGCGCCAGCATATTGGCCAGGCGCATCATGAACCGCCGCATGATCAGGGTAAAGTGATCCTCCGGGCACTTGCGGCGTATCTCCTCCTGAATTTCGGTAAAGGGGATGATGAACACCGCCAGCCGGCCGCACCAGGGGGTCAACTCCTCCGCCAGCTTCAGCACCTTCTCCCGGGCCAGCTCGCCGGTATAGGGCGGAGAAGCGAAGTGGATCATCTCCAGCTGTACGCCCCGCTTGGCGATCATATAGCTGGCCACGGGGCTGTCGATACCGCCGGACAGCAGGCTCACCGCGTGGCCGCCCATGCCCAGGGGCAGGCCGCCCGCGGCGCTCTCGGCGGGTCCGTGGACGTAGGCCGCGTCCTCCCGTACCTCGATGTACACCGTCAGTTCCGGGTGGTGTACGTCCACCGTCAGGTGGGGGAAGGCGTCATGGAGCGCGCCGCCCACCCACTGGCTCAGCTGGATGGAGCCCATGGGGAAGGACTTGTCCGCCCGCTTGCTCTCCACCTTGAAGCTCTTGGCCGCGGTCAGCGCACCGCCCAGATAGGTCTTTGCCGTGTCGAAAATAGCCTCCTTGCTCTTCTCGCAGGGCAGCGCCCGGGTGATGGCGATGATGCCGAACACCTGCTTGCAGGCAGCGTAAGCCCCGGCGATGTCGCATTTCTCCTCCGCCGGCTCCACATAGATAGTGGACTGGCGGGAATATATCTTCCACTTGCCGAACCGCTGGGTGCGGCGGCGGATGTTGCTCATCAGCTTCATCTCAAAGCTGCGGCGGTTCAGTCCCTTCAGGACCACCTCGCCCAGCTTGCACAGAATGATCTCGTGCATATGGTTCTCTCCTTGTTGTTGGTGTACAGATGTGGGGACGGCGGGCGGGCAGCTTCGTCCGCCCCTACAACGGGACGGCGTACCCCAAGGGCATTTGTTCCGCTGCGCTCCACTGCGGGACGCCGTCCCCTACGGACGTTTATCGGCGGCGTACCGGGTCTGACGATGGCAGGGTGGAAAATATCCCGCCACGGCGGTGAGATTTTTTGTCCTGCCGATGGCAAGCTGACGACGGCGTACCGGGTATACGCCGAGGAGGCTTGACGATGGCAGGGCGGAAAAGATCCCGCCGTCACTTTAATGTGTTGCTGCTGCGGTACTGTATGGCCTCGGCAAGATGTGCCGCCTCGATGCGCTCGCTGCCCTCCAGGTCGGCGATGGTCCGGGCCATACGCAGTATGCGGTCGTGGCTGCGGGCCGTCAGGCCCAGGCGCTCAAAGGCACCCTGCATGAGCTTTTCGCCGGCGGCGTCCAGCGCACAGTATGTTCCGATCATGGCGGGGGTCATGTAGGCGTTGCAGGACACCTCGGTCCCGGCAAAGCGCTTTTTCTGCACCTCGCGGGCGGCGTTGACCCGTTCCCGGATGGCCGATGACGGCTCCGGCTGCTCCTTGCGGCGCATGGCCTCATACTCCACTGACGGCACATCGATGTGCATATCGATCCGGTCCAGCAGCGGGCCGGAGATACGCTGCATATACTGCTCCACCTGCTGGGGCGAGCAGGTGCAGCGTCCGGAGGGGTGGCCGTACCAGCCGCAGCGGCAGGGGTTCATGGCGCACACCAGCATGAAGCGGCTGGGCAGCGTCAGGGAGCCGGAGGCCCGGGTGATGGTCACAAAGCCGTCCTCCAGCGGCTGGCGCAGTGTCTCCAGCGCCGCCTTGCTGAACTCCGGCAGCTCGTCCAGAAACAGCACGCCGTTGTGGGCCAGGGATATCTCTCCCGGCCGGGGTATCCCCCCGCCGCCGGAGAGCGACACGGTGGACGCCGTGTGGTGGGGGCTGCGGAAAGGCCGCGTATCCACCAGCGGGTGCCGCGGGTCGGTCATGCCCGCCACGGAATAGATCTCCGTGGTCTGCAGGGCCTCCGCCCGGGTCATGTCCGGCAGGATGGACGGCAGCCGCCGGGCCAGCATGGACTTGCCCGCGCCGGGCGAGCCCACCAGCAGCACATTGTGCCCGCCGGCGGCGGCGATCTCCAGCGCCCGCTTCACATTCTCCTGTCCCATCACGTCGGCGAAGTCCGGCAGGGGCCGGTCCTGATGTCCCGGCGTCCACCGGGGCGCCGGCGTCATGACCTGCTCACCCTTCAGGTGGGCGATGAGCTGTCCCACGTCCGTCACACCGTACACGGTCAGCCCGTCGGCCAGGGTAGCCTCGGCGGCGTTTGCCTCGGGCACATACAGCGTATCGATGCCCAGCCGCGCCGCCGTCAGCGCCATGGGCAGCACGCCCGTCACCGGCCGCAGCGCGCCGGAGAGGCTCAGCTCGCCCAAAAACGCCGCGCCCTGGGGCAGGGGAGATATCTCCTCCGCCGCGGCCAGAATGCCCAGCAGGATGGGCAGGTCGTACACCGTGCCCTCCTTCCGCACCCGCGCCGGAGCCAGATTGACCGTGATGCGGCTGACGGGGAACTTGGCCCCGCAGTTTTTCACCGCCGCCCGGACACGCTCCCGCGACTCCTTCACCGCCGCGTCCGGCAGGCCCACCACGTCGAACCCCGGCAGTCCGCCGGACAGAAAGCACTCCACCGACACCTCATAGCCGGTGATGCCCGTCAGGCCCAGCGACCGTACCGTCACCATCATGGACAGCGCCCCCTTTACACTAATTTTATAGCACCGTACATTTTACCACAAAATTTCCGCCGTGAACAGCCACTTTTTCCAAAAAAGTCCCCTGCCTTTTGCGCGGAGTGCATGAACCTGTCCCGCCGCCGTGAGAATTTTTGTGCATGGCGCTAAAAAAGTTTTATCGTGGCACAAATCACGAAAATGTGGGTTTACATCCAGGATTTTTTGTGCTACTATGACGGTGCCTAACATTCCGTACAAAGGGGTCTTTGCGCCCTTCTGGCGGTACGGAAGTATATAATGTAAGGAGGCTCATTATGGTAAGAAAAATGAAGTCCATGGATGGCAATAACGCCGCGGCGCACGTTTCCTACGCGTTCTCCGAGGTCGCAGCCATCTACCCCATCACCCCGTCCAGCCCCATGGCGGACTTCGTGGACCAGTGGAGCGCCAACGGTCTGAAAAACATCTTCGGCACCAAGGTCAAGGTCGTCGAGATGCAGTCCGAGGCCGGTGCCGCCGGTGCTGTCCACGGCTCTCTGGGCGCCGGTGCCCTGACCACCACGTACACCGCGTCCCAGGGCCTGCTGCTGATGATCCCCAATATGTACAAGATCGCGGCTGAGCAGCTGCCCTGCGTGTTCCACGTGTCCGCCCGTACCGTGTCCACTCAGGCGCTAAACATTTTCGGCGACCACTCCGACGTCATGGCCTGCCGCCAGACCGGCTTCGCCATGCTGTGCGAGGGCAACGTCCAGGAGGTCATGGATCTGTCCCCCGTGGCCCATCTGGCCGCGCTGGAGGGCAAGGTCCCCTTCATCAACTTCTTCGACGGCTTCCGCACCTCCCACGAGATCCAGAAGATCGCAGTCTGGGACTACGAGGATCTGAAGGATATGTGCGACATGGACGCCGTGGCCGAGTTCCGCCGCCACGCCCTGAACCCCGAGCATCCCCATATGCGCGGCAGCCACGAGAACGGCGACATCTTCTTCCAGCACCGCGAGGCCTGCAACAGCTACTACACCGCCCTGCCCGCCGTGGTCGAGAAGTACATGGACAAGATCAACGCCAAGCTGGGCACCGACTACAAGCTGTTCAACTACTACGGCGCCGCCGACGCTGACCGCGTCATCGTGGCTATGGGCTCCATCTGCGACGTGGCCGAGGAGGTCATCGACTACCTGAACGCCCACGGCGAGAAGGTGGGCCTGGTCAAGGTCCGTCTGTTCCGCCCCTTCGCCGCCGAGAAGCTCATCGAGGCCCTGCCCGCCTCCGTGCAGAAGATCGCCGTGCTGGACCGCACCAAGGAGCCCGGCTCTCAGGGCGAGCCTCTGTATCAGGACGTTGTCACCGCCCTGGCCAACGCCGGCTGGAACGACATCAAGGTCATCGGCGGCCGTTACGGCCTGGGCAGCAAGGACACGCCTCCCGCCTCCGTGTTCGCCGTGTATAACGAGCTGAAGAAGGACGAGATGAAGCGCCAGTTCACCATCGGCATCGTGGACGACGTCACCAACCTGTCCCTGCCCGAGGATAAGAACTGTCCCAACACCGCGGCCCCCGGCACCATCGAGTGCAAGTTCTGGGGTCTGGGCGGCGACGGTACCGTGGGCGCCAACAAGAACTCCATCAAGATCATCGGCGACCACACCGACAAGTACGTCCAGGCGTACTTCCAGTACGACTCCAAGAAGACCGGCGGCGTGACCATCAGCCACCTGCGCTTCGGCGATCACCCCATCCGCAGCCCGTACTATATCAACAAGGCTGACTTCGTGGCCTGCCACAACCCCAGCTATGTGACCAAGGGCTTCAAGATGGTGCAGGATGTCAAGCCCGGCGGTGTCTACATGATCAACTGCCAGTGGGACTTCGACGAGCTGAACCACCACATGGACGCCGCCTCCAAGCGCTATATCGCCCAGAACAACATCCAGCTCTACACCATCGATGCCATTGACCTGGCCATCGAGATCGGCATGGGCAAGCGCAACAACACCATCCTCCAGTCCGCGTTCTTCTCTCTGGCCAAGGTCATGCCCGAGGATGAGGCCATCACCTACATGAAGGAGAAGGCCAAGGCCTCCTACCTGAAGAAGGGCCAGGACATCGTGGACATGAACTACAAGGCCATCGACCTGGGCGCCACCGCCTATAAGAAGATCGACGTGCCCGCCGACTGGGCCAACGCCGTGGATACCAAGCCCGCCAAGGAGCTCAAGGGCAAGCCCGAGCTGGTGAAGATGGTCAAGGATATTCTGGAGCCCGTGGGCAAGATGGACGGCGACAGCCTGCCCGTCTCCGCCTTCGTGGACCATGTGGACGGCCAGTTCGAGCTGGGCGCCGCCGCCTACGAAAAGCGCGGCGTGGCCGTCTCCGTCCCCACCTGGGACGCCGAGAAGTGCATCCAGTGCAACCAGTGCGCCTACGTCTGCCCCCACGCCACCATCCGTCCCTTCGCGCTCACCGCTGACGAGGCCGCCAAGGCCCCCGAGGCTGCCAAGATCGTGGATGTCAAGGCCGGCAAGGGCAAGGGCACCTATCAGTTCACCATGGCCATCAGCCCGCTGGACTGCATGGGCTGCGGCGTCTGCATCGGCGCCTGCCCGGTGAACGCCCTGTCCATGGTCGCCCAGGAGGGCGAGCTGCCCCAGCAGGACGTGTTCGACTACTGCGTGGCCGAGGTGTCCGAGAAGAAGGATATGCAGGACAACACCGTCAAGGGCAGCCAGTTCAAGCAGCCCATGCTGGAGTTCTCCGGCTCCTGCGCCGGCTGCGCCGAGACCAGCTATGCCCGTCTCGTCACCCAGCTGTTCGGCGACCATATGTATATCTCCAACGCCACCGGCTGCTCCTCCATCTGGGGCGGTCCCGCGGCTACGTCTCCCTACTGCACCAACAAGGCCGGCCACGGTCCCGCCTGGTGCAACTCCCTGTTCGAGGATAACGCCGAGCACGGCCTGGGTATGTTCACCGGCCAGAACAAGATCCGCGAGGATCTGGCCGACGAGACCCGCCAGCTGATCGCTGTGGAATGGGCGCGTCCCGAGCTGAAGGCCGCCGCACAGGCGTGGCTGGACACCATGAACGACGGCACCGCCAACGCCGAGCCCGCCAAGGCCTACGTCAAGGCCCTGGAGGAGAGCATCTGCACCGTGGAGGAGCTGGCCGCCATGCCTCAGCTCGCCGCGCACGCCGCCGAGCTGAAGGCCAAGGGCGCCCTGCTGTGCGACTGCGCCGCCTGCACCCTGGCCGCTGATATCCTCAGCAAGAAGGAATACCTGGCCAAGAAGTCCATGTGGATCTTCGGCGGCGACGGCTGGGCCTACGATATCGGCTACGGCGGTCTGGACCACGTCATCGCCTCCAAGCAGGATGTCAACATCTTCGTGTTCGACACCGAGGTGTACTCCAACACCGGCGGACAGGCCTCCAAGGCGTCCAACATCGGTCAGGTGGCCCAGTTCGCCGCCGCCGGTAAGGAGGTCAAGAAGAAGAGCCTCTCCGAGATCGCCATGCAGTACGGCTATGTGTACGTGGCCCAGGTGGCCATGGGTGCCAACCCCGCCCAGACCATCAAGGCCATCACCGAGGCCGAGGCCTATCACGGCCCGTCCCTGATCATCGGCTACAGCCCCTGCGAGATGCACTCCATCAAGGGCGGCATGATGAACTGCCAGAAGGAAATGAAGAAGGCCGTGGACTGCGGCTACTGGAACCTGTTCCGCTACAATCCCGACGGCGGCGACAAGAAGTTCACCCTGGACTCCAAGGCCCCTGCCGGCGGCTATCAGGAGTTCCTGATGAACGAGGCCCGCTACTCCCGCCTGACCCGCGAGTTCCCCGAGCGTGCGGACGTGCTGTTCAAGCGCAACGAGGACGAGGCCAAGGCCCGCTACGAGCATCTGCTCAAGCTCATCGATATGTACGACAAATAAGCCGTATCTCCTCACAGCACAAAAAGAGACAGCCTTGCGGCTGTCTCTTTTTTGCGTTTCCCCTTCCGCTGTCAAAACTTGTCAAGCGCCCATATTTTTCCTTGACGATACACCATCCATGCAAGTATAATATTTCCATTGTGTATTCCCAAACCGACAGAAGGGGAGAGCTCCATATATGAAAAACCGCATCCTCGCCGCGCTGCTGGCGCTGGTCCTCGGCGTGCCGCTGTACCTGCTGGCCGCCGACGCCGTCCCCACCGCCGCGGGCAAAACCGTTTCCTCCGCCGCCCCGGCCCAGGCCGTGGCCCTGCTGAAGGTCCTTCCCTCCGTGGAGGACCTGGCCGCCGCTATGACTCCGGAGACGGACGCCGCCGCCATGATCGCCCAGACCAGGGCCGACCTCCAGCGGGAGATCGAGCGCCAGACCGGCCCCAAGGGCATCGACCTGAGCTGGTGGCAGAGCCACTACAACGACATCATCGGCTACATTTACAGCCCCGGCACCCCCATCAGCTACCCCATCGCCTACGACGGCAACAACGAGTATTACCTCCACCACGACCTGTACGGCAATTACAGCGAATACGGCACCATCTTCCTGGACGCCCGTGTGCCCAGCGACTTCTCCGGCCACAACAACGTGCTCTATGGCCACCATATGTCCGACGGCTCCATGTTCGCCTCCATCTCCAACTATAAGCAGCAGTGGTACTACGACGCCCACCCCTACTTTTTCCTCTACACCAACGCCGGCAAGTACCGGGTAGACCTGTTCGCCGGCATCGTTGTCCCCGGCACCCACGAGGTGTTCAGCACCTCTCTCTCTGCCGACCAGCTCCAGCGCTTCATCAATAATTCCACCTTCTACTCCGGCAAGGGCGTCCCCTCCGGCCAGATCGTGACCCTCTGCACCTGCTCCTACGAGGCGGCCAACTACCGCTATGTGGTCCTGGGCGAGCTGGTCAAGCTGGAGGACGCCCCCGCCGACACCGCCACGGAGGCCGCCGCATGACCCACGCAGAACAACAAGCCCTTTTTGACACCATCCTCCGCCGGGCCAACCTCCCCGGCAGCTTCAATGTGGAAAACGGCATCCGCCTGACATCCCTGTCCGACGGCGGTGCCGAGGGCGAGGTCCGCCTGACCGCCGGCCACCTGAACCCCCTGGGCATCGTCCACGGCGGCGTGTACTGCACCCTGCTGGACCAGGTGGCCGGCGCCGCCGCCTGCACCCGGGGCAGCCGCGGCCTTACGGTGAACTGCGAGACCCGCTTCCTGGGCATCGCCCAGGGCGACGTCCTCTGCGGCCACGCTCAGGCCATCCACATGGGCCGCACCCTGGTGGTCATGCACGCCTGGGTCACCGACAGTCAGGATACCCTCTGCGCCGACGGCACCTAGACCTTCCGCATGAAGCCCGGCTTCCCGGAGGACTCACCTCCCGGCACCCCTTTCCCGCCCCTCGC
>ERZ1026997.100-NODE-100-length-47902-cov-14.740297_pt1 | contig 47902 bp, 45 predicted proteins | sample MGYA00519289_ERZ1026997 | MGnify/ENA primary metagenome ERZ1026997 (study PRJEB26926, sample SAMN06164455) | human gut metagenome | biome: ENVO:00009003; feature: ENVO:2100002; material: ENVO:00002003 | host: Homo sapiens | place: USA | collected 2012 ... | reverse complement strand
CACAACGAGGGTGCTTATCCATGAGAAAAGCTCCCTTGCGCCGCCCGGACAGTCCATTGCCTTTTCTCTGGGAGACGAGAAAGGGTTTGCGTGGATAGGAGCTTATGACATTACCGCTGACGAGCTTCTTGCCGGGGCAGACAACACCAAGACCGAAAGCAAGACCGCACAGGCGCAAATGCTCATTCTGGAACTGCTTGCGGACGGAAAGCGTATGCCGAGCGCAGAGCTGGAAAAGGCAGTCAATGAGCGTGGGATTTCCTCACGCACCATGAGAACGGCAAAGAGCCGTATCGGGGACAGACTTGTGACCGAGAAAGAGGGCACAGCATGGGTCTGCTATCTCCGAAACTAACAACAGGAACAAGGCAAGCGTGGCAAAGACGGCAAGGTTTTTATAGATACCTTAATGTTGCCGCCTTGCCTTGTTCCCTCATACCGACACCGCCCGATGATGAACAGTCACCGGGCATTTTTCATTTACAGGAGGATTTTGAATGAACAATACCGCAACCAACACCGCCACTTGCCCGACTGTCAGAAAGCAGATCGGCAAGACAACCTATATCGTGCGTGTGCATTTCAGCCAGACCGCCAAGGAGACGATGGAGGACAAAATCAAGCGTATGCTTCGTGAAGAAGTCCGCAAAATGTGACTTCTTCTTGAATTTGATGAAAAAGTCCTTGACTTTTCGTCTCTGGCAAGACCGCCAAAAGCATTCTTGTGACGGCATCGGTGCGTCTGGCGGCGTTTATCTTCCCGCAGTATGCCGCCATGATGCAGACCGACGAGATGGACTTCCCGTCGCTGGGTGAGCGTAAGCGGGCCATCTTTTGCGTTATCCCCGTCAACGACGGCAGTATGAATTATCTCGTCAGTATGCTGTTCACCCAGTGCTTTCAGCAGCTCTATCTGCGGGCAGATGAGCAGTATAACGGACGGCTACCCATGCCGGTGCGCGTGATACAGGACGAGTGGGCCAACGTTGCCCAGCCGGACAGCTATCCCAAGGTGTTGGCTACCTGCCGCAGCTATAATATCGGCATCAACATCATCGTGCAGAATATTCAGAGCATAAAGGCACTGTATAAGGACGAGTGGGAGGGTATCATCGGCAACTGTGATACCCTCCTGTTTCTCGGTGGCGGCAACGAGCCCACATCACTGGAATTTGTGTCGAAGCTGCTGGGAAAGGAAACGGTGCATACCCGCACACGCGGGCAGACGAAGGGACGCAGCGGGTCAAGCTCTGTGAATTTTCAGCAGACCGGACGCGATCTGATGACCCCTGACGAAATACGGATGCTGCCCACTAATGATGCACTCCTGTTCATTCGCGGCGAAAAGCCGGTGCGGGATAAAAAGTACGACATCAAGAAGCACCCCAATGTGCGCCGCACAGCGGACGGTCGGGCGAAGCCTTACAGCCATAACCCGCCTGTACCGGACTACACGCTGCCCGACCTGCCTTACGAATTCCGCACATTGGACGACTATACATTTTTGGAGGACGAATATGAAAATGAAGAAACCTAACACCATTGCAAGAGCCGTGTGTGCAGGCATAGGACTCACTCTCTGCTGTCTTGTGCCGGTCTACGCCACCGGCGGTGATCCGCTGACCATCGTCAACAACCTGTCCGACTTCATCTTTTCGGTCATCAAGGCCATCGGCATTATCATTCTCGGCTGGGGTATCGTGCAGGTGGGCATGAGCATCCAGAGCCACGACGCCAGTCAGCGGACGCAGGGTCTGCTGTGTCTGTTCGGTGGCTTGCTTATTACCTTTGCCAAGGAGATCCTGACGCTGATCGGCGCGGTGTAAGGTATGGACAACAACTGGATCATTGACAACCTTAACTATGCCTTTGGCGTATGGAACGACAAGTTGACGGAGATGTGGTCGCTGCTGACCCAATCACCCCAGGCATTTAAGGGCGGCACCATCTGGCAGACGATCCAGACCGTCAACGGAGCCATGCAAGGCATCGGCTACGGCCTGCTGGTGCTGTTTCTGGCCATTGGCATCTTCCGCAGCAGCGCCAGCTTTCGGGACTTCCAACGGCCTGAACACGTCCTGCGGCATTTTATCTACTTCGTCATGGCGAAGCTGGCTGTTACCTACGGCATCGACCTGATGGTGGACATTTTCACGGTCTGCGCCGGTATCATCTCCGCCGCTGCCGGCAGCGTGGGCGGTATCGACGGAGCAGCCGTGTCACTGCCGGCGGAGATGGCGACTGCCATCGAGGACGTGGGTTTCCTCGCCAGCATTCCACTGTGGCTGGTAACGCTGCTGGGCTGTCTGGTCATTACGGTGCTGGCGTTTTTGATGATCCTCACCGTGTATGGCCGTTTTTTTAAGCTCTATTTATATGCCGCGCTGTCGCCGGTGGCACTGGCGTCCTTTGCGGGAGAGGGCACGTCCCAAATGGGGCGTGCCTTTCTCAAAAGCTATATGGGCGTGTGCCTGGAGGGCGCGGTGATCGTGCTGGCCTGTATCGTGTTCTCGGCCTTCGCCGCCAGCGACACGGTGGTGTTGGGCGGCGGCTCGGTGGTCACGCAGGTATGGGGCTATTTGGGCGAGGTGATCTTCAATATGCTGGTGCTGGTGGGGCTGGTCAAGGGCGCCGACCGTGTGGTGCGGGAGATGTTTGGAATGTGAGAAAATATCGCCCTATACTTTCTTGCTAATTTCTGCCTTGGTATTAGCAGGAAAGACGCCGTATCTTTGGGTTGCAAACGATTCTGCTGAGTAGTACAATTAGAGAGAAACAAATTGATATACGAAAGGGCTTGTCATCGTGTTAATCAGATGTGCGGAGGAAAAAGATTTTCGGGAACTACGGCAGTTTTATGACCGTATGTGTGAGGTTCTGGGAGAAAAGGACTTTCTGCCGGAAGGCGATAAGGGAGGCTTTCCCTCGGACGAAATGGTCAAAAATGCGATTGCAGAGAAGGATCAGTTTATCGGCATAGAAGATGGCCAAATCGTTGCCGCGTATATCATGAATCATGACTGCGACGAGGCTTACCACACAGTTCGATGGCTGACAGATGCGGAAGACAAAGAGATGGTCGTTCTCCATGCTCTGCGAGTGCTTCCCGAATATGGCGGTCGCGGGTATTCCAAGCAATTGGTGCAGCACGCAATCGATACCGCAAGAGAAAGAGGGCTGAAATCCATTCGCCTTGACTGCATAGAGGGAAATGATATTCCACAGAAAATGTATATGTCGTTTGGATTTGCCTATGTAGATACTGTCGAAATCACATATGTGGACATCGGAATACCGAGGAAATTCCTTTTATATGAGTTTGCACTCTGACAACATCTTACTCATTAAGGTAACAACGAAGAAAAGCACCGGTTTCCGGTGCTTTTCTTTTGCCCAAAAGGAGGAAACACATGGAAATCAAAATCAACAAAGAGATACGCAGCTACAAGGAGACTGTCTACTTCGGCCTGACAGCGCGGCAGTTGATCTGTTCGCTGCTGGCCGTGGGTGCGGCGGTGGGGCTGTACTTCGCCCTGCGGGGCGTGTTAGACCGCGAGACGCTGGGCTGGCTGTGCATCGTGGGCGCTGCGCCTATGGCGGCGGCTGGCTTCTTCCACTACAACGGCCTGACGCTGGAGCAATTCCTGTGGGCGTGGTGCAAGACCAATTTCCTGCTGGCCGGTCGGCGGCTGTGGCACAGCGAAAATTACCTATACGACCTTTGGGAGGAGGACAAGAAGTGAGAAAACTATTCAAGGACCGCAGCACAGAACGGGACGCCTTTCGCATTCTCCGCAGTGTGCAGCAGTCTATCCCCATCAAGCGCATCTATAAAGACGGTATCTTTCGTGTAAGCGGCAGGTTTTCCAAGACCTGGCGCTTTTTTGACATCAATTACGCCGTGGCCTCGCCGGAAAAGCAAATGGAACTGTTTCTGGGCTACTGCGGCGTTCTCAACAGCCTACCCATCGACGCAGGCATCAAGCTGACGCTGGTGAACCGCCAGCTCAACCGGCAGGAGTTCAGCCGAAACCTCCTGATGGCCTACCGGCAGGATGGCCGCGACTATATGCGCCGCGAGTACAACGACATTCTGCTGGACAAGGCCAGCGGCAGCAACAATCTGGTGCAGGAGAAGTACATCACCGTGTCCGTTGCCAAGCACAGTATCGAGGAGGCTCGCACCTTCTTCGCCCGCGTGGGAACTGACCTGACCGCTGGCCTCGGGCGCATGGATTCCGGCATACGGGAAATCACCCTCAACGAGCGCCTGCGCCTGTTCCATGACTTCTTCCGCGTGGGGCAGGAATCGGCCTTCGCCTTCGACCTGCAAACCGCCCAGCGGCGCGGCCACGACTTCCGCGACGCCATCGCGCCGGAGACGCTGCAATTCTTCCCCGACCGCTACACCGTGGACGAGCGTGTAGGCCGCACCCTGTTCCTGCGGGAGTATGCCAGCTTCATCAAGGACACCATGATCACCGAGCTGATGGACTACCCCCGAAATATGATGCTGTCCATCGATATTGTGCCGGTGGCCACTGATGAGGCTGTATCGGAGATGCACCGGCGTATCATGGCGGTGGAGAGCGACATTACCCGCTGGCAGCAGCGGCAGAACCACCACAACAATTTCTCCGCCAATACCCCCTATGATCTGGAGCAAATGCGGAAGGAGACACGGGAGTTCTTAGACGACCTCACCGCCCGCGACCAACGGATGATGTACGCGCTGGTGACGCTGACACACCTTGCCGACAGCGAGGAGCAGTTGGAGCAGGACACGGAGGCACTGTCCGCCATCGGGCGTTCCCACGGCTGCCAGTTTGCCACTATGAAGCACCAGCAGGAGGACGCGCTGAACACGGTGCTGCCCTACGGCCTGCGGCGCATTGACGCCATGCGGACGCTGACCACGGAGAGTACCGCTGTGCTGCTGCCCTTCAAGACGCAGGAGATCATGGACACCGGCGGCCTGTACTACGGCGTCAACGCTGTGTCCCGCAACCTTATCATCTGCAACCGCGACGCGATGCTCAACGGACACGGCCTTTATATGGGCGTGTCCGGCAGCGGCAAATCTATGATGGCCAAGCAGGAGATCGGCTTCGTGGGCCTGAATACCAACCACGATATTATTGTGGTAGCCCCCGAGCGGGAGTATGGCCCGCTGATCCGCGCCCTGGGCGGCGAGGTGATTACTATCTCCGCCTCCAACGGCAGCTATGTCAACGCGCTGGACATCTCCAAGGAGTACGGCGACGGGCGCAATCCGCTGGTGCTGAAAAGCGAGTTCATCATGTCTCTGTGTGAACAGCTCATGGGCGCAGGCGAGATCGGCGCGAAGGAGAAATCCATCATCGACCGCTGCACCGCCAACATCTACCGCAAGTACATCCGCAAATACGAGGGCGAACCGCCCACGCTGAAAGACCTCTACGATGACCTTATGCGGCAGAAGGAGCCTGTCGCCCACGAGATCGCGCTGGCACTGGAGCTGTTCACTACCGGCAGCCTCAACGTGTTCGCCCACCAGACCAATATCGACACCCGCAACCGTATCATCTGCTACGACATTCAGGACTTGGGCGAAAACCTCAAGCCCATTGGCCTGTTGGTGATGCTGGACAGCATCCTCAACCGCGTCATTCGCAACCGGCAGCAGGGACGGTATACCCACGTCTACATCGACGAGATCTATCTGTTCTTTGCCAGCCCCGGCGTGGGCGGCAAGAGCGCCATCAACAACTACACCAGCGAGTTTCTTTATAAATGCTGGAAGCGCTTCCGTAAATACTACGCCACCCTGACCGGCATTACGCAGAACGTGGAGGAATGTCTGCTGTCCGACACGGCGCGGCTGATGTTCGCCAACAGCGAGTTCCTGGTGCTGCTGAATCAGGCACCCACCGACCGTGCGGAGCTGGCCAAGCTGCTGGGAGCCAGCGACGCGCAGATGGATTATGTCAGCGACGCTCCGGCAGGACACGGGCTTATCAAGGTGGGCTCCTGCCTTGTGCCGTTCATCAATGAGCTGCCCCGCGACACGGAGCTGTACCGCCTGATGACCACCAAGCCGGGGGAGCAAAATGCGTGACGTTAAGACCCGCGCTGCCATGGAGCAGCCGAAAACACGGCAGAAGAACGCCATCCCCCGCACGGCGGTGCGTATCCTACAGCGGCACTATGCCCAGCAGAAGCAGGAACGGCAGACGCAGCGCCAGCGGCAGCCGGTGGAGTACGCCGCGGAGCAGGTACAGCAGGGCGCGTCGAGCGCCGCCCGCCTGACCTTCCGCGCCACGCGGCAGCTTCAGCGGAAGTACGTCCTGCACAAATACCGTACCCAAAAGGTACGGCAGCGGCAGGAGACAACGGCGGCACAGGTGCGGCAACGGGATATGTGGCGGGGAACAGAGCAACCTACGGCAGTACAGAAAATACCTGCATCCACTATGACCGCCGCCCAGCAGCGGGCAAAGCAGCACGCCCAGCGCGCCGCCCAGCGGCAGATGCTCCAGCAGGCAAAAGCCGCTGCCCGCAAAGCGGGGCAGCGGCTGGAGCAGATGGCGCAGGCGGCAGGCAAGACCATCCGCGCCGGTATCAAGGCGATAGCCACAGCGGGCGGCGGTGTGGTGCTGTTTCTACTGCTGGCCTTGCCGGTGATGGCGGTAGCGGCGGCGCTGTCACCGGCTGGTGTTCTCGCGGACAGTCACACTATGGAGCCCACCGGCGAAGCCATGGAGGTGTGGGAGCGATTGCCGGATGATCTCTCCATGGAACGGCGCATGGTCGTCACTTACGCGCTGGCACTGGTGGACAAGGTGGACTACTTTTGGGGCGGCAAATCGCTGGTGCCGGGCTGGGATGACCGCTGGGGTGAGCTGACGGAGGTCACAGCCGAGGGCAGCGACAGCACCGGCACGGAGCAGCCCTACGGCCTTGACTGTTCCGGCTTCGTGGACTGGGCATTTTACAACGCCAGCGGCGGCAGATGCATCATCGGGCAGGGCGGCGGTGCAGCAGAGCAGCATGCCAACTGCGTGGACATAGAGTGGGACGAAGTACAGCCGGGGGACTTGCTGTTTTATCCGGAGGATGAACACGTCGGCATCGCCGCGGGCCGCGACAGGCTGGGCCGCCTGCTGGTGGTGCATTGCGCCGCAGGTACGAACGGCGTGGCAATCTCCCACCGAACCGGCTTCGAGACAGCCACAAGACCGGTGTGGTACACAGATGAATAGAGGGCAGAGGATTTCCTCTGCCCTCTATTTTTCATGTTTAAGACTTCCGGCCTTTCAGCATCTTGTCAGGGATCATAGATGCGCTGATAAGGTCTGCGGGATCAACTTCCAGTGCATCCGCAATATCGAAGAACACATCCAGCGTGAAGTTGTGTGCCGTTCCGGGCGCTTCGATGACGCTCAGAAGTGAACGGCTGATACCAGCTTTCTCCGCCAGCTTTTCCTGCGACATTCCACGCAGCTTGCGGAGGGTGACGATGGCAATGCCGATTTGGATAAAGCGGTCATTGTTTTTGAACGAAACAGTTTTACTCATGCGGAATGTCCTTGCCTTTCGTGGTATGGGTAAATTATACTGTTTCTCCACGCCACTTTCTGTCTGAAATAGAAAGCGTTTGACACGAGATGGTGACAATAGTATAATCTAAAACAATCAAATGCTTTCCTGATAAGACAAAGATACATTGTTGCAGACAAGGTGAACGATGGAAATGGACAAACCGATACGCTGTGCGATTATCGGGCAGCATCCTATGCGCTTTCCGTGGGGCTTCGATGAAGAAGATGAGTCCTGCGGCAAAATGAAGATGGAACTGGCGCAGCAGATCATGGTGCTGCGCCAGAATGGTGTGTCGCAGTTCCTTGTGGCCTGTGACTGCGGTGTGGGACTGTACGCCGCTGAGATCGTCAACGGTCTGCGGGCAACGACCGACCATGACCTGATGCTCATTTGCTACACGCCCCATGAGGAGCAGGCGACAAAATGGGCGCCCTATTTGCGGGGACGGTACTTCGATATGCTGACCGCCTGCACCTACCTGTCTGCTGTGTGCGAAGCTGGCGCACCGGGCGCGCAGCTCCAAGCCTACAAGAAGATCATCGACCTCGCCGATGTGGTGCTGTGCGTCTACGATACGGACATACCGGCCACAAGCAGTGCGGAGGATAGAGCGTTGGCCTACGCAGAGGGGCAGCACAAGTCGCTGGTGCTGCTGCATCCGACAGAACTGACCACAAAACAGATCTCCGCTGCCCATGACGCGAGATGATAGCCTCCGATAAACGCTGCACGGGTAAGGCAGGCTGGATACGACCCTTGTAGATGTAGAGTAAATGTGCTATACTCTGACCTGTGTGTTTGTCTACAGGGAGGAAAGTCATGTTTTATACCGACGAAGAAGTGTCTGTAATTACTGGTCTGCTCAACGCCTATTTGGTGCGGGAACACGCCAGTGAAAAGGTCAGAGAATCATATACCAGGATCAGCGAGGGACTCCAAAGCCGTGTGCTGACCAGGGACGACTACGTTTGGCTGGAGAACGCCCTGTTATTCCTCCGCCCATATTGGTGGAATGACCGCGAGGACGGGCGGATGCTGATGGATGCCCTCCTGCATACGCAGACACTGGCAAGACGGGCGCAATGAAATAGATCCTTGACGCGACAAAGCACTGCCGTATGCTGCGGCATTGAGCCAAGGAGGTGTCTGAGATGGCGTTCCAATACCATGTCCGCGAAATGACGGCGGAGACAAGTGCAGAGGATTTCGTGACACGCTTTGTCCGTGTGGAAAAGTTCTTGCCTTTCTGCCAGCGGTGCGGCAGCTACAATACCCGCTGGACGTGCCCGCCTTTCGATTTTGACCCCATGACCATTTGGCGGAGCTACAGGGGACTACGGCTGTATGCCCGCATCTTACAGGCGGATGTGCCGGAGCAGCCGTTGGATGAAGCGTTGGCGGCACTGAAGCAGGAAAAGCGCCTGTACCGGCAAGAGCTTCAGCGGTGGGAGCGGGAAACGCCGGGGAGCCAGATGCTGCTGGCGGGCACCTGCGACCAGTGCGAGACGTGCGAAAAGGTACAGGGACATCCCTGCGGCAGACCGGAGCTGCTGCGCTACTCCATTGAGGCGCTGGGCGGCGATGTGGGGGGCTGTTTGCAGCACTACTTCCATCTTCCTATGCTGTGGGGCAAGAATGGCAAAGCGCCGGACTACTTTGCGCTGGTGGGCGGTCTGCTCACTAAGTGACAACGAAAAATGACGGGTGTATCCGTGGATACACCCGTCATTTTTCGTTGTTCTTTTTCGCGGCGTTGGCAGCGGCACGGGCCTTATCGCGGTTCTTGCGTTGAGCGACGAGATCGGCCTTGGCCTGCCGTTTCGCTTTTCGTTCCTGCAAGAGCTGTTCTTCCTGCCGCTGGTACTCCTGCTCGTAGCGGGGATAGTGATGCTCCCGCGGCGGCTTGTACTGTGAAGGCAGCTCTGCGGCCTTCAGTGCCGCAGACCAGTTGCCGAAGCGTTGGGCAATGTACGCACCACCCACGACCTCGCAGGGTGCGGGCGTATAGGATGCGTCGACACATTGCCGCACATAGGCGATGAGGTCGGCATCGCTGACGGTTTCGTATTCTATCGCAAAAGCCTCGTCCTGCGCTTGCAGGGCTTCAATGGTGCGTTTGACGATCTGTTTGTGCAGCAGGTTATCTCCGTTGACCTGTGGCATTTTTGTGTCCCTCCTGGGCATAATAAACTCAGCCAGATGGAGCGACATCCTTCGTAAATCATCATCATTCAGGAAAGCATTTTTCGCCACCGGCTATGGTAAAACGATAGCATTTGCGGGGCGGGAAGTCAAGTATGGCATCGGTGTCAGGGCGAAAACAGTCGCTGGAGACCGAAACGGGAGGTATATCCGCCGAGCCTTTCCGCGATGATGGATGATAAAAAGGGTGTTCGCCGTCAAAAATCGCGTCAGGAGGAGTACGAAATGGCACGCAGAGGGGAGAACATCTATAAGCGCGGAGATGGCCGTTGGGAGGGCCGCTATATCCGCGGTCGGACGCCGGAGGGACGGGCGCAGTACGGCTACGTCTACGCCGCCACCTACAGCGCCTGTCGGGAAAAACGGCGGCAGCGTCTGCGGGAGCTGCCCCGTGAGATCACGCCAAGCAATAACATGACATTGCCGGAGGCTGTGGAGCTATTTTTCGTGGAACGGGAACAGAAACGGAAGCTGAAGGAGTCCACCGTCAGCCGGTATCGGTATGTGGTACGGCAGTATATCCAGCCGCAACTGGGAGCCGCGCCGCTGTATACACTGACGGAGCAACGGGTAGCGGATTTTTACCGGAAGCTCCAGGAACAGGGTCTATCGGCCAAAAGCACACGGGATGTTGGCGTACTGCTGCGAGCCATTCTGCGGATGGCGGCCAAGCAGGGGTGCTTCTGCACGGGCCTGAACGCCGAACTGCCGGCGTACAGGAAGCGGCAGGTGGAGATATTCACCGAGCCGGAGATCCTGCGGCTGGCGCATCATATCGTAAACGAGCCTGACCTGACCGGTCTTGGCGTTCTACTGACGCTGAACAGCGGCCTTCGTCTGGGAGAGTTGTGTGCGCTGCGATGGTCGGATATCGACCTCCATGCGGGCTTTCTGCGGGTGGAGCGGGAGGTACAGCGGATCTATGAGAAAGGACACACGAGGCTTGTCGTACAGCCGCCCAAGAGCGAGTCTTCCTGCCGCAGGATACCGCTTCCGGCGGATATGCTGTCCCTGTTGGCGACGTACAAGCCCAAGCACACAGGTGATACCTGCTTGCTGACGGGTACTGCCGCACTGCCGGAACCGCGTACCATACAGAACAGATACAAGTCGATTTTGAAGCGGGCAGGCGTGCCGTATCGAAATTTCCATGCTTTGCGGCATACCTACGCCACACGCTGCATTGAGCAGTACGTGGATGTCAAGAGCGTCAGCGAAATGCTGGGACACAGTAACGTGCGGATCACGCTGCAAACCTATGTCCATGTTTCTCTTCGCCACAAGCAGCAGGCGGTACAGAGCATCTGCTTCCTGCCCATCTGCGGAAACGCAGACCTTGCGCCGTCAGAAATCCCGTCAGGCGCAGCAAAAGCCGCCGCACGACATGGCGCGGCGGCGCAGGTTTCCTGAATGATGATGATTTACGAAAAAAGCTGTGCCGTCTGCGTAATAGAATAACCTAAAAAGAGGCAGGAACGCAAATTGCGTCCCTGCCTTCTCATATCTTGAGACGAGTTAAAATATGTGTTGGCCGCAGATGACTATCGAAAACCTATTTGTCTATATGACGGTATCCGCTGGTCAGCAGAATTTGCTCACGGAGCTGTGTGGCATTTGTGAAACCTTTTCCGGTGAGTTCCTCTGCCGTGGAAGCAAGCGCCGATTCAAATTGCTGTGCCATGGCGGAGAAACGCTTTATTGCCAGCTTTTCACCAATGCCGACTTCACGGGCGGCCATGCGGAAGGAGCTTTCGGAAACATCGTCAACGGTAACGGCATCGCCGATACGCATGGAAAGATCGCGGGTGCTGCCGGAGTAGACGGTGGTACTGATCACATCGTAGGCTGGAGCCAGCCGGACGGAGGCAAGCGAGGCGTCGTAGAGGAGCGAGAGATTCTTGAGGTGATTGTCGGTGTTGCCGATAAGAAAGTTGAATACCGTCAGATCCCAGAGCTTCAACTGATCCTCCAATGGGTTTGCCGACCGATGCTTTAGAAGGGCAAAAGCATTCTTGAGATACATACCGTCAGTCGGCTCGTATTTCTCTGCGGCAGGGATGCCCAGGGCCTGTGCGAAGTCCTCCTGATGAAGCCGCTGGGGACGGGGCAGGCCGTCGATCATACGGCTCTCTGCGATGAAAGGTCGGTCATAGCGGGCGGTAGCAAACAGGATGTTTTCATCCGCTACGCCGCCGGTGTCCAGAATAAAGCAATCCGGCACATCAATGCCACATTTTTTCGCGGTATGCAGGCACAATAGCTCGTTGACCACAATGCCGCTCAAACGCACATGACTTTGCTTGACGATATGCGTACTGGGTGCGGTGCCAAAGGGCTGATACCACGCATTGTTGGCGGCGTCATAGTATAGTCCCACCTTGCCTGAGGCGCCGGTAAGGGACAGGTGGGACTCCGTCACCAACTTGGCAGATTGAGTAGCTCCCTCTGCTGCCAGAGCCTGAACCTCCGGCAAAGTTAACTTTTGGTAATGTGCTGGGGTATTGTCCGGCTCGCCAACGATCTGGATAGCACCAAGGCACTCTTTGCCCAGCCCTGCAAGAATAGAAAGATAATCATCCTCGCTGACGTGCATCCACTGTGCAACTGTTCTTCTGGTGAAGCCTTCCGGCAGCAGACCGTCAAAGAAGCACTTTGTTCGCTGAGGCGAAAATGCTTCTTTCTGCAGCGGTAAGCTGACAGAAATCGGCCGTGCGGCCTCACCATCCAGATAAGCATTGTCGTAAGCGAAGCCACTGTTTGCTATATGTCCTACCGGTACAGACACGCCGTTTTTTTCAATGATAACGGTATATGTCATTTACTCACCCCGCGCTTTCATTTCGCAGTCTAACCCCAGCAGGTTGGCAAGCGAGAGTACCTTGCCCAGCTCGGCAGTGGGTTTTCCCCGTTCTACATCAGAGATAAAGCTGACGCTGAGTCCTGTGGCCTCCGCCACATAGACCTGCGTGTAATGCAGTGATTTCCGGCGCTGACGGATCGCCGCGCCAAAATCTGCGGCATCGTAGATACGCATAGTGACCTCGTTTCTCCGTACGGCTTATTTTTTTCAAGCATGGTCAAAATAAGCCGAACGGCGTTATTGCTCTGGTGACAGTATAATATAGGCCGAACGGCGAAGTCAAGGAAGAAATGAGGTGTGTTAGTTGTATGTATAGAGTGACAAGAGATTTCGGAGCGCGGTGCTGGGATAGGATGATGAGCAAGAGCCTGCAATGCTGCCATTACCGTTGACTGTTTCTCTGAGTGACAAAACCCATACGCCGTGCTATACTACACCCATCACCACCAAGGAGGACGTATCATGCGTATCAACTGGTTCAAGGACGAAAATCACCTGGTCTATATCAACGGCGCGACACAGCTGGCGGAGCTGGAGCGGACGCTGCACTTCCCCGGACTGGAGGAAGCGGCCAACGAGCTGCGGCAGCACCCCACAGCGGAGGGCTTTACCATCAAGGGGCCCAAGCGCACCAGCGGACGGCTGTTCGTGCCTGATCTGACCTTCGGCGAGCACATCGAGATGGGCGAAAACATCTTCTTCTATATGGGTGAGATGCAGGAGTGCTACGTCATCTACTGGCCGGACGCGCCGGTGGCAAAGTGAGGCGGCATCGCACATGACTTTCCTGCAAAAGCATCCCGGGCAGATGTCCGATTCCATGCTGACAGCCTTTTTCATCATCCTATCCGGCGGCCTGCAGGACGCCTATACCTACTGCTGCCGGGGCAAGGTGTTTGCCAACGCCCAGACCGGCAATATCGTGCTGCTGAGTACGCATCTATTCGAGGGAGACTGGGGACAGGCGCTGCGATACTTAGTCCCCGTGCTGGCGTTCCTGCTGGGTATCTACATCGCGGAGTGCGTTCACCGGCACTTCAAGCGGATGGAGAAGGTACACTGGCGGCAGCTTATCATTCTGGCGGAGATCGTGCTGCTGGCGGCGGTGGGCTTCCTGCCGGAAACGCTGAACACCACCGCCAACGCCGTGGTGTCCTTCGTGTGCGCCATGCAGGTGCAGACCTTCCGCAAGGTGCGGGGCCACGCCTACGCCAGCACCATGTGCATTGGCAATATGCGCAGCGGAACGGAGGCGCTGTGCGCCTACTTCCATACGGGGGATAAGGAAATACTCCACAAGGCGCTGACGTATTTCGGCGTGGTGCTGCTGTTCGCGCTGGGCGCGGGCGTCGGCAGCATCGCCACGCTCCATTGGGGCGCGGGGACGATCTGGCTGTCCTGCGGGCTGCTGACCGTCAGTTTTCTCATTATGTTCATCCACGACGAAGAACAGAAGCTGAACGAATAAAAACAACACCGGCGGCGTTACCCACACGCTGCCGGTGCTATTTTGAGGTAAATCCTCATGGAAAAGAAAAAGTATGGTTGGCTGAACCATGGCCTTATCATAGCAGGTCGAAAAAGATTTGTGAAGCGCATCTTTGTTCTTGAAAACATGAGGACTTGTATAGTATAATGCTCCTCGAAACGAGGTGCGCTATGAGTATTTCCAAATATCAGGTCTTTCTGAAAACAGTCTCCTGCGGCAGCTTCTCCAAGGCGGCGGAGGCTATGAACTTCACCCAGTCCGGCATCAGTCACGCCATCAACTCGCTGGAAAACGAGCTGGGCGTGAAGCTGTTAAGCCGCAACCGCGGCGGCGTGGTGCTGACGGCGGACGGACGGGCGGTGTTGCCCAAAATTGAGAAGCTGTGCGCCGCCCACCATTCCCTGATGCAGACGGTGGAGGGGCTGAAGGACATGGACAGCGGCTTGGTGAAGATCGCCACGTTCTCCAGTGTGTCCGCCCAGTGGCTGCCCCGCATCCTCAAGAGCTTCGGGAAGGTGTACCCCAACATCGAGTTTGAAGTCGTCACCGGCGATTTCTATGACCAGATCGAGGGCTGGATCGTCAACGGCACGGTGGACTGCGGCTTTCTGCGTCTGCCGTCGGTGAAGCGCTTGCAGACCTACGCCCTGCATCGGGACGAATTGCAGGTCATCGTCCCCTGTGACCATCCCTACGCCGACCGTGACCCGTTCCCCGTGTCCGCGCTGGCGGAGGAGCCGTTCATCCAGCTGGAGGAGGGCGACGACTACGAGATCATGGCGGCGTTTGACGAGATGGGCATCCGCCCCAACGTGAAGTACATCGCACGGGAGGACAGGACTATCTTGGCTATGGTGTCGGAGGGCCTGGGCATCAGCCTGCTGCCGGAGCTGATGGTGCGCCACAGCCCCACGCCCATCAAGGTCTGCCATGCGCCCCTGCATTTCTACCGCACCATCGGCATCGGCGTCAAGGACAAGAAAGCTCTTTCCAACTCCACCCGTCTGTTCGTGGACTATGTGCGGACGTGGGTGACGGAGAACGGGAATACATAAACGTTCAACTTTCGCGGCGAAAGCATGAGAACTCGTAATGCAGCGCAGACAAGAACGCAGTTCTCGTAAGGCTTCGCAGGAACACACAAAATATCCCTCGGAAATGTATCCTTCCGCGAAACAAACACCCTCTTGCAAAACGGCGGGGTGTTCATCATAATAACACCCGTAGCCCCCGAAAAGTGAATAGGCTTACCGGTCTGAAACGCTGCGGCGTTTCGGTGAAAGTTGGAATGTGGGTCAAAGTCCCCGCGAACAGGTCACTGTGAGGCTCCTCTGAGGCAGGAGATAAGTCAGGTCGCGCCGGTAAGCGTCACAATGCACACGCCTGAAACCGAGCTGCATGAACGGGGGCTTCGCGCCCGTTTACACGAGAGAAGCGTCGGCATTTGCCGGCGCTTTTTGCATGAAGTCAGGGCACCTATGGGGGACGGAAAGGTGCTTGAAAAAATGGGAGAACGCAGGAAATACGTCCGCAGGGACGCCACGGTGGAACGGTTGTCCGCTATCTTTCTGGAGGATATGGCGGGGAGCGTAAAGCCATCCACGCTGGCGTGCTACCGCCGCAACATCCAATGCCACATCCTGCCGGCGCTGGGCGAGTGCGTGGCAGCGGAACTGACGGCGGCGGAGATCAACGACTACATCCAGCAGTTACAGGAGGACTATTCGCCCAAGCTGGTGCGAGAAATCGGTGGTCTGCTGCTGCGGATCGTAGGCATGGCCGGTGTGGGCTACGGCGAGGATGTGACGCTGCCGAAGGTGCGGCAGAAGGCCGTGGAGGTGTTCACCGAGCCGGAACTGAAGCAGATGGGGCAGGTCATTCTGCGCCGTCCGGACAGGACGGGAGTTGGCGTGCTGCTGACAGCCTACACCGGATTGCGGCTGGGAGAGCTGTGCGGCCTGCAATGGCAGGACGTGGACGTCGGTGCGGGACTGCTGCACATCCAGCGGACGGTGGAGCGCATCGCGCAGATAGGCGGCGGGACGTGCCTGACGGTGCAGCCACCGAAAACGGAAAATTCCGAACGCTGGATACCTATCCCGAAAGAGATGCTGCGGATGCTGAAGCCAGAGACAAAGCAGCCGGACAGCTACCTGCTGACCGGCGGGGAGATCGTCCCTGACCCGCGGGCGATGCAATACCGCTATAAGGTGTTGTTGGAGCGCTGCGGTGTGCGGTATCGGAATTTTCATTGCCTGCGGCACAGCTACGCCACGCGGTGTGTGGAGCGCGGGGTGGACGTGAAAAGCGTCAGTGAACTGCTGGGTCACGCCGATGTCCGCACCACCCTGCGGCTGTACGTTCACTCGTCCATGGACTACAAGCGCAGGGCCGTGGAGGGGATAGGCTTTCTCAAGGGAATAACATGAAAGAGACAGGCAAATGCCTGTCTCTTTTGCTTATGGTTGAATGGGGACGAACTCTACCTTGAGAGCCATGCCCATACCGGCGGCCAGACGCTTGAGCGTCCGCAGCGAGGGGTTGGCTGTGCCGCTTTCCAGACGGCTGATGTCAGCTTGCGTGATGCCGGTGATCTCTGCCAGCTGCTTTTGAGTCATGTCCTTTTCCTCGCGGCCTTCGGCAATCGCACGCATAATCTGACGCTCCGGCTCTTGCGCGTTCCACTCTGCCAGAAATGCGGGATCTTTCATTCGCTCGTTCAGCGTATCACGAAAATTCTTTCCCATAGCGTCATACCTCCTTGCTTTCGTAATCAGCCCGATACCGCTTCGCCCGTTCGATCTCGCGGGACGGGGTTTTGGCGGTTTTCTTTACAAATCCGTTGGTCAGGATGACCCGTTTTCCCACTACAAAGAAATACAGCACCCTGCTGATGTCAGACCCCTGCTTTGCCCTGACTTCGAAAATGCCGTTACCCAGCGGCTTGGAATATGGTTCTCGCAGTGCTGGGCCTTTCAATTCCAACAATTCAAGGGCGGCGAATATCTTTGCCTGCATTTTGTTGTCCTGTGACAGAATGAACTCCTCGGCAGGCCGTGAACCATCCGCTTTTTCATAGTATTCCACCATGAAATCCATATAACCACCGCCTCTTTTCCTATGCATATTATATGTGATAAAAAACATATTGTCAACGCAAAAATTTTCGCAAAGTAACATACTTTGCGAAAACTTTCCAATTTCAACCGAATAACAGTATATACCAGTCGTTTTTCCGTGTCAACAACGAGTTCAAATTTTCGACTTTTTCTGGCATAAATCTGGAATGCCTTGCAGCGCAAGGCGTTCCGCGCTTTTTCGCAAAGTATGTTACTTTGCGAAAAAATCGAGGCCAAAAACTGAATAAAAGGTCTTGCGAAGTCGTGTGGCTGTCGCTGTAAAGGCGGTACATCGTTACCGTCAGGCGGCAGTTTTGAAGGAACGGGGTGATACCCCCTGCGGACGGCGCTGTTGACGTAAGGAATGGACCAAAGCGGTGGCGACACCGTGTGGCGAATAGCAGCCATTGGAGCGAACGCTCTGAGAAGGTAGGTTCAGGTACGAGAAGGACAAAAGTCCTTCGTGACGTCAGGGCAGAAGAATTGCACGATGGAGGATCAGTGTTGGACAGCGGGCGATCTCTCCCTGACGGCATAGGCGGGAGTGCGCGCTGGCGAGGTTCGTCAGCGCATTTTCATTTCTGCCAGATCACCGCTGGTTTTCCTCGGAAAACCAGCGATTTTTTGTAAGGGAGGACTATGCCATGTCACACAGAAATCCCCGCGAGAGATTCGACTACAAGAGCTGGTTTGACCGCCATGTGGCGGAACGCACTGCTGCGGCACTGGAAGCTCGCGACGCGGCCTTTGCCGCGAAGCACGCGGACACACCGCTGGAGGAGCTGGCGCAGTATCTTGTCCGCCGCGCCAATATGCTGCGGCACACGCCTGTCCCCTGCGAGATAGACGGCGGCACGTTTATCGAGGAGCGCTTCGGCAGTTGGGAGGCGGCGCTGGAGATGGCGCACCTGCGTCCACCTGTGAAAGAGCCGAAGCTGAAGAACACGGAGCGCTATAAGAAAGAAAAGGCCGTGCAGGAGCCGCTGTTCTACGAGGAATCCGAGCGCAGGAAGAAAGAGAAGCGGGCCAAGGCCGCCGCCAGCCATGCGGCACAGCAGGCACGGCTGAAAGAGAAAAAGCGGCTGGAGCGCGAGAAAAAGGAAGAACGCGACGCTATTTCTCGCCAGCGTGAGATCGAGAAAGCGGCCAAAGCCGCGGAGCAGGAGGTGTCCTGCTGAGTTACCCTTGTCAAGCCGAGACAGTCTGAACGGAGGCTGTCAGCTTTCCATAAGGGTGGGAGGGGAAAAGCCGCCCCTCCCACCTCCTCTCTTTGTTGAACGGCAAAACCAAGACCACATACAAAAATAAATATGTTTCCTGCCCCTTGCGGGGCAGGAAATGAAAAGAACACGCCCCACCTGCGGGGCGAGAAATAGGAATAGGAGCAAACACACATGATCTCTTTGAGTGAAATACTGCATACCATCGCGCAGGCGCTGCTGATCCCCTGCCTCATCATACTGATCGTACTGATGGCCGGGGCCGTCTGGCAGATCGGCGACATCGTGGTGGAATACATCGCGGAGCGCCGCAAGCATAAGTGCGAAGTGCCCCAGCTGCTGCGTGACGTACATACCGCGGGTGCGGACGGCCTTGCGGACCTGATCGAAAACAGCGGCCTGCTGCGGCGGCAGAAGAAGGCCCTGCTGGAGCTGGCGGAGAGCCGTGGCCTGCCCAAGGACACGCTGACGGCACTGGCGGAGCGTCTGCTGGCCACGGAGGAGGCGCGGAATGCCCGCACCACCTCCGTCACCGACATGATCGCCAAGCTGGGCCCTATGTTCGGCCTGCTGGGTACGCTGATACCCCTGGGCCCTGGCATCGTGGCGCTGGGACAGGGCGACACGGTGACACTGTCGGAGTCCATGAACGTGGCGTTCGACACCACCATCGCGGGCGTTATCAGCGCGGCGGTGGCCAGCGTTATCTCCCACATCCGCAAGCGGTGGTACAACGACGATATGGTGTCGCTGGAAACGCTGATGGAGGCAGTTCTAGAGGAGGTCACGAGCGATGTTGAAGGGTAAATTTTCCTCCCGCCGTCATGTGACGGAGGAAGTGGACGCCATGGCTGGCGTGGCGAATCTGGCGGACGTGATGCTGGTGTTCGCCTGCGGGTTGATGGCGGCGGTCATTCTGAACTGGAACGTGGACCTGAGCAAGACTCGCGTGGAAATTCTGCAAAGGGAGCAGATGCAGGAGCTGGACAACGCGGAGGAGATGGAGCAGGACATCCAGTCCTCCAGCAGCTTCGAGCAGAAGGGCACGGTGTACGAGGATCCGGAGACCGGGAAGCTGTATGTGGTGATGCCGAAAAGCGGCAACTGAAAAGTTTTTATATAGATAGAACCAACAAAGAGAGGAGAAAACACATGAAGAAACGGACAAGCAATCTGTCCCGGCGCATCGTGAGCCTGCTGATGAGCATAGTGCTCACGCTGACGCTGGTGACCCCCGCGGCGTTTGCCACGGAGGTGGTAGACGACAGCGGCACGACCATCGTCGAGGGCGGCGCTGGTACAACTGGCACCACCCCCAGCGGGGACGCCGGGAATGGCGGCAGCGGCGACGTGAGTACTCCCGCTGGCGGCAAGGACAGCGAGGACAAGAACACCGAGGACGCCAACAAGCCCGATGAGGATAAGAAGGACGAGGCCCCCGATGGGGAGAACAAGGACGAGGAAAACAAGAACGGGCAGCCCACCGAGGACGAGAATAACGGTGAGGACGACATCTCTCTGCTGAATGATGAGAATGGCACGGATGTGTGGGTCGGCACGACCGACACCAGCTGGTACGAGAATAACAAGGATGCGGCCGAATTTTCTATCGGTACCGCCGCAGAGCTGGCGGGACTGGCCGCGCTGGTGAACGGTACGGCGAAGGACGCGGACAGCAAACAGATTGCCGCGGTGAATTTCTCCGGCAAGACCATCAAGCTGACGGCGGATATCGACCTGAACAGCAAGGAATGGACGCCAATCGGCACGCAGGGAAATCCCTTCAAGGGCGTGTTTGACGGCGGCCAGCACAGTGTGGCTAACTTGAAACTGGAAAATACTGATGACTCCGGCAGCGCGATGATCGGTTTGTTCGGGAACATAAACAGCGGGACCGTATCAAATCTGACAGTGTCCGGAGAGGTATCTGAAGGAGGCATCGCCTACGATGGCGGTATTACGGGGAATGCTGCCAGTGCCACGATCGTGAACTGCATAAGCAGCGTAAAAATAATTGATACAATGGGTTCCTATATTGGAGGAATCGCAGGAAATATAAGTGGCAATACAACCATCAAGAACTGCTCTTATACAGGCGAAATGTCCGGCGTTGAACTTACTTGCGCCGGTGGTATCGTCGGGCAGATAGAGGGCAGCGGAAAGGTTCAGAACAGCTATGTAGTGGGAACTCTTGCGGTACCTGCCAACGGAAGCGATACGTTTGCCGGAGGCATCGTGGGAGATAGCGGCACGGCGCAGAACTGCTACTACCTCTGCAAGGTAAACAACGAGGACAAGAGCGTCTACGTTGATGGAAACGGCACAGAAAAAGACATCACGAAGACCGGCGAGGGCGCTGCGACAAAATACATGGTCGGCGAGAGCGAGCTGGTGACGCTGTTGAATGATTGGGCAAAGACCAACGACGCCGCAGCGTGGGAAAACAGCTCCGTGGAGCCGTATGCCCCTGTGTTCAAGGCGGAGGGCGATACGCCGACCCCGTGGAACGGCACGGACGTTGACATCAGTTGGTATGTGGGTCACGAAAGTGATACCGAGTTTTCCATCAGCACCGCTGCGCAGTTAGCGGGACTGGCGAAACTGGTGAACGATGGGAACAACTTTTCCGGCAAGACCATCAAGCTGGCGAAGGATATTGATCTGAATAATCAGGTATGGACGCCGATTGGCACGCAGGGAAATCCCTTCAAGGGCGTGTTTGACGGCGGCCAGCACAGTGTGGCTAACTTGAAACTGGAAAATACTGATGACTCCGGCAGCGCGATGATCGGTTTGTTCGGGAACATAAACAGCGGGACCGTATCAAATCTGACAGTGTCCGGAGAGGTATCTGAAGGAGGCATCGCCTACGATGGCGGTATTACGGGGAATGCTGCCAGTGCCACGATCGTGAACTGCATAAGCAGCGTAAAAATAATTGATACAATGGGTTCCTATATTGGAGGAATCGCAGGAAATATAAGTGGCAATACAACCATCAAGAACTGCTCTTATACAGGCGAAATGTCCGGCGTTGAACTTACTTGCGCCGGTGGTATCGTCGGGCAGATAGAGGGCAGCGGAAAGGTTCAGAACAGCTATGTAGTGGGAACTCTTGCGGTACCTGCCAACGGAAGCGATACGTTTGCCGGAGGCATCGTGGGAGATAGCGGCACGGCGCAGAACTGCTACTACCTCTGCAAGGTAAACAACGAGGACAAGAGCGTCTACGTTGATGGAAACGGCACAGAAAAAGACATCACGAAGACCGGCGAGGGCGCTGCGACAAAATACATGGTCGGCGAGAGCGAGCTGGTGACGCTGTTGAATGATTGGGCAAAGACCAACGACGCCGCAGCGTGGGAAAACAGCTCCGTGGAGCCGTATGCCCCTGTGTTCAAGGCGGAGGGCGATGTGCCAGAAGACAAGGTAACGATCACTTACCGTGCAAACGGAGGCACGGGCGGCATCACCGACACCGTGGATAAGGACACTGAGTATACGATCAGAGACGGCAGCGGCTTTTCCTGCAAGGGCAAGAAGCTTGTGGGCTGGAACACAAGTGCGGACGGCATGGGGACTTCTTACGAGTTTGCTAAGAAGATCACCGTCAGCGAGAGCCTGACGCTCTACGCCGTGTGGGAGAATATCTGGATGGGCAGCGGCACGAAAGAGGACCCGTACCTGATTCAAACGCCAGCGGATTGGATGGAAATGCAGGCGCAGGCCGCAGTGTATGATGAGTACGCTGGTGTGTGGTTCAAGCTGACCGAGAACATTACACTGCCCAACACCTATGAACCGTTTGGCTTTTCCGGCAATCTGGACGGCGGCGGTCACAGCATTACCGTACAGATCCCGAAGTCCAAGGAGGACGGTAAGCGTAGCAGGGGGTTGTTCTCCGGCATCACCGGTCAAGGCAACAGTGCTGCTGTTAGGAACCTGACGATAGAGGGAAGCGTGACGGCGTATCAATACGCCGGTGGACTGGCCGGTACAATCTTCGGCTCCGTAACGCTGGAGAATGTGGTCAACAGAGCTTCCGTGACGGAGAACGGCATTAGCTACGGTGTGGCAGGCGGGCTGTGCGGGGAGTATCGCGCGTCGACGCTTACCGTGAAGAACTGCCGAAATGAAGGGGCTGTCACGGGACATACAGCGGGCGGCCTTGTGGGCAGCAACAGTGGGTCGACAATGATGGACTTTTCCGGCTGCACCAACCGCGGTAACATCAACGGCATAGATGCTGCCGCAGGCTTACTGGGGTACAACTCACATGCGAACGAGCCGTACAGCAGCTTTACAAATTGCAGCAACACAGGCAAAGTCACAGCTTCCGGCGGAGATAGAACAGCGCGCGCCGCAGGAATTGCCATTTCCAGCACCAGAGGCACGGTCATCGGCTGCACCAACAGCGGCGCGATCAACGGCGATATTGCGGCGGGCATTCTGTGCAGCGGCGTGGCAAAAAGGAGCGTCAATTACGGCAATATCACCGGAACGACCTGCGCAGCAGGCATTGCGGCCAACAACAATTCGGCTTACACGCTGTATACCATGGAGTTCTGCGCAAACTTCGGAGAGGTAAGGGCTACTGGATCTGTGAATGGACTGTTTGCTTTTGGTATTGCAAGACAAGGGAAAATCAGCAACTGCTTTACCTACAACAAGACGAGCCATGTTCCCATCAGCGGTGGGGCATCAAAGCAATGCACCGTCAGCGACAGCTACTACCTCGCCAACAGTGACACAGAGTTCTCCAGCACGTTAGGCGGGACGCCTGCCACCCTTGACGACTTCGCCAGCGGCAAGGTGGCGTGGGGCGTAGACGGCGGCACGGACGCCCACAAGAACTACTGGACGCAGGGCAAGGACGACTATCCCATCCCCATCGGTGAGGGGACTTCCACCAGCTACTACCGCGCGCAGGCTACCTGCGGCACCGGCGGCACGGTGACCATCAAGCGCGGCGATGGCCGCACCGGCGATGCGGACAACGCGGTCTATGGGCCCAGCGGCACCAAGGTGACCGTCACCGCCACGCCCAAGGACAGCAGCTTTGCGCTCAAGAGTCTGACGCTGGATCTGATGGGCACCGGCACGACCTCTGACCACCTCGCCAACCCCGGCAGCTTCACGCTGGGCGCGGCCAATGCAAAGGTCGTGGCCACCTTTGCCAGTGTTGGCCCCGGCGGTAACGGTGGTTACTACTACGGCGGCAGCGGCGACGGTACCGGCACCGGCGATAAGGACGACGAGGGCCTGCAGGACGGCCTGAATATGGATGTGGAGTACGACATCAAGGGCCTTGTGCTGGGCGCCTACGCCGAGTGGGGCTCCAACGGCGGGAACAAGTCCTTCCAGAAGTGGCTGGAAGAAAATCCCAACGTGGTCCGCGCTCTGCTGACCAACAGTCTGGACAACATGGCCACCGCGGCCGTGGGTAAGAAGACCGATGAGGCCAAGGATCTGGCGGCTCTGCTGCTGGCCAGCCTCAACGAGCACACCGGCGTGGACGGCAAGGACGGCGACACCATTGCCAAGGCGCTGCAGAAGTACATCGACTCCGGCAGCGAGGAGGTATTCAGTGCGTGGCTGACCGGTGGCGGCGGCATGGCCAGCGGCACCTACGAGAGCATCTACGGCCAGTACGCCAGCAGCCTTGCGGCACTGGCAGACCGTCTGTACAGCAAGTGGGAGGCCAGCGGCACGTCTATGACCTTCCCGGTGTGGCTGGACTCCCAGCAGGTGACGATGGAGAGCCTGTCCGAGAACGCGGAGGAGCCTGACGCCGAGCCTGACGACACTCAGACCACTGAAGCGCCGGAGGATGTGCCGGACGGACAGGATACCGAGGGCGGTGCCAGCGGCAACTCCGTGTGGGAGGTCATCGGCACGGTGGTGCGTGAGAATCCCATCCTCGTCTGGAGCATCGTGGCCGTCATCGCGGCGCTGATCATCGTGGGCGCGGTACGCCGCTACCACAAGGTCAAGCGCGATGAGCGGGACGACAACGGTGCAGAATAAGAGATAGGGACGGCTCCGCAAGGAGCGGTCTGCCGGTTCGCGTGGGCGGAATTTCCGTCCACGCGAATACGGCTATATAAACGGAAATGGGAGGGATGCCTCTGTGAGAAGAAAAGTGCGGAATTGGGCGGCGTTTCTGCTGGCGCTGGCGCTGGTATTGGGCATGATACCCGCAGCTTACGCGGCGGGATACAGCATCACCGTCAACGCCCCAACAGGGAATGATCTGCCCTATTGGGTGTTTGAGAAAGTGGGCGTAGACAGCGCAGATGTGCTGAACCTGACGGCCAACGAAGGGCATACCCTGCCCACAAATAAGGTCGCCCGTGTGTCGCTGGCTGTGGGCAAAAACAAAGAGGATGAAGCTGCCTGCGGTATCTCCATCAATGGGATGTACTATGTGCAGTCGGTCACGCTGGAGCATCCCGACTTCTTCACCGGTACGGTGGAGATCCAGATCGGCAGGGATGCCCAATGGAGCGAGGAGACGTGGGGCAGCATCACGCCGGTGGAGAGTTCCAATATCATTGGCCGGGTGCAGTTCAAGAACGGCACATTCACTGGGGATGTGAGCATCACCGTCAGTCCCATGACGGCAGAGCAGGCGGAGACGGCGCAAAAGCAGAACCAGCGACAGGTCGTACCGCAGGGCAAGTACACGGTGGCCCAGATCTCCGAGGCCATTCAGGGCATTATGACGCAGAAGCGCGCTGCGCTGGGACTGTCTGAAACTGATAATCTCCTTTCCGGGGACGAGCTGACCTACGCAGGCAGCTCCGCCACGGACTGGCTGCCCATCGGTCTGAGCCGCTGCGGTGTAGAGGATGACTACGACGCCTACCTCGCGGCCTTGCAAACCTATGTTGAGCAAAAATACCGTGAGCCGGACAAGCTGGACAGGGTGAAGGCCACCGAGTGGCATCGTATCTCTCTCGCTGTGCTGGCCTGCGGCGGCGATCCCACCCACTTCGGCAAGGATGAAAGCGGGAACGACATCAACCTCATCGCGGACGGTGTATATGACCGCGGCAAGACCGTGGACATCGGCGCGCAGGGGCTCAACGGCTGGCTGTGGGGGCTTATCACGCTGGACAGCATGAAGTACAACATCCCCGCAGGCTCGTCTTACACCCGCACGGAGATGATCAAGAAAATACTGTCCTTCCAGCTCCCCGACGATGGCTTCAACCTGCGGTTTGCACAGGGCAGCACCGCCGACCCGGACATCACCGCCATGGCGATACAGGCGCTTGCACCGTACTATCGAAACGCCACCTTCAACGTGAAAGACCCCGTGGACAAGGCGCTGGACTGCCTGTCCAAATTGCAGCTGGATACCGGCGACTTCCGCAGCTGGGGCACACGGAACTCCGAGTCCGTATCGCAGATCATCGTGTCGCTGTGCTCCATCGGCGTTGATCCGCAGAACGACCCGCGGTTCATCAAGAACGGCATCAATCTGCTGGACGCGCTGTTCTACTACCAGCAGGAGGACGGGGGCTTTGCCCACTCTTATGAGTCTGACCCCGGCAATCCCTCCGCCATCCCCGGCGAGAGCAACAGCATAGCCACCGACCAGGCCCTGCTGGCGCTGGTGGCCGTGTGGCGGCAGGCACAGGGTATGAGCATCCTGTACGACTTCCGCCCCGGCAGCGTGTCCGCCAAGATACTGACGCCGGAGGAGAGCGAGGTGTCCTTTGCGGGGAGCTATGAGTTTACGCAGGAGCTGCAAAGCCGCGTGGACGCGCTGCCCGACGCGTTGTCCACGGAGGACGCGGAGGAGGTGGCCTTCCTGCTGGAGCGGTTGAAGATGAGCCGTGAATTTGACGGCTATGACAGGTACATGGAGAAGCTGACGGCGGCGCAGGAGAAGATTGACGCGCTGTACGCGGAGATCGAGAGCCTGAACGCGGATATCGCCGCGGAGATATTGCCTATGACCGACGCCGGCTTGAAGGAAAAGCCCATCGTGGACGGTATCGTGAAGCGGTACCGCACGCTGTCTGAACACGACAGGGAGCTGGTGGAGAGCTGGGATGCGGTGCTGGCGGTAAAGGCGCAGACGGACGCGGCGCAGCGGACGCTGCTGCTGTGCATCGGCGGCGCGGCAGTGGTGATGATCGGCGGCAGCATCCTCGTCCGCCGCAGGAGGGAGAGCAAATGAAACGACAACTGACGCGGCTGCTGACCGCGTTGCTGGCTGTGATCCTGCTGCTGCCGGTGACGGCGCAGGCCGCGCCTGCATGGGACGGCTGGACAGCGGAGCTGGAGGCGGCGTACCAAACGGTGTCCGGACTGGTGGCGGACTCCGTCAGCGAGAGCAGGGACTACCTATCCGCCGCACGGCAGGAAACCAACGCCAAGGCGGTGTACGCGCTGTGGGCCTCCGGCGCCGACGTGCCGGAGGGCTTCTACAACGAGTATTTGCAGGCGCTGGCAGACTGGCTGGATCTTGCGGTCAAGCGGGGCAAGACGGCCTACATCCCCGGCGCGATCCGCACGGTGGCGGCCATGGGGCTGGATATGACGGACTTCGCCGGCCACGACCTGCTGGAGCCGCTGCGGAGGCCGGAGATGGTGGAGGCGGACGAGGACAGGCTGGATATGCTGCTGGACTTGGACGCCGCAGGCGATGCCGGCAAAACGGACGAGTTCAACGCGCTGCGGGAGACCCTGATCACCGAGGCGCTGGCACGCCAGCAGAGCAGCGGTGAGTTCCGCTACACCTCCAAGTGGCCTGCCGAGTTGAAGCGGAAGGGCGTGGCTGCTGAGCCGGATCGGTTTGACTACATCCTGCTGACAGCAAAGTCCGCGCAGGCGCTGGCGCCTTACCGGAGCCGTGCGGAGGTGGGGACCGCCATAGAAAAGGCGATAGACTACCTTTCAGCGCAGCAGTTGGCCAGCGGCGGCTTCCTCAGATATGGCGAGGATGTGGAAGAGGACGCCGTCGTGCTGGAGATGATGCAGGCGCTGGGTATTTCGCCCGACGACGAGCGCTTTGTGAAGAACGGCAATACCGTGCCGGATGGTATGATGGGGTGGTATCAGGGGAAATATTCCAGCAGTGCGCCTGCACCCGGACAGGGGTTCTACCGGGAGAACGCAAATTGGGGCTACAACACTTACTCTTACTATGAGCCTCTTGGATGGGTAAAGTCGTCATGGGGCAGTATGTATGACCCTGACGATCCGGATAATCCGGATAAATGTGTCATAGAGCGGAAATACATAAATGAAGCCGCATTTTCAGGTTTTTCCCTGTTTCGTACGGCGGCGCAGACGTGGAACACCTCCACAGCGGATCTCGTCGTTCCTTCCCACAGCGACACAGATGTGAAACCGGATTACAAGCAGCTCCTGAAACAAAAAACGGACGGGATGGTCGAACGAGTTATTGCCAACTACGAGTATCTATTGACAGAAGCACGCGAGATCACAGCCGGAGAGATTGCCGGCTATTCCTCACAGATACTGGCTTTGCAGAACGCAAATGCAGAATTGACAAAAGCGGAAAAGGAAAAGCTGCAGGAGATCATGACGGTCATGGTGGGCGCCAGTGGGGACTACTATTTGGGGCGCACCTCCTCCACCTACTCAGCCGGTGCAGTACGCGCCATGCAGTATCTTGGCATGGATCCTGCAAATGTCAATGGGCTGGATTATTTGGCGGTGCTGGCAAATACCGGCAAGTTGGAGGCTACTTCAACATACGATTTCAACAGCTATTTAAGGGACATCGAATCCGTGAGTGCACAAGTATGGCGTTCTCGCGGCATTGATGTAGGGACGCTTGTAGACAGCTATGCAGTACGTATCCTTGCAGACCAAACTCCTGACGGAGGCTTTGATAACTATTATGGCGTGAATATAGCGCAGGGACATACAAATACTTCTTGGCGTGATGATACTATCTATACTGCGAAAACGATTACTGTGTTAGCGCCATATCGCGACAAGGAGTATATTGCCAAGGCGATAGACCGCGCCGTGGACTACCTTTCCTCCGTGCAGCTCTCGGACGGCAGCTTTCCGGGCATGACCGGAGATTCGGACGGCGGGGCGACCCTTACCGTGCTGAAGATGATGGAAGCGCTGGATATTTCTCTGGACGACCCACGCTTCGTGAAGAACGGAAATACCGTGGCAGACGCCATGAAGACCTTTTATATAGACGGCGTGGGCTTTCTCTCCAGCTTCGAGGTGGAGGCACCGCTGGATGATCTGAGCCGCCTACCGGTCTATGAAAACCCGGTCATGGGGAATTATTCCACCATCTCCGCCCTGACCTACCTCCAAGCCGCCGAGAACGGCACATTCGGCCCCGACGGCAAAGGCAGCAGCGTGTTCGAGGTGGTAGGCGCCGCCCTGACGGAAACACCGCTGGGCGCGATTTTGCTGGCGGTCATTGTGGCCGGCATACTGGCGTTCGCCATGGTACGCCGCTACCGCCGCATCAAGAAGGAGCAGTGATAACATGGAAAAACACATGACGAAGCTGCTGGCCACTCTGCTGGCAGCAATCATGCTCCTGCCCGCGACTGTGCAGGCCGCCCCTGCGGACGGCTGGACGGACGAGGCGGAGCAGGCGTACAAGACGGTGACGGAGTTGGTCGTCCAGCGCGTCACCGAGAGCAAGGACTACCTTGCCGCGGCCACGCAGGAGGAGAACGCCAAGGCGGTGTACGCCCTGTGGATATCCGGCGCCGATGTGCCGGAGGGCTTCTACAACGAGTATTTGCAGGCGCTGGCTGACTGGCTGGATCTCGCGGTCAAGCGGGGCAAAACGGCCTACATCCCCGGTGTTATCCGCACGGTGGCGGCTATGGGACTGGACGTGACCGACTTCGCCGGACACGACCTGATGGACGCCCTGCGGAAGCCGGAGCTGGTGGAGGCGGACGAGGACCGGCTGGATATGCTGATAGACTTGGACGCTGCCGGTGACGTCGGCAAGACAGACGAGTTCAACGCGCTGCGGGAGCAGCTTCTGACGGAAGCCCTTGCCCGCCAGCAGAGCAGCGGCGAGTTCCGTTATACCTCCAAATGGCCCGCCGAGCTGAAGCAAAAAGGCGTGGACGATGAACCTGACCGCTTTGACTATATCCTGCTGACTGCAAAGTCCGTACAGGCTCTTGCGCCCTACCAAAGCCGCAAGGACGTGTCCGCGGCCATAGATAAGGCACTGAACTATCTCTCCGAGCAGCAGCTCCCCAGCGGCGGCTTCGTCAAGTACGGCGACGAGGACGTGGAGGAGGACGCTGCGGTGCTGGAAATGCTGGCGGCACTGGGCATTTCCCTCGCGGACGAGCGCTTCACCAAGGACGACCGCACCGTGCTGGACGGTATGATGGGCTGGTATCAGAGTACGTATGCGGAGCAGGCGAGGACCCCCGGACAGGGCTTTTACCGTGAGCTGATAGGATGGTCGTATTCTACTGGAAAATATTTTCCGGTAGGATGGGCTATAACGTCATGGAGGACAATGGATGACCCAGATGACCCTGACGAACATGTGAAGGAACGAATTTACATCAATGAAACGGCCTTTCCCGGTCTTGCGCAGCTGCGGGTCATGCTGCAGGCGGCCCCCGTTGTCGGCGGCAGCATCACCGCTCCGAGCGGAGGCATCGGTGGTGTCAGCGCGGAGCTGGATTACAAACAGCTTATCACAGAAAAGTCGGGGGAATTGGCAGAAGAGCTGTCGGTGAAAAAGCTCATCGAGGAATACAGCTATCTGCTGGACGGTGGCTCCCACTATATAACCTCCAGTCAGATCAGCACGTTCTCCAGTCAACTACTGGCACGGGAAAAAATGAATATCAAAATGACCGAGGAGGAGCAGGCGAAGCTGCGGGAAATCATGGCTGTCATAGTGGGTGCCGGCGGTGAAACCTATCTGGGCAGGGCTTCTTACACCTACGCTGCCGGCGCGGTGCGCGCCATGCAGTATCTGGGCATGGACCCCGGCGACATCAACGGGCTGGATTACATAGTGCCCCTGACGAATACCTCTAAAGCGGCGCCTACATCTACTCAGAATTTCAACAGCTATCTGTACGACATTGCTTCCATTGATCCGGAGGTGTGGCGCTCCCGCGGCGTGGACGGCGATATGCTGGCAGAGCAGTTCATCACCCGCGTACTGGCAGATCAGACCTTGGACGGCGGCTTTGATGATTTCTATGGTTACAGCGTGGCCACAGCGAAAGAGGGACAAACAGTCATTGGGCAGGGCAGCGTACCCGAGACGATCAGCGCGCTCAGTGCGTTGGCTTTGTACAGGGACAAGGAAAATGTCGCTGCGGCGATCGAGGCCGGACTGACATACCTGTCCTCCGTGCAGCTGGCTGACGGCAGCTTTGAGTGTTGGGGGGACACGCCCAACGGCGCAGTGACGCTGTCGATGCTGAGCCTGATGGATAAGCTGGATATCTCCATAGACGATGAGCGGTTCGTTAAGAATGGGAACACCGTGGCGGACGCCATGCGGACGTTCTATGTGGACGGCGTAGGGTTCATCAGCGATTTTGAGGTGGACGCGCCGCTGGATGATCTGATCCGTGAAAACTCGGTCATGGGGAATTCTTCCACCGTCTCCGCCCTGACCTATCTCCAAGCCGCCGAGAACGGCACATTCGGCCCCGACGGCAAAGGCAGCAGCGTGTTCGAGGTGGTAGGCGCCGCCCTGACGGAAACACCGCTGGGCGCGATTTTGCTGGCGGTTATTGTGGTCGGCATACTGGCGTTCGCCATGGTACGCCGCTACCGCCGCATCAAGAGGGAGCAGTGACATGGGCGCACGATACAGGCGCATAGCGGCGCTGCTGCTGGCGGTGCTCCTGCTGCTGTGCACCGCCTGCGGTACAGCCCCCGCGCAGCCGGAGGATACAGGCGACAAGGATCAGTACATGACCGATCCGGTGCCGGAGGGCAAGCCCGCGCCGGTAGAGCCGCAGGACGTGGTGAGGGATGATAACGCGGAGCTTACCTGCACCTTCTCCATCTCCTGCGCCACGATTCTGGACAACTGGGACAAGTGCGACGAGAGTAAGAAGCCCCTTGTCCCAGCAGACGGCGTGATTTTACCGTCCACTACCGTGACCTTCAGCGAGGGCGAGAGCGTGTTTGACGTGCTCCAGCGTGTCTGCCGGGACAATAAGATCCACATGGAGTCCGTTTGGACACCCATGTACAACAGCGCCTATGTGGAGGGCATCCACAACCTGTACGAGTTCGACGTGGGCAGCCTGTCCGGCTGGATGTACTCCGTCAACGGTTGGTTCCCCAATTACGGCTGCTCCCGCTATGCCCTGCAAAGCGGCGACGTGGTGGAGTGGGTCTATACCTGCGACCTCGGCTATGATATCGGTGGTGACATGGCAGTCGGTGGATAGGAATAATGATTGATGAGAAGGAGCAAGACTATGAGAAAAGCCAAAAAGAAAAGCGTAATTAGAGTTCTTTCCCTGCTGACGGCACTGACCCTGTTGTTTGCCTGTGCCGGCTGCGGCAATACGACGGCACAGCCGGAGGAGTCCAATCAGCGGCAGGAGCAGACGGCAGATAAGCAGCCGGTGGAGGGCAATGCGGTCAGGAAAGATACTGCAGAGGAAAAGGACACCGTGCCTGACGCAAAGGACGATACATCTGAGAAGAAAGAAACATCTGTGGAGAAAACGCCTGCGGAAAAGGCAGACACACCGAAGGATAACGATACGTCCGCTTCCGGCACGGCGACGCCCTCTGTGAAAAAAGTAGTTACGGTTTCAATCTCCTGCGCCACCATTCTGAATAATAAAGACACCTGTGATGCAGAGGTGTGGAGCAAAGTGCCGGGTGATGGTGCGGTACTCTCTTCTGCGGAAGTGTCCATATCGAACGGTGAGACGGTATACGACGCGCTGAGGAAGGCGTGTAACAAGAGGGATATTGTTTTCGAGGCGGATTCGTCTGGATATATTAGTTCCATCGCCGGTATTCCCGAAGGCGCAGTAGGCTCAGAATCCGGATGGACGTTTACGGTCAACGGGAAGTTCGTGCAGGGCGGTGCGAAAGATATCCTCCTTGAAAACGGCGATACGGTCGAATGGCTGTATACCTGTAACTTTGGCGCAGACGTGGGATTCTCGTGGTAACGAAACCTAAGCTGAAGCGACCAAGCTGAAACAGCAACTTTATCACAATAATGAAAGCACCGCCAGCAAAGCGGCAATCACGCTGCTTTGCTGGCGGTGCTTTTTATCATAGAAGTTCAAAAAATCGACAATTCCATACAAAAAACATCGCATTCACGTAGACCATTGTAGAACGAAACTATGACACAAACGGCCATAAATCGTGTAAAATTAGCATATCAAGAACAAAACAGCGTATGTCCACCGGCAAGAGGTCCGCCGAGGATCACCGAGTGCTGGCTTTCAAAATACACAAGACAGGAGGGAACATCAGTGCCTTTAGTTTGCTACGTTTCGGAACTGGAAAAGAACGTTTCTTTGGACGCTGAACGTTTGCTGCGTCTCTTGGGTGTATCCGGAAAGCTGTCTGGGTTTCACTTTGCCGTGTATATGTTGGAACAGGTGCAGGAGAAGCCGGAGTATGTCCTGCTGATCACGAAAAGGCTCTACAGTCAGACGGCACAATATTTTCATACTACCGCCTACTGCGTGGAAAGAAATCTCCGAACCCTTGTGCAGGCGTGTTGGAGGCAGCCTGACCACCGCTTACTTGAGCGTATTGCAGGCCACCCGTTGTCGCAGCCACCGACGAACGCGCAGTTCATTGATATGGTAGCCGCTTTCCTCCGCAAGTAAGTCCTACACGGTTTAGCCCCCTCCGCCCACAGCGGCGGCGTATCCCCCTTGCGCTGCCGCTGTGGGTTTTATATAGACTGGCAGCTGCTGTCAAGAGTATTGACATCGGCTGCGGGCCTATATGCCCATGTTTCTTGAAAAAGCGCACTTTGCGCGTCATACAGCAGACAGGTACGTTCGTGCCGGTGTGAGCCAGAGAACAGCGCCCGCCAGGATCTCCTACGCGGAGGGAGCGAAACAGGCGTTGTTCAGAAACAGGGCGGCACTCTGTTGGCCATGACCACTGGCACCCTTAAAGATACTCCCGCATTGGACGCCCTCAAAGCATCGTGCGGCGCACCCATCAGTATGGGCCGGGGTGAGATTCCCGTGAGGTTGGTAGCCACCAGCCGCCTGTTTTGCTTGAGATTTTTTCTTAGATGAATTTGAAATAGATGCATCTAAAGATGTATCGGTAGAGGAAGCCCCCATCCATTGTTAAGGATAGGAGCTTCCTCTGCTGATATAATTCCATATCAATTTTTTGCGCGTATCACAGCACCATGCTACAATTCTTTTGAAGCATGGTGCTGTGGTCACAGAAGGGAGGCGACTATGAGTATTGACCACGGAGACACCAACAAAAGCCTTGGCGGAAAGCGGACATATACCGTTGAGGAAATTGCAAAAATCCTTGGTATAGGCAGAACCGCTGCGTATAATCTTGCCCACTCAGGCGTGTTCAAGGTGGTGCGGATCGGTTCTTCCATCAGAGTTTCCAAAGTGTCCTTTGATAATTGGCTGGATAAACAGACGTTGTAGGAGGTTTATTATGGCATCTATCAAAAGACGTAGAGGCAAATATCACGTTGTTTATTACTATTTCAATGAATGTGGAGAAAAGAAACAGAAATGGGAGTCCTTCAATACGGAAGCGGAAGCAAAGCACCGTAAGGCAGAGATTGAATATAAACAAGGCAACCGCACCTTTATATCACCCAATAAGACGACCGTTTCCGCCTTTCTCGATGACTTTGTGAGCTTGTATGGGGTGAAAAAATGGAGCCCCAGCACCTATGAAGCCAATACGGGGCTGATCCGCAACTATATTGCCCCGCTGCTTGGCGACACACTGATGCAGGACGTAACTACCATCGCAGCGGATCGGTTTATTACAATACTGCAAAGGACGAAATGCCCTGTTTTTAAGAACCGATACAGCAAAACGGAGTACATGACACCTGCCAATATTGAGCGTATCAATAAACTCCTTCGATGCGCTTTCAACCAGGCTGTACGCTGGGACATCGTCGCAAAGAACCCGTTTGATAACACAACTCTGCCAAAGGTCAAGCGCAAACCCCGTGAGATATGGGATGCGGCGACGATTCGAAAGGCGTTGGATGAATGTAAAGATGGGCGTCTTTATGTTGCTATCAACCTGTCGTTTGCCTGCTCATTGCGAATCGGAGAAATCGTTGGCCTGACCTGGGACAACATTCACATTTCCGATGCGGATATTGCCAACGACAACGCCTATCTGTGTGTGGAGAAAGAGCTGGCTCGTGTGAAGGAATCCTCCCTTGCTATTTTGGGCGAAGAAGAAATCATCAAAAAATTCCCTCGAACCATGTACTTGGAAAATGCCAGCACGGTGATCGTGCTGAAAACGCCGAAGACAGAAAGCAGCGTTCGCAAGGTGTGGATGCCAAAAACAGTGGCTTACATTTTGCGGGAGTGGAAGGATTCGCAGGATAAGCAAAAAGAGTTTCTGGGTGATGAATACCTCGACTACAATCTCGTTGTAGCACTGCCAAATGGACGCCCCTGCGAGGAAACAGTTATTTCCAATGCTTTCCGGAGATTGAAGCGGGATGCCAAGCTCCCTAATGTCGTGTTTCATTCTCTTCGCCATTCCAGCACGACTTATAAGTTGAAACTTAATCACGGCGACATCAAAGCCACACAGGGCGACACAGGGCATTCGCAGGCCGATATGGTCACAAAGGTCTATGCGCACATTCTTGATGAAGACCGCAAGGTCAATGCCCAGAAGTTTGAAAGTGCGTTTTACGCAAACCCAGATCTGCGCAGTGTGAAAGCGCCTGATGAACCACAGACTGCATTGGACGTGCAGAGTATCATCGTACAGCTCCAGCAGTCCCCCGAACTCTTAAGTGCGCTCACATCGCTCATATCGAACCAGGGTTGCAAATGACTGATTTGTGCCATGGTGCCAAGGTGGTGCCAAACGGCGAAAAATACAAAAACCGGTTCGATATGAAAAAGGGGTGCCAAAAAGATGCAGCGGCTGAATTTCGGGTGCTGCCGCTGTCATTGAAACAACGCACTCAAAAGCGAAAAAACGCCGCAATCCGTTGAGATCACAGCGTTTTTGGTACGCCTGCCCGGGCTCGAACCGGGGGCCTCGGGCTTAGGAGGCTCGCGCTCTATCCAACTGAGCTACAGACGCATATTGTGAAGTTGTAGGGGAATTGGTGCCATTGGTAATTGATGTCCCTGTCCTTAGGAGGCGTGTGCTCTATACAACTGAGCTACGGAGGCGTGTGCAACTGGTATTGTACCGTAGGCGGCGGCATTTGTCAACGGCGCCGCGGCGAAAAAGTTGACGAAAGGGCTTGCAATCGGTCCTTTGCAGGCATATAATACAAAGGTTAGTGAATTTACCCGAGAGAAAGGGGTTTTTACCTTTGCAGAACGAAAAACTGAGAAACGTGGCCATTATCGCCCACGTCGACCACGGCAAGACCACGCTGGTGGACCAGATGCTCAAGCAGGGCGGCGTGTACCGCGAGAACCAGGAGACGGTGGAGCGCGTCATGGACTCCAACGACCTGGAGCGTGAGCGCGGCATCACCATTCTGGCCAAGAACACCGCCATCCAGTACGGCGACACCAAGATCAACATCGTGGATACCCCGGGCCACGCCGACTTCGGCGGCGAGGTGGAGCGTATCCTGAAGATGGTCAACGGCGTCATCCTGCTGGTGGACGCCGCCGAGGGCCCTATGCCCCAGACCCGTTTCGTGCTCAGCCGCGCGCTGGAGCTGGGTCACCGGGTCATCGTGGTCATCAACAAGATCGACCGTCCCGACCAGCGTATCCACGAGGTCATCGACGAGGTGCTGGAGCTGTTGCTGGACCTGGACGCCACCGACGAGCAGTTGGACAGCCCTATGCTGTTCTGCTCCGCCCGCAACGGTACCGCCAGCTATTCCCCCGACGTGGTGGGCACGGACCTGAAGCCGCTGTTCGATACCATTCTGGACTACATCCCCGCGCCGGAGGCCGACCTGGACCAGCCCTTCCAGATGCTGGTCAGCTCCATCGACTATAACGAGTTCGTGGGCCGTATCGCCATCGGCCGTATCGAGCGCGGCGTGCTGAAGCAGAACCAGGAGATCGCCGTGTGCAACTACCACGATCCCGACGCCCCGGCCAAGAAGGCCAAGGCGGTCAGTATGTACGAGTTCGCCGGTCTGGGCAAGGTGCCCATCACCGAAGCGACGGCGGGCAATATCATCGCCCTCAGCGGAATCGGCGATATCACCATCGGCGATACCATCTGCGCGCCCGACTGCGTGGAGCCGCTGCCCTTTGTGAAGATCAGCGCCCCCACGGTGGAGATGACCTTCTCCGTCAACGACAGTCCCTTCGCCGGGCGGGAGGGCAAGTTCGTCACCAGCCGCCAGCTGCGTGACCGCCTGTTCCGCGAGACGCTGAAGGACGTGTCCCTCCGCGTCAGCGAGATCGAGGGCGTTATGGACGCCTTCAACGTGGCGGGCCGCGGCGAGATGAGCCTGTCCATCCTCATCGAGACCATGCGCCGCGAGGGCTACGAGTTCCAGGTGTCGCCCCCTCGTGTACTGTACCAGACCATCGACGGCAAGAAGTGCGAGCCTATCGAGCGCCTGGTGGTGGACGTGCCCGCCGAGAGTGTGGGCGCGGTCATCGAGAAGCTGGGCGCCCGCAAGGCGGATATGCAGGAAATGACCCCCATCGGCAGCCGCATGAAGGTGGAGTTTCTGGTGCCCAGCCGCGGTCTGTTCGGCTACCGCAACGAGTTCCTGACGGATACCCGGGGCGAGGGCATTATGGCCAGCGTGTTTGACAGCTACGCCCCCTATAAGGGTGAGCTGATCCGCCGCAATACTGGCTCTCTGGTGGCCAGCGAGACCGGTGAGTCCATCACCTACGGTCTGTTCAACGCGCAGGAGCGCGGTGTGCTGTTCATCGGCCCCAACGTGGGCGTGTACGAGGGCATGGTGGTGGGTATCAGCCCCAAGCAGGAGGACATCGTGGTCAACGTCTGCAAGAAGAAGCAGCTGACCAACACCCGTGCCGCCGGCAGCGATGACGCCCTGCGTCTGGTGCCGCCCCGGAAGATGAGCCTGGAGCAGTGCCTGGAATTCCTGGCGGATGACGAGCTGCTGGAGGTCACCCCCAAGAACCTCCGCATCCGCAAGACCATCCTGAACCACGAGCGGCGCATGAAGGCGCAGCACGGGAAGAAAAACTAAATTATGTAAACCAAAAGACCGGCGAAAGCCGGTCTTTTGGTTTATGTGGGGAGGATGTAATGTCTGGCTGCGGCGATTGTAAGCAGTGCTGTATGACTCGGTGCGGAAATTCTGGTACGGTAAGGTCGTGGACACAGAGGATAGGTTAACATAATAAAAACGTTATGTGCCCCACCATGAGTCTGGCGGCCACCATTATTTTCAGCATGGTCTTAGGCGGTGCGCCGGTGTGGCAGCTGCCCGCCATCTGGGCGGGGACGCTTATCAAGAACTTCCCCATGGCGTTTTTCTGGAATATGTTTGCCGCCGCACCCTTTACCAACTGGGCCTGCGGAAAGCTGCTCGAATAAAAGAGTGCTCCCCCGCCGGGGGAGCGCTCTTGCTTACATTACCGGCACGAACTCCACGTTCAGGTCCACGATCTCGTTGACGCCGTCCAGCCGTGCGCCGTGGTCATACTGCCACACATCAAAGCGGTAGTAGAAGTCCGGATAGTCGCCGGGATCAGCGATCCACAGGGCGATGTTCCCCATAGAGGACAGATCATAGCGGTAGTAGCCCTGCTGGCGGTTCATGTACACCCCGGCCTCATAGCCGCCCTGTTCGATCAAGGCGCAGAAAGTCCGGGCCTGGGAGGTCAGCAGGAATTCGTTGTTGTGCAGTGTGCGGGAGTCCTCCTGCTGTACCGGCTCCCAGTCGTAGTACACCGGCAGGTCCAGGTCGCGGCCATCCAGCAGTTGCAGGGCGTACAGGGCCTCCTGGGCGGCCTCCTGCACGGTGGCGGCCTGGGAGAAGAAATACACGCCCACTTCGATGCCGGCAGCCCTGGCCCCGCTGTAATAGCTGTCGAAGGACCGGTCCGGGTACAGGGAGCCCTTCTCGCCGTAGCCCCGCAGACCCAGGCGCAGATAGGCAAAGTCGATGCCCTGCCGCTTCAGCGCCGCCCAGTCGATGGTGCCCTGGTGGTTAGACACGTCCACGCCCCAGCGGGTGGCGTATTCCGCGCCCAGATAGCGGACGCGGACGCCGTCGCTGCCGTCGTCGTTGGTGTCCCGGCGGAAGTCCTCCTGCGCCAGGCCGCTGGCGGGGATACCCTCATGGGGCGTCATCCACACCATGTTAAATCCGTCGTTGATATATACCTGCCCCGCGTGGGGATCGGCCTCCGGCTCCTGCCGGGCGCTGCCGCCCCGCAGGGACAGAACGACCGCCGTCAGCAGTCCGCCAACCACCAGCACCGCCGCGATCAGCAGCAGCACCGGCAGCAGACGCCGCCGCGGCCGGCGGCGGGGCGGGGAAATTCGATCCATAGTTACCTCTCCTTTTCGAAAACGTGTATGTCAAAGGCGATGCGGCAGTCCAGCTGCGTGAGTTTACATAATTTTTCAACGCCGGCCTTCGGCGTTTTCCAGCAGTAGGGCGTCATGCCGAACAGCGCCTGTATGTCCGCCGGGTCCTCCAGATGGATAACGTCCGTTATGTGCCGAATACTCACATACCGGAAGCCCTCATAGGGCGTCTCCTTCACCTCATTGACATAGGGGTGGTCATAGAGCACCTGCTTCATCTCCCACAGGTGCATTTCTCCGGGCACCACATAGATAAAGTGCCCGCCGGGCCGCAGCACGCGGCGGAATTCCTCGATGGCCAGCGGTGAGAAGCAGTTGATGAGCAGGTCTACGGACCCGTCTGCCGCCGGCAGGCGGTAGGAGGAGGCCACAGCGAACTGCACATTTTTCTCCCGCTTAGCCGCCAGACGCAGTATGGGCTTGGAGATATCGATCCCGGCCATCACCGGCGTCTTCCCGGCCTCGCACAGGGCACGATAGATGCCCGCGGTGTAGTAGCCCTCGCCGCAGCCGTTGTCCAGCACCGCCGGGGCATCGCCGGTCAACTCCACGGCGAGTTGACATAATTCTTCGCATAGCGGGGCGTAGTAGCCCTTTTCCAGAAAGGCGTGCCGCGCCGCGGCCATAGCCTTGTCGTCGCCGGGGGTTTTGGAGTGCTTCCGGTTCACCGGCAGCAGATAGGTATAGCCCTCCCTGGCGATGTCGAAGCAGTGGCCGGCGGGGCAGAGATAGCTGCCCTCCCGCCGCGTCAGCGCGCCGCCGCACAGGGGGCAGACGAACAGACTGCTCATCGCTCACCCTCCGGCAGTGTCACGTCGTGTATCCATTTGCGGGACCGGATGCGCCACAGGCAGATGGGACACTTGATAAAGCTCTCCGCCTGTATGGCCAGCGACACGAACCAGGGATCCGCGTCCAGCACCAGCGCCAGCAGGGCCGTCAGCGGCAGCGCCACCAGCCACTGGGGTGCCAGATCCAGCGCCGTGGACCAGAACACATCGCCGCCCGCCCGCAGGATACCGGTGACGGCGGAGATGGAGTAGGCGTGGAAGGGGATGCAGGCGAAGCCCGTCACCGCCAGCGTGGTGGCCAGATGGGCGCTGAGATCGTACAGCTTGAACAGCGGGAAGACCACCGGCTGGAACAGCAGCGGCACCAGCGCCAGGGCGATAACGGCCAGTGCGGCGCCCACCAGTATCGTCACCCAGGACAGCGTCCTGGACAGCTCCATCAGTTCGTCGTGGCTCTGTCCCTCACCGATGGCCTTGCCGATCATCACGGCGGTAGCGGCGCCCAGACCAAAGCACACCACCAGGAACAGGCGGTTCAGGTTGCCCATGACGGCGTTGGCCGCCAGAAACTCTACCGAGATGGTCATGTGTCCCAGAATGACGGTGAGCAGGCTGTTGCCCAGCCCCCAGAACAGCTCGTTGGCCATCACCGGCGAGGCGTATTTCACGAACCGGCGCAGCATCTCCCAGCCCGGACGGAAGAGCGCCTTCAGGTCCATGGGGATGACCCGGCTCCGCAGGGCACAGAACAGGCACACGGCGAACTCCGCCACGCGGGAGAGCAGTGTGGCGATGGCCGCGCCCTCCACGCCCAGCATGGGGAAGCCGCACTTGCCGAAGATCAGCAGGTAGTTCATGCCGGTATTCAGCACCGTGGACATACCAAACAGCTTCATGCCGAAGCTGGCGTTCTCCACGCTGCGCTGCGCGCTGACGTAGATAGACGAGAGCATATTGAACACATAGGAGAAGCCGATGACCCGCAGATACGGCGCGCCCAGCAGGGACAGATGATGCTTGTTGCTCATCAGGTCCATGATCTGCACCGGCCACAGGAACAGCGCCAGCGCGATGACCAGCGCCAGAGCCACGCCCAGCCCCGCCGCCACGCCAATGGCACGGCTGATGCTGGGCAGGTCCTTTTTGCCCCAGTACTGGCTGATCAGGATGCCTACGCCGGACTGGACGCCGAACACGATGGAGATCAGCAGGAACACCGGCACGTTGGCCGCCGTCACCGCCGCCATCTCATTGTTGCCCAGCTGGCTGACCATCAGCGTGTCAATAAGACCCAGCGAGAACGTGATCAGGTTTTGCAGGGCGATAGGGCCGGTCAACCGGAGCAGATACCCGTAAAAGGCCCTGTCGCGCTTAAGAGCTTTGAACATAGTCCACCTCAAAATATCGTTGTGCCCGCGCCGCGGGCGTATATCACAGCATGGGGAAGCGGCTGTCCCGGTGGGACTTCAGTGCGTGGCAAAGCGCGTCCACGTCCGCTTCCGTATTGTCGGGGGAGAAGGAGATGCGGATCACGCCGGCGGCAGTCTTTTTGTCCAGCCCCAGAGCGGAGACCACATGGCTCGCCTTCCCCTGATGGCAGGCAGAGCCTGCGGAGATGCAGATGCCCTGCGCGCCCAGGTCCGTTACGATGTTGGCACTGGGATACCCTACCAGCGACACCGCCAGAATGTGGGGGGCCGTACCCTCGCCCACGGGGACCACGCCGCCCATGGCCAGCAGCTTCTCCCGGCAATAGGCCTTCAGCCCGGCCATGTGGGCCAGTTTGGCGTCATAATCGGCCAGCCGCAGCTCCACCGCCTTGGCAAAGCCGGCGATCTGGGCCGTGGCCTCGGTGCCGGAGCGCGCGCCGCGCTCCTGTCCGCCGCCGGGCAGCAGGGGGCGGGGGTTCCGCACCCGGGGACCGATGTACAGCGCGCCCACGCCCTTGGGCCCGCCGACCTTGTGACCGGACAGGCTCATCAGGTCTACGCCCCAGCCCTCCGGGTCGCAGGGGACCTTCAAAAAGCCCTGCACCGCGTCGCAGTGCAGCAGGGCAGGGGAGCCCTTCTCCCGCAGCAGGGCAGCGATGTCCGCCGCGGGAAATACGCAGCCCGTCTCGTTGTTCACCAGCATCACAGACACCAGGGCGGTGTCCTCCCGCAGGGCATCCGCCACCTGTTCGGCGGTGACATTGCCGTCCCGTCCTGGCTTCAGATAGGTGACCTCATACCCCTGCTGGGCCAGCAGCTTGCAGGGCTCCAGAACGGCGCTGTGCTCCACGGCGGTGGTGATGATGTGTCTGCCCCTGTGCCGGTTCTGCCACAGGGCGGCCTGTATGGCCCAGTTGTCGCTCTCCGTGCCGCAGGAGGTGAAGTACAGGCGCTCCGCGGGGCAGCCCAGCGCCCCGGCGATGACGGCCCGCCAGCCCTCCACGGCTTTTTTCATCTCCACCCCTATGGGGTATTGGGAGGAGGGATTGCCAAAGTGCGCCGTCAGCACCTCGTACATGGCGTCGGCCACGGCTTTGGGCACCGGCGTGGTGGCGGCGTTATCAAAATAGACCATAGAGAGCCTCCTGTTTCACGAACGGGTCTTGAAAGACACGGTAAAATACAGTATAATAAACCGATCAAAAAGCGGGAGTGAAAAACACCTTCACCCGTGAAACCTTATTATACGATAGAATAGGGGAAAGTGCAAGATGCGTGTTGCCATCTATACCTTGGGCTGCAAGGTGAACCAATACGAGACACAGGCCATGGAGCAGGAGCTGCTGCGCCGCGGTCATACGCTGGTGCCCGCCGAGACAGAGGCCGACGGCTATATCGTCAACACCTGCTCCGTCACCGCCATCAGTGACAAGAAATCCCGGCAGATGATCCGCCGGTGTCATAAGCTGAACCCCAATGCGGTGGTGGCCGCCTGCGGCTGTTATGTGCAGACCCACCCGGAGGTGGTGGCGGCACTGGACGTGGACCTGCTGGCCGGTACCGGTGACCGCATGGCGTTTCTGGACCTGTTCGAGCAGGCAGCCCACGAAAAGGAGCCGGTGAGACTGTTGGACGACGCCCTGCGCCGCCGGGAATTCGAGGTGCTGCCCGCCGGCGGCATGGCCGAGCGCACCCGGGCCATGCTGAAGGTAGAGGACGGCTGTGTGAATTTCTGCACCTACTGCATCATCCCCTACGCCCGCGGCCCGGTGCGCTCCCTGCCGCTGGAGACGGCCGTGGCCCAGACGGAGCAGCTGCGGCGCGAGGGTTACCGTGAGCTGGTGCTCACCGGTATCGAGATATCCTCCTGGGGCCACGATCTAAAAAACGGCCAAAGCCTCATCGACCTGCTGGAGGCGGTATCCGCCGCCGCGGGGGATATGCGTCTGCGGCTGGGGAGCCTGGAGCCCCGTACCATCACCGAGGACTTCTGCCGCCGGGCGTCGGAGCTGCCCGACCTGTGCCCCCACTTCCACCTATCCCTGCAGTCCGGCTGTGACGAGACGCTGCGCCGCATGAACCGGAAGTACGACACGGCACGGTTTTACGAGTCCGTCACGCTGCTGCGGCAGTATTTCCACCGGCCCGCCGTCACCACCGACCTGATCTGCGGCTTCCCCGACGAGACGAACCGGGAATTCGAGCAGACCATGGCCTTTATCGAAAAGTGCGCCTTCGCGGATATGCACATTTTCCCCTATTCCGTCCGTCCCGGCACCAAGGCGGCGGAGCTGGTGCAGTTCAGCGCCGCGGTAAAGGAGGAACGGACCCGCCGTGCCGTGGCCGTGGCCCGGACCATGCACCGCGCCTATCTGGAGGGCTGCGTGGGGCAGACCTACCCGGTGCTCTATGAGCAGGAGAAGGACGGCCTTTACACCGGCCACGCCCCCAACTACTGTGAGGTGTGCGTCCGCGCCGAAGATTTACATAATAGAATTATCGATACAAAAATAGTCGGTATAGATGGTGACGCACTGATAGGAGAGTTGACATAACATGAACCACTTTTTCGCCTATATCAACCGTATGCGCTTCATCCAGCGCTGGTCGCTCATGCGGAACAGCTACACGGAGAATATCCAGGAGCACAGCCACCAGACGGCGGTGCTGGCCCACGCGCTGGCGGTGCTGCGCAACGAGCGCTTCGGCGGCCAGGTGGACGTCGGCGCCGTGGCCGTGGCGGCGCTGTACCACGACGCCGGCGAGATACTCACCGGCGATATGCCCACCCCCATCAAGTATTACAATCCCGGTATCCGCGAGGCCTACAAGGCCGTGGAGCAGGTGGCGGAGGACAAGCTCCTCTCCATGCTGCCGGAGGACCTGCGTCCCGCCTACGAGGACGCCCTCCGTCCCGCCGACCCGGAGATCGAGCAGCTGGTGAGGGCGGCGGATAAGCTCTCCGCCCACATCAAGTGCATCGAGGAGCTGAAGGCCGGCAACACCGAGTTCCGTCAGGCCGCCGCCCAGACCGCCGCCGCCATGGACGCCATGGCCCTGCCGGAGCTGGACTATTTCCGCGAGCATTTCCTGCCCAGCTATTCGCTGACATTAGACGAGCTGGAGTGAAAACCGCGCCTCCTGCGCCAAAACAAAAAACCATCCGAAAGGAGTATATAGTTATGAAAGCGATCGTTACCGTTGTGGGCAAGGACCAGGTGGGCATCATCGCCGGTGTGTGCAACACCCTGGCGGCCAGCCGCATCAACGTTCTGGACATCAGCCAGACCATCATGGAGGGCTACTTCACCATGATGATGGTGGTGGACCTGACCGAGTGTCAGGCGCCCTTCGACGCCCTGCGCGCCGATCTGAAGGCCTACGGCGAGAGCCGCGGCCTGTCCATCCGCATCCAGCGGGAGGACATCTTCGACGCCATGCACAAGCTGTAAGAGGTGGGGAATATGCTGAGTCTGCAAAATATCTTCGACACCATCGCCATGGTGGACAAGCAGCACCTGGATATCCGCACCATCACCATGGGCATCTCCCTGCTGGACTGCGCCGACGAGGACATGGACCGCTGCTGCGACAAGATCTACGACAGGATCTGCTCCCGCGCCGAAAAGCTGGTCCAAACCGGCTGCGGCATCGAGAGCGAGTTCGGTATCCCCATCGTCAACAAGCGCATCTCCGTCACGCCCATCGCCATCGCCGGCGCGGCCTGCAAAAGCGAGGACTTCGTCCCCCTGGCCCTGACGCTGGACCGCGCCGCCAAGACCTGCGGCGTCAACTTCATCGGCGGCTACTCCGCCCTGGTGCAGAAGGGCTTTACCTCCGGCGACCGGCGGCTCATCGCCTCCATTCCCGAGGCGCTGGCCCGCACAGAGCTGGTCTGCTCCAGCGTCAACGTGGGCAGCACCAGGGCCGGCATCAACATGGACGCCGTGGCCCAGATGGGCCGCGTCATCAAGGAGACGGCCCACCTGACCCGCGACCGCGACGGCCTGGGCTGCGCCAAGCTGGTGGTGTTCTGCAACGCCGTGGAGGACAACCCCTTCATGGCCGGTGCCTTCCACGGCGTGGGTGAGGCCGACACCGTCATCAACGTGGGCGTGTCCGGCCCCGGCGTGGTGTACCACGCCCTGCAGGGCTGCAAGGGCCAGCCCTTCGACGTGGTGGCCGAGACTATCAAAAAGACCGCCTTCCAGATCACCCGCATGGGCCAGATGGTGGCCGCCGAGGCCAGCGCCCGTCTGGATGTGCCCTTCGGCATCGTGGATCTGTCCCTGGCCCCCACCCCGGCGGTGGGCGACAGTGTGGCCCGCATCCTGGAGGAGATGGGCCTGTCCGTCTGCGGCACCCACGGCACCACGGCGGCACTGGCGCTGCTGAACGACGCCGTGAAGAAGGGTGGCGTCATGGCCAGCGGCCACGTGGGCGGTCTGTCCGGCGCCTTTATCCCCGTCTCCGAGGACGAGGGCATGATCGCCGCGGCCCTGGACGGCACCCTGACCATCGACAAGCTGGAGGCCATGACCTGCGTGTGCTCTGTGGGTCTGGACATGATCGCCGTGCCCGGCAGTACCACGGCGGAGACGATCTCTGCCATCATCGCCGACGAGGCCGCCGTGGGCATGGTCAACAGCAAGACCACCGCCGTCCGCATCATCCCCGTGGAGGGCGCGGACGTGGGCGACACCGTGGAGATGGGCGGCCTGCTGGGCAGCGCGCCCCTGATGCCCGTCCACGAGGCCTCCAGCGCCGACTTCATCGCCCGCGGCGGCCGTATCCCCGCCCCGCTGCAAAGCCTGAAAAACTGATATGATCCGACCTGCGACAAGCTTCGACATTCCCCGCGCCCTGGCGATCTACCACAGCGCCCGGCAGTTCATGCGCCGCAGCGGCCACACCGTCCAGTGGGTCAACGGCTACCCCTCCGAGGCCCTGCTCCGGTCGGACGTGGCCGCCGGCCGGCTGTTCGTCATGGAGGACGCGGGCGGCGTGTACGCCGTGTTTGCCTTCATCATCGGCGGCGACCCCACCTATCAGGTCATCGACGGCGCGTGGCTGGATGACGCGACGTCATACGGCACCCTCCACCGCCTGGGCAGCGACGGTACCCATACCGGCGTGCTGGACGAGGCCGTGGCCTGGGCTTGGACGCGGTGTCCCCATCTGCGGGCGGACACCCACGAGGATAACCACCCCATGCGCCGCTGCCTGGAACGCGCCGGCTTCGTGTACACCGGCACCATCCACGTCGCCGACGGCACCCCCCGCCGCGCCTACGAGCGCATATGCCCCCGTTAGCCTTCCCCCTGGGGGGTCCGCGGTGTTGAATGACAGGCCGGTGGCCTGTCAGATCCGCGAACCGACCGACCCGCAGGGAGACAGGTGCCCCCGTAGGGGGCGGATGAGGTGTAGCCGCGCAGCGGCGTAAAGTCCTCGTCCCGCCGCGCAGGCGGCGTCTTAAACTCCCCGGCGGCGTCAGCCGCCACCAACCAAAGCCGCCCTCCGTCAACAAGTCCTGCCAATGCTCTGAAAATTCCATCACGGATTTTCTGCGGTCCATCTTTTTTATTGCTCTGTATGGAAACGCATGATATGATGGATTTGGCAGCGGTGAAAGAAACCGGCAAATCGGAACTTGAGGAGGGAATTAAGATGAAAGACGGAAAACATCCAAACCCCAACACAATCCATCCAATTGCAGGGTATGACAAAGAAATATATGTGAAGCCGACAATTACAAATCCGAACATTATTGTCGGGGACTTTACTTATATTGCCGATTCAGATTTTGAAAGTCATGTTTCACATTTGTACGAGTGGAATGACGATAAACTCATCATCGGGAAGTTCTGTCAAATCGCCGCCGGGGTTGAGTTTGTGATGAACGGCGCAAACCATCAGATGAACGCTGTCTCTACATTTCCGTTCTATACCTTGGAGGGGTGGGAAATGTTACCGCCTGCAAAGACGGATATGCCATTAAAAGGAGATACCGTTATCGAAAATGATGTTTGGATCGGGCAAAATGCGGTGATTCTCCCCGGCGTTTACATTGGAAACGGAGCGATCATTGGTGCAAACAGCGTAGTGGGCAGTGATGTTGCACCATATACAAAGGTCGTTGGAAACCCCGCAAGAGCGATTCAAAAGCGCTTTGATGATGAACTGATTGAATTGCTGCTTAAATTCAAGTGGTGGGATAGGAGCGTTGATGAAATCAACCGGCTGATTCCAATCTTGACTTGCAGTGATTTGGATAAAGTGAAAGCTGAAATCAAAAAGCAATTAGGCTGACAAATTTGAATTTGTCGAACTGAATATAAGGATGATCCGTCTGCGGTATGGGAGTATCCCCATACCGCAGATACTTATCAGCCGCCCATACAGACCAGTATGAGATTCTCGTAAAAAATACCACCTATGCTCTTAAAACAACCACCTATCGAGAATCGGTGGAAATCAATTCTCGATTTTCTTATACTGTAACCG
>ERZ1026997.99-NODE-99-length-47966-cov-7.389117_pt1 | contig 47966 bp, 38 predicted proteins | sample MGYA00519289_ERZ1026997 | MGnify/ENA primary metagenome ERZ1026997 (study PRJEB26926, sample SAMN06164455) | human gut metagenome | biome: ENVO:00009003; feature: ENVO:2100002; material: ENVO:00002003 | host: Homo sapiens | place: USA | collected 2012 ... | reverse complement strand
GTCTTAGGGTCTCGTGGGCTCGGAGATGTGTATAAGAGACAGGTTCATCATCTTCGTTGGACCTTCAGGATGCGGTAAATCAACAACACTTCGTATGATCGCAGGTCTTGAGGAGATTACATCCGGTGAGCTCTGGATCGGAGATAAGTTAGTAAATGATGTAGAGCCTAAGGACAGAGATATCGCAATGGTATTCCAGAACTACGCTCTTTATCCTCATATGACAGTATATGACAACATGTCATTCGGTCTTAAGCTTCGTAAAGTACCTAAGGCAGAAATCGACAAGCTCGTTCATTCAGCAGCTAAGATTCTTGGCATTGAGCAGCTCCTTGATCGTAAGCCAAAGGCTCTTTCAGGTGGACAGAGACAGCGTGTTGCCATGGGTCGTGCAATCGTTCGTAATCCTAAGGTATTCCTTATGGATGAGCCTCTTTCAAACCTCGATGCAAAGCTCCGTGTTCAGATGCGTATTGAGATCCAGAAGCTTCATCAGAGACTTCAGGCAACAATCATCTATGTAACACATGACCAGACAGAGGCTATGACACTTGGTACCAGAATCGTTGTTCTTAAGGACGGCGTTATCCAGCAGGTAGATACACCTCAGAACCTCTACGATAAGCCAAACAACGTATTCGTTGCAGGATTCATCGGATCACCTCAGATGAACCTTCTTGATGCTAAGGTTGTTCAGTCAGGATCAGATGTAGTTCTTATGTTCGGAAGCAATTCAATCAAGCTTCCTGAAGCTAAGGCTAAGACACTTGTAGATGCAGGTTATGTTGATAAGACAGTTATCATGGGTATTCGTCCGGAAGATCTCTATGATACAGAGATGTTCATCAGCACAAGCCCTGACAGCGTAATCGATGTTGATATTAAGGTATACGAGCTTCTCGGTGCCGAAGTATTCCTTTACTTCGATATTGACAACGTAAGCTGTACAGCACGAGTTAATCCTCGTACAACTGCTCGTCCTGGCGATACTATCAAGCTTGCACTTGATATGACTAAGCTCCATATCTTTGATAAGGAGACAGAGCAGGTAGTTCTTCACTAATTGATGGCGGATATATTCACATTTGAAGTGGGAAATAAGAATGTGAATGAATATGTATAATTTAAGGATATTAGCCGGTAAGGCTGAGGGTACATGGCTGTTAGCGTAAATGTCAGCAGATAAGAGGAAATAACGGATAAGGCGTAATATAATTACACATGAACGTTAACAACCATTCCCCGGCGGAGCCGGAGAATGGTTGTTTTTATATACAATATTAATCCCTATAAAGTGTACAAGGAAGGAGAGAGGATATTCAATCGGTACAGTGGGAGAAATATAATAAATTTTAATTTCAGGATGATATCTTATGAGGAAATTTACAGCTTTCTTAACAACAGCAGTAATTGTGGCATGTAGTTTGATGCCATGCATGGGTTCTAATTCAGGGAAATATTCACTTAGGTATGCACAGAATGCACCGGGAGATGTAAATGTGCTGACAGCGGATTTGAATCTTGAATCGTCAGCTAAGAGCAGTGTGACAATTAAGTCAACTAAATTTACAACATACATAACAGGAGCTTCTGCTGATGCTTATTCAATATTTAATGGGAAAACATCCAAAACACAGGTTATGAACAGGGTTGGAACATACGCCATTGATTATCCTGGGATTTCGCAACCGAAAACAGGTGCCCCAGTTAAGGTACATATAGAACTTTCTGATTATGTGCCATCGCGTGGAGTAATAGCACAGGGAACGGTATCGTTGTAAGGAGTGTGATTTTATGAAAAAAGGTACTTTGGGATACTGCATTATAGCGGGTGTATTAATTATTGGATGTGCCGTGTTCTTTATAGGCCGGAACATTAGGAACAGACAAGAGAAAACAGATACAGCAGAAATCGTCGAATCAGAAGACACACTGGTAGATATATCAGAAGCGTACGATGTAGACGAATTACTGGCATCGGATTATGACAACATCGAACTTCCATCATCACTTGATGTTGAGAAAGTGGAGGCTGTCAGCAATGTGATTCTCAAAGTACCTGATTATGAAGAACAGAATAAGAAACTAGATATAAAGTTCTTTCAGGATAATCTTCAGAAAATGGGATACAAATATGATGAACAGTATGTTATTGATGACAAAGGTAAGACATACCCATATGGAAGATACTACAATGACGAAAAATTATCTGCCTACATAGCAACAGGTTGCACAGGTTTTTTCGTAGTGGATTCAATAAATACATATGATTATGAGACAGTGGAAGAATTTTATGTGGATGCTCCGTATGAGGATGATGAACATGAAATCATTGGTGGTTCCATGAAAGTATCTGAAGCGGTTGAAATGTATGAAAAGCTTGAGACGGAATGTATAGCGGAACTGGGATATGACATACCGGTACCGAAGGTATTCAGAGTAAGGATTGTTAAAAATGAGAATCAGCAATTGAGATATGAGATGGATACACGGATGAGCTACAATGGAGTTCCTGTGATTGGGGTCGGTGACAAGTATTCAAGAAGTGGATTCGGATATGAAGTGTTAAAGGGAACTTCGTCAGGAACAGTTTCCGGAAAGAAGATTACAGACGGAATCAAAGTGTCATACTATGGATTTCCCACGGAATATGTTTCGGATACACCTATAGATAAAGTTATAAGTGTAAAGAAAGCATGCGATTTGGTTAATGTTAAACTGTCGGCATATAGGAAAAATAAACTCTTAAATGTGAAAATGGAATATCTGCCGTTTTTTGAAAAAGAAACCGACGAAGAGAATCACAGTGGCATTGAATGGACAGGACTTCAATCGGGAAATAAGTTCAGACTAAAGCCATACTGGGTATTCGTTTTTGACAGTACCACTGACAATGAAATAATAGGGCTTGTAGATTGTGTGACGGGAGAGGTAGGACTTGTATATAATCAGTGATTTTTTAAAAATTTTATTATCAAGAATTAAACAGATTATAAGTGGAACGGTGTTCTGGGCCTGCACAGGATGCGTACTGTTGTTGTGTTTTACCGCAACCGGGTATATGGATGGAAATACCAGTTATAGTGTTATTGAAACCATAATAAGAATACCGGTTTCACAGTATGCTGACATTCCGTCATTGTCGTGGAATTCGATTTTTACGGTGGGACTTTATGGATATGTGACGCTTTTTCTCCCTGCGGTTGCATCACTGCCGTATGTAATGACCGTTGTAATGGACAGGCGGAGCCATATGCTCAGAATGAGACTGATGCGTAATCAGTATGGACCGTACATAGCGGCCGAAAGTGCGGCTGCGCTGGTATCGTCGGGAATTCTGGTCACTATAGGATATGTGGCTTATGGAATAATAACATTTATGATATTTCCGCACGGAGCGGGTACGTTTACGTTTGCGGATATAGCTAAGGTTATCGGGGGCACGTTCTGGTATGGGATGGATGTGAGTGCGATGGCGTTGGTACTCAGTGCATTTGTTACCAATGAATATGTAATAGTTACGGTGCCATTTATGATTATTTATATAATTGGCGTTATTTCCAATAAAGTATTTTCTTCAACAAATATTCCGGAACAGGTAAGCCGCATTGTTATGGCTGTTTCTCCGGAAATGCTGGCAGTCATAGGCAGGGCTGCTGATAATGCGAAATATATTATCATAGTGCATGTTATATATATGGTAATATGCATTGCGCTATATTACATAATTAGAAAAAGGAGGATGGATTATGGAAACTAGTACTTTTTCCTTCAAAAAAAGTTTTAAATTCGCCTCCTCGGAATATGTTCACTGGATTACTAATCCTAAATTGATCATATTGTCGATGCTGATTGTTTTTATATATGAGTTCGATATAAGGCCGTTAGTTGATGCGGCAGCGCTTATGAATGTCAAACTGTCAATATTGGAACCGTTTGTGACAATCGGAAGCAGCGGAGTGATAATGATGATACTTCCGATAATGTACCTTGTGATAATGGCTGGATATCCGCGCTCGCAGGCAGGTGACTGGTTCTATGTAATCAGGCTCGGCAGGATCAACTGGGGTGTCGGACAGATATTGTTCGGAGTAATGACAATCATTACATATGTCACGTTTATCGCTTTATGTACGATGGTTCCGGTTTTGTGGCGGGCGGATTACAATGTGCAGTGGAGCGATGTGGCTAAGAAATATACACTGATGTTTCCTGATAAAATAGGGGATTTTACATCGGGACTTCTTCCGAAGAATCTGTACAATCAGATGCCGCTTGGCAAAGCCGTGATACATACATATCTGTTTTTTATGCTGTATCTGCTGTTATTATTGCTGGTAATGCTGGTGTTCAGCCTGGAGGGACACAGGGCGGCCGGGTTCATAACAGCGTGTGTCATCGTGGCGGCGGGAACAGCGTTATGTTCAGTCAAGTCACCGGCAATGTGGGTGTTTCCGATGGCACAGTCGGTTGTGTGGCTTCATTTTACAGAATTTTTCCGTAAGAGGATTGTGGAACTGTACGAATCATATATGTATTTCGGTGTGATCAACGCGGTACTTATCACATTGATATTACAGAGAATGTCAAAACACAGATATCTTGATGTTGAAGTGTAAGTGAGGTGAACCGAATGGATAAAGTAATAAATGTTGAGAACGCGTGTCTTACAATTAATAAAAATGTAATATTAGATAACATAGACTTTGAAGCCGGAGAAGGTGAGATAGTCGGAATAGTCGGACGCAACGGAAGCGGCAAGACAATGCTTATGAAGTGCATATGCGGATTTATTCCGCTTACCTCCGGACGTATAACGGTTGACGGCAAAGAAATAGGAAAGGATGTTGATTTTCCGGCTTCGACCGGCGTTATCATTGAAACTCCGGGTTTTGTGCCTTATTACACGGGATTGCATAATCTGAAAATATTATCTGAAATCGGAACAAGGATTCCGGACGAGCGTATTAAAGAGGCGATGAAATTAGTGGGGCTGGATCCCGGACTTAAGAGGCATGTTGGTAAATACAGCCTTGGAATGAGACAGCGGCTCGGAATTGCACAGGCGATAATGGAGGACCAGAGAATATTGATACTGGATGAACCGTTTAACGGACTGGACGCCGACGGTGTCGTAGATATCCGCAGACTGCTCCTTGAATATAAGGAACAGGGCAGGACGGTGTTGATAGCATCACATATTGCACAGGATATTAATATCTTATGTGACAAAACAATATTCCTGAATAAGGGAAAGATAAGTGAGCAGGAAGCACTCAGGTAATAATATATGGCAGATGCAATGGGAAAATTAATTCTTTTTTGCATTTGCCCTTTTTTTTTTCACAATTTTGTTTTACAATAAATAATAGTATGTAGAATGCAAAGGAGTGGGCAGATGATTTCTAATCAGATACTTCAAAATACGATTGAAGGACTCAAGTCAATTACGAGAATAGACCTGTGTATAATGGACACGGACGGTAAGGTGTTAGCCTCAACTTTCTCCGGTGCGGAGGGGCATGAGGAAGCGGTATGTTCATTTGTAGATTCACCGGCCGACAGTCAGGTTGTATCAGGATACCAGTTTTTCAAGGTTTATGACGACAGCCGCCTTGAATATGTGCTTATAGTTAACGGTGGAAGCGAAGATGTTTATATGATTGGCAAGATTGCAGCTTTTCAGATACAGAATCTTCTTGTGGCATATAAGGAGCGCTTTGATAAGGATAATTTTATCAAGAACCTGCTGCTTGATAATCTTCTGCTCGTTGATATATATAACCGTGCGAAGAAGCTGCATATTGAGACAGATGTGCGAAGAATTGTATTTATCATAGAGACTAAGCATGAGAAGGACAATGGCGCGCTTGAGACAGTGCGTACGCTTTTTGCCACGAAGACGAAGGATTTCATTACGGCTGTTGATGAGAAGAATATAATCATTGTTAAGGAAGTTAAACCGAATGAGTCATATAAGGAACTGGAACAGACGGCCTATGTAGTACTTGATACTCTCAATACAGAGGCCATGAGTAAAGTTCATATTGCGTACGGTACCATAGTTAATTCAATTAAGGAAGTGTCGCGTTCATATAAGGAAGCGAAGATGGCACTTGATGTAGGCAAGATTTTTTACAGTGACCGTAATGTCGTAGCATACAGCAATCTGGGTATAGGAAGACTTATTTACCAGCTTCCGATACCGTTATGCAAGATGTTCATCAAGGAAATTTTCGGTGGCAAATCGCCGGATGATTTTGATGAAGAGACTCTTTCCACCATTAATAAGTTCTTTGAGAACAGCCTTAATGTGTCGGAAACATCACGCCAGCTTTTTATCCACAGGAATACGCTTGTGTACAGGCTGGATAAGATACAGAAGAGTACAGGACTTGACCTCAGGATTTTTGAAGATGCGATTACTTTTAAGATAGCGCTTATGGTGGTCAAGTATATGAAATATATGGAAACGATTGATTATTGATATTGCAGGCCGGTATAATTGTATCTGACCGCGGCGTATCAATATACCAAAGGACAGTATAAGATGATAGATTTAGAGAACGTAAGTAAAACATATTCAACAGGTGTTCCGGCACTTGAAGATATTAACCTGCACATTGACAAGGGCGAATTTGTATTTATTACCGGTGTCAGTGGTTCGGGTAAGTCAACGCTGATTAAGCTCCTCCTTAAGGAACTTAATCCGACGTCGGGAAGAATTGTTATTAACGGCAGGAATCTTTCCAAAATCAAGCCGAATAAGCTCCCGTATCTAAGAAGGGATATCGGAGTTGTTTTTCAGGACTTCAGACTTTTTGAAGACCGTAATGTGTACGAGAATGTTGCATTTGCACAGAAAGCGATAGAGGCACCGGGAAAGAGAATCCGTGCCAAGGTGCTTGCCATGCTTTCCATGGTAGGCCTTCTTGAAAAATATAAGACTAACCCTAAGCAGCTTTCCGGCGGAGAACAGCAGAGGGTTGCCATAGCCAGGGCACTTATCAATAAGCCGGCTATCCTGCTTGCAGACGAGCCTACGGGTAATCTTGACGAGGCGAACTCATGGGAGATCATGAAGCTTCTGGAGAATGCCAATGAGCAGGGCACAACGGTAGTTGTGGTTACGCATAACCTTGAGATTGTAAGGGCGATGCGCAAGAGAACAATAACTATTGAAAATGGACATCTTGTTCATGATATAGAGGAAGGCGGTAATTTCTATGAAATTTAAATCACTGGGATACTGCTTTGTTCAGGGACTTAAGAACATCGGACGTAACAGAATTTTCTCGCTTGCATCGGTTGTGACCATGTCGCTTTGTATTTTTATTCTCGGACTTTTTTACTCGATAACCAGAAATGTATCATATATGGTGGATCAGATGTCAGAGTCTCTCTGCGTCAAAGTCTTTTTTGATAAGGGAATTTCCGATGAGAGAATACAGTCCATAGGCAATTCGATCAATAAATACGATGGCGTGACGATGGTTCATTTTACTTCCGCCGATGAGGCGTGGGAGAAGTACAAGGAAGAATATTTCGGCGAGACTTATATGGATCTGGCCGATGGATATGCCGGAGATAATCCGCTTAAAGATTCCGCATCATATGAGGTTTACTTCAGTGATGCCGGCATGCAGGAAGATCTGGTTAATTACATTAAGGGAGTGGATGGCGTAAAGCGTGTTAACAGCTCGGATGTTACAGCTGACAGCCTTTCGGAGATAAGCAGTCTTGTAAGCATTGTGTCTCTGGTTGTGCTTGTGATGCTTACCGCCATAGCGCTTTTCCTTATCAGTAACACTATTTCGATTGGAATCACAGTCAGGGACGAGGAGATCAAGGTAATGCGCCTGCTCGGTGCACATAATGCATTTATCAGGGCACCGTTTGTCGTTGAAGGCATTATCATCGGTATTGCCGGAGCGCTTATTCCGATAGGAATATTGTATGCAGTGTATGGCAATATCGTTAAATACATTCTTACCAAGTTTTCGTTCCTCTCGAATATACTCTCATTTATGCCTGTTTCACAGCTGTTTAAGGTATTTGTGCCTATGGCTGTGGCACTCAGTGTGGGACTCGGACTTCTCGGAAGTTTCCTGTCACTTAACAGACATCTGAAAGAGAAATAAGTAACTTTAAGAACAGCATCCATCACGAAAGGGTGGTATCTAATGAAAAAAATACTTAAACTGGCAGCTGTCGGTGTTTCGGCATTTATGTTATGTTCATATATCGGACAGAATAATTATGTGCAGCCGTCTGCGGTTGAACAGACTGATATCGATGATGCCGAGAAAGAACAGCAGCAGGTCCAGAACAAGATTGATAATTTGCAGAAAGAACTTGACAGTCTGGCATCAGACATAACGGATACCGAGAATTATATTTCGCAGCTTGATACAAAGCTTGCAGGTTATACATCACAGCTTGTGGAATGCCAGGGCAAAATAGACGCCAAGCAGACTGAAATAGACGCCAAGAAACAGCAGATTGCAGACAAACAGGCAGAGATAGACAGCGCACAGGCAGAGCTTGATGCAGCCAAAGAAACTGAAAAAGAGCAGTATGAAGCCATGAAACTCAGAATACAATATATGTATGAGTGCGGTGACAGTACTTTTCTTGATATGATTTTTTCAGCCGAGGATTTATCCGATATGCTCGGAAAGGCAGAGTATGTCAACAGCATTGTGGAATATGACAGAAATCAGCTTAAGAAGCTTGCGGATACACAGAATACAATAAGCGGTCTTATAAGCACGATGGAAACAGACAAGGCGGCGCTTGAGACTGAGAAGACAACACTCCAGAATGAACAGAATGAGCTTCTGACATTGCAGACGGATTTGCAGAACCAGCAGAAGTACATTGATGTGATCCTTGATGAGAAAGAGTCTAAGCTTACAGTACTTGAGGGCCAGCAGCAGAATGCCGCAACAGCAAAGGCAGCTGCCGAGAAAGAACTTGAGGAACAGAAACAGATTGTTGCGAACATAAAGGCGGAATGGCAGAGACAGCAGGAAGAGGCTAAGAATAATGGCACAGATGCAAGCCAGGAAGCGCAGAAGACGCTTGAACAGATTGGCCTTGCCGGCGGTTTCACATGGCCGATTCCGGGATATAATATGATTACATCGGAATGGGGAACAAGATACCATCCGATACTTCATTTTACTACGCTTCATGACGGAATGGATATCTCCGGTGGAGGAATATACGGAAAGCCGATAGTGGCAGCATACTCCGGAACGGTCAGCATTGCGGATAATTCCAATGCGACATCAGGATACGGATATTATGTTAAGATTGACCATGGTGTAGGTGTATCCACGTTGTATGCGCATTGTTCGCTCCTTGCGGTTTCTGTTGGTCAGCAGGTACAGGCAGGACAGGTGATCGGATACATAGGAAGCACAGGTAACTCGACGGGTGCACATCTGCATTTCTCGGTATTTGTCCAGGGTGAATCCAAGAACCCGAGGGATTATATTACAATTCCTTCGTATTAATTTTTGACAGGTAACAGGTAATGGGTGACGAAGAAGTTAAGAAATTATATAAAAAGGGAATAAGAACCGGAGCAGCAATCGGTGCATTATCGGTATTGCTGGTGTGCGCAATTGCGGTCGGAATTATTTTTTCCCTGAATTATGAACGCAAAGTCAAGGCGGACAGAACGACACTGGCGCTAGGCGACAATGTGACATCAAAGATTAACGAACTTACGGGAATTGTCGATTCGCTTTTTCTGTACGATTATAATAAAGATGAGATGGCTGACAATATCTACAAGGCGGTCATGAGCAGTCTTGACGATCCGTACAGTAAATATTATACAGCTGAGGAATATAAGGAATTGTCCGCGAGTACGGAAGGTGTTTATTATGGTATAGGTGCGACGGTTACATTGAATGATGACGGATATGTACGTATTGTACAGACGCAGGAGGGCTCGCCGGCAGAGGAAGCCGGGATTCTTGCGGAGGATGTCATTACGGAAGTGGCCGGAGAGAATGTCAAGGGCATGAAGCTTGACGATATAGTAAGCCGGATGAAGGGCGAGGAAGGCACAAGTGTTACACTTACTATTGTCCGTGGAGACGAAACTCTTAAGATAGATGTGACAAGACGTAAAATAGATTCTGTGCTTGTGGCCGGAAAAATGCTTGATAATAATATAGGATATATTGCAATAAGCCAATTTGAAGGTGTTACGCTCGAACAGTTCAATAATGCTTTTGATGATCTGAAAAAACAGGGCATGCAGGGACTTATCATTGATGTCAGGGGCAATCCGGGCGGAAGACTTGATACGGTTACGGATATTCTTGACAGACTTCTTCCTGAAGGGCTTATCGTATATATGCAGGATAAGAACGGCAAGCGCGAAGAAATCCGTTCCGATGCGGAATGCGATCTTGATGTTCCGTGTGCGGTGCTTGTCAACGGAAACAGTGCAAGTGCATCGGAAGTATTTTCCGGAGCTTTGCAGGATTACGGACTTGCCGGAATAATCGGTACGCAGACTTTCGGAAAAGGAATAGTCCAGTCCATATATAAGCTCGATGACGGTTCGGCTGTTAAGCTGACCACACAGGATTATTACACTCCGAACGGCAACAATATTCACGGAATAGGCATCACACCTGATGAGGTTGTTGAACTTGACGAGGATGCTTATAAGAAGGATGGAACAGACACGCAGCTTGATGTGGCAGTCAGGTATATTATGGACAAATTACAATAATAAATAATAGAGGTGCCGGACGTTGGTCCGGCATCTTTTTTTGAATCTGTTAAACACAGAACAAATGTTTGCAAAAGTATGTACATTTAAAATTGATTATGCTATAATGGGTAAAAATCATTGATTAAGGTGTAAGAGTATGGATCATTTTGAATTGGTATCGGAATACGGACCGACCGGAGACCAGCCGCAGGCTATAGAGAAGCTAGTGAAGGGATTTGAAGAGGGCGACCAGTTCCAGACACTTCTTGGTGTAACGGGTTCCGGTAAGACATTCACCATGGCGAATGTAATACAGAAGCTTAACAGACCGACACTTGTCATAGCGCATAATAAGACACTTGCCGGCCAGCTGTATTCGGAATTTAAGGAATTTTTCCCCAATAATGCGGTCGAATATTTTGTCTCATATTATGATTATTATCAGCCGGAGGCATATGTACCTTCTACGGACACATATATAGAGAAGGACTCCGCGATTAACGACGAGATAGATAAGCTCAGGCATTCCGCTACGGCAGCGTTGTCGGAACGCAGGGATGTTATAATAGTTGCCAGCGTGTCGTGCATATACGGTCTCGGAAGCCCGATTGACTATCAGAATATGGTGGTTTCGCTAAGACCGGGGATGGAGAGAGACCGTGATGATGTTATAAGGCAGCTTGTTGATTTACAATATACCAGGAATGACATGGATTTCAAGCGCGGAACCTTCCGGGTAAGGGGGGATGTGCTGGAGATTTTCCCGGCATCGAGCGGTGACTGTGCGGTCAGAGTGGAATTTTTTGGGGATGAAGTGGACAGAATAACGGAGATAGATACGCTGACGGGAGAGATTAAGGCCGAGCTTAAGCATACCGCAATTTTCCCGGCATCGCATTATGTTGTTCCGAGGGATAAGCTGGTTAAGGCTGCCGAGAATATACGCGCGGAAGCCAAGGAACGGGTGGCTTATTTTAAGAGCGAGGACAGGCTCATTGAGGCACAGAGAATAGGCGAGAGAACGGAATTTGATGTAGAGATGATGCTTGAGACAGGATTCTGCTCCGGTATCGAGAATTATTCGAGACATCTTACAGGACTGGCTCCGGGAACACCTCCGTGGACACTTATGGATTATTTTCCGGATGATTTTATCATAATGGTTGATGAATCACATATTACAATACCACAGATACGCGGAATGTATTTCGGTGACCGTTCCAGAAAGACCACACTTGTGGATTATGGGTTCCGTCTTCCGTCGGCACTTGATAACAGACCGCTGAATTTTGAAGAATTTGAGAGTAAGATCAACCAGATGCTGTTTGTATCCGCGACCCCTTCGACATATGAAGAGGAACATGAGCTGCAGCGCGTTGAACAGATAATAAGGCCGACGGGTCTGCTGGATCCGGAGATTTCGGTAAGACCGGTTGAAGGTCAGATAGACGATCTTATAGCCGAAGTGAATAAGGAGACGGCGGCACATAATAAGGTTCTTATCACGACTCTTACCAAGAGAATGGCGGAAGACCTGACCTCGTATATGAAGGAAGCGGGAATCAGGGTCAGATATCTGCATTCGGATATTGACACGCTTGAACGTGCGCAGATTATCAGGGATATGAGACTGGATGTTTTTGATGTGCTTGTCGGTATCAATCTTCTGCGTGAGGGCCTTGATATTCCGGAAATTACGCTTGTGGCTATTCTTGATGCAGATAAGGAAGGTTTTCTGCGCTCTGAGACCTCTCTTATACAGACGGTCGGCAGGGCGGCACGTAATGCAGACGGAAGAGTTATCATGTATGCCGATACGATTACGGATTCGATGCGTAAAGCGATAGATGAGACTGAGAGAAGACGGCGTATCCAGCAGGAATATAATGAAGCGCATAATATAACACCGACGACGATCAAGAAGGCTGTCCGCGACCTTATTGCAATTTCCAAGACAGCATCGGAGAGCGGCAGGGATCTTGAGAAAGATATTGAATCGATGAACCGCCGCGAACTTGAGAAACTTATCAAAGAACTTACTAAGAAGATGCATAAGGCAGCTGCAGACCTGAATTTTGAGGAAGCGGCACAGATAAGAGACAGAATAACAGAAATCAGAAAGACGATGGATGACAATGAATAAATTTCAAAGACAATATATTAAAATACGAGGTGCAAGAGAACATAATCTTAAGAATATAGATGTTGATATACCGAGAGATTCTTTTACCGTTCTTACGGGACTCAGCGGTTCCGGCAAGTCCTCACTTGCTTTTGATACGATTTATGCCGAAGGGCAGAGAAGGTATATGGAATCGTTGTCTTCATATGCCAGACAATTTCTCGGCCAGATGGAGAAGCCTGATGTTGAGAGCATACAGGGACTTTCTCCGGCAATCTCAATCGACCAGAAGTCAACTAACCGTAATCCGCGTTCCACTGTTGGAACCGTTACTGAGATATATGATTACATGAGGCTTCTCTATGCCAGAATAGGCATCCCGCATTGTCCGAAATGCGGACGCGAGATTAAGCGTCAGACTATTGACCAGATGGTTGACCAGATAATGATGTTACCTGAGAGAACGAAGTTCCAGCTTCTGGCACCGGTTGTGCGCGGACGTAAGGGCGAGCACAAGAAGGTGTTTGAGAGCGCGCGTAAAAGCGGGTATGTGAGAGTAAGAGTTGACGGCAATGTATATGAATTGTCCGAAGACATTAACCTTGAGAAAAACAATAAGCATAATATAGAAATTGTTGTGGACCGCCTTGCGGTCAAGGAAGGAATGCAAAGACGTCTTGCGGATTCCATAGAGAATGTCATGAAGCTTTCCGACGGACTTATGATAGTGGATGTAATCGGTGGAACACCGATTAATTTCAGCATGAGTTTTGCCTGCCCTGACTGTGGAATCAGCATTGATGAGATTGAACCGAGAAGCTTCTCATTTAACAATCCGTACGGTGCGTGTCCGGAATGCTTCGGACTTGGATATAAGATGGAATTTGACGTTGATCTTATGATTCCGGATAAGAGGTTGTCCATCAATGAAGGTGCGATTCAGGCTATGGGATGGCAGTCCTGCAATGACCCGAAGAGTTTCACATATGCTATTTTAAACGCTCTATCCAAAGCATATAATTTTTCACTGGATACACCGTTTGGAGAATATCCTGATGAGATTAAGAATGTCCTTATACATGGAACCGGAGGTCGTGAGGTCGAGGTACATTACACAGGACAGAGGGGAAGTGGTGTTTACCCTGTTGCATTTGAGGGATTAATTAAGAACATGGAACGCCGTTATCGTGAGACCGGCTCGGATGTCATGAAGCAGGAATATGAGGAATTTATGCGCATCACACCTTGTAAGGTCTGTAAGGGACAGAGACTTAAAGCCTCATCGCTTGCGGTTACTGTTGGTGATAAGAATATATACGAAGTGACGGATATGTCGATCGTTAAGCTGGTGGATTATTTTGATACGCTTGAACTTAATGAGATGCAGCATAAGATTGGCGATCAGATTCTTAAGGAAATCAAATCCCGTATAGGATTTCTCAACAATGTCGGACTTGATTATCTTACATTGTCCAGAGCAACCGGAACGCTTTCTGGCGGAGAAGCGCAGAGAATAAGACTTGCTACGCAGATCGGTTCGGGCCTTGTAGGCGTGGCTTATATACTTGATGAACCGAGCATAGGCCTGCATCAGAGAGATAACGACAAGCTTCTGGCAGCGCTTATGAGACTCAGGGATCTTGGCAATACACTTATCGTGGTTGAACATGATGAAGATACAATGCGGGCGGCCGATTATATAGTTGATATAGGACCTGCAGCCGGAGAACATGGCGGAGAAGTTATAGCAACCGGAACCGCGGAAGATATAATGAAGTGCGATAAATCAATTACGGGTGCTTACCTAAGCGGTCGAATGAAAATTCCGGTACCAAAGGTACGTAAGGAACCTGCCGGATGGATTACGATCAGGGGCGCGAGACAGAATAACCTCAAAAATATCGATGTTGATATCCCATTGGGAATAATGACCTGCGTTACAGGTGTATCAGGCTCAGGTAAGAGTTCACTTGTAAATGAAATCCTTTACAAGACGCTTGCAAGAGATTTGAACAGGGCAAGATGTATTCCGGGAGAACATGACGATATAACCGGAATCGGTCAGCTTGATAAGGTTATCAATATAGACCAGTCACCGATAGGGCGTACACCGCGTTCCAATCCTGCGACATATACCGGAGTATTTGACCTGATACGTGATCTTTTTGCGGCTACCCCCGATGCCAAGGCCAAAGGTTATAAGAAGGGCCGATTCAGTTTCAATGTCAAAGGCGGAAGATGTGAGGCGTGTTCCGGAGACGGAATACTTAAGATTGAGATGCATTTCCTGCCGGATGTGTATGTCCCGTGCGAAGTATGCGGCGGAAAGCGTTATAACAGAGAGACACTGGATGTCAAATACAAGGGAAAGAGCATATATGATGTCCTTGATATGACTGTTGAAGAAGCAGTGAAATTCTTTGATAATGTTCCTGCTATCAAGCGTAAGATAGAGACGCTTAACGACGTTGGTCTGTCATATATAAGACTTGGACAGCCTTCGACAGAACTTTCCGGCGGAGAAGCACAGCGTATCAAACTTGCTGCCGAACTGAGCAAACGGAGTACCGGAAGGACGATATATATACTGGATGAGCCGACGACCGGATTGCATTTTGCGGACGTCCACAAGCTTGTGGAAATCCTCCATAAGCTGACAGAGAGCGGAAATACTGTGGTTGTAATAGAACATAATCTGGACGTGATCAAAACGGCGGATTATATTATAGACATAGGACCTGAGGGCGGAGACCGGGGCGGAACGGTAATTGCCAAAGGCACGCCGGAGGAAGTGGCAGCGGTTCCCGAATCATATACAGGCCAGTATGTCTCCAAGTATCTGTCATAGTAATCCGATTATACTTTTGACATCTGCATCATATAATTAACAGACGATTTTAACTGGACTGATGATTGTATGAAGAAAATTTTACTCGTGATATGTATAATATTATCTATAATATCGGTGATGCCAGAGGTCCGTACTGTGGCCTCGGCATCGCAGGATATTTCCCAACCGCCTGATAACGGTTTCGAAGAAGAACTCTATGCAGCAGCTGCGGTTCTTATTGATGCATCCAATAACAGAATTTTATATGAGCATAATGCGAAAAAAGCATATCCGATGGCAAGCACGACCAAAATAATGACGCTTGTTATTGCACTTGAATACGGAAATCCGGATGATATCGTAACATTTTCCCCTTATGCGGCTGCCCAGCCGGATGTGCAGCTTAATGCAGCGGCAGGAGAACAGTACAGGCTGAAAGACCTGCTGTATATTATGATGCTGCGCTCTTATAATGACGTGGCCGTAGCCGTAGCGGAACATATAGGCGAAGCGCATGGAGGCGGCGGTACGAAGGATGCGGATGCGATTACTGTACGAAAGAAGGAAGAAAGCCGGCTGTATGTGTCAAATTTTGCACACCTTATGAATGAAAAAGCCGGTGAGCTCGGCTGTACGGATACGTATTTTATTACGCCGAACGGACTTGACGCGGAAGACGATAACGGGGTACATTCTGCCTCGGCATATGATATGGCGGTGATTGCGTCATATGCCTTGCATAATACCGATGTTACCGATATATGTACCGCAAGGAAGTATAACTGTAATGAACTCAACGGCAGAAGAAATGTAAGCATAACGACTGCCAATGCATTTCTTTCGATGATGGATGGCGCGATAGGAATGAAAACCGGTTTTACCGGAAAAGCAGGTTACTGTTTTGTCGGAGCAGTCAGACAGGATGGAAGGACTTTTGTCACTGTTGTACTGGGGTGCGGGTGGCCGCCGCATAAAACATATAAATGGAGCGACACCCGTAAACTTATGTCGTATGGAATCAATAATTTTTTTCCACAGAAAATTCTGGTACCGGATCCGGATTTCGGAAAAATATGTGTGATGGGAGGTGTAAGTGATGAGTGTGGTACGGAGATAACGGACTCGTTGGAAATGCTTGTAAGCAGTGCGGAAAATATTGATATCAGTTACGAAATGCCCAAGTATGTTGAGGCTCCGGTGCATAAGGGAGATGTCGCGGGATATGTACACATTAAAATAAATGACCAAAATCAAATATCTTATCCGATTAAAATCAAAGACGACATCGAAGAGGTGGATTACCTCTGGTTTCTTAATAAAATAATTGACGATTATACCTTATGAAAACATTCATATGAAGCAGTGTCCGGATGCTGCAATCAATGCCCGGTTCCACATAATAAAAATAAGCCGATATTGTCAAAAAAATAACAAATTAGCCTTGATTATTTCCAAAATAGATATTACAATATATTTGGTAAAAATTGCGATTTTGATAATATAAATTATGGAGGTCTCAAATATGGGCACTACAACACAGACGTTGGCACTCGGAAGAATTAACAGTCTTCTGGATGACAGCAGTTTTGTCGAAATCGGAGCACTTGTAAAGGCAAGAAGCACAGATTTCAACATGACAGACATTGATACTCCGGCAGATGGTGTTATTACAGGATACGGCACCATTAATGGAAGTCTCGTGTATGTATATAGCCAGGATTCATCGGTTCTCGGAGGATCAGTTGGCGAAATGCATGCTAAGAAAATAGTTAATATATATGATATGGCACTTAATATGGGTGCACCTGTCATAGGACTTATTGACTGTGCCGGATTAAGATTACAGGAGGCGACAGATGCACTTAATGCATTTGGAGAGATTTATCTCAAGCAGACACAGGCATCAGGCGTGATACCGCAGATTACAGCAATCTTTGGTACATGCGGCGGTGGACTTGCACTCGTGCCTTCACTTACTGATTTTACATTCATGGAAGAGAAGAACGGTAAGCTCTTTGTCAACAGCCCTAATGCAATTGAAGGCAACAAGACAGAGAATACCGCAGCAGCTGATTTTCAGGCTGAGCAGGCCGGAATAGTTGATTTTACAGGAGATGAGACATCTATTCTTGCAGGAATCAGAGACCTTGTATCGGTACTCCCGGCTAATTATGAAGATGAGAATGTTACAGACTGCACAGACGATCTTAACAGAGTATGTGAGAATCTTGCAGCAGAGGCAGCAGATTCTGCTTACGCAGCAGCATCAATCGCTGATGATAATGTTTTCATAGAGACCAAGAAGTCATTTGCCAAAGAGATGGTTACGGGATTTATTAAGCTTAACGGTGCAACAGTAGGCGTTGTTGCCAACAGAACAGCACGTTTTGAAGACGGCGCCGTAGCTGAGGAATTCGATAACGTCCTTACAACAGGCGGAAGCTATAAGGCAGCAGAATTCGTTAACTTCTGTGACGCATTTGAAATACCGGTACTCACATTTACCAATGTCAAGGGATTTGCGGCAACAATGGCAGGTGAGCGTACAGTTTCCAAGGCAGCAGCCAAGCTCACATACGCTTTTGCTTCAGCATCGGTTCCTAAGGTTAATGTTATTATCGGAGAAGCATTCGGAAGCGCTTATGCGGTTATGAACTCGAAAGCACTCGGCGCGGATGTGACTTATGCATGGCCTCAGGCATCAATCGGAATGATGAATGCAGAGAGTGCAGCTAAGATTATGTATGCTGACAAGCCGGAACTTTTAGCAGAGAAGGCAGCAGAGTATGCAGCACTTCAGAATAATGTTGTGTCAGCAGCTCAGAGAGGATATGTTGACAGTATTATAGATCCTGAGCAGACACGTAAATACGTTGTTGCAGCTTTCGAGATGCTTTATTCAAAGAAAGCCGGTATTATAGATAAGAAACACGGAACAGTGTAGTGAGGTGAACCTATGATAGTTATGGAATCAATGGGTGAGAAACTCGGAACTGCCGGACTTAATACACTTGTGTGTATCGCCGTTGTTTTCGTGGTTTTGATCTTCATTTCATTTGTAATAAGCCTGTTTCGCTTTATACCTAAGGCAGAGGCAGCCATAGCAGCTAAGAAAGCCGCAAAGAAAGAATCCGGAACGGCATCTGCAGAGGCTATAGATAATACGATTTCACAGATTGAGGCCAAGGAAGAGAAAGAACTTACAGACGACCTTGAGCTTGTAGCGGTTATTGCGGCAGCAATTGCGGCATCGACCGGAGCATCACCGGATGGTTTTGTAGTGAGATCAATCAGAAAAGTTAAGAGATAATAAGCTCAAGGAGGATTTTTAATAATGAAGAATTACACTATTACAGTTAATGGTAATGTATATGATGTAACAGTTGAAGAAGGAGCATCAACAGGCGCTCCTGTTGCAGCACCTAAAGCAGCAGCTCCTGCACCTGCAGCAGCACCTAAGGCAGCAGCTCCTGCTAAGAGCGGCGCAGCAGGCTCAGTTAAAGTTAACGCACCTATGCCAGGCAAGATTCTTGCAGTTAAGGCTAACGTAGGTGATAAAGTTACCAAGGGCCAGGTTATTTTCGTGCTCGAGGCAATGAAGATGGAGAACGATATTGTAGCTCCTCAGGACGGAACAATCGCAAGCATTGATACTGCAGCAGGTAATTCCGTAGAGTCAGGTGAGACACTGGCAACACTTAATTAGTATTGGAGGTATCAAAATGGTTCTGGATACTTTACAGAATCTGCTGAATCAGACCGGATTTGCCACCCTTGACTGGGGTAACTACGTTATGATTCTGGTAGCATTAGTATTTATGTATCTGGCAATTGCCAAGGGATTTGAACCTCTGTTACTTGTTCCAATTTCTTTTGGTATGTTGTTGGTAAATCTTTTTCCGGACATCATGCAGTCAGTCGAAGATGCCAAGGCAGCAGGCAATGCAGCCGGCGGACTTTTCCATTATTTCTACCTGCTTGATGAATGGAGTATTTTGCCGTCACTCATATTCCTGGGTGTCGGAGCGATGACGGACTTTGGACCGCTTATTGCGAACCCGAAGAGCTTTCTCCTTGGTGCGGCAGCACAGCTTGGTATTTTCTCGGCATATTTCCTTGCAATCATTCTTGGTTTCAACGGAAAGGCAGCCGCTGCAATATCAATCATCGGTGGTGCGGACGGACCTACTTCTATTTTCCTTGCAGGAAAGCTCCAGCAGTCGGAACTTATGGGACCGATTGCGGTTGCGGCGTACTCGTACATGTCACTTGTGCCGATCATACAGCCGCCTATTATGAAACTTCTCACAACGAAGAAGGAACGTGCAATCAAGATGGAACAGTTAAGACCTGTATCCAAGCTTGAGAAGATCCTTTTCCCTATAGTTGTAACAATCGTTGTAGTACTTATTCTTCCTACAACAGCTCCGCTTGTCGGAATGCTTATGCTTGGTAACCTCTTTAAGGAGTCAGGCGTTGTTAAACAGCTTTCGGAAACAGCTTCAAACGCACTTATGTATATTGTAGTTATCCTGCTCGGAACATCAGTCGGTGCTTCGACAAGTGCATCGAACTTCCTCAATGCAGATACACTTAAGATAGTTGTACTTGGACTTGTGGCATTTGCAGTCGGTACTGCAGGCGGTGTTCTGTTTGGTAAGATTATGTGTAAAGCTACCAAGGGCAAGGTTAATCCGCTTATCGGATCTGCCGGAGTTTCGGCGGTGCCGATGGCTGCGAGAGTTTCGCAGAAGGTTGGAGCCGAGACGGATCCGACCAACTTCCTTCTCATGCATGCCATGGGACCTAACGTTGCCGGTGTTATCGGTACAGCAGTAGTTGCCGGAACATTCATGGCAATATTTGGTGTTTAATATTAGATAATGGACCCGCAGGGATTCCCTGCGGAGAAAAGGAGATAAACAATGGCAGATACAGTTAAAAAACCGCTTAAAATAACGGAAACTATATTGAGAGATGCCCATCAGTCACTTATCGCCACAAGAATGACGACAGAGCAGATGCTTCCGATAATTGACAAGATGGATAAAGTCGGATATAACGCAGTTGAATGCTGGGGTGGTGCTACATTCGATGCCTGCTTAAGATTCCTTAAGGAGGATCCGTGGGACAGACTCCGTAAGTTAAGAGACGGATTCAAAAATACCAAGCTTCAGATGCTTTTCAGAGGACAGAATATCCTCGGATACCGTCCGTATGCAGATGATGTTGTAGAATATTTTGTACAGAAGTCAATCGCTAACGGAATTGATATCATCCGTATTTTTGACTGCCTCAATGATATCCGTAACCTTGAGACAGCAGTTAAAGCAGCCAACAAGGAAAAAGGACATGCACAGGTAGCTCTTTCATATACACTTGGTGATGCATATACTCTTGAATATTGGGAGAATATGGCAAGACAGGTTGAGGAGATGGGTGCTGATTCCCTTTGCATTAAGGATATGGCAGGACTTCTCGTTCCTAACGAGGCAACCAAGCTTGTTAAGGCTCTTAAGGCAGGAACAAAGCTTCCTATCGAACTTCATACACATTACACATCAGGTGTTGCTTCGATGACATATATGAAGGCAGTAGAAGCAGGTTGCGATATTATTGATACAGCAATGTCACCTCTTTCAATGGGTACAAGCCAGCCGGCAACAGAAGTTATGGTTAAGGCTTTTGAAGGAACAGAATATGACACAGGACTTGATCAGAAACTTCTTGCAGAAATTGCTGATTATTTCAGACCGTTAAGGGAAGAATGGATAAAGAGCGGACGTCTTGATCCGAAGGTAATGGGCGTTAATATCAAGACTCTTCTCTATCAGGTACCGGGCGGAATGCTCAGTAACCTCGTATCACAGCTTAAGGAAATGAAGGCAGAGGACAAGTACGATGCCGTTCTTGAGGAAGTACCAAGAGTTCGTAAGGACTTCGGTGAACCGCCTCTTGTAACACCTTCAAGCCAGATTGTCGGAACACAGGCAGTTCTTAACGTTGTTCTAGGTGAGAGATACAAGAGCCTTACCAAGGAATCAAGAGATCTTCTCCTTGGCAAATATGGTAAGACGGTTAAGCCTTTCAATCCGGAAGTTCAGAAGAAAGCAATCGAACTTACGGGTGAGCAGCCTATAACATGCAGATTTGCTGATACACTTGAGCCGGAGCTTGATAAGATTGAAGCAGAGATGAAGCAGTGGAAACAGCAGGACGAGGATGTTCTTTCATATGCACTTTTCCCACAGGTTGCAACAGACTTCTTTAAGTACAGAGAGGCCCAGCAGAGTAAAATAGACCCGGCTATGGGCAAGGATGGCGCATATCCGGTGTAGAAGGAGCGCACTATGGCAGTTAAAGATTTAAATTCACAGAATTTTGATGAAGCAATCGCTAATGGTAAATCACTCGTAGATTTCTATGCAGACTGGTGTAATCCATGCAAGATGCTTGCACCGGCTGTTGAGGCTGCATCGGAGAAACATACCGATGTGAACTTCTACAGGCTTAACATTGATAATGCAATGGATATCGCAGGAAAATTCCGCGTTATGAGCATTCCGACGCTGATCGTGTTTGAGAATGGCGAGGAAGTTAATAAGTCCATCGGACTTATTTCAGGTGATGAACTTGAAGATTTGTTAAAATAATCACAATAAAGCCACCCGGTAATTTGATATTCCCCTGTCTGCCTGACAGGGAGCATATCAGATATCACCGGATGGCTTTTTGATTATAACGGTTTTACATTAATTCCATTTACTTCCACATTGTCGGTAAGCTCAACCATAAGATATGTCTTTCCGTCAATTTGTCGGGTCTCTAACAGATCCGTGCGGTCAGGTGAAACCTTGATTACCACGTCCGGCGCCTTGACTTCAAATGTACGTGGATTGACTACATTGGATGCCATAAAGCTTGTTCTGCTGCCGGCAGCATCATCATAATTATCACTGAAAGTTTCTATGTGTTCGCTTTCAACTCCGCTTTGTTCAAGTGCACGTCGTACATCCGATTTATCAAATGCTACAGGATCGGGCTCGTCTTTGTGTTCATCGACGTAAGCGGTAAGATTTTCATGAAGGTTCTTCACAGTTTCAAAATTGCATTGTTCGCCGAGCGTCTCTTCAATGATTTCCGAAAAAACATCTTTCTGACTCTTGAATGTAAGCGGCGCGACGCATCCGAGCATACCGCCTATAAAATCGGGCTGGATATTTTCAGAATTTTTGGTATAATATAATAGATTATGAATGTCGGTATTGCGGTCGTTAAATGCCGGAAAGAGAAAAGCGTGTTCCGGAGCTTCCACGATCCAGTCACGGATGCGGTTCTCGACCCTTCCGGTCTCTGCGTTGTAACAAAGCCCTTCTTTGGATAATTTGACCGGACATATGCTGCATAATATGTGTTCGTAAACATAATCCGAAGAATCGTCCATATCAAGCCCATCGGATGATTTGCCAGGGACATCATATGATGCATGAATAAGTAATATAAGATAATTTTCGCCATATACATAATTATCGATGACCTTATTGTAGAAAAGCTCAAGCAGTTCATCATCCATAAGTTTGCAGGCACGGAGTTTCATAAGAAAATCCTGCGTTCCGCCGTCTGCTTCGGTGTCCGTCGGGAAAGCCATATTCAACATGTTCTTGCCAAGCGTTCCTGACATTGAATGACGGAAAAGCGAAAAATATTTAAAAATCTCTTCTTCCGGGAGCGAAAGAAATGCCTCGCGGAAAGTGGTGACCTTTGTCTTGTTGCCGTCAACATAGCAGCCGCATATACGGGAAATGCAGCATTTATCGTTGGTAAAAAGTTTCTTGATTTCGGATATTTCTTTTTTGTTCATTATAATACAACCTCTTGTAAAAATTTGCTTATAAAATTATAAGCCTAAAAAAGATTTCTGGCAAGACTGACGACTTAAATATTAAATGTTTATAAACTTGTTGACAATGATATATGCGCGTTCTATACTATTACATGTAGTAATGAATACTACGTGTTAAGGAGATTGATAATATGAATGCTTCGAAGGTTGCAATACTTGTTGATTCCGGATGTGATATCCCGGAAGAGTTCATAGAACAGAACGATATTAAGGTACTCAGACTTAAGGTTATGTATGGGGACACTGTATATTCCGACGGACTTGAACTGGATCCGATGGAGGTTTACAGACGTTTTCCGAATGAGATTCCTAAGACTTCCACACCGAATATGCAGGAAGTTCTGGATATTGTTGATGAGATTAAGTCAGAGGGATATGAGAGTATTATTGCGGTTACGATTTCAAGCGGCTTAAGCGGAACATACAATACTGTGGCAATGACATTTAATAATGTTGAGGGCATCGATACATATGCTTTTGATTCCAGAAATATATCAATCGGCGCCGGACTTCTGGCGATGTGGGCTGCCAACCGTGCTAATGAAGGCATGAGTTTTAAGGATATAACAGAAGGACTTGAACGCAAGAAATACGATTCCAAAGTATTCTTTTACATGGATACATTGGATTATCTCCGCAAGGGAGGAAGAATTAATCCGGCAGTTGCCATTGTAGGTAAGGCATTGAATCTCAAGCCTATAATTTCCTGCAATGAGAAGGGTGTATATTACACCGTGGCGAAGATAAGAGGATCCCATAAGGGTCTCAGTAAGCTTACGGAAGTTGCGACGGAATTTGCTAACCGTGGGAAAGCCATGATTGCGCTTATGAATGGAGATGCTAAGGATGTTGCAGCGCAGGTAAAGTCTTTAATTACTGAACAGGTTCATAACAGCGAGATTGTTGTTGATAAACAAATCACTGCGTCAATGGCAGTGCATACCGGACCGGGTCTTATAGGAATCGGGGTCCTGCTTGAGGATTAGTTTTTTAACCCGGATGGTATTTTTAGGAAACTGATAGCGGATGTAACTTTATTTTTTACGGATATCTTTATGATATCCGTTTTTTAAATACAAGAATATTGCGGTAGGTATTTGCAGATGATACAATAATAAATAATACGGATGAGCAGGCAAGGAGGATAATGATGAATAACAGTTACGGACATCAGATGGTTTCAACCAAAGCAAATACGCTGTATGCACTCAGTAAGGTTATTACCAAATCCAAAATCGAGAAGATGTATATTCTTCCGGTGGCTGAATATGAGAAAAACAGTGATGATATTATAGATGATATTGCAAAACGGTTTGGCGGGGATATGATTATTGTCAGAAGTTCATCATCCAAGGAGGACAGTTTCAAAACCTCAAATGCCGGACATTATGAGAGCGTAATGGGAATAAATTCTGCTGATCCGGAACAGGTACGGAAAGCGATTGCCAAAGTTATACATTCTTATATGCAGGATAGTGAAGATATAGAAAATGAACAGATACTCGTGCAGCGTCAGGCACAGAATGTGCATTACAGCGGTGTTATATTTACGAGGGATATTCAGGAAAACAGACCCTATTATCTGATCAATTATGATGATCAGGGGTCAACGGATTCCGTCACAAGCGGACGCGGCGGCAAGACCTTGTGGATACTCAAGAATACCGACATAACGGGAGTTGACGCACCGTGGGGTGCATTAATTGCAGCTGTGCAGGAAATAGAGCTTTTTCTTAACGGAATGGCACTTGATATAGAATTTGCGGTTAATTACTCCGGTGAAATAATTATTTTCCAGGTAAGACCGCTTGTTGCAAGCTACAAACACGGCAAGGAAATTGATGACAGAGACTTTTTTGAGCGATGTACTAATATAAGAAATCAATATTTGTCGGATACCAATGTAATTACCGGTACACCGATGATGTTGTCAGATATGGCATTTTGGAATCCGTCTGAGATAATAGGAACAAATCCAAGGGAACTTGAATATGCGCTTTATGATGAGATAATAACCAGCCATGCATGGAATTACGGAATAGCCGGGCTTGGATATAGAAAGCTTGACAGAAAACTTATGTACAGGCTCGGCAACAAGCCGTATATATGTCTTGAGTATTCGTTCTACAGCTTAATACCGCAGTCGGTGAACGAAGACCTTGCAATAAAGCTCGTAAAATATTATTGCAACAAATTAAAGCATGATTTAACATCACATGATAAGATAGAATTTGAAATAGCATTTACCATATATGATTTCTGTACCGAAAAGGGAAGTCTGGAATTGCTTGAATCGGGTTTTTCAGAGAACGAGAGAGAGGAATTCCTTAAGGCATTGTACGAGCTTACCGAGAATGCCTTATATAATCATGAGAAAATTCTCAAAGAAGACCTTATGTCGCTTAAACAGCTTGAGAATGTAAGACGACCGATAGAATATGCACTTTCATGTGACGCGTTGTCCACAAGTGAAATGCTTAAGGGTGCGCTTGATCTTATTGATGTCATACCGCATTACGGAACCGTGCAGTTTACGAGACAGGCGAGACTTGCCTTCATGGCGAGGACTTTCTGCCGCACCCTTGTGGAGGCGGGATATTTTACCAATGAAGAGATGGATGGATTTATGAAATCCATTAATACCGTTTCATCAAGATTTGACAGCGATTTTGAAAAGTTTTCGGACGGCAGGATGTCAAGGGATGAATTTAACAGCAAATACGGGCATCTGAGGAGTGGTACATATGATATCAGAACGGACAGATATGACAGGATGAGTTTCAGACCGGCTTCGGGCAGAAAAAGGACTGCATCGGCATCGGGAAATGTTGATCTCGATGAGGATAAGCTTAAGAAAGCACTTGCTGATATCGGATTCAGGATTACACCGGCAGACTTTCAGGCATTTTTGCGCAGTGCCATAGAACAGAGAGAGTATTTTAAGTTTGAATTTACTAAAGCATTAAGCCTTGTGCTGGAATTGCTGATAAGCGTCGGTGAGGATCTTGATATAAAGAGGCGTGAATTGTCATGGATGAATGTTGATGATATGAGAAAATGCGTCGCAATCGGCAACACCGAAGAGTATAAGCACGTTCTCGAGAACATATTTGAACGCCGTAAGAGTGAGTATATTCTTAACCGCATGATAATACTTCCGGAAGTCATCACCCGCGATTCCGATATTGGTATAGTACCCGTTTCGGAGGCAAGGCCGAACTTTATAACTTCCAAGCATGTTGAGGGAGAACTTATCGTGCTGGAGGATGAGCCGGGAGCTGATCTTGCCGATAAAATAGTGGCGATTCCCAAAGCAGATCCGGGGTATGAATGGATTTTTACCAAGGGAATAAAAGGATTCATAACGCAATACGGCGGCGTGGCGTCCCATATGGCTATAAGATGCGCGGAGTTTGAAATACCGGCGGCCATCGGATGCGGCGAGAAAATATATAATTATGTGACAGGAATGAGTTATATAGATCTTGACTGCCGTAACGGAAGAATAGAAGAAGGACTCCAGTATAAGAATCTCCGTGCATTGATAACACAGCGTGAAGGCGTAAACCAGTATGACGACCCGACTGATGTTCTTGAAGCTGCATATATAAGATTTTACGAACTGCTGGGATTTATCCCGGTGCCCGTGTCAAATCATACCAAGAATTATGAGAAACTTTTTGACGAGAGAGTGGATTTACTGATTGTAGTAGGCGGAGGCTCACTGAATCCGAAGCATTATGACAGAATGCATAATGATGAATTACAGCCGCACAGAGATGCAACGGAAGAGAAAATGATAAGATATTGCACCGCACACGGCATTCCTATTATAGCAACATGCAGGGGAATGCAATATGTGAATGTGCTTTTCGGCGGCAAACTCGCATATCATCCGAAGCTTAAAGTCAAAAGACCGAGAGGAGAGGACCATAAAGTCTATCTTGTGCGTGAAGACAGAGAAATTTATGTGAATAATTATCATCAGGACTGCATATTTGAAAAAGACCTAGCACCGTGCCTTGCTCCGGTTGCGATAGACCGAGATAACGGCGTGGTTGAGGCCTTTGTCTCTGAAGAAATGAAAATTCTCGGTCTCCAGTGGCATCCGGAACGCCGGTTTGAAACGGAAAATGCGCAGGAAGAGACACGTAAGATAGTTTTGGATTTTATAAGAAAATATGTCACGAGGTAAGTGCAATGAAATATGACGGTATTATATTTGATATGGATGGCACAATATGGAATACGGAAAAAGAGGTCTGTCTGGCATGGAACAAGGTACTTGCCGATGCCGGACATCCCAAACGTGTAACTGGTGATGAACTGGCCGGATATATGGGGCTTCCGATGACTGAGATTGCGAAGCGGATGTTTGGCACGGATAATTACGACAGTGTGGCAGAGCTTTTTGGACGCTGCATGCAGTATGAAAACGAATATATTGCAAAACATGGAGCGACATTATATCCTGATTTAATAAATACGTTGAAACAGATGTATACAAAAATACCGCTCTTTATAGTCAGCAACTGCCAGTCGGGATATATAGAGGCTTTTTTTAAGGCATATGATACAGCCGGGTATTTTAAGGATTATCTGTGCTTTGGAGACACGGGAGAATTAAAAGACCATAATATAAGGCTGCTTGCCCGTCGCAATAACCTTAATTCCCCGGTATATATAGGGGACACCAAAGGCGATTGCGAAGCGGCACATGCAGCCGGTGTTGATTTCATATGGGCATCATATGGATTCGGCCATTCGGATAATTACGAAGGCAGAATTGATAGGTTTGCCGATATATTATCAATATGTGAATAAACTATTTCATAAGATGCAGCTTGCGCGCGATTTTTTCTATTCTCAGCCCCATTGGGAAATCCAGTAAATCTTCGTGCGTAAGCCCTTTCATAAGGAAAATCACGGCAAAATAAATCAATATTCCGATCAGGATACACATTCCGGCGGATACAAAGTTGACTACATAAGAGAGATTTGTTACATCTCCGAACGGAAGCCTGATAAGGGCAATCACACCGCCCATAACAGCCGATGCTGCGAGCGGCAGAAGGAACGATTTTGTTATTTCCTGCTTATATCGTGCATACTTGTTGACTGAAATCCAGTTCAGTATACATACGACCAGCGGGTATGTGACGGTTCCTATCATGAGGACATACACGCCGAGATCTGTGAATTTAAGAAGCACAACTACAAGCACGACATGTATTGCAAGAGATATCGCCGAATGCCTTACCGGAAGATTCATCTTGTCAAGCCCCTGAAGGGCGGCATTGGTTATAGTTGACAGAGCATAGAATATGACTGCTGCGCCCCCGTAGAAAAGCATCCGTCCTGAAATCACATAATCGGTTGAAGGAAAAAGCATTTTCATAATAGGTTTGCCGAGAACCATAAGTCCGACAGCACATGGGATGGCGACAAACATATTTACCTTGACGGAGGTAGCAAGCTTCGCGCGGAAACTGTCATTATTGCCGACGGCACGCAATGATACGAGCGTAGGTATCATAGAAGATGCCATGGCCGACGAAATTGCAACGGGCACATTGATCAGTGTCCGATATTTGGAAAAAATTCCTACCATTACCGAACGGTCATCACCGGCATAAAGTTTTCCAAAAAGCGTTCCGTCAATTATTCCGCTTGCCTGGTATACGGTCTGGCTTAAAATGATCGGAATTATAGTAATTGCAAGCATGTGGCCTATCTCACGCGGAGTATCATCATGTGTTGCCCTGTCATGTGTGAGATGGACATGCATACGCGGTCTGTATGCGATAAAAAGAAATATAAGGAAAGCAAGTCCGGCAATGGCACCGACCAGTGTTCCGAGCGTTCCTCCGGCTGCACCCATTCCGGCACGGTTGGAATCCGTGGAAACCTTAACGAAAAGCCATGCAGCGAATATGCTCACGGCAGCATTGAATATCTGTTCAACAATCTGTGACACTGCGGTAGGTATCATGGTTTTGCGGCTTTGGAAGAAACCTCGCATGGTTCCCGCAACGGCTACAACGAATATAGTCGGTGAGAGTACACGCAACGGTATGGTAAGCCCTTCATAACCTGTGAACCGTTCTATTGCCGGCGCAGCAAAAAATATTATTGCCATCATGACAAAACCGGCAGTCGAAGCAAAAGCCAGCGCATATTTGAAAATTCTGTATCCGTTGTGATATTCTTTGCGGGCAAATTTACCTGATAAGAGCTTGGATACTGCCAAAGGCATACTGTATGATGACAGAATCAGGGCAAAAGAGTAGATCTCAAAGGCATAACTGTAAAGACCGTTGCTCTTATCGCCGATTATCGCTGTCATCGGGCTTCTGTAAAGAAGTCCGATAACGCGTGAAAGGACGGATGCAGCGGCCAGTATAGAACCCTGTTTTATAAAATTATTGGAATCCGATCGTTTGTTTCCCATAAGAAATTATTTATCCTTATTATCCTTGTGCTTAAGTGCCGCCTTAATAAGTCCTCTGAAAAGAGGATGAGGTCTGTTAGGCCTTGATTTGAGTTCCGGATGTCCCTGCGTTGCGATGTAGAAAGGATGTCCCGGAAGTTCACACATCTCAACTATCCTGTTGTCAGGAGATGTTCCCGAAAGCAGAAGGCCTTTCTCTGTAAGAACAGCACGAAAATCATTATTAACTTCATAGCGGTGTCTGTGACGCTCGGAAATATTATCTGTTCCGTAAAGACTGTGGGCGAGAGAATTTTTGGCAAGTACGCATGGGTATGCACCGAGCCTTAATGTTCCGCCTATGTCTTCAATGCCGTTCTGGTCAGGCATAAGTGCGATCACAGGATGGGTCGTATTAGGATTCATCTCGATGCTGTGGGCATCACGGAAACCTACAACATTACGTGCATATTCAACAATCGTAAGCTGCATTCCGAGGCACAGACCGAGGAATGGGATCTTATTTTCCCTTGCATATCTGATTGCAGTTATCATGCCTTCGATTCCTCTTGTTCCGAAACCACCCGGTACAAGAATACCATCAACCTCGCCGAGAAGCTCGTCTACATTATCTTCCGTTACGGTCTCGGAGTCAACCCATTTGATATCTATTGTGGCGTGATTGGTTATTCCGCCATGTTTAAGTGCTTCAACAACACTGATGTAAGCATCGTGAAGCTGGACATATTTACCGACGAGTGCGATGGTTACCTTGCTGGTAGGATGTCTTAAATCATCAACCATCTTATGCCAGTCATCAAGATCCGGTTCAGGGCAGTTAAGGTGCAGGCATTCACATGCGACCTGCGCGAGATGCTCTTTCTCCATTGCAAGAGGAGCCTCGTAGAGGTATTCAACATCAAGGTTCTGCAATACATGGTCACTCGGAACATTACAAAATAAAGCAATTTTGTCCTTGATACCCTGATCGAGAGGATGCTCGCTTCTGCACACTATGATGTCGGGCTGGATACCCATGCTCTGGAGATCCTTGACACTGGCCTGCGTAGGCTTTGTCTTCAGTTCCTGCGAAGCACTGAGGTATGGGATGAGGGTTACATGAATAAGAATTGCATTCTCATGGCCGACTTCATGCTGGAACTGACGTATTGATTCGAGGAACGGCTGGCTTTCGATATCACCGACTGTACCGCCGACCTCGATAATTGCGATTCTTGTATCGTCATCTGTAAAATTACGATAGAATCTGCTCTTTATTTCATTCGTTATATGAGGAATGACCTGAACGGTTCCGCCGCCGTAGTCTCCGCGGCGCTCTTTCTGCAGGACAGACCAGTATACCTTACCGGTTGTCACATTGGAATTCTTGTCAAGGCTTTCATCTATGAATCTCTCATAATGGCCGAGATCAAGGTCCGTTTCTGCGCCATCATCTGTTACAAATACCTCACCATGCTGGATAGGATTCATTGTACCCGGATCGATGTTGATGTATGGATCGAACTTCTGCATGGTTACCTTGTAACCTCTTGCTTTTAACAGTCTGCCGAGGGAAGCTGCGGTGATTCCTTTACCGAGACCCGAAACAACTCCGCCCGTTACGAAGACATATTTGACTGGCATCTTATTTTCCTCCTGACGTATTATTCAATAATGTTTAATACTAGCACGATTTGATGAATAATTCCATAAGAAATTGCAAAAAAATAGAAAGCATTTATTCAGTTTATATTTATTTAATAAAGGTTATGGAAATTTATCAATTATATTTATTGATTTATAACGCCAAAATAACTATAATGTAGGTAATCTTATATCTATCACGGCACCGCCGTGGTGGCAGTGACATATTTTTATAAGGAGCGCTAATGGATAATAACAATTATAACAACAACGGCGGCGGTTATAATAATAACGGCTATAACAACCGTGGCAATGATGGTTACAATAACCGTGGCAACAATAACGGAAACAATAATAACAAGCGTGGATTAAGGCCGGGACATATAATCATAGGGCTTATAATCGCCATTGTGATAACATATCTCGGAGTTACATTTTTCAGAAGTATTTTTAACAAATATACGAGCACCGAGATAAGCTATTCCGCATTCCTCGACATGATTGACAAGGACGAGATTTCAGCGGTTGAATACAGTTCATCGAAGATTGTCATCACACCGAAGAAACAGCCGGTAAGCGGAATTAAGATGACGTATTATACAGGATACATCTATGATGAGGACACATTTAACAAATTAAAGACTCTTGACGGAGTTGAGGTGTCCGCGGCCATTGAGGATACCGGTTCATCGATATTCGATTTCATATTGGTTTATGTGCTTCCTTTCCTATTAATATATCTTGTAATGGGATTTATATTCCGTAAGATGTCCGGCGGAGGCGGCATGCTGGGTGTCGGAAAGAGTAATGCCAAGGTATATATGGAACAGAAGACCGGAGTTACATTCAGGGATGTAGCCGGACAGGATGAGGCGAAGGAGTCCGTCAGGGAGATTGTTGATTTCCTTCATAATCCGGGCAAATATACGTCAATCGGAGCCAAGCTTCCTAAGGGCGCACTGCTTGTAGGCCCTCCGGGAACAGGTAAGACATTGCTTGCCAAGGCGGTTGCCGGTGAAGCGGGAGTTCCGTTTTTCTCACTTTCCGGTTCGGATTTCGTTGAGATGTTTGTCGGAGTCGGAGCATCAAGAGTAAGAGATCTGTTCAAACAGGCTCAGCAGTCGGCACCGTGTATTATATTTATAGATGAGATTGATGCGATAGGTAAGAGCCGTGATTCCAGATACGGCGGCGGTAATGATGAACGCGAGCAGACACTTAACCAGCTCCTTGCCGAGATGGACGGTTTTGATTCATCCAAGGGAGTGCTTATTCTTGCGGCAACCAACAGACCGGAAGTCCTTGATAAAGCGCTGTTACGTCCGGGACGTTTTGACAGACGTATCATAGTTGATAAGCCGGACCTTAAAGGACGTCTTGAGACGCTTAAAGTTCACTCGAAGGATGTTCTTATGGATGATTCAGTAGATCTTGATGCAATAGCTCTCGCAACGGCGGGCGCGGTTGGTTCGGATCTTGCCAATATTATTAACGAGGCTGCCATCAATGCAGTCAAGAACGGAAGGCGTGCAGTTACACAGCAGGATCTTTTTGAATCGGTTGAGGTCGTAATAGCAGGCAAAGAGAAGAAAGACCGTATCCTCGGCAAAGAAGAGAAACGCATGGTTGCTTATCATGAAGTTGGACATGCCCTTATAACATGCCTTATGAAGAATGCCGAGCCGGTACAGAAAATAACTATAGTTCCGAGAACCATGGGTTCTCTTGGATATACGATGCAGGTTCCGGAGGAAGAAAAATATCTTCTTACTAAGGATGAACTTATCACCAAGATTGTGACACTTCTTGGCGGACGTGCAGCCGAAGAGGTTGTATTCCATACGGTTACCACAGGCGCATCCAATGATATTGAGCGTGCGACCAAGCTGGCAAGAACAATGGTTTCACAGTACGGTATGTCAGAGACATTCGGACTTATGGGACTTGAAAGCGTTGAGAGCCAGTATCTTGACGGCCGTTCGGTGCTCAACTGCTCCGATCAGACGGCAGCCAAGCTGGATGATGAAGTCAATAAAATGCTTAAAGAATACTATGCCAAGGCTAAAGAACTTCTCAGTGAGAATATGGAATGTCTTGACAGCGTAGCAGAATATCTTATAGATAAGGAGACAATAACCGGTAAGGAATTTATGGATATTGTCAACAGAGTAAAAGGTGTGGGTGAATTAGGTTAACATGATTGATTTACATTTGCATCTCGACGGCTCAATGAGACCGGAGACGGTAAGGGAGCTGCTTGAGCAGAAGGGAATTTCTCCATGGGACAGCGATGATGATGCTGCCCGAGCGTTAAGGGTCGGCGATGACTGCGCTGACCTTAATGATTATCTTACAAAGTTTGAGTATCCGTGTATGGTATTGCAGACCTCCGGAGCAATAGAGAGAGCTGTTTACGAACTTGCGGAAGATCTGGTACATCAGGATGTGACATATGCGGAAATTCGTTTTGCGCCACAGTTGTCTACGAAGGAAGGCCTCACTCAGGAGGAAGCCGTTAAAGCGGCAATTGAGGGAGCGAAAGAAGCTGAGATGGAATTCGATGATATCAGGATAGGATTGATATTATGCTGCATGAGAGGCGAAGACCATGAGGCTAATATTGAAACTGTAAGGGTGGCATCGAAATACTATGGAAATTATGTATGTGCGCTTGACCTGGCTGGAGCGGAAGCGTTGTACCCGACAGATTTGTTCAACAAAGAATTTGAACTCGCGAAAGCAGAAGAAATACCATTTACGATACATGCAGGAGAAGCAGCCGGACCTGAGAGCATCTGGCGTGCACTTGAGTTCGGAGCCTCAAGAATAGGACATGGAATAAGGTGCCTTGAGGATGGGGCACTGGTAGATTATCTTGCAAGGCATAAGATTCCTCTTGAGATATGTCCTACAAGTAATATACAGACAAAGGTGTATCAGAACTATGATGAATACCCGGTTAAAGAACTTCTTCTGCGTGGAGTGCATGTCACAGTCAACACTGACAATATGACCGTCAGCGGCACGAACCTTAAGAAGGAACGCAAGAAACTGCTTAAATACTGCGATATAACCAAAGATGATATTGCTTTGATGGAAGAGTATTCGTACGAGGCACGTTTCCTGCAATCCAGATAATATAATACATATAACGGCAGGAGGCAAAGGTGTACGAGGGATTTTTTGATATCGAAGAAGAATTGAAGAAACTCCCCGGCAAGCCGGGCGTATATATAATGCATGATAAGACTGATGAGATTATATATGTCGGTAAAGCAATCAGTCTTAAGAACCGCGTGCGCCAGTATTTTCAATCATCACGGAATTTAAGTTCCAAGATAAGGCAGATGGTTTCAAATGTACAGCGGTTTGAATATATTATAACTGATTCGGAACTGGAGGCGCTGGTTCTTGAATGTAATCTTATAAAGCTCCATAAGCCGCGTTATAATACAATGCTTAAGGATGACAAGACTTATCCTTTTATCAAAATTACCACGAATGAAACTTTCCCCAGGATTCTTTCCACAAGGGAACTGAAGAAAGATAAATGCAGGTACTTCGGACCGTTTACAAGCGGCAAGGCGGTCAATGATATTATAGAATTGCTCAATAAAACATATGGACTCAGAACGTGTCGTAAAAGCCTTCCCAAAGATACAGGCAATGACAGACCGTGCCTCAATTATCATATAGGACAATGCACGGCCCCGTGCCAGGGATTTATAAGTGCCGGGGAATATAATGAGCTGGTCGATAAAGCGATAGATTTCCTTGAAGGAAGATATAATGGCATAACCACAAGGCTCAGGGAACAGATGAAAGAGGCATCGGACAGACTGGATTTTGAACGTGCGGCACAATACCGCGATATGCTTGAGAGCGTCAGATACATCTCACAGAAGCAGAAAATAACCAACAGTGATATGCAGGATAAAGACATCGTGGCAGCTGCCATTGATGATACTGACTGTGTTGTACAGGTATTTTTTATAAGAGGCGGCAAGCTTATCGGAAGGGAACATTATCATATGACCCTTACGGGTGATGAGACGCGGGCCGATGTGATTAATGATTTTGTAAAACAATACTATGTGGGAACACCGTATATTCCGTCTACAATTATGCTGCAGGAGCCGCTTACGGAGGAAGAACTGATATCCGGATGGCTCACAAAACATTCCGGACATACCGTACGTTTCGTTACACCGAAGCGCGGGACCAAAGAAAAATTAGTGGAACTCGCAGAGAAGAACGCACTTAATGTACTTACGCAGGATAAAGACAAAATAATGCGTGAGGAAGCAAGGACAATCGGAGCCGTGAAATCAATCGGCGAGAAAATAGGAGTTCCGGATATACATCGTATGGAAGCTTTTGATATATCCAATATAAGCGGCGTGCAGTCGGTAGGCTCAATGGTTGTGTTTTATAACGGACTTCCGAGACGTAATGATTACCGGAAATTCCGGATAAAGACAGTTGTAGGTCCTGATGATTATGCATCCATGCGCGAAGTGCTGACCAGAAGGCTGACACATACGACGGATGGGTTCGATGTTATGCCGGATCTTATAATGATGGACGGCGGACGCGGACAGGTGAACATAGCATTGTCTGTTGTCAAAGAATTGGGACTTTCCATTCCTGTATGCGGAATGGTTAAAGATGATAACCACAGAACACGCGCATTATGGTATAATGACCATGAGATTGATATAAGTAAGAACGGTGAGGAATTTAAACTCGTTACCAGAATACAGGATGAAGCACACCGGTTTGCTATAGAATATCACCGCAGCCTAAGAGGCAAAGCACAGATACATTCGGTTCTGGATGATATTGAAGGAATAGGACCTGCCAGACGTAAGGGCCTTATGAAGCAGTTCAAGGATGTGGAAGGGATACGCGCCGCGGGTGTGGATGAATTGGCAGAGGCACCTGCCATGAACAGGAATGCCGCAGAGAAAGTATATGAATTTTTTCATACAAAAAATAACAACCTGAAAGGGGAATGATTATGCCGGAAGAATTGAAAATTGACAAGATTATTGAGAAAATGGAGCTTAAACTTCTCACACCGGATATTGAGACCGGAGACAAGGTAGTAACAGTGCCTGATATTAACAGGCCTGCATTGCAGCTGACAGGTTTCTTTGACCATTTTGACAGCGAACGTGTCCAGGTAATCGGACATGTGGAGGCAGCGTATATGGAGACGCTTGACGAGGAGACCCGTAAAGACAGGTATGAACAGCTTATGTCATATAATATACCGTGCATAGTGTTCTGCCGTAGCATGATGCCGGATGCGCAGATGATCGAGGCCGCGAGAGAATATCAGATACCGCTTCTGCAGACCGATAAAGCCACATCTTCTTTTGAAGCGGAGATAATCAGATGGATGAAGGTTATGCTGGCACCGACGATATCAATTCACGGAGTTCTCGTCGATGTGTACGGCGAAGGTGTGCTTATTACGGGCGAAAGCGGAATAGGTAAGAGTGAAGCGGCGCTTGAACTTATAAAAAGAGGACACCGTCTTGTAACGGATGACGTAGTTCAAATCAGCAAGGTCAGTGATGAGACACTTATCGGAACTGCCCCTGAAATTACAAGACATTTTATAGAACTTCGAGGAATAGGTATTATAGATGTCAAGACGCTTTTCGGCGTAGAAAGTGTTAAAGAGACACAGGGAATAGATATGGTTATCCACCTTGAGGACTGGGACAAAGATAAAGAATATGACAGATTCGGACTTGAGGAAGAATATACCGAAATTCTTGGCAATAAAGTCGTATGCCATAATCTTCCGGTAAGACCGGGACGTAACCTCGCCGTTATAGTAGAGTCGGCAGCAGTCAACTGGAGACAGAAAAAGATGGGTTACAACGCGGCAAGAGAACTTTATAACAGGGTTCAGAATAATATTAATCATAAATTCTAAGGAGACAGACAAGAATGGGAAAATTATGTTTTGGTGTTGATCTTGGCGGAACTACCGTCAAAATGGGTATTTTTACGGTGGAAGGTTCACTTCTCGAAGATTGGGAGATTCCAACCCGTAAGGAGGACAAGGGAGCATATATATTAGATGATATAGCAGCTTCCATTAATAAGAAAGTCAGTGATGAAAATATCGATCCTGAAGATGTGATTGGTGTGGGAATCGGCGTTCCGGGACCTGTTACCCCATCGGGAATCGTTAAAGGCTGTGTCAATATCGGCTGGGGAGATACCCCCGTTGAAGAGATACTTAAGGATAAGACCGGATTTATCGTTAAAGCCGGTAATGATGCGAATGTAGCGGCTCTCGGAGAATTATGGCAGGGCGGCGGTAAGGGCAACAACAGCCTCGTTATGGTAACACTCGGAACCGGTGTCGGCGGCGGAATCGTGCTCGACGGTAAGATTGTAAAGGGAACACACGGAGCAGCCGGAGAAATAGGACATATGTCAGTTGTATATGATGAGACAGCAACCTGCAACTGCGGCAAAAAAGGATGTCTTGAGCAGGTCGCATCGGCAACCGGAATTGTCAAGGAAGCAAAGAAATTCCTTGCAGCCGATGACACTCCTTCAACATTGAGAAACATTGATGGATTTACAGCCAAGGATGTATTTGATGAGGCCAAAAAAGGTGATGAGATTTCACTTAAGACAGTTAACAGGCTTGGAGAATATCTTGGAATAGCACTCGGACATATCGCATGTGTCATTGATCCGGATGTATTTATAATCGGTGGAGGAGTATCCAAAGCAGGCGACTTCCTTATTGACACGATTGAGAAATATTATGTTGAGAAAACATATCATCAGTGCAGGAAGACACCTATCAAGTTAGCGACACTCGGAAATAGTGCGGGAATTTATGGAGCAGCAAAGCTTGTAATTTCCGAGTAATGCGAGGTATGTATGGATTTTTTGGCTGATATACAGGCAATTACAGGTAAGAATAATGCCGTGGCAGATGAGCCGATGGCAAAACATACAACATTCAGGGTCGGCGGAGCGGCAAAATATGCCGCTTTCGTCTCAACTGCATCCGAAATAGAATCACTTATTAAATTGTGCAACGATAATAATGTACAATATTACATCATTGGCAACGGAAGCAATGTCCTTATATCCGACAAGGGATATGACGGTCTGATGATCATAATCGGTCGTAATATGTCGGAGATATCTGTGGAAGGTGAAACAATCAGGGCAGGAGCCGGAGCCCTTCTCTCTGCAATCGGAAGCAAGGCACTGAATGCCGGACTTGCAGGATTTGAATTTGCATGCGGAATACCCGGAACTCTCGGAGGAGCATGTTTTATGAATGCAGGTGCATACGGTGGAGAGATGAAAGATATTCTGGTAAGTGTCGATGCGGTTACACCGGATGGAACGGTCAGGACCTTTGATGTGGAAGAACTTGGTCTTGGATACAGAACAAGCATATTCACAAAGGGCGGATATGTGATCGTGGGCGCGTTGATGAGACTTCACCGCGGCAGCTATGATGATATCAAAGTCTGCATGGATGACCTTGCTTATAAGAGAAGGCTTAAACAGCCGCTCGAATACCCAAGTGCCGGAAGTACATTTAAACGTCCGGAGGGAATGTTTGCGGGACAGCTTATCGAAGAAAGCGGTCTTAAAGGACGCGGTGTCGGTGATGCATGTGTATCCGATAAACATGCCGGTTTTGTAATAAATAAAGGTAAGGCATCTGCAAAAGATATATATGATACGATACAACTTGTCATATCCGAGGTTAAGAAACAAAAAGGTGTAATTCTGGAACCGGAAGTAAGGATAATCGGCGAATTTTAGCAGATTTACTTGACGTAAACCGGAATGTGTAGTAATAATAGATTTTGAACCGGGGCGATGGGAAAGGCAGTAAGTCGATGAGAATTGTTTTTGTAACCGGCATGTCCGGTGCGGGTAAAAGGACGGCACTCAAGGTTTTTGAGGATGCCGGATATTATTGTGTTGATAACCTTCCGGTGGCATTAGTCATGAAGTTTGTCGAACTTGCAGCATCAAGTTCGGGACAGAAGAAGGATGGCAAGGCTATAGACAATATAGCGATGGGCGTTGATGTCAGAAGCGGTGAGACTTTTGTGGGTCTTGAGGCCGTGCTTGATAATATGACAGCCATGAATTATAATTACGAGATACTCTTTCTTGAGGCTGAGGATGAGACACTTGTAAAGCGTTATAAGGAGACCAGACGTAATCATCCTCTTGCCGGAGATAACAGGATTATGGAAGGAATTGCGCGGGAACGCGAGGAAATTTCATTTCTTAAGAAGCGCGCTGATTATATTATAGATACTACAACACTGCTTACCAGGGAACTTAAGCAGGAGATTGAGAAAATATTTGTGGATGACGAGAACTTCAATAATCTTGTTGTAACCATTCTCTCATTCGGATTTAAATACGGAATACCGGAAGACGCAGATCTTGTATTTGACGTACGGTTTCTGCCGAATCCATATTATATAGATGAGCTTAAGCCGCTTACCGGAAATGACGCACCTATTAAGGAATTTGTCATGAAATGGCCGCAGTCGGGAATTTTTCTGGACAAGCTTACGGATATGATTGAATTTCTGATACCGAATTACATAATCGAAGGTAAGAACAGACTGGTAATCGCAATCGGATGTACCGGAGGTAAACACCGTTCGGTTACATTGGCCAATGAATTGTATGCCAGACTTTCCGGCAATGATTATGGTCTTAAGATAGAGCACAGGGACATAGACCTTGATGCCAGAAACAGGAAATAGGCGGTAGTTATATGTCTTTTTCACTTAAAGTTAAAGAAGAACTCGCATCCGTGCTTCCGCCGGCAAGACATTGCAGACTGGCGGAACTCGCCGCGATAATAAGCGCAGGCGGTCATATATATACTACAGATGATGGACGGCATTATATCAGATTTCATTCTGAAACACCTTATGCGGTGTCTAAATGCCAGCATATAATATATAAGACATTTGAATATGAACCGGATGTATCAGTGAGGTATAATAAAGATACCGGAAACAGAACATATATAATGTCAGTGATGGATTCGGATATGGCAATCAAAATACTTCTTGCTACCAGGCTTATGGAACCGGACGGAAGCATTAACCGTGATATGTCACTTGTGAGTACGGTCGGCATAAGCAATATGTGCTGCAAGAGAGCTTTTCTGCGTGGCGCATTCCTGGCAGGAGGCTCAATAAGCGACCCTGAGAAATCATATCATTTTGAAATAGTTTCATACGGGGAAGCGAAAGCCGTGCAGATCATGGATGCCATGAAGATGTTTGAACTTGATGCGAGAATGATTGAAAGAAGACGATGCCATGTCGTATACCTGAAAGAAGGCGCGCAGATAGTGGACATCCTGAATGTCATGGGCGCACACCGTTCACTGATGGAACTTGAGAATGTGCGCGTTGTGAAGGAAGTCCGTAATTCGGTAAACCGTAAGGTCAACTGTGAGACTGCCAATTTAAGTAAAACGGTCAATGCGGCCGTTAAACAGATAGAAGATATAGAATATATCCGTGAAAATGCCGGGCTTAACACACTTAGTGAAGGTCTGGAAGAAATAGCCGAACTCAGGGTAAAATATCCTGATACGCCGCTTGCACAGCTCGGGCAGATGCTTTCCCCACCTGTGGGCAAGTCAGGAGTTAACCATAGATTGAGAAAAATAAGCCGGATAGCCGAAGAGCTTCGCGGCGAAAAAGGATGATTGTACAGCAATTAGCGGAGGAAGAATTATGATTCAGAAAAAGATGACCATTAACATTTCAACGGGCCTTGAGGCCAGACCTGTAGCAGTATTCGTTCAGGTAGCAAGTCAGTTTGACAGTTCGATTTATGTAGAAGTCGGAACGAAGAAAGTCAATGCCAAGAGTATAATGGGAATGATGACACTCGGACTTGATGTAGGCGAATCAGTTGTAGTCAGCGCTGACGGTGCCGATGAAGAAAAAGCGATTGCGGAAATCGAAAAATATCTTGCAGCAGGTAAATAACTTATCTGAAAAGGACAGCACTGCGGACGCGTAACCGCAGTGCTGTTACTGAATTAAACCGGAGGAAATTCAATGGCATTTACACATCTTCATGTGCATACTGAATACAGTCTGCTTGACGGCTCAAGCAAAATAAATGAAATAACGGCGAGAGCCAAGGAACTCGGAATGGACAGCATAGCAATTACCGATCACGGAGTTATGTATGGTGTTATTGATTTCTACAGAGCGGCTAAGAATATAGGAATTAAGCCGATTCTCGGATGCGAGGTGTATGTTGCGCCGGGCTCACGCTTCGACAAAGAGGCAGGGATGAGCGAGGACAGATACTATCATCTGGTACTGCTGGCCGAGAACAATACAGGATACGCTAATCTCATGAAAATAGTATCCAAAGGCTTTGTTGATGGATTTTATTATAAACCCCGTGTGGACTATGAGGTGCTAAGCGAATATCACGAGGGAATTATATGCCTCAGCGCATGTCTGGCCGGAGAAGTCCAGAAATATCTTCAGAGAGGCCTTTATGAAGAGGCATGTAAGTCAGCACTGCACTATCAGGAGATATTCGGAAAAGGAAATTATTTCCTCGAATTACAGGATCACGGGATACCGGAACAGGGTTTTGTAAACCAGCAGCTCATAAGAATGAGTAAGGAACTTGGAATTGAACTCGTGGCAACCAATGATATACATTACACATATGCGGATGATGCAGCGGCGCATGATGTATTATTATGCATACAGACAGGGAAAAAAGTATCGGACACCGACAGAATGAGATATGAAGGCGGCCAGTATTATTGTAAATCCGAGGAAGAGATGCGTGCTCTTTTTCCATATGCGCCGCAGGCACTGGATAATACTCACAAAATAGCAGAGAGATGCAATGTAGAAATAGAATTCGGTGTAACGAAACTCCCGCACTATGAAGTTCCGGAAGGTTATGACTCGTGGACATATCTTAACCATCTGTGTGATGAAGGCCTTGTTAAGCGTTACGCAGACAAGGCGGACGAACTCAGGGAAAGACTTGATTATGAGCTCGGTGTTATCAGGAAAATGGGCTATGTCGATTATTTCCTGATCGTCTGGGATTTTATAAATTATGCTAAGAGAAACGGAATTGCCGTCGGCCCGGGACGAGGTTCGGCAGCAGGAGCCATTGTCTCATATGTCCTGGAAATAACGGATATCGATCCGATAAGATATAATCTGCTTTTTGAACGTTTTCTTAATCCGGAACGTGTATCGATGCCTGATATTGACGTCGATTTCTGCTATGAGAGACGCCCGGAAGTGATTGATTACGTAATGCGCAAATATGGCAAGGACAGAGTGGTACAGATAGTTACATTCGGTACACTTGCCGCAAAAGGTGTAATAAAAGATGTTGGAAGGGTTATGGATATCCCATATTCCAAAACGGACTCCATATCTAAAATGATACCAAATGACATCGGAATGACAATTGACAAAGCACTTGAAGCCAATAATGAATTTAAGGCACTTTATGAAAGTGATCCGGAAGTCAGGACACTTATCGATACATGTAAGAGACTTGAAGGTCTTCCGAGACATACGTCTATGCATGCTGCCGGAGTAGTTATCGGCTCCAGACCGATTGATGAGTTTGTGCCTTTATCAAGGGCATCCGACGGTACACTGGTTACACAGTTTACCATGACGACCATAGAAGAACTGGGCCTTCTTAAGATGGATTTTTTGGGCCTTAGGACACTTACGGTCATACAGAATGCAGAGAAATTAATACGGCGCAAAGTTAATGATTTTGATATCAGCAAAATAGATTACAATGACAGAGGCGTACTCGACATGATAGGCCTCGGAAGAACGGAAGGCGTATTCCAGCTTGAAAGCGGCGGAATGAAGAATTTCATGAAGGAACTCAAGCCTGACAGCTTAGAGGACATGATAGCCGGAATATCTCTTTACAGGCCGGGTCCGATGGATTTTATTCCCAAATACATCAAGGGTAAGAATAATCCGGATGCCATTACCTATGCATGCCCGCAGTTGGAGCATATCCTTGCACCGACGTATGGATGTATTGTGTATCAGGAGCAGGTTATGCAGATAGTCCGTGATCTGGCGGGATATACACTGGGACGAAGTGACCTTGTCCGCCGTGCAATGTCCAAGAAAAAACAGTACGTTATGGAAAAAGAACGTCAGAATTTCATATACGGCAATGAAGAGGAGAATGTTCCGGGATGCGTGGCCAACGGAATACCTGCGGAAACTGCATCTGCCATATATGATACAATGATGGATTTTGCCAAATATGCATTTAATAAATCACATGCCGCTTGCTATGCATATGTAGCCTTCCAGACGGCATATCTTAAGAAATATTATCCGGTGGAATTTATGGCAGCGCTTATGACCAGCGTGATGGATAATGTAAGTAAAGTATCACAATATATATTCGCCAGCAGGCAGATGGGAATAGAAATCCTGTCACCTGACATTAATCTCGGCGAGGGTAATTTTACAGCCGGTGACAATGCGATACGTTACGGACTTTCGGCAATCAAAAGCCTCGGACGTCCTGTGATAGAGGCTGTGGTTGCAGAACGTCAGGCTCACGGCATATACAGGGATCTGAGAGATTTTATCACAAGACTGTCCGGCCGTGAGGTTAACAAACGTACGATTGAAAGCCTTATTAAATCCGGTGCTTTTGACAGTTTCGGGCTGAACCGGAGACAGATGATGCTCGTATATTCGGATGTCATGGAGCATGTTGCGCATGAACGCAAGGAATCCGTGTCGGGCCAGATGTCACTGTTCGATATGTTTGAACCGGAGGATAAACCGGACGAAATAATTGTTCCTGATGTGCCGGAATACAGCCGTGATGAAGTCCTTGTGATGGAAAAAGAAGTTCTCGGTGTCTACATAAGCGGACATCCGCTTGACGAATATAAGGCACTCTGGGAGAAAAATATAACCAATATGTGCTCGGACTTTGAACGTGATGATGAAACCGGACAGGCAAAGGTAAATGATGCCGAGAAAGTCATTGCAGGCGGGATAATATCCGGAATCAAAGTCAAGATGACCAGAAACGGCAAGAGCATGGCTTATTTTGACCTGGATGACCTTGGAGGACATGTGGAAGTTGTCGTATTTCCGCGTCCTTATATGGATTACCGAAAAGATATCACAGAGGATAACAAAGTATTTGTCTGCGGAACGGTAGACCTGCGCGACGAAGAGAACGGTAAACTCTTATGCAATAAAATAATCCCGTTTTCATCAATCCCACGCGACTGCTGGATAAAATTCCCTGACAAACAGACCTATCTGGATTCGGAAAAACAGCTTTATAATATAATAAAGGATTCCGATGGCAATGATTTGGTCATAGTGTACTGCGAGGCTGAGAAGGCAAGGAAAATCCTTCCGGCGTCCATGTCCATAAACGCAGATGCCGCTACGCTTGAGAAATTAAGACAGGCGTTCGGTGAGAAAAATGTCAAAGTAGTAGAGAAAGCTATTGAAAAATAGTAATAATTATCATAAAATGTAAATATATAGTGTATTATTGTAATTTGGAGGATTATTTTTATGGCAGAAATGAAAACCATCGGTGTGCTCACAAGCGGTGGAGACGCACCGGGAATGAATGCGGCTATCAGAGCCGTCGTAAGAACAGCGATTGCCCGCGGCCTTAACGTAAAGGGTATTTTAAAAGGTTATAACGGACTTCTTAATGAAGAGATAATTGATATGACAGCCACAAGCGTTTCTGATACGATTGACAGGGGCGGAACTATTCTTTATACGGCAAGATGCCTTGAATTTGTAGACCCTGAGTACCAGAAAAAGGGTGCTGAGATCTGCCGCAAGCATGGAATCAACGGTCTTGTGGTAATAGGCGGTGACGGTTCATTTAAGGGAGCGCAGAAGCTTTCGGCACTCGGAATCAATACGATCGGTGTTCCGGGAACAATTGACCTTGATATTGCATGTACTGATTATACTATCGGATTTGATACAGCAATCAATACGGCAATGAGTGCAATTGATAAAATAAGAGACACATCAACATCCCATGAGAGATGTTCGATAATAGAAGTTATGGGCCGTAATGCCGGACATATCGCATTGTGGTGCGGTATAGCCAACGGAGCGGAGGATATTCTTCTTCCGGGCAAATACGACTATGATCTGAAGAAACTTATCGAAAAGATAATAGATAACAAGCGACGTGGAAAGAAACATTATATTATTGTCAATGCCGAGGGAATCGGTCATTCGGCAGAGATGGCAGCTGAGATAGAGAAAGCAACAGGAATTGAGACCAGAGCAACCATACTCGGTCATATGCAAAGAGGCGGAAGCCCGTCATGTAAGGACAGGGTATACGCATCAATGATGGGCTCATATGCCGCAGACCTGCTCTGCGACGGCAAGTCCAACAGAGTAGTGGCATATAAGGACGGAAAGTTCGTTGATTATGATATAGATGAAGCACTTGCAATGCAGAAAGATGTTGATGAACATATGTATGAAGTCAGCAAGCTTCTGTGCAGATAGGAGATATTTTGATTACAAGCACATCCAACATACAGGTTAAGACAGTGATCAATCTTCTCAAAAAGTCCGGTGAACGTAAGAAATCCGGACTTTTTGTGATAGAAGGATTAAGAATATTTATGGAGGCTCCGGCTGCTCTGGTGCACAGAATATACGCATCCGAGAGTTTTATTGCAGCGCACGGAAAACTGCTTGACGGATTTGAATATGAGACTGTGTCGGATAATGTATTCAGACAGATGTCCGATACAAGGACTCCTCAGGGAATACTGGCAATAATGAAGATGCCGGCATATAATATACCGGATATTACCTCAGCTAAGAATCATATGATAATAGTATTGGAAAATATACAGGATCCGGGCAATCTCGGAACGATAATGCGGAGTGCCGAGGGAGCAGGCGCAGCGGGCGTCATCATGTCGCGTGACACGGTTGATATATATAATCCCAAGACGATACGTTCTACGATGGGTTCACTTTTCAGGGTTCCTTTTATCATATCGGATGATATATATAAGACGGTGTGCGGCCTGAAGGACGAAGGTGTTAAAATATATGCGGCCCGTCTTGACGGAAGCAATGAATATTACAGGGAAAATTATTGCGGTCCGTGCGCGGTGATGATAGGCAATGAAGGCAACGGGCTTACGGATAAGCTCTCATCGTGCGCCGATAAATATATCAGGATTCCAATGGAAGGCAGCCTCGAATCATTAAACGCCGCAGTAAGTGCGTCGGTAATCATGTATGAAGCGGCAAGACAAAGACACGAAAAAACACTTTAAAATAAGGCTTTTTGAGATAACCGGGCACCCTTAAAGGGTGCCTGATTTGACAAAGAGTGGTATATGTGCTAGAATTGCCTTTAGCAAATGTAACAATTTCGTAACAATTTGTTTCTGACGAAGAAAAATGGAGGTTAATATGAGATTCAAAAGCAGGAAAGCTTCTGTTGCTGTCGTTATGTTACTCTTAATGGTAGTACAGATAGTTTTTGCCGGTATAGGATCTTCGAAGACCCGTACGACTGTTGTGGCAGGAAACAGTGAACCTGCGCAGGAACAGAAGTTGGCGGCATCTGATACAACGGATGCGGCAGCGGTCACGGAGGAAAGTACCGCTCCAATCACCGAAGAAGAAGTTGTTTCAGCAGACCTGAACGTAGTGTACAGAAGTACACTGACTTCGACAGCGGTTGTCGATGAATTTGAAAGCAGTATTGACAACAGTGATTACAGTAATAAGATAATATCTTATACTAATGAAAGACTTTGCATGTATGCAGAGCCGGAATATACATCCGATGTAGTCGGTGTTATGTATTCCGGAACTGAAGCGGACATTGTCAAGCGTGGTTCAGAATGGACAGAGGTTACATCGGGTGGTGTTACCGGTTACATTAAGAATACGGATGTGCTTTTTGGCGAAGAAGCGCAGAAGATAGCCGAGACTATCGGAGACAAGGAAGCCGTAGCCAAATCAGACGGACTTGTGGTATACTCCGAAGCGTCTGCATCCTCGTCACAGGTGGCTGAGCTTTCCAAGGGAGAGTCGGTTGGTGCATATGAGGAGTGCGATGGTTATGTCATGATTTCGCATGAAGGCGGATACGGATATGTCAAAGCAGACGGAGTAAGCACTGTCTCTTATACACATCTCCGAGCCCACGAGACCCTAAGACATCTCG